>Ga0209415_10000158_pt1 | contig 109713 bp, 110 predicted proteins | sample PeaSoiSIISIP2007_FD_187696 | JGI IMG/M metagenome (GOLD analysis project Ga0209415, IMG submission 187696) | Peat soil microbial communities from Weissenstadt, Germany - SII-SIP-2007 (SPAdes) (version 2) | ecosystem: Environmental > Terrestrial > Soil > Wetlands > Peat | place: Germany...
GCCGCCACCGCCCGTACTGCTGCCGCCGGTGGCACCCGCACCATCGCCGCCACCGCCCGTACTGCTGCCACCGGTGCCGTTGCGTGGCATATGCGCGCCCGCGCCGCTCGAGCCGGCACCAGGCGCCTGCGGTAGCATGATCTTGGCGCCGTCGCGCAGCTGATCGGCACCGTCGACCACGACCGTCTGCCCGCTCGAAAGGCCCTGCGTGATGGCCACAAGATCTGCCGCGGTCGGACCCGCCACCACCGGGCGCATGCTCACCGTGTTATCCGCGTTGACCAGGTAGACATAGCTGCCGTGGGAGCCGTTCTGTAGCGCCGCGCCCGGGACCACGATCTGATCGTGCAGGGTCTCGAGAACCAGATGGGCATTGACGAATTGATTCGGAAACAGCTCGAGCTTGGAGTTGTCGAACATTGCCCGCAGCTTGAGCGTGCCGGTCGTAGTGTCGATCTGATTGTCCGAATTGCTGAGCGTGCCGCTCGCGATCTGGTTGGTGAGGCTGCGATCGAATGCCTGTACGGTGAGCTTCTCGCCGCGATGCAGGTGATCCAGTATGGTGCTGACACTGTCCTCCGGCACCGTAAACAGTACCGACATCGGCTGCATCTGCGTCACGATGACGATCGTGCTGGTATTGGCCTGGAGGAGATTGCCGATGTCGACCTGGCGCAGGCCGACCAGGCCGGTGACCGGCGATACGATGCGGCAATAGCTCAAATTGAGCTTTGCCGACTCCACGGCGGCCTCATCGAAGGCGACGGTGGCTTCATCCTGCGCGACGCTCGAGAGCTGTGTGGCGTAGGTCTGATCGGAAACAGACTCCTGCGACAGCAGCGTCTTGTAGCGCGCCAGATCGATACGCGCGTTGGCCAGCAGCGCCTGATCGCGCTTGAGCTGGCCCAGCGTCTGATCGAGCGTTGCCTGGAATGGCCGCGGATCGATTTCTGCGAGCAGTTCACCGGCCTTGACGATCTTGCCTTCGGTAAAGTCGATTTTGATCAGCGGGCCGGTGATCTGTGGATGCACCGTGACGGTGGCGAGCGGGGTCACAGTGCCCAGCGCGTTCACCGTAATGGGCACATCGCCGGTCGTGACCTTGGCAACGCCGACCGCCAGTGGGCCGCCGGCGCCGAAGCGCCCGCCGGGCGGTGTCACCGATTGGGCTCGGTAGCGCAAGCCGATGACCCCTAAAGCCACCAACCCCACGATAGCAAGCGTCCACCCGAGTTTCTTGCGGCCACTGGCTCCGGCAGGCCGACCCGCCGCAGCGTCTTCAGGCGTTGGGACATTCATGCTTAATCCATGCAGCAATCATTGATGCAGTGTGACCAGAAGCGCGCGCACCGCGCGCTAGTTAAGCGGCCCGAGCGTCAATCAGTGATTAGTTAACAAGATTTAATGCACGATTTACAGTCGCGTCGTGCGGCCCGGGTGCCTGTCAGTCCAGGGCCATCAGCAGCAGCGCGAGGCCGAGCACAATCCGATACCACGCAAACACCGTAAAGCGATGCGTCTGTATATAGCGCAGCAGCCACTTCACGGCGATGAACGCGACTACACCTGAGACCAGGAAACCGATCGCAAGTGCCGTCCAATCTTCGTCGGCTGCTTGGTGGCGGACCTTGAGCAGTTCATAGCCGGTGGCGGCGAACATGGTCGGAATGCCGACCAGAAAGGCGAATTCGGTGGCCGCGGGGCGTGCGGTCAGGCCGGCGAGCATGGCCGCGAAGATAGTCGCCGCGGAACGCGAGGTACCGGGCAGTACGCCCGCCAGGATCTGGGCTGTACCGACCCAGATCGCCACATTCCAGGTCACCGTCGTGATCAGCGGCCGGCGGGCGATCAACTGCTCGATTGCGAGAATCGCGATGCCACCGATGATCAGTGCCAGCGCGATCGGTCGGATGGCGTCGGCCAGCCGGAAGCCGAGCCGGGTGGCGACGAAGCCGCCTACCGCGGTGATCAGAAATGCAACGATGAGCTTGGCCAGGTAGTCCTTGTTCTGCGGGTCATGCAGGCATGTGAACAGCGTCAGGAGCCGGCGCCAGTAGATGAAGACCACCGCCAGGATCGCGCCTGCCTGGATTGCCACATTGAACAATTCCGAGCGCTCGCCGAGCCAGTGCTCGGCCACCAGCAGATGTCCGGTGCTGGATACCGGCAAAAACTCGGTGACACCCTCGATGATGCCGAGGGCGATGGTCTGCCAAAGGTCCGACATGCACGCTTCCCTGTCTCAACTCATGCCCGCGGCCATGTTAGCGCGGCGGCGCTGCGTTGCGCGATCGCAGACTCAAGATTCGCTAGAAGTCCTTGGCCAGGCCGAAGAACACTCCTCGACGTGCACCATACTGCGGCGCAAAGACGCCGATGCCGGTGCCGCTGCGGATCTGGTAGACCTTGTCGAACAGATTGATCACATCGAGCCGGGCCGTGAGGGCCCCCGTGTGATCGAAGTGGAAGGCATGGGACAGGCCCACATTGATCTCGGCGTAGCTCGGTGTGTGATCGCCGTTGGGGATGTCAAGGCCGTTTCCCAACACGAGCTCGTCGCGCAGGCCGGTGCCGAAGATCATGTCGGCACTCAAGCGCGTGTCCTTCCAGAGATAGGAGACGCCGCTCGAGGCCGAGACACGCTCTTCATGATCCAGATGAATGTAGTTGTCGGCGATATAGGCGAGCTGTTGTTGCGTGAAGTTGAACTGCGAGGACTCGACTTCCTTACCCTTGGCGCTTTGGAAGGCGAGATTACCGTAGACTGAAAGGCCGTGGCTGGTGTAGTTGCCGGTGAATTCCAGGCCGCTGATGCGGCCGAAGTGATAGTTGAATGGCGTCAGGATGATCGGCGCGCCGAACTGTCCTTCATCGATCAGATGTATCGACGATTCGTAGTAGCTGTCGACGCCGAGAGTCAGGCTCTGGTCGAGTAATTTCTGCTGCACGCCGAAGTCGTAATAGTCGGCGCGTTCGGCCGCGGGCGGGGTATCGGCCGTTTCCGAGCCGGGGGGCACGGCAGTCGTGCCGGAAAATTTGGTGAACGTTTCGCTGGCGATCAATTCGAACGGCGGCGGAGTGAAATAGCGCGAATAGCCAGCGTGCACGTTGGTTCCGGGTAGCGCTTCCCAGACTACGTTGACGCGCGGGCTGAGCTGGCCGCCGCTGGAGTAGGCATTGTAATGATCGCCACGCAGCCCGTAGTTGATCGTCAGGTTCGACAGTGCCTTCCACTCATCCTGCAGATACAGGCTCTCGATCCATTGTGTCTGCTGACCGTTGTCGGCAATCGCTTCCGGTTGATTGCTGGTCTGTGCGCCGGCGGTATCGATGGGTAAAACCTGCGAGGTCGTGTCGCTGACGGAATTGTCGTGCTGCAGATAGAACCCCGCGCGAATCGTATGGGCGTCGGTCAAATGGTAGGAGGCATCGGTCTGCCAACCGAAGGCGGTGTCTTGCTTGAAGGCGTTCTGGGCGATGCCGTTGTAGAGCAGATCCCCGGTCCAGTCCGGCTCGAAATCGAGGCTGGTGTAGCGAGCCGTCAGGGAGCTCTGCCAGTCGAGCGCGCCCTGCGAGTGCTGCCAGCTCAGAATCGCATACTGCGTGAGCTCGTGCTGGTTTTCGTGCAGATTGTTGCTGAGAAAATCGACTTGGCCGTTGACGTCCAGGCCAAGCGCGGGCTGCAAACCGCGCTGATTCGGGATCTGGTATTGACCGTTGAACGCGCCGAGCACCAGCGACAGGCGATTGTCGGCATCCAGAATATCCTCGAAATAGCCGAAGGCATGAATTTGGGAGGCGTGGTCGTGCAGGGGCTCGGTGCTGCCGTCGGGCGATTCGATGCCGAGGTCGTTGCGCAACATGTCGGCCGACACAAAGTAGCTCAGATTGCCGGATCGGCCGCCGTATTCGGCGCTCGGATCGAAAGTTTCATGGCTGCCGCCGTAGACCGAGACCGTGCCACCAGGCTGCAGCAGTCCGCTCCCCGTGGTCAGGTCGATGATGCCGGCGGTGCGCAACCCGTACTCGGCCGGCAGCGCGCCCGTGATCAGGCTCATCGAGGAGATCAGCCGCGTGCTCAAGGATTGCCCGAAGACACTGATGCCTTCCGGCAGAATGATGCCGTTCAGGCGGTATTGCAGGTCGTTGTGATCGCCACGCACGTGGATCTGCCCGAAGGAATCCTGGACGACATCCGGTGCCTGCAGCAGCACCTGATTCAGCAGCACGTTGGCACCGCCGGGCGATGCCGCGATCGCCGCGTCGTCGATGGTATAGGTGGAAGCGCCGGTCTGGGTCTCGATCTCGGCGCGCTTCTCATTGAGGCGTTGGGCCGTAATCACCACGGTGTCGAGCGTGCCGCCGGACGCCCCGGAGCTGCTTTCCGAGACAGTATCCAGAGCCATATCCGCCGCATGCACAGCGGGTGCGGTCATCAGCGCGAGCATGGCGCCGATGAGCCCGGAACGGACATTGGTAGAACGCATGGGTCGGTATCCTGTGTTTGCAGGCAGAGGCGCGCATACGGAATGGGGTCCGCTGCGAGCCGACATGGCTTGAGCTCACCCACGCGGGGCGAGCAGACAGGATCAGGCTAGCGGTGGCCCGCGCGCCTCATACGAGACAACGGCCACTTCGTGCGCAATCGAGGCCGACGCAGGCAGCAGGTAGGAGCGGTAAGCGACCGCGCCGACCACCAATCGCACCACTTCGGGCGCACCGGCGCTGCTGGCCGAGTACATGCACAACAGGCACTGCAGATGTGCATCGCTGTGCTGTCTGGCTTCGAACTTGTGGAAGTGACCCGCCTGAGCGATGCCGGCGAACAGCACCGCCACGGCCATGAGCAGCGCCATGCGCCGGCGCAGCTGAGTGGAGCAGAAGGAGCGGATAAGCGGATCCATGAGGGCGATGGGCGTTGGACACCTGACGGTGACGCAGCGATAGTGTCGCCGCAGCGATCGCTGCAGGCAAGCCCTATCACTATGGCATAGAATCCTACGCACAGGAGCTTGGCATAGGGTTGCTCGGCATGGCGATCGTTGATACTCGAGAGCACCGGTTTGCGAACGCCGCGGCGTTGACCGAAGCGCTGGCTCTCGAGATCGCGAGCGCTTTGCAGAACGGTCTGGCTGCCGGACGCGCTGCGAGCCTCGCGGTGCCCGGCGGGCGCACGCCGGTGGCGCTGTTCGAGATGCTCTCGAGCGCCGAGCTCGACTGGGACGATGTCTGGGTCACCTTGACCGACGAACGCTGGGTCGACCCCGCAAGCCCGTCGAGCAACGAGAAGCTGGTGCGTGAGCATCTGCTGCGCAATGCCGCGGCCGCAGCCAATTTCGTCGGTCTCAAGAATGCCTCGGCCGATGCGCACAGCGTCGCTCATGCGATCTGGTCGAGCGTCGCCGAGCTGCCTCGACCGTTCGATTTCATGCTGCTCGGGATGGGCGAGGATGGGCACGTCGCCTCACTGTTTCCGGATTCGCCGGCACTGGCTCTGGCGCTCGATCTCACGCAGCCGCCCGGCTGTGTGGCGATGACGGCGCCGGCGCCGCCACGCGCGCGCATCAGTCTCAATCTGCGTGCCTTGCTCGATTCGCGGCGCATCGCCTTGCTGATTGCGGGGGATTCGAAATGGGCCACGTACGAGCGGGCCCGACTGCGCGGGTCGGCCGTGGACATGCCGGTGCGCGCTCTGCTGCAGCAGCAGAACGTGCCGATATCGGTCTATTGGTCGCCCTGAAGAGTCTCAGGCCCGGCCGAGGTCGCGAAGCCCCAGGTTGCCGTAGCGAGCGCCCCGGGCGCTGTAGACGGGGGGCGGGCTCGCGCCGCGCAGTTTTGCCAGCAGCTGCTGCACGCGTCCGAGCTTGGCGGCGACGATGGCGCCATTCTGATCGTTGACCGCCTTACAGCGGCGAGCGAGCTCGAGATTGGAAGACCACTTGAGCCGCAGCGAGCCGCTCGGATCGGCCCATTCAAACAAACGTTCCAAGCCGTCGCGGCCAGCGCCGAAGGAAAACATGCGGCAGGTGTCGCTGCGTTCGGCTTCGAGCCGGGTCAGCGCATCGATGTGGCGGTGGCGACTGCCGCCGATGCGCTGGATGGCATCAGCGTCGTCTCCTCGCAAAATAGCGGTTTCCTGCCGCAGCACCGGCTCGAGTTCGCCGAGCAGTCGCGCTTCATCGGCAAGAATTCGACGCAGGTGCTCTTTGAGGTCGCTGCGCTGGACGCTCATTGCGATGTGGCGCTTCCGAGATCCTGCTCGAGCTGCAGCAGACGTGCGGCGATGCGCTGAGCACTGACGGTATATTGTCCCGAATCAATGGCTTGCTGAACGGCCGCGACGCGGCCGGCGTCGAGCTCGGGCGTTTCCATGACGGCCTGCGACAGCGCGGCGAGAGAACGCGCCGAATCCGTGATATGCACGCTGTCGCCAGCGGCGCTCGGCGTAGACTCAGCCGTCGCCGAATCAACGGCGGCGCCGACGCGTATCTTCTCGATCGGGTTGCTGCTGCCGGTCCCGATCGACCCGCCAGCCAACCCCTTGATACGGTTTGCCACTACGGTCTCCTTGCGCTCCTTGACGCACCTATCGGCACTCAGGCGTCAAACTTTAGTCGTTTTGTATTGGTCATAACGGGGCTTCGACCACACTTTCGGAACGCACGATGCCCTCGACCACGCGCTGCGAGGAGACGTTCTGCACGCGGATGCGTTCCGACGCGCGGCCATCGCCCAGGGCGATGCCATTCATGCGCACCTCGAGCGAACCGGATCGTGCCAGCAATATGACGGCCTGACCACGGTGGATCAGATTGGCGGGGGCCAGCGCTTCGAAGCTCAGAGGCTCGTCGGCTGCGATTGGGCGGCTCAATCTTTGGCCGGCGAGCGCGGCCGGGTCCGTCACATAAGCGCTCAAGATGCCCGGCACGCGACGCGTCTCGAGCTTGAAATCGCCCGCACTGATTTCGTCATTGCGCGCGAGCGTCCGGCGCGCCACCAGCACCGCCGCCTGCGATTCCACGCGCACGCTCGTATAGATGGTCCAGCGCACCGACCCCTCGCAGCGCACGCCGACCGTTGTCTGGTAGCGCAGCGGGTTCGAATCGGTCAAGAACCCCGTCAAGCCGCGATCGCAGCTGGCGACACGCAGTCGCGGATCGAGCGCCGCCGCCTGCAGAATCAGCAGACTCGCGCCCGCGCCGGCCTGCGCACGCACGGCATCCTCTGCCGCGGCACGAATCAACGCCGGATCGGCCGGCGTGGTCGCCTTCGAGATGCATGAGAGCGCTGCGAGTGCGAGCGCAAGAAAGATCGGTGTGGTGGTCCGCATGGACCCGATCGAGCAAGCTGCGTGCCATACGGCAACGTCGATTTCATGACGCTTTAGATTTCCATTGCGGCGTCCGATAAACAGGAGCTCGCCTGCCGGCCGCGACAGCCGGCCGCTTGCGGTCCTCGGCTTGCCGTTGCCCGGCAAATGCTTGCCGCTTTTCACGCTGCGCGATTCGAGCCAATGCACTGCGTTTCGAACTGCGTCACACAAATTCGCATCGAACACGGCTCGCGAGCGCGCTGGCATAGGCCTTGCTCCTTTCGCCGGCATGCGAACATCGCTCGACAGCTATCTCGGCATTCACCCGCAGGCGCTGAGCCTGGAGGCGCAGCGCAATGAGCTGCTGGCCGCCAACCTCGCCAATGTCGATACGCCTAACTACAAGGCACGCGACATCGATTTCAAGGCGGCACTGGCTGCCGCGAGCGGCAGTGCCGCCGGCGGCACCACGGCAAGTGCCACGGGAAATGCCGCGGCACCGGGCTCCAGTCTGCCGTTGACTGCAGCCACGAGCGCGACGCAGCCCCAGGCAGGCACCGTCGGCAGCGCCGCTGCCGTTGGCGGCGGCATTGCGTCCTCGGCGCTCAAATATCGCGTGCCGATGGCCCCGTCCCTCGACGGCAACACCGTCGATGAGCAGCTCGAGCAGTCTGCCTTCGCCGAAAACAGCGTGCGCTATCAGGCGACGCTGACGTTCCTGAATTCCGCTTTGCGCGACTTGATGACGGCCATCACGGGCTCGTGAGCGCCGGCAAGAGGGAGTGAATAGATATGTCCAGTTTCAAGATCTTCGACATCGCCGGTTCCGGCATGAGCGCACAGTCGGTTCGACTCAATACGGTGGCGAGCAATCTGGCCAATGCCGACAGCGTCAGCGGCGATCCCAACAGCGTCTATCGTGCCAAGCATCCGGTCTTTCAGGCCATCATGGGCGGCGGCGATCTGAGCACCGCCAAGGTGAACGTCGCCGGTATCGCGCAGAGCCAGGCGGCGCCCGAAACACGCTACGACCCCGGCAATCCGCTGGCGGATGCCCAGGGCAACGTCTATGCGCCGAACGTCAACGTGGTCGAAGAAATGGCCGACATGATTTCGGCGTCGCGCTCGTATCAGAACAACGTCGAGGTTTTGAACACCTCGCGCGACATGATGCTGGCGACGCTCAAGCTGGGACAGAGCTGATTCGCCCACTCCTCTTTATAGGCAGGAACAAACGCATGAGTAGCAGCGCAGTCGGGTCCACAACCGCCACCAACCCTCTGGCGGCCATCAACGGTAGCGGTGCCAGTAGCGCCAATGGTTCCAGTAACGCGAGCAGCGCCACGAGCGGCGTCGGCGGGCTGACCATGAACGATTTTCTGACGCTCATGACCGCGCAGCTGAAGAACCAGGATCCGCTCAATCCGACCGACAGCAACCAGTTCCTGGCGCAGCTGTCCGAGCTCAGCACGGTCGAGGGCATATCGCAGCTCAATACTTCGGTGACGACGCTGTCCGACTCAATGCTGTCCTCGCAGGCGCTGAGCAGCGCAGCGTTGGTGGGCCAGGGCGTGCTCGCGCCCGCGAGTTCGGCCGCATACATCAGCGGGCAATCGCTCGGCGGCGCGGTGCAGGTGCCCACGGGCGCCACGGGCGTCGTGCTTACTATCAGCAACGCCGCCGGCGCGGTGGTCGATCAGTTGTCGATCTCACCCAGCGCCGGGCTGCAGAGCTTCACCTGGAACGGCACGACCAGCAACGGCCAGGCCGCGCCGAGCGGGACCTACAGCATTGCCGCCAATGCGTTGGTCGGTGGCACGACCGAGGCGGCCAGCACCTACGTCACCGGAACAGTTTCGAGCGTCACGCTCGGCACCACCGGCCAGAGCCCGACCCTCAATACGCCGCAGCTTGGACCGGTCGCACTCAGCTCGGTCCAGCAGATCGATTGAATTCAATTTAAGGGAGCACCACCCATGTCTTTTGGAATTGCGCTCAGTGGCCTCGATGCCGCCCAAAGCGATCTGAACGTCACCGCCAACAACATTGCCAACTCGGCCACCACCGGCTTCAAGTCGTCGAATTCTGCATTCGCCGAGCTGTTCGCCGTGTCACCGGCTGGCGTGAGCAATACTCAGATCGGCAATGGCGTACAATTGGAACAGGTCGAACAGCAATTCTCGCAGGGCGATATCCAGACGACCGGCAATAGCCTGGATCTGGCGCTCAGCGGCAACGGCTTCTTTACCATCAGCAGCAACGGCGCCGATCAATACACGCGCGCCGGCTCCTTCCAGACCAACGCCAATGGCGAGGTCGTCAATTCCGCCGGCCAGAACCTGCAGGTCTATGCGCCAACGGCCTCGGGTGGGTTCAACACGACGTCGTTGACCAATCTGGTGATTCCGACCGGCGACAGCGCGCCGGCGGCAAGCACCACCGCCACGATGTCGTTCAATCTGCCGGCCGGTTCGGCCGCGCCGACGGCGGTGCCGTTCAGTCCGGCGAATGCCAACACTTACAACCAGTCGACCTCGATGACGCTCTATGATTCGCTCGGCGCCGCCCACACCGCCAGCATCTACTTCGTCAATACCGGCGGCAGTACCTGGGATGCGTACGAGTACATCGACGGCAGCGCGCCCGCGAACGCAGTCAATGCCGGCAAGCCCGTCAAGCTCACCTACAGCAACAGCGGCGCCTTGACCGGCGTGGTCGATGCCGGCGGCGGCATCAATCCCGATGCGGTCAGCTTCGGTGCGTACACGCCGACTACCGGTGCGGCGGCCATGAATGTGACCTTCAATCTTGCCAGCACGACTCAGTACGGCAATACCTTCGGTGTCACGTCGGTCACGCAGAATGGCTATACCACCGGGCAGCTCAGCGGCGTATCGGTGAGCTCGACCGGCGTCGTCCAGGCGAACTACACCAACGGCCAGTCCACGGCCCTGGGGCAGGTGGCGGTGGCCAATTTTGCCGATCAACAGGGACTGCAGCAGGTCGCCAACACCAACTGGGTGCAAACCTTTGCCTCGGGCCAGCCGGTGTACGGCCAGGCCGGCGGCGCCGGCGTCGGCAACATCGAGTCCGGCTCGCTCGAGCAATCCAACGTCGATATCACCGCGCAGCTGGTCAACATGATCACGGCGCAGCGCGCCTTCCAGGCCAATGCCGAGATGGTGTCGACCGAGAATGCCATTACCCAGACGACTATCAACATTCCGAATCAACAGTAAGCGCAACGGCATATCACTACGGTAACGCACAGGAACAGCGATGGATCGTCTCGTCTACGTAGCCATGTCGGGAGCGAAGGAAACCCTGCGCGCCCAGGCCGCGAACAACCACAATCTCGCCAATGCCAACACCAACGGCTTTCGCGCCGATCTGTCGGCGTTTCAGACGCAGAACGTGGTCGGCGCAGGGCTGCCATCGCGGGCCTACGCCACCAACGACAGTGCTGGATGGGACTCGAGTTCCGGTTCGCTCGACGCCACGGGCCGCACTCTCGACGTCGCCATCAAAGGTCCGGGCTGGATCGCCGTGCAAGCGAGTGACGGTACCGAAGCCTATACGCGCGCGGGCGATCTCAGGGTCGACCCGAGCGGCGCATTGCTGACCGCCGGCGGCAACACGGTGCTCGGGGACTCGGGCCCCGTGAACGTGCCGCCGTATTCCTCGATCCACATCGCCGGCGACGGCTCGGTCTCGATCGTGCCGCGCGGACAGACACCGATGACGATCTCCACGGTCGGCCGCATCAAGCTGGTCAATCCACCCGCTGATGCGCTCACGCGCGGCAGCGACGGATTGTTCCGCAGCACCAGCGGTACCGAGCAGAGCGCCGACGCGAGCGTGCATCTGATATCGGGCACGCTCGAGTCGAGCAACGTCAACATCGCCGAAACCATGGCGAACATGATCGAGCTCGCGCGCAGCTACGAGGTCCAGGTGAAGGCCATGAAGACCGCCGAAGACATCGCGGCCTCGAGCAGCAAACTGCTGCAGAGCAGCTAACGACCACATAGGAATTCACACGAATGAATCCAGCACTTTGGGTTGCCAAGACCGGTCTTGACGCGCAGCAGACCAACATGGCGGTGATCTCCAACAATCTCGCCAACGTCAATACCACCGGCTTCAAGAAGAGCCGGGCGGTATTCCAGGATCTGCTGTACCAGAACGTCTCGCAGGTGGGAGCCGCGACTTCGCAGAATACCCAGGCTCCAAGCGGACTGGAACTCGGCACCGGCGTCAATCTGGTGGCGACCGAGAAGGTCTATACGCAGGGCAATCTCAATCAGACCGGCAATGCGCTGGACGTGGCGATCAACGGCAGCGGTTTCTTCCAGGTACTGATGCCCGACGGCTCGCTGGCCTATACGCGCGACGGCAGCTTTCAGGTCAGCTCGACCGGCCAGATCGTCACCGCCAGCGGCTTCGCCGTGCAGCCGGCCGTCACCATTCCACAAGGCGCACAGAGCGTCACGATCGCCGCCGATGGTACGGTGCAGGTGCAGCTCGCCAATCAGAGCGCACCTTCGACCGTCGGCACCCTGCAGCTGGCCAATTTCGTCAATCCCGCGGGCCTGCAGCCCAACGGCGAAAACATGTTGGTCGAGTCCGGCTCGAGTGGCACCGCGCAGACCGGCGCGCCCGGCGCCAACGGACTCGGAGCACTGCAGCAGGGATACACCGAGAGCAGCAACGTCGATGTAGTGGAAGAAATGGTCAACATGATCGAGACGCAGCGCGCCTATGAGATGAATACCAAGGCGATCGAGACCAACGATCAGATGCTGCAGTACCTCGACAGCAATCTTTGATAGCGGAGCGAGCCTGTGATTGCGTTATTCAGATCTCTGTCGGCGCTTGTCGCCGCAATCATCCTTGCGGTGCTGCCCGGCTGCAGTGCGGGGCCGCACCCGGATGAGAACTACGCCGCCTCATTACCCGAGGAAGTACCGGTGGAGGTCGCCGCCAACGGTGCCATCTTTCATACCGGCCACGATGTGCCGCTGTTCCGCAACACGGTCGCGCATCGTGTCGGTGACGTGCTGACCATTACGCTGCAGGAGCAGACCAACGCTTCCAAGAGCGCCACGACGACCACCAAGAAGACCACGACCGAGGCCATGGCGGCGCCGACATTGCTGGGCGCGCCGCTGACGATCCACGGCACCAACATTCTGAACAACAATCTCAACGATGCCACCACCTTCGACGGCGAAGGCGCGAGCGCACAGAGCAACGTGCTGACGGGATCCATTTCGGTGACCGTGAGCAAGCGCCTGGCCAACGGCAACCTGCTGGTGCGCGGTCAGAAGTGGATCACCATTAATCAGGGGCGCGAGTTCGTGCGTATCCAGGGCATCGTGCGCCCGGTAGACATTCAGCCCGACAACACCGTGCCCTCGACCATGGTGGCCGATGCGGTCATCGCCTACGGCGGACAGGGCACGCTCGCCGATGCCAACACCAAGGGCTGGCTGGCGCGATTCTTCGATTCCAAATGGATGCCGTTCTAGCGGACGTGAACCCAACATGAACAAGCGGGCATTGAGTCGATGGTTTCAACTGTTGGGAGCGGCGGCGCTGATCTGCGTGCTGCATCCGAACCTCGCGCGTGCCGAGCGGGTGAAGGACATAGCCTCGGTTGCCGGCGTGCGCAGCAACCAGGTCGTCGGCTACGGGTTGGTCGTCGGTCTCAACGGCACCGGCGATCAGACCACGCAAGCGCCGTTCACGATTCAGAGCATCTCCAACATGCTGGCGAATTTCGGCGTGACTATTCCAGCCAGTGTCGCCTCGCAGATGCAGCTCAAGAACGTCGCCGCCGTGACGGTGACGGCGGATCTGCCGGCGTTCGTCAAGGCCGGACAGACCATCGACATCACCGTGGCCTCGATCGCCAATGCCACCAGCCTGCGGGGCGGCGCACTGCTGCTGACGCCGTTGCACGGCGCGGACGGTGAGGTTTACGCAATGGCGCAGGGCAGTGTCATGGTCAGCGGCTTCGGTGTCGCGGGCAAGGACGGCTCGCGCGTGAGCGTCAATGTCCCGAGCGGCGGGCGCATCCCCAATGGGGCCACGGTGGAGCGTGAGGTGCCCAATACCTTCGGCGCTCAGCCGTTCGTCGTGCTGAATCTCAATTCGCCCGATTTCAGCACCGCCTCGCGGCTCACCGATGCGCTCAACAAGCGGCTCGGTTCCGGTAGTGCGCAGGCGGTGGACGCGGTCTCGGTCAAAGTGCAGGCGCCGGCTGATGAGACCGCCCGCGTGGCCTTCATCGGCGAGTTGCAGGAAATCGAAATCGAGCCGAGCGAGGCGCCGGCGCGTGTCATCGTCAATTCGCGCACCGGCACGGTGGTCATCAGTTCGCGCGTACGGGTGATGCCCGCAGCGGTAGCACACGGCTCACTGTCGGTCACGATCACCGAGCGGACCGACGTGAGTCAACCGACGCCATTCTCCTCCGGCGGTACGACGGTCGCTACGCCGCGCTCGGAGATCAACGTCTCGCAGAGCGATGCACGCATGTTCGTATTCGACGCCGGCGTCAATCTCGACGAGATCGTGCGGGCGGTCAATCAGGTCGGCGCCGCTCCCGGGGACCTGGTCGCCATCCTCGAGGCGCTGCAGCAGGCCGGCGCCTTGCGGGCGCAACTGATCGTCATCTGAGCAGTCAGTGCCGTGAGCAGCCAGCCCGTCGGGCCCAGCTACTACGCCGATTTCAGCGGCCTCGAGGGCTTGAAGGGCGGCCTCAAGGCTGACGATCCGCAGGCCATCCGCGCAGCGGCGCAGCAGTTTGAGAGTCTGTTCACGAACATGATGCTCAAGTCCATGCGCGAGGCGAAATTGGGCCAGGGGCTCGGCGACAGTCAGGAGAGCGATCTCTATCAGGACATGTACGACCAGCAGGTTTCGCTGCAGATGGCGCAGGGCAAGGGTATCGGCCTGGCCGACATGCTGGTGCAGCAGCTCACGCGCAATAGCGCGGCCAAAGCCGCCGCGCCCCCACCCGCGTCCGCGCCGGCCCAGAATACCGTCGGCAGCAACGCAGCCGGCGCCGATGCGATCGGCTTCGTCAAGAAACTCGAGCCGTACGCCGAGCAGGCCGCCAGCCAGTTGGGTGTGTCCTCCGATACGCTGATCGCGCAGGCGGCGCTTGAGACCGGTTGGGGACAGCACATCCCTGCATCCGGCAACGGCGCCACGAGCTTCAATCTCTTCGGCATCAAGGCCGGCAGCGGCTGGAACGGCGAAGCGGTCGATGCGCGCACCACCGAATACAGCGCCGGCGCTGCCCACAGCGTCTCGCAGCCGTTTCGTGCCTACGGCTCGGTGCAGCAGAGCGTCGATGACTATGTCTCGTTGCTGCGAGGCAGCTCGCGCTACCAGCAGGCGCTCGGTACCGGAGCGAACGTCAGTGCGTTTGCCGGCGCGCTGTCGCGCGGCGGCTATGCCACCGATCCGGCTTATGTGCAGAAGCTTCAGGCCACGGTGGCGAGCGTCAGAGCGTTGCGCGCTGCCGCAGCCGCACCGTCGCTCAAGATCCTGGCCGGGCTGCCGACAAATGCCGGTGGGGAGTCTTCCTGAATGAAAGGGCGCCTTAATGGGTGACATGCTGTCCACTGGCGTGACGGGGCTACTGGCGTTCCAGACGGCGCTCGACACGATCAGCAACAACATCTCGAACGTCCATACCGCCGGGTATAGCCAAGAGACCGCCAATCTCGTGACCAATCCGGCCACGCCGACCGCCAACGGCTGGATCGGCAATGGCGTCTCGGTAGCGAATGTCACGCGCAGCTACAGCGATTTTCTCGATGCGCAGACGCGTTCGGCCACCAGCAGCTACAACCAGTTCAATACCGTCAGTGGCCTCGCCGACAGCATCAACAACATGTTCAGCGATCCGACCACCGGACTGTCGGCGACGCTGCAGAGCTTCAGTCAGGCCATCCAGACGATGGCGAATTCCCCGTCGCAGAGCTCGACGCGGCAGGCGGTCTTGAACCAGGCCCAAGCGGTCATCAGTCAGTTCCAGAGCTACCAAAGCAATTTCGAGCAGCTCGGCGGCCAGGTCAACACGCAGCTTCAATCGGAGGCCAGCACGATCACGTCGCTGGCGCAGAGCATCGCCAGCCTCAATCAGAGCATCATGGCGGCGCAGAACAATGGCAGCTCGCAGCCGCCGAACAGTCTGCTCGATCAACGCAACAACCTCATCGATCAGCTCTCGCAGGATGTGGGTGTCAGCACCACGACTCAGAGCGATGGCTCGGTCAGCGTCTTTATCGGCAGTGGCCAGGCGCTCGTGGTGGGCGCCCAGGCCGCGACGCTGAGTGCGACGCCCGATCAATTCAAATCCGGTCAGCTCGATCTATCGCTCACGAGCAGCACCAGTAGCAGCGACATTACCAGTGAACTGACCGGCGGCACGCTCGGCGGCCTGCTGCAGTTTCGCAGCCAGATGCTCATCCCGGGCGAGAACGCACTCGGCCAGGCGGCCGTCACGCTCACGAATCTGCTCAATACCCAGAACGCGGCCGGACTGGATCAGAACGGCAACATTGGCGGTGCGCTGCTCGCGGTCGGCGCTTCGCAGGTGCTCACGAGCCAGGACAACATCGGCAATGCCAGCGTTACCGCGGCGATCAGCAATCTGGGCGGATTGACCACCAGCAACTACTATCTGCAGTATAACGGCGCCACTTGGAGCCTGATCGATACCGCCAGCGGCGCCGCTACCGCGCTGACTTCCAGCACCAGCGGCGGCGTGACCACGCTGACGGGGGCGGGTTTGACGCTCACGGTGACCGGCACCGCCCAGTCGGGCGATCAGTTTCTGATCGAGCCGACGGGTAACGCCGTCTCGGGTCTGAGTCTGCTCACGACCGACCCGGCGAAGATCGCCGCGGCCGGCCCGTTGGTGACCAGCGCCACCAGCGGCAATACCGGCACGGCCAGCATCACCAGCGCCACGGTGCCCAATACCGCGGCCTGGACGCGCGGCAACTACACCTTGAGCTTCACGAGCCCGACGGCCTATACGGTCACCAACGCCGGCGGCACCACCGTCGCCACGGGCACTTATACGCCCGGCACCGCGATCAGCTTCGATGGCATCAGCCTCGTACTGGCCGGCACGCCGGCGAGCGGCGACAGCTTCGCCATCGATGACAATGCCAATGGCACGGGCGATAACAGCAACGCCCTGCAGCTCGCGAACATTCTGAATACCCACGTCTTGAACGGCGGCGCCGAATCGCTGAGCGGCGCGGTGAATTCCTACGTCGGCACGGTCGGATTGCAAACCAGTCAGGCCCAGAACGGCGCGAGCGCGCAGCAGAGCGTGATGCACAGCGCCCAGAATGCGCAGCAGAGCGTTCAGGGTGTCAACCTGGATCAGGAAGCGGCCAATCTCGTGCAGTACCAGCAGGCCTATCAGGCCGCGGCGCAGGTCATTCAAACCTCCGACACGCTGTTTCAGTCCATCATCACCGCCATCAATTACGTCGCCTAAGCCGCCATGCGTATATCCACTTCAATGCTGAACGACTCGGCCGTCAATGGCATCATGCAGGATGAGGCGGCCCTCTCGCAGACGCAGAATGAGCTGTCCACCGGCAAGAGCGTGAACACGCCGGCCGACAATCCCGTGGCGGCGGTGCAGCTGCTGCAGCTCAACAACGTCCATTCGCAGTATCAGCAGTACATCAGCAACGGCCAGAGCGCCAACACCAACTTGACGCTGGAGGAGCAGGCGCTGTCCAGCTCTACCACGACGCTGCAGTCGATCCGGGACCTGGTGGTGCAGGCCAACAGCTCCTCCAACAACAGCAGCGATCTGCAGAATATTGCGACCGAGATCAGTGCGCTCGAGAAGCAGCTGCTGGGCACTGCGAACAGCCAGAACGCCCAGGGCGAGTACCTGTTTGCCGGCTATTCCACGGGTACACAGCCGTTCGTGCGCGGCAGCAGCGGTTCGGTGGCGTACGTGGGCGACAGCGGTGCGAGCAGTGTGCCGCTCAATAGCGGCACTTCCGTGCAGACCGGCGATGCGGGTTCGGCCGTGTACATGAATATCCCGACGGGCAACGGTACGTTCACGACCGCAGCGAGCAGCGGCAACACGGGCACAGGCATCATCGATACCGGCAGCGTGACCAACCAGTCTGCCTGGGTGAGCGGCCAATATACGATCACCTTCAGCGATGCCACCGACTACACGGTGACCGATGCCACGGGCGCCACGGTGGCGAGCGGTACCTATAACAGCAGTAACGGCGGTGAGATTGCCTTTGCCGGCATTCAGGTCGGCATCACGGGCGCGCCGGCCGCGGGCGACTCCTTCAAGGTCTCCTCGTCCGCTACCCAGAGCGTCTTCAGCACACTCGATAATCTGGTCGGTTCGCTGAACAATGCCGGTAGCAGCGCGGCAGCGCGCGCCCAACTCAGTTCTGCGCTCGGCGGCTCGCTGCAGCAGATCGACCAGGCATTGAACCAGGTATCGAACGTCACCACCAACGTGGGCTCCAGGATCTCGCTGATCAGCAGTGTCAATAACTCCCTGACCAGTGCCAGCACCACGGTGACGACCCAGATCTCCAATCTGAGCGACCTGAACTACGCCGCGGCCACGTCGCAGTACAGCCAGGAATACCTGGCCCTGCAGGCGGCCGAGCAATCCTACGCCGACATCAATCAGCTCTCGCTATTTAAGTACTTGTGAGCGACTCGATGCCGACTGTGATGCATTCGACGGTTTTCCAAAGTGCGATGCGTGTCATTAAAGTTCATGCGCTACGCACCGATAACCCCACTGAACCGGTGCGGCCTGAAGGTCGCCCAATGGCTAACAGCGCGGCGGACTGAGGTCCGGCGTCTGAACGAAACAGCAGGAGCAACAGGCAATGTCACTAGTCCTTAACACGAATATCAATTCGCTGGTCGCGCAGAGCAGCTTGACGTCGTCAGGCGCCCAGCTGGCCACCTCGCTGCAGCAGCTGTCTTCGGGTCTGCGCATCAACACGGCCGCCGACGATGCCGCGGGTTACGCGATCGTCCAGGGCATGAATGCGCAGATCGGCGGCTTGAACCAGGCCGCACAGAATGCGACCGCCGGTGTGTCGCTGACGCAGACCGCGCAGGGCGCGCTGACCGAAATCACCAACGACCTGCAGACGATGCGCGACCTGGCGGTGGAATCGCTGAACGCGACCAATAGCGCTGCGGATCGTGCCGACCTCAACCAGCAGTATCAGCAGCTCGCCGCGGACATCAACAACGTTGCCGGCACGGCAGCGTTCAACGGCGTCAACCTGCTCGACGGCTCGTTCCAGGGCGCGACCTTCCAGATCGGCGCCAACGCCGGCCAGACCATCACAGTGTCCTCGGTAGCCAGTGCGACCACGGGCGCGCTCGGCGCCCAGTATGCAGCCTCGGCCCAATCGGCCAACACCGGCGTGATCGGCGTGGTCCATCTGGCCAATGTGTCGATCAACGGCACGGCTTTGGCTTCCAGCGGCACGGTCAATTCGACCGGCGCACTGGTCAAAGCCATCAACGCGGCCGGCATCGGCGGCGTCACGGCGAGCACGCAGGTGGTCGGTGCGGTGGTCACGGCCAGCACGGCCGGACACACCGGTACCTTGGTCATCAACGGCGTGGCGACGGCCGCGATCACAGCCACCGGCACCGCGACCACGGATGTTGCCAGCACGGTCGCCGCGATCAATGCCATCACCGCCGCGACCGGTGTGTCGGCGACCACCAACACGACCGGTACGGCGATCACGCTGACCGATGCGTCGGGCGGCGCCATCTCGGTCGGCTACGGCACAGGTTCATCGCTGGTGGCGGCCGATACCGGCTTGGGTATCACCGGGACAACCACCGGCGCGGTGGGTACTGCGTTTGCGGCCGATGTCGCGGGGACAGGGCAAACCATCACCATCAACGGTGTCGCGACGGGGTTGGTCTCGACCGCTGGCGGCGCCGGCAACCTGACCGCGGATTTGACCAATGTGGCCAACGCCATCAACGGCATCACCACGAACACGGGTGTGTCGGCGACGCTTGCGAATAGCCAGCTGACGCTGACTTCTGCAACGGGCAGCGCGATTACGGTCGCCTACACAGGCAGCGCCCTCACGGCGGCCGAGACCGGCCTGGCTGCCGGGGCCGATGCCCTGGGCAACAGCTTCATCGTGAACTATGCCGGCAACACCACCGGCGCGGTGAGCATTGCCGGTGTAGGTGCGGATCTGACCAACGCCGGTCTGACGGCGGGCAGCACTGCCTCCACGCAGACGGGCTTTACGGTGGCCAACACCAGCGTGTTGAACGTGCAAGACTCGAACGCGGCGATTGCCGCGATTGATGCCGCCTTGCAGCAGGTGGCCGCCACGGGCGCGCAGCTCGGTGCGTATCAGAACCGATTCACGGCAGCGATCACGGGTCTGAACACGGACTCGACCAACCTGCAGTCCGCGCGCAGCTCGATCCAGGACACCAACTACGCGTCGGCGACTTCGCAGCTGTCCCAGGCCCAGATCCTGCAGCAGGCGAGCACGGCGATGGTAGCCCAGGCCAACCTGGTGCCGCAGAACGTGTTGACTCTGCTGCAGAAGCTGCCGTAAGAGCTTCGCAGCAGCCCATGAGTCACGGGTGTAGTTTACCCGTCGCAGCAGAGCGGGGATCGCAAGGTGCCCGCTCTGCTGCCGTATTCGACGCTGCCGGCGTGGCGTCGCGGATTTTGCTGAACTGAACTTAACTCCAGGCGCTACCGCCATGACCACCAGCAGCATCAGCAGCGCCAGCAACACCGGCTCCATTCCCGTCACCACACCGATCTCGGTGACGAGCAGCAGCAGTGCCGGCGCGGCCGGCGGTTCGGTCATCAATGTCAGCAGCCTCGTCTCCGAGCTCGTGGCGGCAGCCCAGGCACCGCAGGAATCGCTGATCGCGAGTCAGACCAGCGCCGTCACGGCCAATATTTCGGCGCTCGGCACGCTTCAGGGAGCGCTGTCCACCTTTCAGTCGTCGCTGAGCTCGCTGAGTACGCCCAGCGCCTTCAACTCCCAAACCGCAAGCAGCTCCGATCAGACCGTGCTCACGGCCACAGCCGACGCCGACGCGGTCAGCGGCTCCTACAACGTCACGGTCACCAATCTCGCCTCCGGGCAGCAGTTGCTGTCCAAAGCGTTCAGCGGTGGCGGTACGGCCACGGTCGGCACCGGTACGCTCTCGATCTCGCTCGGGGGTTCGAGCTTTGCCGTCACGATTAACGGCAACGATGACACGCTCGCCGGCATTGCCTCCGCGATCGACTCGGCTGCCAATAATCCCGGCGTCAGCGCGACCATCGTTACGGGTACCGACGGCGCGCATCTGGTGATGTCGTCCACATTGACCGGGGCCGCGAATACGCTGGCGGTCACCGAGACCGACGGCGGCACGGGGCTGTCGGCGCTGACCTACGGCCCGGGCAATACCGGCAACTACACGCAGCAAACGGCGGCCGCCGATGCCCACTTCAGCATCGCCGGAGTGGGCTACACCAGCGCCAGCAATACGGTCAGCGATGCGCTCACTGGCGTGACGCTGAATCTTCTCGGCACGACTGCCAGCGGCAGCAGCGCCACCTTGACGGTGGCCAACGACACCTCGACGGTCCAATCGAACATCGCCAACTTCGTCTCGGCCTACAACACCCTGCAAAGCGCGCTCTCAAGCCTGGGCAGTTACGATGCGAGCAGCAACACTGCGGGGGCCATGCAGGGCAATCCGATCCTGACCAACACGCAGAGTCAGATTCAGCAGACCCTGTACAGTCTGGTGGGCAGCTCAGCCTACAACACGCTCGCCAGCATCGGCATTACCACCAACAGTGATGGCTCGCTCTCGCTCAATAACGCGACGCTCGCGACGGCGTTGTCGAGCAATTTCAGCGCGGTCAGTCAACTCTTCAGCAGCAGCAGCGGCGTCGCCGCGCAGCTCAATAGCCAGATCACCGCAGATCTGGCCAGTGGCGGCACGCTCGCTGCCTACAGTCAGTCGCTGACGTCGCAGAATAACGCGCTGACGACGCGGTCCAATACCCTCAGCGCGCAGATGACGGCGCTGACGGCCAGCCTGACGCAGCAGTACGCGACGCTCAACACGCTGCTGTCATCGCTGCAGAGTACCTCGTCCTACTTGACTCAGGCTTTCGCGAGCCTGCCGACCGTCCAGGGCAAGCCCAACGCCTGAGCCGTCTGCGGCCAGATTCAGCTCAAGTTCACCGATGAACCGCCGTTAAGCTGTTCATCAAGATTGGACGGAGCATCGCGCGGTGAGCGCTTACGCCAAGAACCCGAAACTAGCCGCTTATCAAAGCGTATCGGTGCACGGCGGCGTCGCCGGCGCCGATCCGCACCGGCTGGTGCTCATGTTGCTGGACGGCGCCATCGAGCGCATGGCGATCGCGTGCGGTTGCATCGAGCGTCAGCAGATCGCCAGAAAGGGCCAGGCACTGCACCAATGCGTCATGATCATCAACGAGTTGCGCGGCAGCTTGAATCTGAGCCAAGGCGGGCCTTTGGCGCAGAATCTCGGTGAACTCTACGACTACATGCTGCGCCAGCTGCTGCGCGCCAATCTCGATAACGACCTGCATCGCGTCAAGGAAGTCGCCAGCCTGATGGCCGAGATCCGCGGTGCCTGGGTTGCGATCGGACCGGAAGTGCGGCAGGCTGGGGCTCAGCCGCCGAGTGCCGCCAGGCGCTGAAGAGCGCGCTGCGCCAGTGCGCGCGCGATCGAGGAGCGGTATGTACGAGGGCGTCGATACCGTGGTGCTCTACGATGAGCTGGCCTGTCACGACGTGCTGCCCGTGCAATGGAAGCCGTTGTCCAGACCGCTCGATCGATTTGAGTTGCTCGGGCTGGACGAGTCCAATCTTCTGCTGCTGCAGGCTTGCATCGCCGTCGAGGAACATCCGGCGCGCGACAAGAAGGAGGAGCTCGATCCGCTGGCCGCTGAGCTCGCGCGCCTGGACTTCAAGCTCAACATGGTGCTGCAGCTGCTCTCGAAGCTGGTGCCGCATGAACGCATCGCTACCCCGACGACGATTCAGTTCAATTCACTCGGAGCCAGCTGGACCGCGCTGGGTCCGACGCCCGCGATCGGCGAGAGCGGCATACTGCGCGTGCAATTGCGCGGCTCCCTGCCACAGCCGCTCGAGCTGCCGGCCGCAGTCAGTGCCGTGAACGGCGCCACGGTACGGGTCAAGTTTCCGGAACTTGCCGCTGGCACGGTGCAGTTGATGCAAAAGCTGGCATTTCTGCGCCACCGGCGCCATGTTGCCGATGCACGCAAGGCGCGCGGCGGCTAGCGCGGTGTGACGCAGCCCACACAACCTGTGCCGTGCCACGCCAGCCCTTGCCATAACGTCAATCTTGTGACGGAGATCCATTCTTTGCCATAACACCGCCCCTAATCTGCGCATCAGCAAAAGAGGGAAACGCGACAACATGGCTGAGAGGGCGGCTGCGACTGTAGCGATCGGCGCTGATACGCAAGCCTTCGTTGCCGCGGAGCAGTGGCCGGCTGCGGCGGCGTTGCCGACCGGCTCTTGCGCTGCCATCCAGCAAGTCAACCGTCTGATTCGGCAAGTCGCGGCTTTCGACAGCAATGTGCTGATTCTCGGCGAATCGGGTACCGGCAAGGAAGTGGTGGCACGCGCCATCCACGACAGCTCGCTGCGCCAGGCACGTCCCTTCATACCGATCAATTGCGGCGCGATACCGGCGGAACTGCTGGAGAGCGAGCTGTTCGGGCACGAGAAGGGCGCCTTTACGGGCGCGCTCAGCACGCGCAAAGGTCGGTTCGAAGTCGCGGAAGGCGGCACGATCTTCCTCGATGAGATCGGCGACATGAATCCGAGCATGCAGGTCAAACTGCTGCGCGTCCTGCAGGAGCGCAACTACGAGCGGGTCGGCAGCTGTACGCCGCAGCGCTGCGATGTGCGCATCATCGCCGCCACGCATCGCGATCTGGAGCAGGCGATCCTCGAAGGCACGTTTCGCGAAGATCTGTTTTATCGTCTCAACGTCGTGCCGATCGAGATGCCGGCGTTGCGCGAGCGCGCTGAGGACCTGCCGCAGCTGATCGCCGCCCTGACCGAGCGCAATGGCTCATCGGGCCGGCCGCGCGTGCAGTTTACGGCCGCGGCGCTCGGGGCATTGAAGGCTTATCGTTGGCCGGGCAACGTGCGCGAGCTCGGCAATCTGATCGAGCGGCTCTCGATCCAATGCCAGACGCGATCCGTCACCATTGCGGATCTGCCCGCGCGCTACCGCCCGGCGGACTGGACCCCCGGCGCTGAGCCGGCGTGCGAGACGCTTTTGGCCGCAGTGCCGGCCATGAGCCTGCTCGCGCCTGCGCGTGTAGCGACCACAGCTGCCCTGGCGCCGATCGAACCGGAGTGCGCAGCAGAGGATGAAGCCGATGCGGTCATCGAACCGCAATTCGCCGAAGCCCTGCTGTCGGAGATTCCGGCCGGCTTTGATCTGCGGCAGTTCCTCGAGACGCTCGAACAGCGTCTGATCGTGCGTGCCATGGAGTCATCCGGCGGCACGGTGGCACAGGCGGCGCGTGTGCTGGGATTGCGGCGCACGACGCTGGTCGAAAAGCTGCGCAAATATTCGATGAGCGGCGGCGACGCGCTGGTGCCGGAATCTTGACGTCCGCACCGGCGGCAATGCACTGCCGTCGTGAGTTGCGTCACAATTCAACGTCGGCACGCTATTTGCTCCTCTGACCTCGGCAAGTACTACTTGAAGAGGCAATGGACTCCCGATGCAGACCGCAGCAATTGTGCCGGACACGGAGATGCGCGAACGGATCAGTGCCAGAGAGATCCGCGATCCGGTCGCGTGTGCCGAATCCTCCCGACTGCTGATGGAGCTGGCGCGCCGCGTTGCGGCCAGCGAGTGCACGGTACTGATCGCCGGGGAATCGGGTACCGGCAAGGAAGTGCTGGCACACTATATCCATCGGCACTCCAAGCGCGCCGGCGGCGTATTCGTCGCCATCAACTGCGCGGCAATTCCCGAGAGCATGCTCGAGGGCATGCTGTTTGGATGGGAGCGTGGAGCCTTCACGGGCGCTCAAACCGCCCACGCCGGCAAATTCGAGCAGGCGCAGGGCGGCACACTGCTGCTCGATGAGATTTCCGAAATCCCGCTGGCGTTGCAACCGAAGCTGCTGCGCGTTCTGCAGGAGCGCGAGGTCGAGCGCCTCGGCGCGCGTACCGCAATGAAACTGGACGTGCGCGTCATCGCCACCACCAACCGGCGTCTGCGCGAAGAGGTCACCGGCGGGCGCTTCCGTGAGGATCTGTATTACCGCCTGAATGTGTTTCCGATGACGCTGCTGCCCTTGCGCGCACGGCGCGATGACGTGTTGCCGTTGGCGATGCGGTTATTGGCGGCGCATTGCCGCGCGGGCGAGCGCATTCCGGCCCTGCATCCGAACGCGGCGCAGCTGTTGCTGACCTACCCGTGGCGCGGCAATGTGCGCGAGCTCGACAACGTCATGCAGCGTGCGCTGGTGCTGTGCGATGGCGATCTGGTGCGCGAGTCGCACATTGTGTTCGAGCCGTCGGCTGCAGCTCAACAGGGCAGCGCTGATACGCTCGTCGATCACCATGCCGCTGCCGAGGTGGCGCGCTCGCTGCCGGCGCCGGCCGCGCCCGCGCTCGAGGCGGCGCCCGGTGCCCTGGCTGAGTCGCTCGCGCTCGCCGAGCAGAAAATCCTCCTGGAGGCGCTGCGCAGCCGCGATACGCGCGAACGCATTGCCGAGCGTCTCGGTATCAGTGCGCGCACCTTGCGCTACAAACTGGCGCGGCTACGCCGCGCCGGAATTGACTGCGATGAAAGCGCCGATGCCGGCGGGAGTGCTGCATGAGCAATATGGCGATCGATCAGGTACTGGCGCAGATACGCTCGCTGTCGGCGCAGGCAGGCGCTGCCGTCAAGCCGGTCGCGAGCAGCGCTGCCGGCCTCGGTGCCGCCGCGGCCACCGGTGCCGCGGCAGCCGCGCCAGCGTTCGGCGCGCTGCTCCAGCAGGGCATTGATGCGGTCAATAAGAGTCAGCAGAGCGCCTCCGCGCTTGCCGACGCTTGGGAGCGCGGCACCCCTGGGGTCGATCTCGCGAAGGTCATGATCGAGAGCCAGAAGGCCTCCGTTTCCTTTCGCGCGCTCACGGAGGTACGCAATCGCCTGGTGAGCGCGTATCAGGACATCATGAACATGTCGATCTGAGTTCTGCGGGAAGAATTAGCTCATGGCGAACAATCAGACTGTGATGGTCCCCGGTGCGCTCGGATTGAACGTCCGGCCGCTGCTGCTGCTGCTGGGCGTGGCGCTGGCGGTGGCCGCCGGCGTCACCGTGGTGTTGTGGTGGAAAGGACCGAATTGGAGCCTGCTGTACGGCAACCTGTCCGACTCTGATGCCGGCAGCGTAGTGCAGGCGCTGCAAACCGGCGGCATCGAATACAAGCTCGACAACGTCAGCGGCGCGATCATGGTTCCCGCCGAGCGCGTGCACGATGCGCGCCTGCAGCTCGCCTCGCAGGGATTGCCGCAGGGCAAGAACAGCAGTTTCGAGATGATCAGCAAGGACCCGGGATTCGGTGTCAGTCAGTTCATGGAGAGCGCCCGCTATCAGTACGCCCTCGAGAGCGAGCTGGCGCGCACGATCTCCTCGCTGCAGGCAGTCGAGGCCGCACGCGTGCATTTGGCATTGCCGCAGCAGTCCGCCTTCGTGCGCGATCGGCGTCCGGCCAGCGCCTCGGTGCTGCTGCAACTGCGTGCCGGTCATCGGCTCGAGCCCGAACAAGTATCGGCGATCGTACATCTGGTGGCTTCGAGCATTCCCGAGCTCGATTCCGCTCAGGTCACCGTGGTGGATCAGCAGGGGCGTCTGCTGTCCTCGCCGAAATCGGGCGATGCGGCGATCGAGGCCGAGCAGTTCGAGGCCGCGCACCGGATCGAGGACACCTACATTCAGCGCATCGAGCAATTGATCGCGCCGATGGTCGGCGATGGCCGCGTGCGCGCGCAGGTGACCGTAGATCTTGACGCCGCTGCGAGCGAGGAAGCGCACGAGCAGTACAAGCCCGATGGCACCGTGGTACGCAGCGAGCAGACTGCGGAGGAGAGCAGCCGCAACGGCGGTGGTGCCGGCGGCGTGCCGGGCGCGCTGAGCAATCAGCCGCCGCCGGGCGGACAGGCCGTGGCCGCCAAGCCGCCGGCACCGACGCCTGCGGCGACTGGGACGGCTGCCAAGAACGCGGCCGCCAGTGCGGCTGAAGCAGCGGCCGCCGCCGCTGCCGCCGCCGCCGCCAGCGTACCCGAGAGCAGCTCCAAGCAGAGCACGCGCAATTACGAGATCGATCGCACCGTCAGCTATCTGCGTCAGCCGGGTGGACGCGTCAAACGCGTGACGGTTGCAGTGCTGGTCGACAACGTGCGCAAGCTCGGGGCCGATGGCAAGGTCACGCAGCAGCCTTTGGCGAAGGAGCAGATCGAAGACATCACCCGACTGGTCAAGAACGCCGTCGGCTTCGACGAAGCGCGCGGCGACAGCGTCAATGTGGTCAACGCGTCGTTCCTGGAGCAGGAGGCGGCGCCGATCCAGCCGGAAGTCGTGCCGCTGTGGCAGCGGCCAATGGTCCGTGACATCACACGCCTGGTGCTCGGCGCACTGGTGCTGATTGCGCTCGCGCTGGGCGTGCTGCGCCCGCTCGTGAAGAATCTCGCCACGCACGCCGTCACCGCCGCCCCGGCGGCGCTCGCCAACCAGAGCGCGGCGGGCGATGACAAGTCGGCAGCGACGGCGCACGCGCCCGCACTGGCCTACGAACAGCAAATCGTGCAGGCCCGCAGCCTCGTGAGCCAGGATCCCAAGCGCGTGGCGCAGGTGGTCAAGACCTGGGTGGGCGAGCAATGAGTGAGTCGGGTGCGGATCGCACCGGCGTCGATCGTGCAGCGATCCTATTGCTCGCGCTCGGCGAGCAGGAGGCCGCGCAGGTATTGCGCCATCTGGGCGCCAAGGATGTGCAGCGCGTCGGTGCCGCGATGGCGCAGCTCAGCGGTATATCGCGCGAGGAGGTATCGACCGTACTGACCTCGTTTTCCACCAATGTCGAGCAGCAGACGTCCTTCGGTGTCGGCACCGACGAGTACATTCGCAGGGTGTTGATCGAGGCGCTGGGGGCCGACAAAGCCGGCAGTGTCGTTGACCGGATACTCGGAGGTCGCAGCAGCCGCGGACTGGAGGCACTGAAGTGGATGGAGCCGCGGTCGGTCGGTGACATGCTGCGCAACGAGCATCCACAGATCATTGCGATCGTGCTCACCTACCTGGACCCGGATCAGGCGGCGGAAGTGCTGGTGCATTTGAATGAGAACATGCGCGCCGAGATTCTGATGCGCATCGCCAGCCTCGACGGCGTGCATCCGACGGCGCTCGATGAGCTCGATCAGGTGCTGGAGAAGCAGTTTTCGGGCAGCGCCGGCGCCAAGAGCTCGAGCGGTTTTGGCGGACCGAAGGTAGCGGCCGAGATCCTGAACCTCGTGGGCAGCGCGCAGGAACCTCTCATGGCGCAGATCGCCAAGGTCGATGAGCCGCTGAGTCAGAAGCTGCAGGATCTCATGTTCGTCTTTGATGATCTCACTGAATGCGACGACCGCGGCATGCAGGAACTGCTGCGCGAGGTGCCGAGTGACAAACTCATCGTCGCGCTCAAGGCGGCCGATGAGAAGCTCAAGGAGAAGATCTTCAAGAACATGTCGGAGCGAGCCGCCCAGATGATGAAGGACGACCTCGAGGCCCGCGGACCGGTGCGGCTGTCGGAAGTCGAAGCAGCACAGAAGGAGATTCTCGTCATCGCGCGCCGCATGAGTGAGGAAGGACGATTGCAGCTCGGCGGCAAGGGCGGTGATGAATATGTCTGAGCCGCAAGCCACGGCGCTGTGGGAGCTGCCGCAGATCGACGGTCCGGTGCTCGAGCGCAATCGGCGCGTGAGCGATCTTCAGGGTATCGAACGCGAGGCTTGGCACAAGGGCTTCGCGGAAGGCCGCGAAGCCGGCATCGCCGCCGTGCGCAAGGAGCACCAGGCGGCATCGCAGCAACTGGATCGGAAGGTGCAGCAGTTGGCATCGATCCTGGACTTCATGGCCAAGCCCATGGCAGCGCTGGATGGCGCAGTGCAACGTCAGCTGGTCACGCTGGCCGGCGCGATTGCGCGACAGATCGTGCGGCGCGAGCTCAAGACTCATCCGGACGAGATTGTCGCGGTAATCCGCGAAACGGTGGCGCTGTTGCCGATGACGGCACGCGACGTGCGCGTGCACCTGCACCCCGAGGATGCCGCGCTGGTGCGCTCGCGGCTGGCGGAGGCCAGCGGCGATCGCGACTGGAGCATTTCCGAGGATCCGATCATTGCCCGCGGCGGCTGCCGCGTGAGCAGCGAGAGCTCGACCATCGATGCCCAGCTGGAGCAGCGGCTCGGTGCAGCGATCGCCGCTGCCTTGGGCGATGCTCGCACGAACGCAATAGCGGACAGATCAGCATGAGCGCATCCGCACAGACCGACAATCCGCTGTGGCTGGCGGCGGCAGAGCGCTGGGTGCAGGGCCTGGAGGGCGCGACGCGCCGACTCGCTTCGGTACCGCCGCCCGTAGTGGCGGGTCGGTTGACACGCATGGTCGGCCTGACGCTCGAGGCCGCCGGCTGCCAGGCCGCGGTCGGCGATCGCTGCGAGATCGTGAGCTCCGATAGCGCCTGCATTGAGGCGGAGGTGGTCGGCTTCTCCGGTGATCGGCTGTTTCTGATGCCGACCGGCGACATTCACGGACTCAAACCGAACGCGCAGGTACTACCGCGCACCCATACCGGAACGGTGCGCGTAGGCACCGGCCTGCTCGGCCGCATCATCGACGGCGCCTGCAATCCGCTCGACGGGCTCGGACCGATCGAGCCCGAAGCGAGCGTGCGACTGACCGGCACACCGATCAATCCGCTGCGTCGCCAGCCGATCACCCAGCCGCTCGATGTCGGCGTGCGAGCCATCAATGGCCTGCTGACCGTGGGACGCGGGCAGCGCGTGGGCCTGTTCGCCGGCAGCGGCGTCGGCAAGAGCGTTTTGCTCGGCATGATGGCGCGCTACACCGCCGCCGACGTCATCGTCGTCGGACTGATCGGCGAGCGCGGTCGCGAGGTCAAGGAGTTCATCGAGCGAATCCTGGGGCGCGCCGGCTTGGCGCGTTCGGTGGTGGTCGCGACGCCGGCCGACTATCCGCCGCTGATGCGCCTGCACGGCGCCTGGCTCGCGACGGCGATTGCCGAGTTCTTTCGCGACCGCGGTCGCAACGTGCTGCTGATCATGGACTCGCTGACGCGCTTTGCGCAGGCGCAGCGCGAGATAGCGCTGGCGATCGGCGAAGCGCCGGCGACCAAGGGCTATCCGCCATCAGTATTTGCGCGCATGCCGCAGCTGGTCGAGCGCGCCGGCAATGGGGTGGCTACCGCCGGATCGATCACGGCGTTCTACACGGTGCTTGCCGAAGGCGATGATCCGAACGATCCGATCGTCGATGCCGCGCGCGCCATTCTCGACGGCCATATCGTGCTGGCGCGACGCATTGCCGAGGGCGGCCGCTATCCGGCCATCGACGTCGAAGCATCGGTGAGCCGCGTGATGCATGACATCGTGCCTGCGAGCCAGCTGGAGCTGTCGCGCCGGTTGCGGCAGGCGACCGCGATCTACGAGAACAATCGCGACCTGATCACCATCGGCGCCTATCAGCGAGGCAGCGACCCGCGCATCGATAACGCGATCTCGCGTTGGCCGCAGATCGAGGCCTTTCTTCGCCAGGACATGCACGATCGGGTGGACATTGCAGCGAGCGTGGCAGCGCTCGCAGCGACGATGGCGGAGGCACCGGCATCGTCCGGTGGCGCCGCTAACAACCAGAGAGGTACGCAGTGAGGCGAGCCAAGCAGTTGCAGCCGGTCGGCAAGCTCATGGAGGAACTGGAGCGCGAGAGCTTGTTACGCGTATCCGCGGCCCAGAGCCGGCTTGACGAGGCGCAACAGCGCCGCGCCGACCTGCAGCGCTACCTCGATGAGTACCGTGAAATGTTCGCGCAGCGGGCACGCTCCGGTATGGGAGTTACGGGCATGCGCGACTACCAGATCTTCATCGCGCGCTTGGCTGAGGCGGTGCAGGCGCAGCAGAGTATGGTCGAACAGTTGACGCTCGAGTGCCAGCGTGAACGCGAAAGCTGGATGCAGGCCGCGGCACGCAAAAGCGCAGTCGGCAAGGCCATCGACAAAGCGCATGCCGAGGATCGCAAGGCCGAGGATCGCCGCACGCAGCGCGAGCTCGATGAGCGGGCACAACGCCAGCGAGGTGCATTATGAGAGCCGCCGCCCCCCCGCCGATCGCCGCGAATGGCCTGAATGCGCGTGGCGCTGCGCCCGGCGCGGCCGATGGCGCGACCGGGAGCGAATTTTCCAACGTACTGGGGCGCGCTGGACCTGCCTCAGCAGCAGCACCCGCCGCGCCGGCGGCAGCAGCCGATGCCAGCGCGAGCTCGCACCTGGCTTCGACAGCGACTGGGCCTGCGAGGGCATCGACAGTCAAAGACTCTGGCACTGCGACGCCGGCGCGCGCCGCTGCGGGCGCAAGATCCGCGGCGCCTGAGCGTATCGAGACCTCATCCTCGAACTGCACGCGCAAATCCGGTGCTGCGGGCGATGCCCATGCGGCAGCGCCAGCAGCGGCGGACGCTGCCGAGGAAGCTGTTGCGGCGAAGTCGACCGAGGCCACAACCGCTGAGGCGGTTGTGGAGCAACCGAACCCGGCGGCCGGTGTCACGGCGCCGAGCGCAGCGCTCGCGGGCAGGATCGGCAGTCCCAAGGGTGCCGGTCGACGTGCCACTGCGAACGCAGTCGCCGACAGCGCGAACCCGCTCGGATCGCAGGCGATCTGGCTACTCGCCCCGATGCTGCCTCCGGGCGCCACGGCTGCCCTCGCCGGCGATGCGCAGGATTCGGACGGGCAGGACACCGAATCGACTCGAGACGACGCTGGCATCGAATCCATCGGCGTCGGCGGGCTTGTGAACGCCGCGACGGCCCAGGGCGCGCGGGCCGCGCCGTCCTCACTGGCACTCGCGAGCGAGGCTGCGCAGCTGGCTGCCGCCGCGCCTGCCTCGGCCACGACTGCAGCCGCCCAGGCGGGCAGCGACGCTGCGGCCGCGACTGCAGCGCCGGCCGCCACGACGGCGAGTGTCGGTCACGGGACTCTCGCCGCGGCTCCAGCGGCCCTCGCTTGCGCTGCGACAGCGACCAGCGTGACAGCGACGGCAGCGTCCACGGACGATCATGCGCACGCACTCAGCGCTGCCTCGAGCGCCGATCTATCGGCGCTGACAAGTCTCGCGCGCGCACTGCCCGAGGCAGTCGGACAGGCGGGCGCTGCGAATCAAACTATCTCCGTCGCCGTATCCGACTCCGCCTGGCCTCGGGCCGTGGCGGCACAGGTGCAGCTGCTGGCGGCGGCCAACGTACAGTCTGCGACCCTACGGCTCTCGCCCGAGCACCTGGGACCCATGGAAGTCCGTATCGACCTGCAGTCCTCGCAGATCAACGTCAGCTTCATTGCCGCGCATGCCGAGACGCGCAGTGCGCTCGAGCAAAGCGTACCGACCTTGCGAGCCATGCTGGCCAGCGGCGGATTGACGCTCGGTCAGGCGCAGGTTCACCCGGAAGCGAGATCCGCATCACAGTCATTCGCTAATAACCCCCACGGCAGCGCCGACGCCGTGACGGACGAGGAGCCGATCTCGATCGGCGTTGTGCGCAGCGCCGGGCTGATCGACGAGTACGCCTGAATGTGTGCCGCCGCAACGACAGATTTCCGTCATTGGCGCCTGATTCAGCGCTGGCATACGGTTTGCTCCATCCGCAAATAGCATAAGTATCCCGACATCTGCGAGAGACACTGACCATGGCAACAGAAGCTGCAAAACTTGAAACTGCGCCGAAGGCTGCGGCCGAGGCACCGAAAAAGAAGGGCAAACTTCTCTATATCATCGTGGCGCTGCTCCTGGTCGGTGGCGCTGTCGGTGGCTGGCTGGCTTTCAAGCCCAAGGCCGCGAGCACAGCGGCCGGCGCGGCAGCGGAGAAGCCGGCGCCGCCGCATTCGGCGGCACTCTATTTCAAGTTCGATCCCGCTTTCGTCGTCAACTTCGGCGGCGAGGGCAGCGCGCGCTATCTGCAGGTCATGGTCGAGGCCATGACGCGCGATCCGGCTATGCTCGAGAGCATCAAAAACAATGAGCCGGCGGTGCGCAATGATCTGGTGCTGCTGTTCTCGAGCCAGGACAGCAGCACGCTGCTGTCAGCGGATGGCAAGGAGAAGCTGCGCACTGCGACGCTCGAGGCAGTGCGCAAGGTGATCGCGGCCGAGGGCGGCAATCCCAAGCTGGTCGAGAGCGTTTACTTCACGAGCTTCGTGATCCAGTAGACATGGCTGCCGAAATTCTCAATCAGGACGAGATCGACGCGCTGCTCAAGGGCGTCGATGAGGGCGCCGTCGAGACGACGCCTGCGTCGGCCGACCCCGGCGAGGCGCGCAACTACGATCTTGCGACTCAGGTGCGGATCGTGCGCGGTCGCATGCCCACCCTGGAGATGATCAACGATCGCTTTGCGCGGCTGTTTCGTATCGGTCTGTTCAACATGCTGCGACGTACGCCCGAGATCAGCGTCGCGCCGGTAAAGCTGCAGAAGTTCAGCGAGTACACGCAGAATCTGCACGTTCCATCGAGCCTCAACCTCATCAAGATCAATCCGCTGCGCGGCACCGCCTTGCTGACGCTGGATGCCACGCTGGTATTCGCGATCGTCGATAATTTCTTCGGCGGCACCGGCCGCTACGCCAAGATCGAGGGGCGCGAATTCACCTTGACCGAAGGGCGCATCGTGCAGATGGTCCTGCGTCAGGCGTTCACTTGTCTGACCGAGGCCTGGAGCATCTGCAGCGCGATCAATATCGAATACCTCAATTCCGAGATCAATCCGCACTTCGCCAATATCGTCAGCCCGTCGGAGATCGTGGTCGTCACCGCGTTCAAGATCGAGCTCGAGGGTGGCGGCGGCGAGCTGCACGTCACGGTGCCGTACGCGATGATCGAGCCCATCCGTGATGTGCTCGACTCCGGCGTGCAGAGCGATCGCATGGAGCACGACGAGGACTGGAACCGCACGCTGCGCCAGGAGATCGAGGAGGCGGAGATCGAGCTGGTGCCGGTGCTCGGCCATACCACGCTAACGGTCGGACGCCTGGTCGATCTCAAGCCCGGCGATGTCATCTCGTGCGATTTCGACGGCGATGTCACGCTGTTCGCGGAGGGAGTGCCGGTGCTGCGCGGCGGTTTCGGCCTCTCGCGCGGCCAGCAAGCCATCAAAGTTACCGAGCGAATCAGCCGTCGCAGGCAACCCATATTAAGTAATGTCCGGGTAGGGAAATCATGAGTACACCGAGCGCACAGGCCGTGGAGCCGCAACTGGCCGAGATGGACACCCTCAAGCCCGATGCGCCCGAGGGTGCAAACCGTGAGTTGAATCTCGACGTGGTGCTGGATATTCCGGTCACACTATCCCTGGAAGTCGGCCGCAGCCGGGTCAGCATCCGCAATCTGCTGCAGCTCAATCAGGGCTCCGTGGTCGAGCTCGACCGCGCCACCGGTGAGCCGCTCGACGTCTACGTCAATGGAACACTGATCGCGCACGGGGAGGTTGTGGTGGTGAATGACAAGTTCGGCATTCGCCTAACCGATGTGATCAGTCCGGCCGAGAGAATTCGCAAACTGAAATAACCGGCTTTAGAAACGCTGCCGCCCGCCGATATGTCAAGCAGGCGGCAAGTGATGGATCCATCGATCCAGGGAGACTCTATCGTGCCAGCGACGCTCCAGTCCCAACCGCAAGCGGCACAACAACACTCGCTGTTCAAGTTCGTCAGCGAGCTCGCCAAGGAATTGTCGGCCGGGCGCGTCGATTTGCCCTCGTTTCCGGACGCAGCCGCGCGCGTGCAGCAGGCTCTATCCGACGAGACAGTGACCGGAGAGCGCATCGCGCGTGTGGTGAGCTCGGACGCAGGGCTCGCCGCGCGCATCCTGACCATGGCCAATTCGACGCTGCTGCATCGCGGCGGCGCGCGCGTTGCCGATCTCAAGGTCGCCGTCACCCGCATCGGACACGAAAACATCCGCACCGCGGCGCTGGCCTACGCCACCGCGCAGTTGCGCCGCGCCGCAGAGCTGGGACACATCCGCGCGAAGCTCGACCAATGCTGGCAGGAAGGCATACGCGTCGCCGCACTCGCGCACGCCATGGCCAAGGAATCGCGCCGCATGCGCACCGACGAGGCCATGCTCGCGGGGCTGCTGCACAACATCGGCAAGATCTATATTCTCGCGCGCACCCCTAAGGACCAGGCCGACGCCTTCGACGAGGAGGAGCTGCGCAGCTGGCATCCGAGCATCGGTCAGGCGTTGATCGAGAACTGGAAGCTCGGAGAGGAGTTGGCCGCCGCGGTAGGCGGGCAGTATGAGCTGGACCGCGCACATACAGGTAACGCGGATCTGCAGGACCTGTTGATCGTCGCGGTCAACGTCGCCAAGCAGATGGCCAATAACTGCGCGGATGACTCGGCGCTGGCACAGATACCGGCCGCGCTTGCATTGGGCCTGAGCGATTCCGCCTTCGTGCGCATCATGCTCGAGTCCCAGACCGACATTGAAATGCTGCAAGCGGCGCTCGGCTAAGCAGCCAAAAAAATGAGGGGCCCGAGTCGGACCCCTCGCGTACGCCACGCGGTCAGCTTCCCGGGGTGGTGTTGGTGAAGTAAGTGATCACGTAGGCCTTGAACGTGCCATCGCTCTGCGGGATTCCTGCGATATTGACCTTCGTGCCGAAGGCGAGCCCGTTGGTCAGTGTGGTCAATCCGGCCGCGGTGGTGATGTCGACCGAACTGATGGTGGCGATACCATTGTTGAAGTCGAGCTGATAGACCAGCGTAGCCTCGCCGCTGCCATTATTCACATCGACCGTCACCGCTTGGGCGCCGCCGGCGGCTGTGACCGTAAAGGCGTAAGCATTGCCGGTGGCCGCAAGGCCCGTGGCGACCGCAACCGCCGGCACCGGCACCGGTTCGAGCACCGTGGCAGCCGCGCTCCAGCCCGACAGGTTAGCCGGGTCGGACCAGGTGGCGTAGCTCACGCCCCAGGCGGGTATCGCGTTGGCCGTGCCGCCGAAGGAGACAGTGCCATTGGTGGCAGCTACGAAATCGCTGATGGCGCTGCTGCCGTAGTCCAGCAGTGTGGGATAGGCGAAATTCCAGAACTTATAACCGCTGATGGCCGTGCCGCTGGCGTTACCATTGGCGCTGGTCGCGGCAATGTAATCCAGCGTGACGCTGTAGTCATCGGTGGCGCGCACGAACTCGTGGCTATAGTCGAAGCTGGTGGCATTAGCCTGCGAAATGCTGCCGGAATATTCCGCGGTCTCGATGTCGATGCTCTGGGCCACCATGGGCGAGGCCAGAGGATCGAGCGCGCTTGCATGCACCTTGAAGCCGCGCACCAGGTTTTCATTGGCGAGAAATGACGGCCCCGCGCCAATTGGACTCGCATCGGCGAGGGCGTTGGCGGGTTGGCGGAAATAGAATTGTGTGTTGGCGTTGACCAGCATCGGTACACCGACGCCGGACTCGTTCTCGATCGTCACGATGTCGGTGCTGGCATTGACGTGCAACACATGGCCTTCGGGGCTAAGCCACACACTGGCGAAGCTGCTGCTCGCCCAGATGCGCGTCGCGACCAATGTCCCGTCCTGCTGATAGCGCGCCGCGATGCGCACGAACTTGCCGCTGAGACTGCCTTCGGTCGAGAAGTCCTTGATTGTGGTGGTGGTATGCGCGTCCACGTCGTAAAAGAGCGTGCCGTTGGTCGCATCCGCGAAGATCGTCAGAGATTGCGGGCTCGACACCGCGGTCTCCGGCGTCTGCACGGGCAGCGTCGGGAAATCCTTGGTGATCGTGATCGAGGAGTTGTCGCTCGATATGCCGGTGACGGTGCCGTACATGTGACGCAGCACCAGGCGCGTGATGTCGGCGATCGGATGGTGACGCACTGGGCCGGTGAAGCTCACGGCCCACTGCGTGCTGGCCGCGCCCGGTGGCAGATGGCCGACGATGAAGGCCGGATGCGACAGATCGAATTCCAGATCGAGCGCATTGTTCTGGCTCGTGGTGACGACCAGCGGGGCAGCGAAGCTCACCGATATCGGTACGATGAGGTTCGGCGCGCTGCCCTGGGTGTGCTGAATCTCGATGGCGTCGGCGGCGACCGTGGTGCCCCCCGGCAGGCTGAAGCCGGATTCGGGATCCGAGGCCACGGTGAGCAGGACATCGCCCGGATTGCCGCCGACCGTGACGACCGCGCCGACGTAGCTGCCGACGGGGATGGCAACATTGCCGAGCAACTCACCGAGCTGGTCGAGCTGTTCCAAGTTAACATAAGGCTCGGCCGATGGCGCCGTATAGATCGTGACATTGCTGCCGCCGTCCTGCGGTACCAGCGCGATGCTGAGTACCTTGACGCCGATCGTAGCCCAGTCATCCGCAGAGGCATCGCTGATGATGACAGGCACCTTGCCGGACTGCGCACTGGTCGAACCGGAGCTGGACGCGCCGCTCGATCCCATCGTGTCAGATGAGCCGCCGCCGCAGGCTGCGAGTCCGGCCATCAATGCAGCGCACACGGCCGATCGAATCAAGTAGCTTTGCATGACCATCCCTCCGGATCGGTTGATAAAGGCTCAGGCCTATATCGCTCCCGCCCCGGATCGGTTGACGTTGCGAACACTCGCATGGCTGCCAAATATCCGTCACGGCGCGCCGCGCTGCTGCCAGGTGTGATATGCGTCACATTGGCCGTTTGGCTGCAAATCAAACCATCAGAATGACTTAGACGCGGCCGACCGCTCATGGCACGCGCGTTGCTCCCAAAGGCACAGGGATTCCTGTGCGGAGAGCGCGAGCATTGAACGACAAGGCGGCAAGCGGACCTGCGCGCGGTACATGCCGGCTCGCGCTCAGCGCCATATTGCTCATGGGCGTGCGCGGTCTGGCCTGGGCGAGCGCCAATGCGCCGTTCGCCGCGCCCGTGGCGTCGAGCGTAGCCGGGCCTGCCGGCGGTACCGTGCGTGTGACCGTGGCGATGGTGCTGGTGCTCGCCGCGGTGCTCGCTGCCGCATGGCTGCTGCGCCGATTGCGCAGCATCAGCGGCTCGCCTGCCGGCGCTCTGGAGGTGCTCGCACAAGTCTCGCTCGGCACGCGCGAGCGCGCCGTGCTGATACGCATCGGTGATCGCCAGCTGCTGCTCGGTGTCGCGCCGGGCAATGTGCGCACCTTGCACGTGCTTGAGACAGCGGTGAGCGGCGCGCTCGCCGGCGTTCAGCCGGCGGTTGCAGCCGATGCGCCCGACACGGCTGCGCGACCGAGCTTCAAATCGCTGCTGCTCAAGAGCCTGGGTAAATGAACACCAGCCAAGCCGTGAGCTGCCGCCGACGGCCGCAGGCGCTGCTGCTCTGCGCACTATTGCTGGCGTTGCCGGTAGCGGCCAGCGCTGCGGCAGCGTCCACGCCGGGCATTCCAGCGCTGCAAGTGCAGAGCAGCGGCGGCGGGCAAACCTATACGCTGACGATCGAGCTGCTGGCGCTCATGACCGCCGTGACGCTGCTGCCGGCGGCATTGCTGATGATGACCGCGTTCACCCGCATCGTGATCGTGCTGTCGATTCTCAGACAGGCGATCGGCGCCGGCCAGACGCCGCCGAATCAGGTGCTGGTGGGGCTGGCATTGTTTTTGACGCTGTTCGTGATGTCGCCGGTGGTGGATAAGATCCGTACTGACGCGGTGGCGCCGTACATGGCCGGCAACATCGATACCACGACGGCGCTCGCGCAGGGGGTCGCGCCGTTGAAAAACTTCATGCTCGAGCAGACACGCGAGAGCGACATCGCCGCTTTCGTGCGCATCTCCGGTGGCAAAGGCTTCGATGGCCCGCAGGATGTGCCGATGACCATTCTAGTGCCGGCCTTCGTGACCAGCGAACTGAAGACCGCCTTCCAGATCGGCTTCATGCTGTTCATTCCGTTCGTGATCATTGATCTCGTGGTCGCGAGCGTTCTGATGTCGATGGGCATGATGATGCTGTCACCGGTGCTGATATCGCTGCCCTTCAAGATCATGTTGTTCGTGCTGGTCGACGGCTGGACGCTGGTCATGGGCTCGTTGGCTGCGAGTTTTTACCGCTAGAGGAACCCAGGCATGAGCCCGGAAACCGTCATGACGATTGGCCAGCGCGCGCTGGAGATGACGCTGATGCTGGCGGCGCCGATGCTGCTGGTGGGTCTCGTCATCGGCATCCTGGTCGGCATCTTTCAGGCCGCGACGCAGATCAACGAGATGACGCTGTCGTTCATTCCGAAGCTGCTGGGCGTCGCAACCACACTGGTAATCGCGGGTCCCTGGATGCTCAAGCAGCTGATCGGCTACACGCGGCTGCTGATCGAGAGCATTCCATCACTGATCGGCTGACAGCTTCGATGCCGCTGCTGACTTTCGCTCAGATCGAGAACTGGATCGGCAGTGCCTTCTGGCCGTTTCTGCGCATCGGCGCCTGCCTGATGACGGCACCGATGTTCGGCGCCAGCTATGTGCCGCCGCGCATCCGCATCGTGCTGGCCGCGGCCCTCACTGTGGTGGCGCTGCCAATGCTTCCCGCGCTGCAAGGCATGACGGTACTGTCCGCAGACGGCGTCATCACCACCGTCGAGCAGATCCTGATCGGGCTCGCGCTCGGCTTCGTGCTGCAGCTGATGTTCGATGCGCTCACGCTCGGCGGCCAGATTCTCGCCAACGGCATGGGATTGGGCTTTGCCTTCAACATCGATCCGTTGCGCGGCGTGTCCACGCCGGCGCTGGGGCAGTTCTACAGCTTGCTCGGGATTCTGGTATTCCTCGGACTTGACGGCCACATGGCGCTGATCGAGACGCTGATCACGAGTTTTCGCGGCCTGCCGGTGGGACCGAGTGGACTCGATGCCGCATCGCTGCAGGCGCTGGGCAATTGGGGCAATGAGCTGTTTCTGGGCGCGTTGCGCGTGGCACTGCCGGGCATGACGGCATTGCTCGTGGTCAATCTTGCCTTCGGCGCCATGAGTCGCGCCGCGCCGGCATTGAACCTGTTCGCTGTCGGTTTTCCAGTGACTTTAATCTTCGGTCTGGTAATCGTGCTGCTCGGTCTGCCTAGCATTGGTAGCGTGCTCATCGATCTGTTGAACGCCGCGTTCGGCTGCATACGCACGCTGACCGGGGGCGCATAGCCGATGGCCGACTTCGACGATCGCGAACGAACAGAGAGTCCGACCCAGAAGCGGCTCGACGACGCGCGCGCCAAGGGTCAGGTGCCGCGCTCGCGTGATCTCAACGCCGCTGCGGTGGTGCTGGCCGGCGGACTTGGACTGATGTCGCTAGGCTCGCTGATGGGCGCTCGGCTGCTCGCAGTCATGCGCGAGGGCCTGTCGCTGAGCAGTCCCGAGGCCTTCGACGGCGCCCGCATGCTCATGCGCTTCGGTCAGGCAGCCAGCAACGGCGGCCTGGCGGCCGCACCCGTGCTGGGACTGCTGCTCGCCGCTGCGGTACTGGCGCCGCTGTCGATCGGCGGCTGGACCTTCAGCGCCGAAGCTTTATCGCTCAACTTTAGGCGCCTGGACCCGATCGAGGGCCTTGGCCGCGTGTTTTCGCGGCGCGGCCTGATCGAGCTCGCCAAGGCGCTGGCGCGTGTGCTGCTGCTAGCGCTGATCGCGGTCATCGTTCTGCGCCAACAGTTCCACAGCTATGCACTGCTCGGTGTGGAGAGCGCGCCGGTGGCCATCGGGCATGCGATGCGGCTGGGCGGAGTGGCGCTGATTGCGCTCGGCGCTGGGCTCGGCGTGATTGCGCTTATCGATGTGCCGTTGGCGCTATGGCAGTTCCATCAGTCCATGCGCATGAGTCGCCAGGAGATCCGTGAGGAGAATAAGGAGAGCGACGGCAGCCCGGAGGTCAAGTCACGTATCAAGCGGCTGCAGCAGGCGATGGCACGCAAGCGCATGATGCAGGAAGTGCCGAAGGCCGATGTCGTGATCACGAATCCGACGCACTACGCTGTGGCGCTGCGCTACGACGACACTCGCATGCGCGCTCCGGTGGTGGTCGCCAAGGGCCGCGATCTGATCGCTCAGCGTATTCGCGAGCTCGCCCTCGAGCACAAGATCGCGATCGTCGAGGCGCCACCGCTGGCGCGCGCGCTGCACGCCCACTGCGATCTTGGTGATCCGATACCGGCGCGACTCTACGCCGCTGTCGCCAAGGTCCTGACGTACGTCTATCAGCTGCGCACGGCACGCCGTCACGGCGGACCTCTACCGGCGCCGCCGAGCGTCGATCTGCCCGAGGAACCTTGAGCCGCGGACGCGTTTTGTGACGTGCGTCGCGAGCCGAAGCGCCGGTAATTTGTCGGCCGGCGCCGGCACAAGAATTGCTCCACAAGCCCGGCATGGCTGAACTCACCATCAACGCAGCCCCGGCTGGGGTCGGCACACCGCTGCGATTGCTGCTGCAGCGGGGCATCGGCGCACCGCTGCTGCTGCTGGCCGTGCTGGCCATGGTGATCCTGCCGCTGCCGCCGCTGGCGCTCGACGTGCTGTTCACTTTCAACATCGCATTGTCGGTGTTGGTGGTTATGGCGGTCGTGAACGTCTCGCGGCCGCTGGATTTCGGCATCTTCCCGACCGTGTTGCTGCTGGCGACCCTGCTGCGCCTGGCGCTCAACGTGGCCTCGACGCGGGTCGTGCTGCTGCACGGGCATGAAGGCACTTCGGCGGCCGGACACGTCATCCAGGCGTTCGGCCAGTTCGTGGTCGGCGGCAATTATGCGGTCGGCATCGTCGTGTTCTCGATCCTGACCATCATCAATTTCGTGGTCGTGACCAAGGGCGCGGGCCGCATCTCCGAGGTCAGCGCGCGCTTCACTCTCGATGCCATGCCCGGCAAGCAGATGGCGATCGACGCCGATCTCAATGCCGGGCTCATCAATCAGGATGAGGCGCGCCTGCGACGCTCGGAGGTGCGCGCGGAAGCGGATTTTTACGGCTCGATGGACGGCGCCAGCAAGTTCGTGCGTGGCGATGCGACCGCGGGCATCCTGATTCTGCTCATCAACATCATCGGTGGCCTCGGGATAGGCACGCTGAGCCACGGCATGGGCTTTTCCGATGCGGCCCACGTCTACACGCTGCTGACCATCGGTGACGGTCTGGTCGCTCAGATCCCGGCACTGCTGCTGTCCACCGGCGTCGCGATCATTGTCACCCGCATGTCCAAGGCACAGGACCTCGGCAACGAACTGTCCAGACAACTGTTGCGCCAGCCGCTGAGCCTCGCGGTCGCTGGCAGCGTGCTCGGCGTCATGGGTCTGATCCCGGGCATGCCCAACGCCGCTTTTCTGCTGTTCGCCGCCGCCTGCTGGGGCGGGGCGTGGCTGCTGCAGCGTCGCGCCAAGCAGTTGGCCGCAATGGCTGCGACAGCGAGCGCGCCCGGTGCGAACGGGCCCGCGGTGCCGCCGGAGCAACGCGAACTGTCGTGGGAGGATGTGCAGCCGGTCGATCTGATCGGAGTCGAGGTCGGTTTCCGGCTGGTACCGCTGGTCGACAAGGCCCAGGGCGGGGAACTGCTGGCGCGAATCCGTGGCGTGCGTCGCAAGCTCTCGCAGGAGCTCGGCTTCCTGGTGCAATCGGTGCACATCCGCGACAACCTCGAGCTCTCGCCCAACGCCTATCGCATCAGTCTTGCGGGCGTAGTGCTGGCCGACGGCGTGGTCTACCCGGATCGCGAGCTCGCGATCAATCCGGGCCGGGTGTTCGGCAAGCCGCCCGGCATCGAGACGCGCGATCCCGCATTTGGAATGGAAGCGGTCTGGATCGAGCCCGCGAAACGCGAGCAGGCGCAAACGCTTGGCTACACGGTGGTCGATGCCAGCACCGTCATCGCCACGCATTTGAGCAGCGTGATTCAGGCCCATGCGCACGAGCTGCTCGGCCATGAAGAAGTGCAGCAGCTGCTGAACGGTCTGGCCAAGACCGCACCCCGGCTGGTCGAGGACCTGGTGCCCAAGGCGCTGTCGCTCGGCGTCGTTGTGCGCGTGCTGCAGGGACTGCTGGCCGAGCGCGTGCCGATCCGCAATCTGCGCGCGATCGTCGAAACCCTGGCCGAGCATGCCGCGCGCACTCAGGACCCGGCCGTGCTGCAGGCGCAGGCGCGCATCGCGCTCGGCCGTCAGATCGTGCAGGACATCGTCGGTAACGGCGCCGAACTGCCGGTCATCACGCTCGAGCCCGAGCTCGAGCAGCTGCTGCAGACCTCGCTGCAGGGGCAGGCAACCGGTAATGCCGCGCTCGAGCCCGGATTGGCCGAGCGCCTGCAGGCCAAGCTCGCCGATTCGGCGCAACGCCAGGAAGCGTCGAATGAAGCCGCAGTGCTCATGGTGGCGCCGCAGCTGCGCACCACGCTGGCGCGTTTTACGCGCGCGAGCGTGCCGAATCTGCATGTGCTCGCCTGGAACGAAATTCCCGACAATCGTCGCGTGCGCCTGGTGGCGGCGGTGGGTCGCTGAGGTAAGACGATGGAGATGCCCCATTCATGAAAATAAAGCGCTACGTTGCGGCCGATATGCGCGCTGCGCTGCGTGCGATCCGCGAAGAGCAGGGATCGGATGCCGTCATCCTGAGCACGCGTCAGATCCCGGAAGGGGTCGAGGTCTGTTCGGCGGTCGACATCGAGCTGGCCGCCGGCCAGGGTACGCTGGCTGAGACCGCGGCGCTCAAGCAGCTTGAACGCGCCGCATTGAATGAGCTCGAGCGCGACGCCGAGGCGGCCGCGGCCCAGGCGTTGCGCGCGCTTGGCGCGCAGCCGAGCGCGACCAACGCGACCAGCGCGGCCGGCGCCATGCTCGGCACGGAGGCGCGGCTGAGCGAGCCGGTGCCGCGACTCGAAGCCGGCGCTGACGCAGCGGTAGTCGGGGAGCTGCGCAGTCTGCGCAACCTGCTCGAGCAGCAGCTCTCGGCGCTCGCCTGGAACGATTTCACGCGCCGCGAGCCGCTCAAGGCCGGCGCCTTGGCGGATCTGGCGACTCTCGGAGTGGAGCGCACGCTGGCATTGCAGCTGGTGGCTGAGCTGCCGGCGGCGCTCAACGCCGATCAATTGCAGCGTACGCTTTATGCGATGTTGGCCCGGCGCATACAGGTGAGCGAGCCGGCGCTGCAGCGCACCGGCGCATTGGCGCTCATCGGGCCGCCGGGCTCCGGCAAGACCACCGCGCTCGCTAAGCTCGCGGCGCGCTATGTGCTCGAGCACGATGCCGCCAATCTGGTGCTGATTTCCTCTGATAGTGAGCGCCTGGGCTCGCACGAGCAGCTGCGCAGTCTCGGCCGGGTGCTCGGAACGCGTGTTGAAACGGTAGCTGATATGGACGAGCTGGTGGCACGCATCGAAGCGCTGCCGGGAAGATTGCTGCTCATCGATACGCCGGGGGTCGCCGCCCGCAATATCGACGCGGCCGCGCAATACCGTGCCTTGCGCGCGCGCTGCAGCGCGCTGCAACTGCTGCTGGTGTTGCCCTCGAGCGCGCAAAGCGGCGTGGTCGATGAGACGGTGGCGCATTTCGGCGAAGGTGTGGCGCACGGCTGCGTGCTTACGCGCCTGGACGAGGCGGTGTGTCTGGGCGGAGTGCTCTCCGCGCTGGTGCGCTCGCAGCTGCCGGTGGCCTACGTCTGCGATGGACCTGTCATTCCCGATGACCTGCGTCCCGCGCGCGCGCATCAGCTGGTGGTACGGGCCATCGAGCTCGCGCGCCAGGGGCAGAGCTGCGCCGACGATGAACTGCTCGCACGCCGTTACGGAGGGAGCGTTCATGCCACGGGCTGAGCCGCGCATCGAGCCGGCGGTGCCGGTGCAGGTCATCGCCGTGACCGGAGGCAAGGGCGGGACGGGCAAGACTTCCGTGGCGGTCAATCTCGCAACCGCGCTCGCGCAGATGGGCCGCAAGACCATGCTGCTCGATGGCGATCTCGGATTGGCCAACGTCGATGTACTGCTCGGCCTCACGCCCCGCTACACGCTCGAGCACGTGCTCAGAGGCGAGCGCACGATCGAAGAGGTGATTCTCGAGACCAGCGCGGGGGTGCGCGTGGTGCCGGCCTCTTCCGGCGTGGCGCGCATGGCCTGCCTGAGCCCGAGCGAACAGAACGGCATCGTGCAGGCTTTCAGCACGCTGCCCGGACCGCTGCACGTGCTGATCATCGATACCGCCGCCGGCATCGCCGAGCCGGTATTGCAGTTCTGCCAGGCAGCGCAGCAGGTGCTGCTGCTGTTGCGCGATGAGCCCACATCCCTCACAGATACCTACGCGCTCATCAAGTTGCTGAGCCGCGATCGCGGCGTGCGCCAGTTCCGTGTAGTCACGAACCTCTCGCGCCGGGTGGAAGAGGGGCAGATCGCATTTCGGCGCCTGCAACGCGTGACCGATCGCTATCTGGAGGTCGTGCTCGACCACGTCGGCGACATTCCCGAGGATCCATCGCTGCAGAAATCGGTTCAGGCGCAACGCCCGGTGCTGGAGGCCTTTCCGGCCAGCCCCGCCGCCAAGGCCTTCAAGAGTCTGGCGCGCGCAGCCGTCCAGTGGCCATTTCCGAGCGGCCCCAGTGGCCGCATCGAATTCTTCATGGAACGCATGCTCGCGCGGCCGGCCCCGCGTCTCATGGTGCTCAAATGACTACCGGCGTACGAGCCTATGCCAGCGCCAGACCCGCAGCCAATATGGATGCGTTGGTGCGCAAGCATGCCGATCTGGTCAAGCGCATCGCCTACCATCTGGCCGGCCGCCTGCCGCCGCAGGTCGATGTCGAGGATCTGATGCAGGCCGGCATGATGGGTCTGCTGGAGGCGGCGCAGAATTATGCCACCGGCCGCGGTGCCAGCTTCGAGACCTACGCCGGTATCCGCATACGCGGAGCCATGCTCGATGCGCTGCGCAAGCTCGATTGGGCGCCGCGCTCGGTGCATCGCAAGGCGCGGGCCGCTGCGCTGGCGCTGCGCGAAGTCGAGGGACAGCGCGGCGGCGAAGCCAGCGAAGCCGACGTGGCCGCGCATATGGGCGTGAGCCTGCAGGATTATCAGCAGATCGTGCAAGACGCGCTCGGCTGCCAGCTGTTGCGGCTCAACGATAGCGAGGATGGCGAGGATTCCGCGCTCGATCGCCTGCCGGACAACGCTCCGGATCCGCAGGGCGTGGCTCTAGTGGATTCACTGCGGCAGGCGATCATCGATGCGGTGAAGCAGCTGCCCGAGCGCGAGCGGCTGGTGCTCTCTCTCTATTATGAGCAGGAACTCAACCTCAAGGAGATCGGCGCGGTCCTCAAGGTCACGGAATCGCGCGTCTGTCAGCTGCACGGACAGGCGCTGCTGCGGCTGAAGTCGCGGCTCGGCGAGTGGCAGCAGTAAGAGCCGCAGCGTGGACGTGCTCAGCTTACTAGGCCTGGCGCTTGCTTGCGTCGCGATCATTCTCGGCGCGATTCTCAAAGGTGCCGGAGTGCACGCGCTGGTCTCGGCCGCGGCGTTCATGATCGTCGTGGTCGGCACCGTGGCCGCAATCTGCATACAAACACCGATGCAGGTCATGAAACGGGCCTTCAATCTATTGCCGTGGGTGTTCCATCCTCCCTCGCACGAACCGGCGCTCATCGCCCGCAAGATGGTCGATTGGAGCAACATCTCGCGCCGCCAGGGTTTGCTGGGGCTCGAGCATCTGATTGAAGGAGAACCCGATGCCTTTCTACGTAAGGGCCTGCAACTGGTGGTCGACGGCAGCGAGCCCGACACGATTCGCAGCACGCTTGAAGTCGACATGTACGCCCGCGAAGCCGCAGACACGCGCGCCGCGAAAGTCTTCGAGGGAATGGGCATCTACTCGCCGACGCTGGGCATCATCGGCGCCGTCCTCGGACTGATGGCCGTCATGCAGAATCTCAACGATCCTTCCAAGCTCGGACACGGCATTGCAGCGGCCTTTACGGCGACCGTTTACGGTATCGGCCTCGCCAACCTGTTCTTCCTGCCGGTAGCCAACAAGCTCAAGGTCGCGGTGCAGGCGCGGGCGCATCTCAACGAAATGCAGATCGAAGGGCTGATCGCGATCGCCGAGGGCGAGAACCCGCGCATCATCGAAGGTCGCCTGCAAGGTTTCCTGCAGTAACCCCATGGCCCGCCGCAAGCGCCACGATGAGCACGATAACCACGAGGCCTGGGCCATCCCCTATGGCGATCTGGTGACGTTGCTGCTGGCATTCTTCGTGGTCATGTATGCGATGTCGTCGGTCAATGAGGGCAAGTACCGCGTACTGTCCGACTCGCTCAGCGAGGCATTCAACGGCACGCACTCGGCGCACGCGCCGACGGTCGACCAGGATCCTCCAAGCTCTCTGGAGCTGCCGCGCAGCCAAGTGCATCGATTGATCGCCGCGGCGCTGCCGGGCACTGCACGCATGCCGCTAGCGGCGAGCCCAGGGGCGCAGGCGCACGCCGCGGACGCAGTTGGTGTGACCGACGCGCTGACAAGACAAGGTGTCGCCGCCGCACCGGCCGCGGCTGAACCCGCGCCGATTGTGCCGCTCCCGACTGTCGACAGCAGCGCCGAGCTGCAGCAGGTCGCCGCTCAGGTCAGCGCCGCCATGGGTGCATTGGTGACGTCCGGACAGGTGCACGTGCGCCGCTATCAGAATTGGGTCGCGGTGGATATCAGCACCGATATCCTGTTCGGTAGCGGCATGGCACGCCTATCGCCGCCTGCCGTGCCGGTGCTGCAGCATCTGGCCGATGCGCTCAAGCCATTCACCAACGCCATTCATGTCGAAGGCCACACCGACGATCGACCCATCCGAACTGCGGAGTTTCCGTCCAACTGGGAGTTGTCGGCGGCGCGGGCTGCCAGCGTCGTGCATCTGTTCATGGATCGCGGCATCGCGGCGCAGCGGCTGGCAGTCATAGGCTTCGGCCAGCAGCGTCCCGTGGCCTCCAATCTCAGCGCCTCCGGGCGCAATGCCAACCGACGCGTTGCGGTCGTAATTCTCGACGGTGCGGCCGCACCCGACGGGCACCTCTAAGCCCGGCTCGGCCCGGCAGATAGCGGTTTGGGACTGGCACGATTTCTGCTGCTAAACAACGACTGACCGACGCGCCGCATCGGCCGCCGGAAATCCGGCGCAGGAGGCTGACATGACATTTTGGGTACACGAGATCTCGCAATCGGCGCTGGCTGTCGCCGTGGCAACGCTGGGTCTGGTGATTTTGCTCGAGTTGCGTTCCATCGCGCGGCTACGGCGCGCCGTGGAAGGGCATCTGAATCGTCTGTTCGAGCAACTCGATCTGCTGCGTTTCGAGAATCAGCAGTTGAGCGAGGCGCAGGCGCACAGTCCCGCGGCCAGCGCGCCGGTGTCTGCCGGCCCGGTGCCGGTCAACGCGCTCGCTGCCTACAATCCGCCGCTATTGGGCCCCGGCGAGGCGAGGCTGATCGCGGCGCTCACGGCAGCGCGTGCACGCCTGGGACGCAGCGAGGGCGGCAGCGCCGTGTAGAGCGCATACCGCCGCTGCCCCGCCCGCATTCAGTCGGGCGCTTCAATCATCCATCAGGAAGCTGCGCAGCTGCTCGCTGCGACTTGGGTGGCGGAGCTTGCGCAGCGCCTTGGCTTCGATCTGACGAATGCGCTCGCGAGTGACATCAAACTGCTTGCCGACCTCCTCGAGCGTGTGGTCGGTGTTCATGTCGATGCCAAAGCGCATCCGCAGTACCTTGGCCTCGCGCGGCGTGAGCTGTGCCAGCACCGAGTGAGTCGTCTCGCGCAGCGACTCCATGGTCGCCTGATCGATCGGTGAGGCCACCGACTGATCCTCGATGAAATCGCCGAGATGTGAATCCTCATCATCGCCGATCGGTGTCTCCATCGAGATCGGCTCTTTGGCGATCTTGAGCACCTTGCGCACCTTGTCTTCCGGCATCTCCATGCGCACCGCCAGCTCCTCCGGCGTCGGCTCGCGCCCCATCTCCTGCAGCATCTGCCGCGAGATGCGATTGAGCTTGTTGATGGTCTCGATCATGTGCACCGGAATACGGATGGTGCGTGCCTGATCGGCGATCGAGCGCGTGATGGCCTGTCGTATCCACCAGGTCGCATAGGTGGAGAATTTGTAGCCACGGCGGTATTCGAACTTGTCGACCGCCTTCATGAGACCGATATTGCCTTCCTGGATCAAATCGAGGAACTGCAGGCCGCGGTTGGTGTACTTCTTGGCAATCGAAATCACCAGACGCAGATTGGCCTCGACCATTTCCTTCTTGGCGCGGCGTGCCTTGGCCTCGCCGATCGACACCTCGCGATTGATCTCCTTGATGTCGTTGACCGAGAGGTGATACAGCTCCTCGAGCTGCATGAGTTTCTTCTGCCGCCGCTCGACTTCATCCTTCAGTCGCGCCAGTGGCGCGGAATACTTCTTGCCGGCCTTGACGTGTTTGGCGATCCAGCGCGAGCTGGTCTCGTTCTTCGGAAAGGTGGCGATGAAGTCCTTGCGCGGCATGCCGGCGTCGCGCACGGCGATGATCATGATTTCTTTTTCGATCTGGCGGATTTCGCTGATGTGCGAACGCAGCTGATCGGTCAGCGCGTCGAACATGCGCGGCGAGAGCTTGAGCTCCATGAACTCGGCAGCAAGCCGCTTGCGCAGCTTCTGCGTCTTGGGATCATCGGCGCCCTGCTTGGCGATCGCGGCGAGTCCCTGCTGCAGCAACTTGCCGATCGAGGCCATGCGGCGCGCGACCTCTTCCGGGTCGGGACCGGTATCGACGGCCTCCTCCTCGGACTCATCGCCGTCCTCCGCATCGTCCTCCTTGTCCTCGGAGTCCGCCTCGAGATCGATCTTGGTGGGATTCTGCGGCTGTGCGATCACATCGGGCGCGTTCGGATCGATGAAGCCGACTACGAGGTCGATGAGTCGCGCCTGGCCAACTTTGATGAGCTCGTAGGTGCGCAGCAGATGCTCGAAAGTAGCGGGATATTTGCTGAGCGCGATGCGCACGGCATCCAGACCCTCTTCGATGCGCTTGGCGATGCGAATTTCGCCCTCGCGCGTGAGCAGCTCGACCGTACCCATCTCGCGCATGTACATGCGCACCGGGTCGGTAGTGCGGCCGAGCTCGGCGTCGAGCGCCGCCAGTGCCGCCGCGGCTTCCTCGATCGCCTCGTCATCCGCGGGCGAAGCCGGCTCGCTGGCCAGCAGCGACTCGGTATCCGGTGCCTTCTCATACACCGGGATACCCATATCGTTGATGGTATTGACGATGCCTTCGATTTGCTCCGGATCGACGATCTCGGCGGGCAGGTGGTCATTGACCTGCGCATACGTCAGATAGCCCTGCTCCTTGCCGCGCGCAATCAGCAGCTTGAGCTGCGATTGGCGATCCTCCGGCAGACCGTGGCCGCGGCGCAGGTCCGCACTGATGCTCGATGCGGTGATCGGCACCGCATTCTTGTGACCGATCGTGTGCGCCCTTTCGGGCGCAGCGAGCTTTACCGACGGCGCGGCCTTGGCGGCAATGGCTGCCTTCTTGTGCGGCTCGGCCGCTTTGGCCGATGTGGCTGCCGCGCGCGCGGCCGGCGCCGCAGCGCTGGCGTTCTTGCGGTGCGCAGGCGTGGCGGCGCGCGTTATGGGTTTACGGGCGGGAGAAGCTGGTTTGTGCTTGCGTGTCATGGTGTCTTCGAAGATGTTCCAGGGCTCGTGTCAGACGACAAATCCGCCCGTCCCGTCGCATCCTAACGATCGGTCGAGGTGGGGGCTCGCTCGTGGAAAATTTGACGATTGTACCCATATTTAGCTGCGCAACTGTCAATTTTCAAGGTCCATCAACGCGTAACGGCGCGCAGGCGCGCGGACTTGAGGCCCGCACCGGCGGCGCGTGAACTGCCGGCAGAGCCGTTCAACTCGGACCCGTCTTATTATGGCTGGTCGTAAGTGATTGAAGTTCCAATTTTTCAGCCTCATTGAGCGACTGATCCCGGGCCTTCTCGATCAGCGCCGCCAGTCGACCGCCCCGCAGCTGCGCATCCAGCAGACGCTCGATGGCCTGCCGCAGTTCCCGGCTGGCGGCGCTGCTGTCGGTCACCAGCGCCTCATTGGCCGCCAGCTCGCACAGCCGCCGGTATTCTGACCGCTCGCGCCAGCGCTCGAGCGTCTGCGCCATGCTGAGCGCCGGACGAGCGAGCAGTTCTTCGAGCAGTTCGCTCAGCACCGCGATGCCCGGGTGCTTGAGTGCCGCGAGCGCTTGCCGCTGCTCGGGGCTGACCGCCGCCGCCGATGCCGGAGAATGCAGCAACAGCGCAATGGCCTGCGTGATCAGATTGCCGCGCCCGCTGCGCAGACTCACGCCGCCCTGCGTCTGCGCGGCGAATGGACGCAGCGGCGCCTCGATCGGCGGCGCGGCTTGCGCTGCGCTGCCCTGCGGGCGGCGCAGCCACTGCTCCAGACGCTGCGCCGTGAGCCCGATGGTCTGTGCGATGCGCTCGAGCAGCAGTTCGCGATAGACGCCGGGCTGGATCTTTTCGAGCAACGGCTGCGCCAGGGCCACGAAATGTGCCTTGCCGTCCGCATGGCTGACGTCCGCTTCCGTGCGCAGATGCGCGATCAGATACTCCGATAGGGGCAGAGCCGCGCTCAGGCGCGCCTCGAAGGCCTCGCCGCCTTCACGGCCGACGAGCGAATCCGGGTCTTCGCCATCCGGCAGGAACAGGAAGCGGATCTCGCGCCCAGCGCGCGCTTCCGGCAGGGCGTTCTGCAGCGCGCGCCAGGCCGCGGTCCGGCCGGCACGATCGCCGTCAAAGCAGAACACGAGCTCGCTGACCAGCCGAAAGGCGCGGCGCAGGTGCTCGGGCGTGGTCGCGGTGCCGAGTGTGGCCACCGCATAGCTCAATCCCGCCTGATGCAGCCGCACCGTGTCCATATAGCCTTCGACCAGCAGCAGGCGCTTCAAGCTCTGCCGCGAGCGGCGCGACTCGTACAGGCCATAGAGCTCCTTGCCCTTATGAAATAGCGCTGTTTCGGGCGAGTTCAGGTATTTCGGTTCACCCTGATCGAGGATACGACCGCCGAAAGCGATCACGCGTCCGCGCGTATCGCGTATGGGAAACATCAGCCGGTCGCGGAAGCGATCGTAGTGGCCCTCAGTGCCGCCCGTGCGCTCAATGATGAGCCCGCTGGCCGCGAGTGCGCGCCGTTGCTCGGGGCTGCCACCGAAGTGTCTGAGCAGCTCATCCCACGACTCGCTCGCATAGCCGATCTGGAATTTCTCGATCGTCTCGGCGTGCAGTCCGCGCGATTCGGCATAGGCGCGAGCGCGGGCGCTCTCGCCCAGGGTCGCGGCATAGAACTCGGCTACCCGCTCGAGCAGCGCGTAGAGCGGAGCCAGATCGTCCGCCGGTGCGCGTGGCGCGCCACCCTCATGCGGCACGGTCAATCCCAGGCGGCCGGCGAGATCTTCGACCGCCTCGGGAAAGGGCAGTTGGTCATACTGCATGAGAAATCCAAGCGCCGTGCCGTGCGCGCCGCAGCCGAAGCAATGATAGAACTGCTTGTCCGGGCTGACCCAGAACGATGGCGTCTTCTCGTTATGAAACGGGCAGCATGCCTTGAACTCGCGCCCGGCCTTTTTGAGGGCGACGCGGCTGCCGATGATCTCGACTATATCGGCGCGGGCGATGAGCTCATCGATGAAGCTTTGCGGAATGCGGCCGGACATCGGGCGCTGGCCCGGTCACGGCGGCGACAGACGCGCCTTGATGCGTGCGCCAACCGCTGCCATGTCGGCGCGGCCCTGGGCCTTGCTCTTGATGAGGCTCATGACCCTGCCCATGTCCTTGAGGCTGGTCGCACCGGTCTCGGTGATGGTGGCGCGGATCAAGGCATCGAGCTCGGCATCGCCGAGCGGGACCGGCAGGTAGGCGCTGATGATGGCCAGCTCGGCATTCTCCTTCGCCACCAGGTCCGAGCGGCCACCGGCCTCGAATTGCGCGATCGACTCGCGCCGCTGCTTGCCCATCTTCTCGAGCACGCTGAGCACTTGTGCATCATCCAGCACGATGCGCTCATCGACTTCGCGCTGCTTGATCGCCGCCAGGATCAATCGCACGGTCGAGAGGCGCTCTTTCTCGCCAGCGCGCATCGCCGCCTTCATGTCTTCCTGAACGCGCTGTTTGAGGCTCATGGTGAATCGGGGCGCTGCAGCCCCGCCAGACACGCGATCAGCGAGCCGGACGCACGAAATCGCGGGATACGCGCTTCATGTGCCGCTTGACTGCGGCTGCTTTCTTTCTTTTACGTTCCTGCGTCGGCTTCTCGTAGAATTCGCGCCGGCGCAGCTCGGCGAGCACGCCCGCCTTCTCGCACGCTCGCTTGAAGCGCCGCAGGGCGGCGTCGAAATATTCGTTCTCGCGTACACGCACACTCGGCATCGAAATCACAACCTCTTGATTATGAAGTACTTTTGCCCTGTGGGCACTTGACTTCGGGCCGCGATTCTAATGACACTCAACGCAAAACGCAAAAGCCGGCGCCCAGAGCCTGGCTCGAGCCGCGCGCTGCGCATACTGGCCGTTGAGACCTCGTGCGATGAGAGCGCGGTTGCGGTGCTCGACGAACAGCGGGGACTGCTCGCCCATGAACTCTGGAGTCAGATCGATCTGCACCGGGCTTTCGGCGGCGTAGTGCCGGAGCTCGCCTCGCGCGATCACCTGCGCCGACTGCTGCCCCTGCTGCGCGCAGCGCTCGAGCACGCCGCTACGCCTGCCGAACGGATTGATGGTGTCGCCTACACCGCCGGCCCGGGGTTGGTCGGTGCGTTGCTGACGGGCGCGGCGCTCGCCCGGTCGCTCGCCTTCGGCCTAACTGTGCCCGCAATCGGCGTGCACCACCTCGAAGGCCATCTGCTCGCGCCGCTGCTCGAAACTCCCGCACCGTCATTTCCGCACGTTGCCCTGCTGGTATCGGGCGGTCACACGATGCTCATCGAGGTCGCAGCCATAGGCGACTACCGCATCCTCGGGCAGACGCGCGACGATGCCGCAGGAGAGGCATTCGATAAGACCGCCAAGCTGCTCGGCCTGCCCTATCCCGGTGGACCGGAGCTGGCGCGGCTGGCTGCCCAAGGCCGTCCTGGCGCCTACGTGTTTCCCCGGCCGATGCTGCACCGGCCCGGCTTCGAATTCAGTTTTTCCGGGCTCAAGACCGCGGTCATGCAGGCCGTGCGCGCCGCCCCGCTCGAGCCCCAAGGTCGCGCCGATATGGCCCATGCCGTGCAAGAGGCCATCGTCGCGACGCTCTGCGGCAAGGCACTGCAGGCGCTGGTGTACACCGGCCATCGCACGCTGGTCGTGGCCGGCGGCGTCGGTGCGAATCGGGAATTGCGCGAGCGGCTCAGGCGCGAGACCGAGGCGATGGGGGCGCGGGTGTTCTATCCGCGCGTGCAGTTCTGCACCGACAATGCCGCGATGATCGCGATCGCCGGGTTGCATCGGCTGCGCGCCGGAGAGCACGCGGGGCTTGCGATCGAAGTGCGTGCGCGCTGGCCGCTGTCGGAATTGCATCCGCCCGGCTTCGGTTCGGTGGGCGTTGCCCTCGACTTCCCCTAGACTCGCGCGCATGAGCCCACAAGAGTGCGCCGACGGTACTGACAGCGACCGCACACGCGGCCAACGCCATCTCGGTGATCGCATATTCCTGCGGGGCCTGAGCACCCAATGCATCATCGGCTTCGTCGACTGGGAGCGGCGTACGCCGCAGACGCTGCTGATCGATCTGGAGCTGCCCTGCGACTGCGCTCGTGCGGCGCGAGAGGATCGTGTCGAGGATACGACCGACTACAAGCGCATCGCCAAGCGGGTGCTGGCATGGGTGCCGGGCACGCAGTTCAAGCTGGTCGAAACACTGGCGCATGAGCTGGCGCTGCTGCTGCTGCGGGAATTTGCGCTCGAGTGGATTCGCGTGAACCTCAACAAGCCCGGGGCGATCCGCGACTCCCGCGACGTGGGCGTGTGCATCGAGCGCGATCGGGCCGATCTTGCGGCCGCGGCGCCCGTGGCTGCAGCCGCCCGCGGCGAATGAGCCCGGTGTTCGTCGCCCTGGGCAGCAATATCGATCCGGCCACGCGCCTGCTCGAGGCCGCGCGGTTGCTCAAGGGGCATTTCCCGGACGCGCATTTTTCGAGCTGCTACCGCAATCGCGCCGTTGGCTTCGACGGCGCGGATTTCATCAATGCCGTGGTGGGGTTTTCGACCACGCTGCGCGTACCGGAGCTGCTGCAGGTATTGCACGATATCGAAGCACGCTGCGGCCGTAGCCGCGATGATCCTAAATGGGGTCCGCGCGCCATGGATCTGGATCTGCTGCTCTACGGCGATCAGATCGGCGAGGGACCGGGCTACATTCTGCCGCGACGCGATCTGCTGCGGCGCCCCTATATGCTCGGACCGCTGGCCGAACTGGCCCCGGAAGGCAAGCACCCGGTCAGCGGCGAGTCGTTCGCTGCACTTTGGGCAGCCTTCGAGCCGACCGACCACACGTTGAACGTAACCGCGCCGGATCTCAATGCCGCCTGAGCGCGTGCGCGTGCCGCCTCACCAGGCGACGCTGCGGCCGCCATCGACGGCCAGGATCTGCCCGGTCACGAACGGGGCGTCGGCGGCGAAGAACAACACCGTGCGGGCGATGTCCTGCGCTGATCCGGACCGCCGCAACGGCGTGTGCCGGAGGATTCTTTGCTGGCGCTGCTCATCCATGCCGCTCTCCGGCCACAGTACCGCCCCGGGTGCGATCGCATTGACGCGTACCTCCGGGGCGAGCTCGCGCGCCAGTGCGCGCGTGAGCATGATGAGACCAGCCTTCGCGGTGCTGTAGAGCGCATGCTCGAGCAGTGGCCGCATGCCGTGGATGTCGACGATGTTGAGCAGCACGCCGCGGCTGCGGCGCAGATGCGGGGCCGCGGCCTGTGCGAGAAACAGCGGCGCCTGCAGGTTGGTGCCCATCAGATCCTGCCATTGCTCGAGCGTTATGCTGCCGAGCGGCGTGCGATAGAAGCTCGAGGCGTTGTTGATCAGCAGATTCAGGCCGCCAAAGCGATCACAGGTGTGGTTCACCAAGGGCGCCAGCTGCGCCAGGTCGCACAGGTCGGCGCGCAGCACCTCGGCGCTGCCGCTGCGTGCGCGATTGAGTTCCTCGGCGAGCCGCTGCGCCTGCTCGAGCGAGCGGTGACAGTGAATCATGAGGTTCGCACCCTCGGCATGCAGTGCGCGCGCGATCTGGGCGCCCACGCGCCGCGCCGCCCCGGTCACGAGCGCGCTCTGGCCGGCCAGGCGATAAGCAGTGTTCATAGGCGCAGCTTATGACGTCTGGCGAGAGTTCCTCAACGTTGCCGCAGCTCAACCCCGAGCAAGCGCGGCATGCGGCGGCGGTCGCGGCCGCCGTGCGTGCGGCGATCGAGGCGCAGGGCGGATGGCTGGCGTTCGATGATTACCTGCGGCTGGTGCTGTATGCGCCCGCTCTGGGCTATTACTCGGCCGGCAGCGTGAAGTTCGGCGCCGGCGGGGACTTCGTCACCGCCTCGGAGCTATCTCCTTTGTATGCGCATTGCATGGCGGTCCAATGCGCGGCGCTACTGCAGACCGTCGGCGGCGATGTGCTGGAACTCGGCGCCGGCACCGGCCGATTCGCCACCGGCGTGCTCGAGCGCCTGGCCGAACTCGAGCGGCTGCCGGATCACTACTACATCCTGGAAGTCAGTGCGGATCTGCGCGCGCGCCAGGCCGAGGCCGTTCAGCTGCTGCCCGAGGCGCTGCGCCGACGCGTTGCATGGCTCGAGGCGCTGCCTGCGGTACCCATGAAGGGCGTGGTGCTTGCGAACGAAGTCGCTGACGCCTTGCCCTTCCAGCGCTTCCTGATCGACTCCGATGCGGTCTACGAGCGCGGCGTCGGTATCGGCACGGACGGGGCGCTCATCGACGTCGATCGCCCGGCGAGCGCGGCGCTGCGCGCCGAGCTCGACCGCATCGCTCCCGATGGCTGGCCGGTGCGCTATCAGTCGGAGCTCTGCCCGATGCTCGGTCCCTGGATCGCAGCGATCGCCGCGGCGCTGGCCTGCGGTGCAGTGTTCCTGATCGATTATGGGCTGCCGCGGCATGAGTACTACCACTGGCAGCGCGATCACGGCACTCTGCGCTGTCATTATCGCCATCGCGCACATGATGATCCGCTGCTCTATCCCGGATTGCAGGACATTACGGCTTGGGTCGACTTCACGCGCGTGGCCGAGGCGGCCGACGATGCGCAGCTCACGCTCGCGGGATACTGCACGCAGGCGGCCTTTCTGCTGTCCAACGGCATCGAGGCCGAGCTGGCCGCCGCCGCGGACGGCGTGCAGCGTGCGCGGCTGGCCTCGCAGGCGCGCATGTTGCTGCTGCCCGCAGAGATGGGCGAGCGTTTCAAAGTCATGGCGCTTACGCGCGGCTTTGATGAGCCCATGCGCGGCTTTGCGCTTCAGGACCTGCGCGGCTCTCTTTGAAGCTCGAGCAGGCGTTGAACCCGTGCGGCACGCAGCGCCGCAGCGATGGCTGGTCCCTCCAGTTCGCGCAGGCGTTGCGCATCGAGCGCGACCGCGGCGGCGGCGGCGGCGGCAGCTCGGAGCAGCGCCAGGGCTTGCGGGCTCACTGCGCGCGCGGCGCCGACGAGCAGCAGTTTCTCGAAGCGCTGTGGTCGCCGAAGGGCATCGGCGCTGTCGAGCAGATCGAGCAGCTCGGTGGCATCCAGGCGCAGCGCAGCGCACAGGGGCTGCGCCAGCCGCGCGCATAGCAGCACCAGATCGCGATAAGAGTTCGGAACACGCAGTCGCTCGCACAGGCGCTGGATGTCGGGCAGGGTGCAGCCGGCCAACAGCGACGCAAACCGCACTTCCGCCTCGCCACTCAGGCGTGTCGCCGCGCCGAGCGCGCGGCGCCCCTGAGCTCCCCATTCCAATTCGGGCAGCAGCACACGCAGCGCGCCGCAGTCCTCGAGCGTGTCGAAAAATGCCTGCGGTGTCGCTTCTGCGAGCGCTCGGTCCATCTCGCGCCAGACGCGCTCGGGCACCAGCGCCGCGATTTCGCCATTGGCCACCATGGTTTTCATAAGCGCGCGCGTTGCCGGCGCAAGCTCGAAGCCTAACTCGGCGAAACGGGCCGCAAATCGCGCCACCCGCAGCACCCTCACGGGATCTTCCACGAACGCCGGCGAAACGTGGCGCAGCTGCCGCCGATCCAGATCGCCTCTGCCGCCATAGGGATCGATGAGGCTGCCGTCGGCAGCGCGTGCCATGGCATTGATGGTCAGGTCGCGGCGTTGCAGGTCCTGCTCGAGACTGACCTCGGGAGAAAATTCGATGGCGAAGCCCCGGTAGCCGGGCGCGGTCTTGCGCTCGAGACGCGCCAGCGCGTACTCCTCTTTCGTCTCGGGATGCAGAAATACCGGAAATTCGCGCCCAACTGCTCGATACCCGCTGCGCAGCATTTCTTCGGGCGTCGCGCCGACCACGACCCAGTCACGCTCGGTCACGGCTCGCCCGAGCAACTCATCTCGGACCGCGCCGCCGACCAGATAGACTTGCATGGACGCGCATGTTAACCGAGAGCCGCAAGCGCACCGCGCGAGTGTTCAAGGTCCTGCTGTCGCTGCTTCTGTGCAGCGGCATCGCGGGCTGCGGCGTCGGCTATCTGGCGCAGGCGACGCAGGGCCAATGGCGCGTGCTGCGCGCGCGCCGGCCGATCACTCGCATATTGGCCGATCCGAGCGCCAGTGAGCCGCTCAAATCGCGTCTGCGGCTGGTGCTCGAGGCGCGCAATTTCGCTTCCCAAGAGCTCAAGCTGCCCGACAACCGCAGCTATCGCAGCTACAGCGACCTCAAGCGGCCATACGTGGTGTGGAACGTCGTGGCGGCACCCGAGTTCTCGATCCAACCGTTGCGCTGGTGCTTCCCATTCACGGGTTGTCTGAGCTATCGCGGCTATTTCAAACAGAGCAATGCGCGTGCATTCGCCGCGGCGCTCAGCGCGCGCGGCAACGACACCTTGGTGGCCGGCGTGACCGCCTATTCCACGCTCGGGCACTTCGCTGACCCGGTGCTCAACACCATGATGCGCTACGGCGAGCTGGATCTGGTGGCCACGATCTTCCACGAGCTGGCGCATCAGCTGATCTACGTGAAGGGCGACAGTGCGTTCAACGAGTCGTTCGCGGTCGCGGTGGAGCAGGAAGGCCTGCGGCGGTGGTTGGCGGCGCATGGCCGCAGCGACGAGCTGCGGGATTTCCTGGCGCAACGCCGCGCCGAACGGCAGATCATCCATGCCCTGGCGGTCGGCCGCGCCCAGCTGGATGAGCTGTATCACCAGCCCTGGAGCCCGCCGCTCATGCGGGAGCGCAAGCACGAACTGCTGAGCGCCCTAGGCGAAAACGTGCGCACACTCGAGCGGCAGAATCAGATTCACAGCGGCTATGGAGCGTGGATCGACGCCGGGCTCAACAACGCGCACCTGGCCTCGATCGCGACCTATTCCGACTGCGTGCCGGGATTTGCGCAATTGCTCGATCGCAATGCGGGTCAGCTGCCGGCCTTCTACGCCGCGGTCGCCAGGCTCAAGCACGATCCGGCTGGGCGCCAGGCCCTCTGCCGGTTCGATGCCGTCAGGACGTTGGCAGCGGCGGCGCCTCCTTAGGACGCAGCCACAGCGGAATCCAGGTGCTGAAACTGGCCGGATCGAGCCCTAAGCGCTCACAGCCATGATCGCGGCAGACGCTGTCGGTCAGCAGTGAATGGTAGTTATCGAGCGAGAATGGCTTGCCGGGGACCAATTGCATGAGCGCGCCCTGCAGCCACGCCACCGCATCGGGCAACGGCAACACATGGCAGGGCAGCTGCGCGGCTTGCGCGGTCAGGCGCACAATCTCGTTCAGCGTCAGTACCTCGGGTCCGCACAGCTCGTAGCTGGCACCGAAGCTCGCGCGCAGGCCCAGCGCGCGCATGAATGCCGTGGCGACATCGCCTACGTAGATTGGAGCGAAGCGGGCGCCCGGGCGCGCCAGGGGCAGCAGCCCGGCACTCAGGCGCAGCAGAGAGGCAAAGCGCACGGTCAGCGAATCCTGCGCGCCGAAGATCACCGAGGGACGAAAGATCGTCCATTCGAGGCCGCTCGCCGCGCGCACGAGCTGCTCGGCCTGCCCCTTGGTCCGCAGGTAGTGGCTGCGGCCGCGCTCGGCATCGGCATTGAGCGCGCTCATGTGCAGCAGCCGCTGCACGCGCGCCTGCTGCATTGCCTGCAGCACGGCAGCCGTGAATTCCACATGTGCGCGCCGGAAGCCCGCGCCGCCGCTATTGAGTACGCCCACCAGGTTGATGATGACGTCGCAGCCTTCGAAGCAGCGACGCAGGAAAACCGCATTGTAGACATTGCCGACGGCGATCTCGACGCTCGACAGCGGCAGCAGTTGGTCGGCATGTGCGGCGTTGCGCGTCGGCACGCGCACGCTGTGACCGGCGCCGACCAGGCGCGTGATCAGTTCCGAGCCGACGAAGCCGGTGCCTCCGGCCACGCCGATCAGCAACGGCCGCGTGGGGATCGGTGCATTCAAATTGGCCGGGGCCGATGTCGCACGGTACTGCATACAGCGCAGTAAAGCGCGATACCGGCCCCGAGTCCATTATGGCTCACCTGCGGTCCTTGCGGCCGCCGCCGAGCGCTTGAACCTCAGTGCGTCTCGACGCTGACGCGCCGCGGCTCCGGGGCAGGCACCTTCGGGATGGTCACTTCAAGCACGCCGTTGACATGACGGGCCTTGATCTGATCGTCCTGAACGTTGTTCGGCAGCGTAAAGCGGCGCAGGAACGAGCCTTCGACGCGTTCGAGGCGCTCGAAGCCCTTCTGAGTTGCGCTGCGCTCAAAGCGCCGCTCGCCGCGCAGTGTCAACACGCGGTTCTCGGCGGTGATGCTGATGTCCTTGGGCTCCACACCCGGCAGGTCCGCGCGCACCACGAACTTATCCGGCTCCTCGTGAATGTCGACCGTGGGAATCCAGGCCACGGAGCTCTCTCCAGTGGCGGCGGGTGAGGCGAAGCTGTCGCCGAAGATCTGATCGATCTGCCGGTGCAGCCGGTCCACCACGTGCCAGGGTTCATACCGTATCAATGTCATGATCGTAATCCTCCAAAAGGCGGTTTGAATCGACGTATCGGGTCAATCCCACAGTGCCGCGATGGCCCTGTCGTTGCGCATTGATTTGAGGCTGATCTGCGCCGTTTCAAGGGCTCGGCTGTGTGCATAGGCTGTGGATGGACTGTGCACGCTCGGTGCATGATGCGTGGACACAATATGTAGGGGTCCGGCGCTGGTCGCGCGGCGCGCGGAATGCAAAAGTTTTGATTGCGATGACACTGCGAATAATGTCGTATCTGTATGAATTATAATAATTAAATATTGGAAATTTTATATTTCATAATCTTGACGGTGACCATTCGCCTTGATTACCCTCCCCGGTTCGCACAACAAGATATTGTGTTAGGCCGGTCGCGCGATTTCTGGCAGAGAGGGGAGCCGCCACTATCATGAATTCCGTGATGAAACTCGAATCTCGAGAGGTGGATTCCATTCCCTTCCAGGAGGCTTCCCTGGACATCTGGGACAAGAAGTACCGACTGAGCTCGAAAGACGGGCAGGCGCTCGATGCGAGCATGGACGACACCTATAAGCGCGTCGCGCGCGCGCTGGCGGATGTCGAACGCGAGGATCTGCGTGACACCTGCTACGAGCGCTTTCTGTGGGCATTGCGCCAGGGCGCCATCCCGGCCGGGCGCGTGACTTCCAATGCCGGCGCATGGGAGCACAAGCCCGCGACCTCGACCATCAATTGCACCGTCTCGGGCACGATTCGCGACTCGATGGATGACATCCTCGGCAAAGTGCACGAGGCCGGTCTGACGCTCAAGGCCGGCTGCGGCATCGGCTATGAGTTCTCGACCCTGCGCCCGCGCGGGGCCTACGTATCCGGCGCCGGCGCATACACCTCCGGCCCGCTGTCGTTCATGGATATCTACGACAAGATGTGCTTCACCGTCTCCTCGGCCGGCGGCCGGCGCGGCGCGCAAATGGGGACCTTCGACGTCGGCCATCCCGATGCGATGGATTTCATTCGTGCCAAGCGAGAGAACGGGCGGTTGCGTCAATTTAATCTCTCGCTGCTGGTCAGCGATGAATTCATGCGGGCCGTGCGCGAGGAGAGTGACTGGAAGCTCGCGTTCCCGCTCACCCGGCGCGAGTACGAGGCCGAGCAGCCCGATCTCACCGATGCACAGAAATTCGTCTGGCGCGAATGGCCGGTGCACGAAGGCTATGTGGTCAACGAGGAGGGCTTGGTTGCCTGCCGTGTCTACCGGACGTTGCCGGCGCGGCGCATGTGGGACGTGATCATGTCCTCGACCTATGACTTCGCCGAGCCCGGATTCATTCTGATCGACCGCGTCAACGACATGAACAACAACTGGTGGTGCGAGAACATCCGCGCCACCAACCCCTGTGGCGAACAACCGCTTCCGCCCTACGGCTCCTGCCTGCTCGGCTCGGTCAACCTCACGCGCTTCGTGCGCGAGCCGTTCACGCCGCAGGCGCGCTTCGACTGGGGCGAGTATCGTGAGGTGGTGCGCGTGTTCACGCGCATGCTCGACAACGTGGTCGAGATCAATGGCCTGCCGCTGAGTTATCAGCGCGAGGAGATCCATCGCAAGCGCCGCCACGGCATGGGCTTCCTGGGCCTGGGCTCGACCATGACGTTGCTCGGTATGAAGTACGGCTCGAGTGAATCGATGCAATTCACCGAGGACGTCGCGCGCGAAATGGCGCTCGCGGGCTGGGAGGCGGCGCTCGAGCTCTCGCGCGAGAAGGGCCCGGCGCCGATCATGAACGAGGAGTTCACGGTCACTCCGGCGCTGCTGCGCAAGCGGCCGGAGATGGTGCGCGACGGCTGGAAGCCCGGCGCCAGGATACCGGGACGGCTGCTGCACGCGCGCTACAGCCGCTACATGCAGCGCATGGCGGAGGTTGCGCCGCAGCTGGTCGAGCAGCTGGCCCAGATCGGCGCCCGCTTCACGCATCACACCTCGATCGCTCCGACCGGCACGATCTCGCTGTCGCTGGCCAATAACGCCAGCAATGGCATCGAGCCCTCGTTCGCGCATCATTACTTCCGCAACGTTATCCGCGCCGGCCGCAAGACCAAGGAAAAGATCGATGTCTTTTCCTTCGAGCTGCTGGCCTATCGCGAGCTGGTGAATGCGCGCGCGATGCCGGGCGCGACCGCTGAGGCCGAGGCGCTGCCGGCCTACTTCACGGCCGCCGACGAGGTCACGCCCCGGCAGCATGTCGACATCCAGGCCGCGGCCCAAAAGTGGGTGGACTCGTCAATCTCCAAGACCGCCAACGTACCGACGAACTATCCTTACGAGGACTTCAAGGGGATCTACCGCTACGCGCACGAGCAGGGGCTCAAAGGCTGCACCACCTTTCGCTTCAATCCGGAGGCGTTCCAGGGCGTGTTGGTCAAGGAGGAGGACCTCAAGAACACCACCTACGTGTTCACGCTCGAGGATGGCAGCCAGATCAAGGTGCGTGGCGATGAGGAGATCGAGTACGACGGCGAGACGCACAGCGCCGCCAATCTGTTTGATGCCCTGAAGGAAGGCTACTACGGGAAGTTCTGATCATGTCTACACGAATCGACAAACGCATCGTCAAATACCACGTGCACAAGCCCGAGGAACAGCCGGCGGCGTCCGCTGCGAACGAGGAGCTGGCGCACAGTCGCGATGGCAGCACCGCCAAGGTCATCCGCATGCACGAGGAGATCCAGCGCCCCGAGGTGCTGATCGGCTCGACCTATAAGATCAAGACACCGGTGTCGGACCACGCGATGTATGTGACGATCAACGATATCGTCCTCAATGAGGGCACCGAATACGAGCAGCGCCGGCCGTTCGAGGTGTTCATCAACTCGAAGAACCTGGATCACTTCCAGTGGATTGTAGCCCTCACGCGCATCATCTCCGCGGTATTCCGCAAAGGCGGCGACGTCGCATTCCTGGTCGATGAGCTCAAGGCCGTGTTTGACCCGCGCGGCGGCTACTGGCAGCCGGGCGGAAAGTTCATGCCCTCGATCATCGCCGAGCTTGGGTACGTGATCGAGAAGCACCTGCAGACCATCGGAATGATGCGCAAGGTTGAGCTGGACGAGCATCAGAAGAAGCTCGTGCAGGAGAAGCGCGCGGAGTTCGAGGCGCGGACACGACAGCAGGATGCGTTCGCGAAATCTCATTTCCCCGAGGGCGCGGCGCTTTGTAGCAAATGCAGCACCGCAGCGGTCGTCATGATGGACGGCTGCATGACCTGCCTGAACTGTGGTGAGTCCAAGTGCGGCTGATGCCAGCAGCGGACAAGGGTCGGCGATTCGCGCGGCCGCAGGCAGCAGGCGTGCACCGAGGCGCCGCTGGGCGGATGCTCGCCCCGCTCTTTGGAATGTGAAGTTCGGTAACGCGCAGTTCGGCGGCGGCGTGTTAATTCTGCGCCCCATGAAACGCCTGTGGCTGCTGCTGACGCTGCTGTGTCTGTCGCGACTCACGCCAGCTGCCGAGGAGCTGTTGCCGCGTCCGCCGGAGCTCGAGCCGGACGTGCAGTTCTGGATCCGCGTCTACAGCCAGATCTCGACCAACGAAGGTTTCATCCACGATCAGCACCGGCTCTCGGTCATCTACGAGACGCTGCACTTCGACGCCGACACGCCGATCCACGAGCGCTCGCGTCGAGTCGACGCGCAGCGCAGCCGCGTCCAGGAGATCCTGCGGCACCTGGCCAGCGGTGCGGCGCCGCAAAATTCAGATGAGCAGAAGGTGCGCGATCTATGGGGAACGGATACCCCGCCGGCGAGATTTGCCGAGGCGGTGGACGATGTGCGCTTTCAACTCGGTCAATCCGACCGCTTCCGCGCCGGGCTCGTGCGTGCCGGCGCCTGGGAAGCGCACATCGCCGAGGTACTGGCTAATCTAGGGCTGCCAGCGCAGATCGCTGCGCTGCCGCATGTGGAGTCCTCGTTCGACCCGAGCGCCTATTCGAAGGTCGGCGCCGCCGGCCTCTGGCAGTTCATGCGCTCGACCGGGCGGCGCTTCCTGCGGATCGACGCCGCGGTCGATGAGCGCATGGATCCGTTTCGGGAAACGGAAGCGGCCGCACAGCTGCTGAACTACAACTATCGCCTGCTCGGCAGCTGGCCGCTCGCGATTACCGCCTACAATCACGGCGCCGAGGGCATGCGCCGCGCGCGTGAGCAGCTCGATACGGACGACATCGTGCGCATCGTGCGCGAATACCACAGTCCGACCTTCGGCTTTGCCTCGCGCAACTTCTATGTCTCGTTCCTGGCGGCGCTGAGCATCGCCGAAGATCCCGATAAGTACTTTGGCTCGCTGCACCGCGGCGCAGAACCGCAATTCGTGGAGGTCAAGCTCAGCACCAGCGCCAGCAGCACGGCGCTGGTGAAAACGCTGGGCGTGGATCGTGAGACGCTGCGCGAGCTCAATCCGGCGCTGCGCCCGCCCGTCTGGAGCGGCCAGCGCATGATTCCTGCCGGCTACGTCGTGCGCCTGCCCGGATCAGCCTCGAAATGGACTTCGGACCTGCTTGCCCAGCGCCTGGGCGCTTCGAAGCCGGTCGTCGTGGCTGCGGTGACGCCGCCCGCGAGCGTAGCGCCCGCGGTACCCGCCGCGAGCGCGAGTCCCGCGCCGGTACCGACCGTGGCCAGCGCTACGGCAACCGCGGCGCCTGGCCACTTTGCCCCCGACGCGGCCGACTCGCAGTACTACCAGGTGCAGAGCGATGACACCGTCTCGACCATCGCCGCGCGCACCGGCGTAACGGTCGCTAAGCTCATGGCGCTCAATTCGATTCCCGACCCTGATTACCTCTACGGCGGCGAGCGTCTGCGGCTGGTGGCCGCCGTCCCCGAGCCGGAGACCGTGACCACGGCGGCGAACCTCGATTCGGCCCAGGCCGCCGTGCAGGAGAGCCAGGAAGAAGACCGGGCTGTGGCCGAGGCGCACAGTGCCAAGGGCAGCACAGAGCCGGTCTCGGCCGCGCAAGAGCAGGCCGAAGGTCCGGAGCTCATGCCCGGCATCACCGGGCAGGAGTCAGCCGACCCGGTCGATTACTCGGTGGCCGCGGATGGCAGCATTCGCGTCGTGGCTGCCGAGACACTCGGTCACTATGCCGACTGGCTGGGCACCTCGGCGGCGCGGCTGCGTGCGCTCAACAAGCTGCGTGGCCGCAAACCCGTCATCATGGGCCGGCGCCTCAAGCTCCAGTTCGATCGCTCCACGCCCGCGCAGTTCGAGCAGCGGCGGCGCGATTACCACGAGAAGCTGCAGGCCGCGTATTTCGCATCGCACCGCATTGCGGGCTCCGAGATCTACGTCGCGCGGCGGGGCGATTCGCTCTGGAGCATCACGCAGCGCAACGTCAAAGTGCCGATCTGGCTGTTGCAGCAGTACAACCCGGATATGGATTTCAGCGACTTGCGCCCCGGTACGCAGATTTCTTTACCTAAAGTAGAAGACGTCACCGGCCTGTGAACGAGGTACGCTCGCTCGGCGGCCATGGTGTGCCTATAATTCAAGCCGATGCGACGTATTCTGCCAGCATTGCTTTCACTACTGAGCGTGCCCGGCCTCGCCTGGCCTGACATTGCCTCCAATTCCATCGATGACTCGGTGCGCCCTGCATTGCCGGCCCCCGGGGCGCTCGGCGACAACGGCGTGCTCTCGGCCATCGTGCCGCTGGCCGATGCGATCGTCGTGCGCAAGGCCGAGCGCCGACTCTATTTGATGCGTCGTGGCGAGGTTCTGCGCAGCTACCGTGTGGCGCTGGGACTGGTGCCGGAGGGCCCCAAGCAGCGCGCCGGCGATTTCCGCACGCCCGAGGGGCGCTATCAGCTCACGCGCCGCAATCCGCGCAGCGATTACTTCCTATCGATTCAAGTCTCCTACCCGAATTACCGCGACCTGCGTCGCGCGCGGCACGAGCACGTCGACCCGGGCGGCTCGATCATGTTGCATGGGCTGCCGAACAACCTGCGCCATCCGCCCGAGTATTATGCGAAGTCCGACTGGACCGATGGCTGCATCGCCATGTCCGATTCCGATATGGTGGAGTTGTGGATGATGACGCAGGACAATACGCCGATCGAAATTCTGCCTTGACGACCGTGCCAGTTCGTGGGGGTGGGGCGCCGATGGATGCCGGCGTGGTCGTGGCCGATTCGGTCGACGCGCGGGTGGCGCCGCGCGGCAGTCTCGAAAACCTCTCGCAGGCCGAGATCGACAAGCTGCTCGATACCAGCCAGACCGGACTTTACACGCTGTTTCGCAACTGCGCGCTTGCGGTGCTCAATTCCGGCAGCGACAACGACAACGCCAAGGAGATATTCGAGCGCTATCGCAATTTCGACGTGCAGATCGTGCGGCATGCCTGGGGCATCAAACTGCAGATCAGCAATGCTCCGGCCGCGGCCTTCGTCGATGGTCAGATGATCCATGGCATCAAGGAGCACCTGTTCGCGGTGCTGCGCGACGTCATCTACACCGCGAATGAAATCATCAGCGTAGGCCGCCTCGACACACTCGATCCCTCCTCGATCACCAACGCCGTATTCCATATCCTGCGCAACGCGCGGGTGCTCGATTACAAGGCACGGCCGAACCTCGTGGTCTGCTGGGGCGGACACTCGATCGGCGACGCCGAATACCAGTATGCCAAGCGCATCGGCTATGAGCTCGGGCTGCGGGCACTCGACGTCTGCACCGGCTGCGGACCGGGCGCCATGAAAGCGCCCATGAAAGGCGCCGGTGTCGGCCACGCCAAGCAGCGCATCACCCATGGACGCTTCATCGGCCTGACCGAACCCGGCATCATCGCCGCGGAGCCGCCGAATGCGATCGTCAACCAGCTGGTCATCATGCCCGACATCGAAAAGCGCCTCGAGGCGTTCGTTCGTCTGGCGCACGGCATCGTGGTGCTGCCGGGCGGTGCCGGGACCGCCGAAGAGATTCTCTATCTGCTCGGCGTACTGCTCGATCCGGCCAACGCGGCGCAGCCGCTGCCCGTGGTGCTGACGGGTCCAGCGGCCAGTGCCGGCTACTTCGAGCAGATTGCGCGCTTCATCGAGGGCACGCTCGGCACTGAGGCCCTGCAGCGCCTCAAAGTCATCATCGACAATCCCGCCGGCGTCGCGCGGCATCTGGTGAGCTGCTTCGAGCAGGTGCGCGAGTTTCGGCGCCACCAGAACGACTCGTTCAACTTCAATTGGCTGCTGCGGGTGCCTTACGACATGCAACAGCCCTTCGTGGTGACCCACGCATCGATGCGCGAGCTGCAGCTGCATCGCCGCCAACCCGTGCATCGCCTCGCCGCCAATCTCCGGCGGGCGTTCTCCGGCATCGTGACCGGCAACGTCAAGGAAGTGGGTGTCGCCGCGATCGAGCGCTACGGCCCGTACGAAATCGCCGCCGACCCGCAGATCATGCCGCTGCTCGATGAGCTGCTGACAGCGTTCGTCGCCCAGCGCCGCATGAAGCTGCCGGGCAGCCTCTACCGTCCCTGCTACCGCCTGGTGGCCTGAATCGCAAGGGCGCTCGAGCCCGAGTCCGCATTATTGGCGGTTGCAGCTCTCGTTTTTATCACTGTCCGCGGCTTGCTGCGGCTGAGCCTGGCGGGCGCTGCGCCGCTGTGACCCAGTTCCTGTCTCCCCTGGCGGTGGCGCCCTAGTCTGACCGCCACGCAGGAGGTCCCTGAGCCCACATGAGCAAAGTCGAACAGCCGAAGGTCGAGACTGCGGAGGAGGCGTTGGCCTCTCAGCAAAAGGCACCGAGCGGGGCCGAAGCATATGCGCGCTGGCTCGAGCAGATGCAGGGCTCGCGTACACGCCATGCGGCCATCACGCGCAATCTATATACCTGGTCGAACTACAAGAGCTGGGCGGACAAGATGCGCATCGACTGGAAGGACGATAGCAAACCCTAGGGTCATGGCAGCTCAGCGCTGTGCAGAGGAGCTGATGCTGCCGCTCTGGGCGCGGTGATAGGTTGGCGATTCGAGCCACTCGAACATCGACTGCCAGTCGGCCCAGTCTTCAGCGACTTGGGCGGATTTCATCTCCGCCAGGCCATAGCCGCTCTCGGCCGAGCGCACATAGCTCTGCGAGTCGCGCAGCGTCGCTACGATCGGAATGTTGAGCGTCGCCAGGAAGCGCGTCAGCGACTGGTAAATGAGGGTATTGCGGCGTACGCGATTGGCGATGATACCGAGGCGGTTTTCATCCCGGCGCACCTTCGCTACCAGCAGCAGATTCTGCACGCAGCGCGAGCAGGCGTGTATGTCGATGTCCGAAGGCAGCACCGGCACCAGGATCTTATCGGCGCCGCGGATCAGATCCGGGATCTCATTGGCCTCGAGAGCCGCTGGCGTATCCACCACGACCCGATCCGTTCCCTGAGGGATACGCAGCTGAAAACTGCGCGTGATGCGCGCATCGCGCTCAAAGGCGGCGATCAGCGCGATATGCGGCTGGGTATCCTGGCGCTTGCTGAGCCAGTGCGCCGAAGATGCCTGCGGGTCGTAGTCCATCAGCACGAGCCGCTCGCCGCGTTGGGCAAAATAGCTGGCGACGTTGATGGCGATGGTCGTCTTGCCCGACCCGCCTTTCGGGTTCAGCACGACGATTCGCTGCATAAGCACCTGACCTGCCGAATATTATGTCCGTGTGCAGACTACGCATGCGCGACACGGCCCGCAAGCCGGAGCAATGACCGTGTGAGGGGGCGCACCCTGTGAGGTAGGGCACGCCCGACTCGAGCCGGGGTTTTTAGCATCGCGGTACCTTCACTGCGATGTCATGACCATGGAAGTGTTCCTGCTGCTCTGGGATGAGATGGACGACTGGCTCGGCGCCTGCAGGCACATGCTGCGCCTGACTTGAAAGCATCGCCGCTCGACCCCATACCGCCGCTGGGTGGGTCAAGGCGGGTGGTGACATGTCGAGCGAGCGCGAGCAACTGAGCTTCCAGGCCGAGGTCCGCGAACTGCTGCAGTTGATGATCCACTCCCTGTACAGCCACAGGGAGATTTTCCTGCGGGAGCTGATTTCCAACGCCTCCGATGCCAACGACAAGCTGCGCTTCCTGGCGCTGTCGGATCCGGCGCTGCGCGGCAAGGATGGCGAGCTCGCCATCTGGATCGATACCGACCCCAAATCCGGCACGGTGAGTGTCCGCGACAACGGTATCGGCATGAGCCGCGAGGAAGCCATCTCCCACCTCGGGACGATCGCCAAGTCGGGCACAGCCGAGTTCTTCAAGCGTCTGACCGGCGATCAGCAGAAGGACGCGCAGCTGATCGGCCAGTTCGGCGTCGGCTTCTACTCCTCCTTTATCGTTGCCGAGCGGGTCGAGGTACTGACGCGCCGTGCCGATGCGGCCCCCGAGGCGGGGGTCCGCTGGGAATCGAGCGCCGACGGGCAGTTTACCGTCGAGACCCTTACGCGCGCCGAGCGCGGTACCACCGTAGTGCTGCATTTGAAGCCGGACGCGAAGGAATTCGCCGAACCGTTCCGGTTGCGCTCGCTAGTGCGACGCTACTCCGATCACATCGCCTTCCCGGTGCGCATGCAGAAGGAGTCGACCGCCGCCCTCGAGTATGAGGACGTCAACCAGGCGCAGGCCCTCTGGTCGCGCCCGCGCGGCGAGATCAAGGACGAGGAATACCGCGATTTTTACCACCACATCGCCCATGACGATAGCGATCCGCTGGCCTGGAGCCACCATCGCGTCGAGGGCAAGCGCGAGTACACGAGTCTCATGTATGTGCCCGCTCGCGCCCCATTCGACCTGTGGCAGCGCGAGGCCGCGCGCGGCCTCAAGCTCTATGTGCGGCGCGTGTTCATCATGGACGACGCCGAGCAGTTCCTGCCCCTGTACCTGCGCTTCATCAAGGGCGTCGTCGACTCGAACGACCTGCCGCTGAACATCTCGCGCGAGCTGTTGCAGCACGATCATGAGGTCGAGGCCATGCGCAGCGCGCTGACGCGCCGCGTGCTCGAGATGCTTGCGCGGCTGGCGAAGGACGAAGCGGATAACTATCAGCAGTTCTGGCGTGAGTTCGGCCGTGCGTTCAAGGAGGGACTGGCGGAAGACGCGGGCAATCGTGAGCGGCTGCTGCCACTGTTGCGCTTTGCCAGCACCGCCCGGGCGGACAACGAGGAGCGCGTGAGCCTGGCCGAGTACGTCGGACGCATGCGGCCAGGTCATGATCGCATCTACTTTATCGTCGCCGAAAGCCTGGACGCGGCGCGCGAAAGCCCGCATCTGGAGCTGTTGCGGCAGAAGGAGGTCGAAGTCCTGCTCATGGGCGATCGTGTCGATGAGTGGGTCATGGGGCGCATCGGCGAGTTCGAGGGCAAGCGCTTCAAGGACGTCACGCGCGGTGACCTGGAACTGGGCGGTCTGGCCGAAGCCGCGGAGCGCGCGCGCATCGACGAGGAGCGGCGCGAGCACAAGGGACTGCTCAAACGCTTCAAGGATGCGCTCGGCGATAAAGTGCTCGAGGTGCGCGTGAGCGAGCGGCTGCGGGATTCCCCTGCCTGTCTGGTGCACGGCGAGGCCGAGCTGTCGGCAGCGATGCGACGGGTATTCGCGGCCAACGGTCAGGCGATTCCGGCCAGCGCGCCCGTATTCGAGCTCAACGTGGCCCATCCGCTGGTCCGCTACATGGACGGTCTGCAGGAGGCCGAGTCCTTCAGCGAGCTGGCGCTGCTGCTGTACGACCAGGCCAGCCTTGCCGATGAGGGTCAACTGGCCAACGCTGCCGAGTTCGCGCGCCGGCTCAACAAGCTGCTGGTGCGTCTGGTCGAGCCGCGTCAATAATTCGCGCGTGACCTCCGACCGCGACCTTCAGGAGCCCAACATGGATGCCAAACCGCCCAGTGACGCCGAGTTGCGCGCCCGGCTGACCGATATGCAGTACCGGGTCACCCAGCAGAAGGGCACAGAGCCCGCCTTCAGCGGCGCCTACGCGTACAACCAGGAAAAGGGCCTCTACAGCTGCGTCTGCTGCGACCAGGAACTGTTCGGCTCGGATACCAAGTACGAGTCCGGTTCAGGCTGGCCGAGTTTCTGGCTGCCCCTGGCCGCGGATCGAGTGCGAACGCAGACCGACAGGTCCCATGGGATGACGCGCACCGAAGTCAAATGCGCGCGATGCGGTGCACATCTGGGCCATGTCTTCGAGGATGGTCCGGATCCGTCCGGGCTGCGTTACTGCATCAACTCGGCCTCGCTGAACTTCGACGGCGGCAAGGCGACTTGAGATTCCGGCCGCCGCGCGCCGAGCCACAGCGCATCCCGGGTCCGGCGGGCGTCCTGGAGGCACTGCTGGAGGATCCGCAGGCCGGGGCGGCAGGCTCCGGGACGCGCGTTGGCTTCGGCGTCGTCTGTCATCCCCATCCGCTCTACGGCGGTACGATGACCAACAAAGTCGTGCACACCGTTGCGCGCAGCCTGCAGGAGCAGGGCCTGCCGACGCTGTGCTTCAATTTTCGCGGGGTAGGGCAGAGCGAGGGACAGTACGACGAGGGTAGGGGTGAGACCGAGGATGCGCTGGCCATCATCGCCTGGGGGCGGCAGCGCTGGGGCAAGGCACCGTTGACGCTGGCCGGCTTTTCCTTCGGCGCGATGGTGGCATTGCTGGCCGCGACGGCCGCGCAGCCGGCCCGGCTCATCACGGTCGCACCGGCAGTGAAGTACCTGCTCTACACTGAGAGCGCGCCGCCTACCTGTCCGTGGCTGATCGTCCAGGGTCAGGCCGACGAGGTGGTCGATTATCGGGAGGTCAGCGCCTTCGCTGCGCGCTTCTCACCCTCACCGGTGCTGCGGCTGCTGCCCGGTACCGATCACTTCTTCCACGGCCACCTGCCTGAGCTGCGCGCGGCGTTGCTGCAGTTCTGATCAACACGCCGCCCTGTTGACGCCGCCTTCTTGAAGGCAAAGAGCCCGGCAGCTACAGCTGCCGGGCTCATGTAACCGTACTGTGATCGGACTCGACGGTCAGTTCACAAACGACTTCAGATTCTTCAGCGGCAGTGCGCGAACTTTCTTGCTGGCGGGCTTGGCCTTGAACGTCATCTTCTCGCCCGTGAAAGGATTGACACCTTCGCGAGCCTTGGTTGCCGGGCGCTTCACGACCTTGAGCTTGAGAAGTCCAGGAAGTGTAAATAAACCATTGCCCCGCAGGCTCTTCTTAATAATACCGTTGAGGGACTCAAATACTTCACTGACCTGTTTGCGGGAGAGTTCCGTGTCCTTGGAAACCTGGGCCAGAATCTCCGACTTGGTCGGTGCCCCACCTTTTTTTGCCATTGCTGAATCTCCTCGAGTGTATGCCAACGCCGGTTTTGTCGGCGCATAACGAATGAAACGATCACGAAACGGCGCGCAACATAACATACCGCTGCGCCCACGCAAATGTTTTTTCGGTAACTGGCATCGAGCAAATGCCTTTTTTTATAGGCCCGCGTGCACGCCGAAGGCGACGGGTGTCTGCCGCTGGTGCGCGCGGCGCGCGGCATGCAGCGTCGAACTGCGCTTCATCGCAGCAGAATCAGCAGCGTTTGAATCGCGATGCCGGCCCACAGCGGCGAGAGGTCGAGACCCCCGAGCGGCGGAATCACACGCCTGAGCGGCCGCAGGATCGGTTCGCACAGCGATACCAACAGGCTCTGCGCCGGCGAATACACGCCCGGGGCCACCAGCGACAGCATGGCGTAGAGAAAGATCGCGAAAAAATAGGTCCAGAGCGTGGTGCGCAGAATCTCGATCACGGTCAGCCGCAGCCAGATCAGCGCCGGCGGCGGTCCGAAGCCGTTCAGCAGCCAGGACACTGACACCTGCAGCAGCGCAAACACCACGACCGCGAGGCAGGATGCCGTATCGACGCGGCCGATGGCGGGCAGCAGGCGCCGCAGCGGCACGATCACCGGATTGGTCAGATTCACGATCGAGCGCGCCAGGGGATTGCGAAAATCGGCGCGCGACCATTGCAGCAGCAGCCGCAGCAGCACCGCGAGCGTGCAGAGCGACAGCAGCGTTTCGAGCAGAAAAATCAAGGCGGCCATCGGTACACTCTCATGAGCTAGGTTCGATCGCATGGGAACTCACCGCGGCCGCCGCCAGGTCGGCCAGCGCGGCACTGCGCTGCGCGCCGGCGCGCAGCGCGCTCTCGACCAGGGGGCCGAAACCGCCCGCTGTGAGCACCTGCAGCGCGGCCTCGGTCGTGCCGCCCTTGGAAGTGACGGCGGCGCGCTGCTCGGCCAGCGTGGCCTCGCCGCGCGACAACGCCCCGCTGCCGTAGAGCGTTTCTGCAGCGAGCACCGACGCGGTCTGCGGGTCCAGGCCGAGCGCGACCGCGGCCTGCGCCAGCTGTTCGGCCAGCAGAAAGAAATACGCCGGACCGCTGCCCGAAAGCGCGGTGACGATATCGAGCTCGCTTTCCGCGCGCAACCAGACGACGCGGCCGGCGGCGCGCGCAATCGCTTCGGCCTGTGAACGTTGCGCAGCGGTCACAGCCGGCGCCGCATACAGCGCGGTAATGCCGGCGCCGAGCAGTGCCGGACGATTGGGCATGGCGCGGACAATCGGCGTTGAGGGCGCACATAGCCGCGCCAGATCAGCAATGCGCACGCCGGCCACAATGGACAGCAGCAGCGGCCGCTGTGCCATCGGCGCGCCCTGCAGCGCGCGCAGGACCTGCGCGGTCAGCTGTGGTTTCACGGCCAATACAGCCACCGACGCGGCGGCGATCGCCTCGCGGTTATCGGCCGTGGTGCGCACGCCAAACTCGCGCTCGAGCTGTGCGCGCGCCGCGGCCTGCGGCTCACCGACGCACAGCTGCCGCGCGGACACGCCTTGTCGCAGCAGGCCGCCGATCAGCGCACGCGCCATATTGCCGCCGCCGATGAAGGCGATCTGCAGGTCGGTGCCGTTGTTCATGGCAGCATTCTAGCCAAGCGGCTGTTCGCTCCGCGGCCCGAATAGCGCCGTGCCGATCCGAACCAGGGTGGCGCCTTCGAGGATCGCCTCGCGGAAGTCTGCGCTCATGCCCATCGACAAGGTATCGAGCGCTGGGCCGAGCCTGCCGATGCGCTGTTGCAGGACATGCAGCGCGGCGAAGCTGCGCCGATTGGCCTCACGGCCCTGCCCCGCCGGCAGGATGCACATGAGGCCGCGCAATCGCAGCCGCGGCAGCGCCTGGACCGCCAGCGCCAGCGCCTGCGCCTCGTCGGCCGCGACCCCGGCCTTGCCCGCCTCCTGGCCAATGTTGACCTGAATGCACGCCTCGAGCGGCGGTGCATGGTGCGGTCGTTGGCTCGCGAGGCGTTCGGCGATGCGCAGCCGGTCGATGCCATGCACCCAATCGAACTGCTCCGCAATCGCGCGGGTCTTGTTGGTCTGAATTCGGCCGATGAAGTGCCAGGTCAGCGGCAGATCGCGCAATTGGCGGATCTTCGGCAGCGCCTCCTGCAGGTAACTCTCGCCGAAGTGCCGCTGCCCGAGCGCCGCGGCGCTGCGCACGGCGCTTGCCGGCTGGCCCTTGCTGACAGCGACGAGCGTGACCGAGTCCTCACTCCGGTGGGCCGCGCGCGCCGTGGCAGCGATTTCCTGCTGCAGCGCGAATAAATTTGCGGCCAACAGGCGCTCGAGCGATGAATTCTGCGGAGCGATTAACATATTGGTGGTAAAGCCCCTCCGCTATACTGCAGACCGGCTGCCTGTTGACCCCTAAGGCACGCCAACAACTGCCGCAGGACGAGCGAGGAACAATTCGGATGGCTGTCGATATCGCGCAACTGCTGGCATTCGCCGTCAAGAATAACGCTTCCGATCTGCATCTGTCGGCGGGTGTGCCGCCGATGATCCGGGTCGACGGCGACATCAAGCGCATCAACATGCCCGCGCTGACGCACAAGGAAGTGCACGGCATGGTGTATGACATCATGAACGACAAGCAGCGCAAGGCCTTCGAAGAGTTTTTCGAGACCGATTTTTCGTTCGAAATTCCCAAGCTGGCGCGCTTTCGAGTCAACGCCTTCAATCAGAACCGCGGCGCCGGCGCGGTGTTCCGCAATATTCCATCGACGATCCTGAGCCTGGATGATCTCGCCGCACCCAAGATCTTTCGCGACCTGTGCATGCTGCCGCGCGGTCTGGTGCTGGTGACCGGCCCGACCGGCTCGGGCAAATCCACCACGCTCGCCGGCATGATCGATTACTGCAACGACAATCGTCCCGACCACATCATCACGATCGAGGATCCGATCGAGTTCGTGCACGAATCCAAGCGCTGTCTGATCAACCAGCGCGAGGTGAAGCGCGACACCCTGGGATTCAGTGAAGCGCTGCGTTCGGCATTGCGCGAGGACCCCGACATCATCCTGGTAGGCGAAATGCGGGATCTGGAAACCATCCGGCTGGCGCTGACGGCGGCCGAAACCGGCCACTTGGTGTTCGGCACCCTGCACACCAGCTCCGCGGCCAAGACCATCGATCGCGTGGTCGACGTGTTTCCTGGCGAGGAAAAGGAGATGGTGCGCTCGATGCTATCCGAGTCGCTGCGCGCGGTCATTTCGCAGACCCTGCTCAAGCGCACGGGCGGCGGTCGTGTGGCCGCGCACGAGATCATGATCGGCACCCCCGCGATCCGCAATCTGATTCGTGAGGGCAAGATCGCGCAGATGTACTCCTCGATCCAGACCGGCCAGTCCGCCGGCATGCAGACCCTGGATCAATGTCTGGCCGAGATGGTCGCCAAGGGCATGGTCAGCAAGGAAGAAGCCCGATACAAGGCGCAGAACAAGGACTCGCTGTAGCGGCGGGCGTGCCGGCAACCGAGCGCAGCGACAGCAGGACGCACGAGCCATGGATCGCGAACAAGGCATAAAGCTGATGCAGGAGCTGCTCAAGCGCGTGGTCGAGCGCAAGGCATCGGATCTGTTCATCACGGCGAATTTCCCACCGGCGATCAAGCTCGACGGCGAGATCCGCCCGCAGATGGAGCGCGCGCTCACTTCCGAGCAGTCCGCGATCCTGGTGCGGGCGATCATGAACGACCGGCAGACCAAGGAATTCGATGCCACCAAGGAATGCAATTTCGCGATTGCGCCACCCGGCATCGGCCGCTTCCGCGTCAGCGCCTTCGTGCAGCAGAGCTACATCGGCTGCGTGATCCGCCTCATCAACGCCAAGATCCCATCGTTCGAGGAGCTGGACCTGCCGCCGATCCTGAAGGAGGTCGTGCTCTCCAAGCGCGGCCTCGTGATCGTGGTCGGTGGCACCGGCTCGGGCAAGTCGACCACCTTGGCCTCGATGCTCGGCTATCGCAACGAGAAGACCCGCGGCCATATCGTCACGATCGAAGATCCGGTGGAGTATGTGCATCCGCACCGCGGCTGCGTAGTCACGCACCGTGAGGTCGGCGTCGATACGGATTCGTGGGAGGCGGCACTCAAGAACACGCTGCGCCAGGCGCCGGACGTGATCCTGATCGGCGAGATCCGTGCCCGCGAGACCATGGAATACTGCATCCAGTTCGCCGAGACCGGGCATCTGGTGCTCGCCACGCTGCATGCCAACAGCTCCAACCAGGCGTTGGACCGCATCATCAATTTCTTTCCCGAAGAGCGGCGCGAGCAACTGCTCATGGACCTGTCGCTCAATATCCGCGCATTGATTTCACAGCGTCTGATTCCGCGCGAGTCGGGCAGCGGGCGCATCGCGGCGATGGAGATCATGCTCAACTCGCCGCTGATCCAGGATCTGATCTTCCGCGGCGAAGTCGCGAAGATCAAAGAGGTGATGTCGCGCTCGAACCGCATCGGCATGAAGACCTTCGATCAGGCGCTGTTCGATCTGTACGAGCAGGGTTACATCTCTTACGAGGATGCGTTGCGTAACGCCGACTCGAAGAACGAGCTCAGGCTGCGCGTCAAGCTGGAGAGCAAGCGCGACAGCAAGCCGATCGAGACCGACGGCGATCTGTCGATCGCCGAAGAAGCGCAGGAAGGAAAGAACTTCTAAGCACCCCATGTCAGCAGAGCCGCTCGAAATCACCGGCCCCGAAGCCCAGCCGTCGCTCAACACCAAGCCGCTGTTCAAGCTCATGGTGGAGCGCAAGGCATCCGATCTGTTCTTCACCTCGAATGCCCCGATCAAGATCAAGATCGAGGGGCAGATCTACCCGATCAACAAGCAGGTGCTGCCGCCGGCGGCGGTACGCACCATCTGCTTGGGTCTCATGACACCCGAGCAGATCGTCTACTTTCAGCGCGAGCTCGAGATCGACTTTGCGATCTCCGAGCCGGGGCTCGGCCGCTTTCGGGTGAATATCTTTCTGCAGCGCGGCTATCCGGCCATGGTACTGCGCTACATCACCGCCGACATGCCGCGACTCGATAGTCTCGGCCTGCCCGACGTGCTCACCGAGCTGGCCATGGGCAAGCGCGGACTGGTGCTGGTGGTTGGATCCACCGGCTCGGGCAAGTCCACGACCCTGGCGGCGATGATCAATCACCGCAATGAGTCGGCCTCCGACCATGTCGTCACGATCGAGGATCCGATCGAGTTTCTGCACAGCAACAAGCGTTCGATCATCAATCAGCGTGAAGTCGGCCTCGATACCAAGAGCTACGAACGTGCCCTACGCGGTGTCATGCGTGCGGCGCCCGACGTGATCCTGATCGGCGAGATCCGGGATCGTGAAAGCATGCAGGCGGCCATCAATCTGTCGGGCACGGGCCACCTGGTGCTGGCGACGCTGCACGCCAACAACTGTGCCGAGACGCTCGATCGCATCATCAACATGTTTCCGCTCGATCAGCACAAGCAGGTCACGCTCGATCTGTCGCAGTACCTGCGCGCCATCCTGGCGCAGCGGCTCGTCATGGGTCCCGACAGCAAGCGCATAGCGGCGGTCGAGGTCATGCTCAATACGCCGCACATGTCGGAATTGATCAAGCGCGGCGATGTCAGCGGCATCAAGGAGTCGATCATGCGCAGCGGCGAAAGCGGCGTCTGCAGCTTCGATGCGGCTCTGCACAAGCTGTACAAGGACGGCCGCGTCGCGCTCGACGAGGCGCTCGCGCACGCCGATTCCCGCAGTAACCTCGAAGCGAAGATCAATTTCGGCTGAGCGATTGTGCGCGCTATCAGGGGGTAGTGCATGCGCAGGCTGTCGATGGCGCTCGGTCTGGCTGTGTGCATGGCGATCACGGCGCACGCACAGGCACAGGCGCAGACCCAAACGCAGCCGCCTCCAGCGCAGAGCACCGTGCCGGAGATTGCCTTCGAGGCGGTGCCGGATTTCCTGCAGCTGCCCGGCGATATCTACTTTGGCGAGGTGGCGGGCGTTGCCGTGAACTCCAAACGGCACGTGTTCGTGCTCTCGCGCGGCAATTCCACGGGACCGGCCTATGCCGCCGCCGCCGCCCAGCTGCTCGAGTTCGATGCGCACGGCAAATTCGTGCGCGAGATCGGCCACAACCTGTACGGCTGGTCTTATGCGCACTCGGTTCGCGTCGATTCTCACGACGACATCTGGGTGGTCGATAAGGGCTCCGACGTCGTGGTGCGCTTTGATGCGGCCGGTCGCGTGCGTATGGTGTTCGGCCGCAAGGCGGAAGCTGCCGATGAGTCCGCCCGAGCGCTCTCGCACCCGAACCCGCCGCTGCCACCCGTCGATGGCCTGTTCCGGCAGGCGACCGACGTGACCTGGGATTCCGCCGGCAACATCTATATCAGCGACGGCTACATCAACTCGCGCATCGCCAAATTCGACCCGGAGGGCAACTGGGTTGGATCATGGGGCGAGCCAGGTTCCGGCCCCGGGCAGTTCAACGTGCCGCATTCGATCGTCACCGACCATCAGGATCGGATCTACGTTGCCGACCGAGGCAACCGCCGAATTCAGGTCTTCAGTCCAGCGGGAACCCTACTGCGCACGCTTCACATCGACGTTCCCGCTCCTGCCAATGCGGCCGTGCTCATCGGCGATCGCCCGGCGGAAGCGCCCGACGGCAGCGCCGCGAACGCCACCATGCAGCCCGGTGCACCCTGGGCGCTGTGCATCACCCCGGGGCCGAGGCAGTATCTGTATGTCTCCGACGCCTATCCGGGCCGGATCTACAAGCTCGATCTCGATGGCCAGGTGCTCGGCTGGCTCGGCGGCGCCGGCAGGACTGTGAAGAAATTCGGCTGGATCCACGCGCTCAGTTGCCCCTCGGAAAATGAGCTGTATGTGGCCGAGCTGCTCAACTGGCGGGTACAGAAACTGCAGCTGCACCCGCGGTAGGCGCCCTCAGGGCGGGAACACAGCCGCGGCGTCGAAGACCGGGCCGTCCACACAGACGCGTTTCATGGCGGGCCCGCGCGCGGTCTGAACGGCCACGGCGCAGCCGGCGCAGCCACCGACCCCGCAGGCCATGAATTCCTCGAGCGCGACCTGGCACGGCAGCGCAAATTCCCGCGCGAGCCGTGCGGTCGCGGCGAGCATGGGTATCGGTCCGCAGGCGAAGATTTCGGTTTCGGCAAGCTGCTCGCTGGAGCGACTCGCGAGCCAGGCGCGCGCCAGATCGGTCACCAAGCCGTCGTAGCAGCCGGCATATCCAGCGCGCGTCGCGAGCCTCGAAGGCACGCTCCAGTCATCCAGCAGCGGCATGCAACCGATGACCTCATCGGGCATGCCGGGTACCAAAATCGAAGATGGCCGCACGCGGAACGGGAATGGCACCTCCGAACCCATGAGTACCAGCGGCTTCCAGCCAGCCGCGCTGCCCGCCTGCGCCGATTCCATGAGCCGCTCGGCCAGGAACACCATCGGCGGAATTCCGACGCCGCCGCCGATCGCCAAGACACGCGCGCGCTCGCGGTGCGGTGCGAAGCCGACGCCGATCGGGCCAAGCACACTCAGTGTCTCGCCCGGCAGCGCGCGCGCCAGCGCGCGCGTGCCGATTCCGGTGACCTTGTAGAGCAGTTCGATCCAGCCCGCGTCGGGCTCGGCGCGCATGATCGAGAGCGGCCGGCGCATCGGCAGCTCCTGCGCGCAGCGCAGGTGCACGAAGGTGCCCGGGGTCGCGCGCGCCGCGCAGCGCGGCGAATGCAGGCGCAGAATGTGCTGCTCGGCCTCGAAGTGATCGTGTCTGAGCACCGGCGCGTCCTCGAGCAGGATCGTGCCGCGCCAGGCTGCGCTCAAGCGGGCATCCGTCCGGCCACCGCCTCGAGCACCGCCATGCGCACGGCGACGCCGTTGCTGACCTGAGCGCGGATCACCGACTGCGGACCATCGGCGATGTCCGATGCGATCTCGACATCGCGGTTCATGGGTTGCGGATGCATGACGATGGCGTCGGCTGCAGCCCGCGCGAGCCGCGCTGCCGTGAGGCCGTAGCGCGCAAAATACTCATCGCCGTCCGGGATTTCGGTCTGCGCGAAGCGCTCTTTCTGCACGCGCAGCATCATGACCACATCCGCGCCGAGCAGCCCTTCCTCAAGCGTCTCGAAACGACGGCAGCCGGCAAATTCGCGCGCGTCGGGCATCAGTGCCGTCGGGGCGACGATGCGCAGCTCGCGGGCACCAAGGGCACGGAATATCTGGTAGGCCGAGCGTGCCACGCGGGAATGACGAATGTCGCCGACGATCGCGATCGTCTGCTCGTCGATCGCGCCCTTGTGCTGGCGAATGGTCAGCGCATCGAGCAGGCCCTGCGTCGGATGCGACAGGTGGGCCTCGCCGGCCGAGAGCACACTGACGTGCGGCGCCACGTGCGCGGCCACGTGCGCGAGCACGCCGGGCTCGGCATCGCGAATCACGAACACATCGAAATGCAGCGCCTGCAGCGTGTAGATGGTATCGAGCATGGTCTCGCCCTTGGCGCGCGAGGACAGCTGTACCTCGAGATTGACCACGTCCGCGCCGAGCCGCCGGCCGGCCAGCTCGAAAGATACGCGCGTGCGTGTCGAGGGCTCGGTGAATAAATTTGCTATGGTCACGCCGCGCAGCCGCTCGCTGCGCGGCGGCGGCTGACCGAGCTCGCGTACGAAGTACTGTGCGCGCTCGAGAAGCGCATCGATCTCGTTGCGCCCGAGGTGCTCGAGCGTGATCAGATGGCGCAGTGAACCGTCCGGTCGCCGCTGCTCAATCATCGCCACCGGTTTCATCGCCCGCCACCTGCCCCTGCTCACGGTTCAACCACCGTTCGAGAATGATAGCGGCTGCGGCGCTGTCGATGTCAGCGCGTTGCACGCGCCGCCGGCGCTGTCCGCTGGCTCGGTGACGCTTGAGTTCCTCGGCGGCTTCGAGCGATGAGGCGTATTCGTCCATGCGGCGCACCGGCAGATCAGAACGCTGCGCCAATGCGGCCGCGAAGCGATCCGCCGCCGCGCTCAAGGCGGCCGGCGTGCCATCGGCATGCGAGGGGCTGCCGACAATGAGCAGATGGGGTTTGAAGTCCTCGAGCGCGCGGTCGATCAGGGTCCAGTCGATGCCACCGGCGGCGATGGTGACGGCGCGGTGAGGGGCAGCGCTGCGGCTGACGGTATCGCCGGAAGCGATGCCGATGCGACGCAAACCAAAATCAAACGCCAGTACGACGCGCGGCTGCGCCTCAGGCATGACCCGCGACGAAGCTGACGCGGGAGCTGTCGACGCCCAGCAGTTGCCAGGCAGCCTGCCAGCGATCCTCGAACGGCAGGTCGAATACGATGCGCTCGTCCACCGGCAGGCTCAGCCAGGCATTGTCGAGCATTTCCCGCTCGAGCTGTCCGGCTTCCCAGCCGGCATAGCCGAGCGCGACGAAGGCATCCTGCGGGCCGACGCCGCGAGCGATGGCCGCGAGCACGTCGCGCGAGGTCGTCACCTGCACCTGATCGGAGATACGGTGCGTCGAATCCCAGTCGCCGCCCGGCCGGTGCAGCACGAAGCCGCGGTCGGTGTGGACCGGCCCTCCACGCAGCACCGGCTGTTCGCTGATATTCATGTCAGCGGTTTCGAGCTTCATTTGTGCCATGACATCGCCGAGTTTCATGCCCAACGGCTTGTTGAGCACGATGCCCAGGGCGCCACGGTCGCTGTGCTCGCATACCAACGCCACGGTCTGAGAAAAATGGCCATCCCCGAGCGAAGGCATCGCGATCAGCAGGTGATTGGCCAATGAACTGGAATCGCCCATGGATTCGAGTATGGGGGTGCCCCAGCGGTCTCTCAAGGTCCCGATTGCGTATCTGACGACACAGTCACAGCGCCGGTTTGCAAGCTGCCGGCGACGAAGTCCCACTGGTACGCAAAGCGCAGTTGGGCGTACTCGGCAGCCAGATCCGCCGGGAACGGATCGAACGGGCTCGCGAGCTTCAGGATCGCCATGGCGGCTTCATCCAACGCTCCATGGCCACTGCTGCGGCGCACGCTGGCGTCGATCAACTTGCCATTGGCGCCGATCTGGACCTCGACTACCGGACTTCCGGACAGTCCGGCGGTGCGGGCCACGGTCGGGAAATTCAGCGTTCCGACGCGCTCGACCTTGCGTTTCCAAGCCGCGAGGTACGGGGCGAGCCTCGAGGCGCGGGTGTCCGGCGTCACCCAGTGCTGAGCGTCGGCCTTGCCCTTGAGCAGCAGTTCCACGGCATCGCCACGCCCGCTGCGCGGGTCGCCCTCCGTGTCGCCGATCATCAACGGCAGCGGCGTGCTGCCGCTGGCAGCCGCAATCTGGCCGACGTAGCGGATATCCGGGCTCTCGCCGCTGCTGGTGAGCACCGGGCGCTCCTCGGCGTCGACTCGCCGGGCATTGGTCGGATCGCTTCCCGCCTCGCCGCTGCGAGGAATGGCCAGAGCGCCTCGACTGGCCGGACTGCCGACGTGCTGCGCCTGGTCGGTGTTGCCGGCGCCGATCTGCGTACGCTGCGCCAGGTAGGCGGCCCGCTCGTTAGCGCGTGCTTCGGGGACCTCGTCGGTCACCAGCAGGACATCGAGCTCGGGCGTGCGGTCGCGCCCGGCTGGAGCGCCGCTGGTGAAGCCCAGGCCCAGCAGCGCGATGGCGTGCAGCAGTGCCGTCAGGAGCAGCATCGCCAGCAGCCGATCGCCTACCGGCGCGCTGCCCTCGCGTTGCGGCAGTGACGCACTGCTGCGTTTGAGCTGGATAGAAGCCGCCACGGCATAAAGTATAGCTGCGCGAGCGCGCCCCGGCGGCAGGCAGTTCTCGATCAGCGCGACCGCTGCGCGAGTGCGCGCTCGATCGCCGCCATGAGCATGTCGCCGATATTCAAATTGAACTGCCGGTCGAGCTCGCGGACACCGGTCGGACTGGTTACGTTGATCTCGGTCACATACCCGCCGATGACGTCCAGACCCACGAACAGCATGCCCGCCGCGCGCATCGCCGGTCCGATCTGCTGGCATAACCAGCGATCGCGCTCCGTCAGCGCTCGCCCGACGCCCTGAGCCCCTGCGGCCAGATTGCCGCGATGGTCCTGCGCGCTCGGGATGCGCGCGAGTGCATAGGGCACCGGCTCGCCATCCACGAGCAACACGCGGGCATCGCCGTCCTGCACGATTTCGGGCAAGTACTTCTGCGCGATGGCGAAGTGGCTGCCGTCCTGCGTCAAAGTCTCGAAGATCACGCGCGCGTTCTTGTCGGCGGCGTCGAGCACGAAAATCGAATGGCCGCCCATGCCGTGCAGCGGTTTGCAGACGACCTTGCCGTACTGGCGCGCAAATGCTGCCAATTCGGCCATGTCGCGCGCCACCAGCGTCGGCGCGCAGCATTGCGGAAACCAGGCCGTGTACACCTTTTCGTTGATATCGCGCAGCCCGCGAGCGCGATTGACGACCAATGCGCCGGCAAGTTCAGCCCGCTCGAGGATGTAGCTCGTATAGATGTATTCGGTATCGAACGGCGGATCCTTGCGCATCAGGATCACGTCGAAGCCACCCAAGGGCTCCAGCGCCGGTTCTGCGAGGCGGTACCAGTCGGTCGGATCGGGACGCACGGTCAGTGCCCGCGCATTGCCCTCCGCCGTGCCGTCGCGCAGCCGCAGGTCGGCCTGCTCGAGATAGTGCAGCGACCAGCCGCGCGCTTGCGCCGCCTGCAGCATGGCGAAAGTGGTGTCCTTGGCATACTTGATGTGCCCGATCGGATCCATGACCACAGCCAATCTCACGTGGGTGCCCATCCTCACTCCTCGAGCGCGCAAATCGACAGCAAAACAGCGTCCGCAGATCGACCCGGTGATTATGTTCCGAGCTGAGCGCTCGGGCTCTCAAAAACGTGACGGAGGCGGCATAGCCGGGGGTGTGCCGATATGTTAAAACGCGCAGCGCACTTGCTTACGTTGGGGTTGTGCCTGAAGGGGCCGCACGCCCTCAGCGTAATTGGCTATCCGGAGGTCCTGGAGCATGGAATCGACAGCGGAAGAGCGCGGCGGAGCCCTCGCGCCGGGCGGTAGCTCGAATCTCAAGGGACTCAAGGTTCTGGTCATCGATGACAGCAAGACGATCCGCCGTACCGCGGAGACGTTGCTGGCCAAGGAGGGCTGTGAAGTCTTTACGGCGGTCGATGGCTTCGACGCCTTGGCCAAGATCGCCGATCATCAGCCCGACATCGTGTTCGTCGATATCATGATGCCGCGGCTCGATGGCTATCAGACCTGCGCGTTGATCAAGCACAACAAGGTTTTTCGATCGATACCGGTCATCATGCTGTCCTCCAAGGATGGGCTGTTCGATCGCGCCCGAGGACGCATTGTCGGTTCCGAGCACTATCTGACCAAGCCCTTCACCAAGGACGAGCTTCTGAGCGCGATCGAATCGCACGTCGGGAGATGAAGCGATGGCACTGATCCTCATCATCGATGATTCACCGACGGAGGTGCATGTCATGCAGAAGGCGCTTGAGCGTCATGGCTATCGCACGGCCGTCGCTATCGATGGCGCGGAGGGCATAAAGCTCGCGCGCCAGATGCATCCGGACCTGATTTTCATGGATATCGTCATGCCGGGCATCAACGGCTACCAAGCCACGCGCACGCTGCTCAACGATCCTGAGACGCGGACCATTCCGATCGTGATGGTGACCTCGAAGGGACAGGAGGCCGATCGCGTCTGGGGTCTGCGGCAGGGTGCAGTCGACTATTTGATCAAGCCCGTGTCGCCCGACCAGCTGGTCGAGAAGGCAGAGGCTACACTTGCCGCCTGACATGCAGGAGAGTGTAGCGCTCAAGAGTCTGCGCGATAGGCCGTTCGAGCTGCTCGCCGAGCTCGAACGCCGCGGACGCGCCGTGACCGCCAGCAGCGCGCCCGACGCCGCGCAAGCCGGCGAATGGGTCGGCGTGGCATTGCGCATGGCCGGCGAGCTCTACCTGGTCGCTCGCGAGGAAGCGCGCGAGGTGCTGGGTGTGCCCACGCCGCTCACGCGGGTGCCGGGAGCCAAGGGCTGGATCCTTGGTCTGGCGAATATTCGCGGTCAGCTACTGCCGATCATCGATCTGCGAGCCTTTTTTGGCACCGGCCCGACGCCGATGTCGCGCAATACCCGCGTCATCGTCGTCAACCATCGCGACATTCCGGCCGGGCTCGTGGTCGACGAGGTGCTCGGATTTCGCCGCTTCGCGGATGCTGAATTCACCGCCGACGTGCCTCCCACGATCGTGCATTGCGAGCGTTACATCGCCGGCTCATTTCGGCGCGCAAACGAGCAGTGGCCGGTACTTGGTTTGCGCTCGTTGCTCGAGGACCCAGCGTTTGTCGGGGCCAGTGCATGAACGTTACGTCTGCAGCGAGCGCCAGTCGGGCACAGACGCTCGCGATCATCGCCGCCATGCTGATCATCGCCGCCGCCGCTGGCAGCGTCGTTCTGCCGCTGTTGCATCTGCCGGCCTGGCTCGCGGCGCTGGCCGCTGCCGCGGCGCTGATTCCGCTGGGGCTGCTGCTGACCTATTTGAGGAGGGCGGCCGAGGCCGCCATGCAGGCACAGCGACACGCCGATGCACAGCGGGTCGAAAGCGACCGCAACCAGCAAGCCATCATGCGCCTGCTCGATGAAATGTCGAATCTCGCCGAAGGGGATCTGACGGTGCAGGCGACGGTGACCGAGGACATTACCGGCGCGATCGCCGATTCGGTCAACTACGCGGTCGAGGCGCTGCGCAAGCTGGTGACGACGATCAGCCAGTCGGGCATACAGCTCGATGGCGCTGCACGTCAGACGCAGGCCCTGGCCTCGCATCTCGCGCGGGCGAGCAGCGCTCAATCCAAGCAGGTCGGCGCCGCTACCGAGTCGATCGGCGCCGTTGCCTCCTCAATCGAAGAAGTTTCGGGCAATGCCGAGCGGGCAGCCGACGTCGCGCGTCACTCGGTCGATGTGGCACACAAGGGCGCGGACGCCGTCCGACGCACCATCGATGGCATGAACACGATTCGCGAGACCATTCAGGAGACCAGTAAGCGCATCAAGCGCCTCGGCGAGAGCTCGCAGGAAATCGGCAATATCATTGAGCTCATCAGTGACATCGCCGAGCAGACCAACATCCTGGCGCTCAATGCCTCGATCCAGGCATCGATGGCCGGGGAGGCCGGGCGGGGCTTCGCCGTGGTAGCGGATGAAGTGCAGCGGTTGGCCGAGCGAGCCGCGAACGCGACCAAGCAAATCGAGGTTCTGGTGCGCACCATCCAGACCGATACCAACGAAGCCGTGGTGTCGATGGAACGCAGCACCACCGATGTGGTCGGTGGTGCCTTGCTGGCGGAAAACGCCGGCGCGGCCTTGCAGGAGATCGAGCAGGTGTCGAATCAGATCGCCAGCCTGGTGCAGAACATTTCCGCAAGCGCGCGCGGCCAGTCGTCGTCGGCGCAGAATATCGCGCGCAACATGCAGGTGCTGCGCGAGATCAGTGCCCAGTCGGCCGATTCCACCAGCGCCACCTCGCAAGCCATCGTCAAGCTGGCCGACCTGTCGGCGGCCCTGCGTAAATCCATTACGGGCTTTCGCCTGCCGGGCGGATCCGATACCACCGGTATGCACCGCGCTGCCACGGGCAGTGTGACGGCTGCTTCGAGCGGCCTCAGTGCGAGCTTGAGCGGCACGGGCGCGCAGGGGTCGTCCGCATTGACCAACCCCGGCGGCGCGGGCGCCTCAGGGGCGTTTTCCGGACCTAAGATCAAGGCTCTCGGCGGCTCGTGATGCGCTGCCGTGAGACGGTAGAACCTACGGCATGACTGAGCTGGCGACGCAAACGCTGCAGACGGTCGCGCGCGAGATCGGGGTAGCCCTCAGCGAGGGCCGCGTCGCGCTCGAAGCGCACGTCGAGCAGCCCGAGAACGCGGCCATGCTCGAGCGCGTGCGCTTCGAGATGCACCAGGTGCAGGGTGCGTTGCGCGTGCTCGAGATCTACGGCGCCGCCCTGCTGGCTGAGGAAATGGAGCAGGTGTCGCGTTATCTGATCGGACTCGGTCAGGAGCGCAAGAACCAGGCTGAAGCGCTCGATGCGCTGATGCGCGCCATGGTGCAGCTGCCGGGCTATCTCGAGCGCGTGCTCGCCGGCGGCCGCGACCTGGCACTCGTGCTGCTGCCGTTGCTCAATGACCTGCGGGCGGTGCGCGGCAGTGCGCTGCTGTCCGAGGGTACGCTGCTGCTGCTCAATCTCAAGTCCGACCGCCAGGCGCAACCGGCCGCTCCGGCGCCGGGCGAGCCGCCGCTGACAGCCTCGCAGTGGGCACGGCGGCTGCGTGCGCGCTTTCAGACCGGCCTCATCGGTTGGATCCGGGGTGAGCGGCCGGAGCAGAACCTCGAGATCATGAGCGTCGTGGCCTCGAGGCTTGAGCAGGTGGCGACGCAACAGGCCGTATTCCAGCTCTGGTGGGTGGTTGGCGCGCTGATCGAGGCGCTGCGCGAGAATGGCGTCGAGAGCAGCATCTCCCTCAAGCGGCTGCTCGGTCTCGCCGATCGCGAGATGAAGCGTTTGTTCGAATGGGGCGAGGCGCGCTACGCGCAGAGCCCGCCCGTGGAGCTGCTGAACAATCTCTTGTACTACGTCGCGCGCGCCAGCAGCGGCGGACCGCGCGTGGCTGCCGTCAGGGCATCGTTTCGCCTGGCCGAGCTGCTGCCGGTCGATGAGTCGATCGAGCAGGAGCGTGAGAACCTGTCCGCGCCCTCGATCAAGCTCATGCATACCGTGGCCGCGGCGATCCGCGAGGATCTGTCCAAGGTCAAGGATGTGCTCGATATCTTCGTGCGCCGCGGCGGCGGCCAGCCCGAGGAGCTGGGGCCGCAAGTCGCGCTGCTGAAGAAAATCGGCGATACGCTCGGAGTTCTCGGCCTCGGCGAGCTGCGCTCGCGCGTTCAGGAAGCCACGCGGCGCCTCGAGGGTGTTGCCGCCGGGCGGGAAGAAGGCAGCGAAAACGCTCTGGTGCAGGTGGCTGCCGGGCTCATCGAGGTCGAAGATCATCTGGACGATCAATTGGTCGGCCTGATTCTGCCGCGCAAGGCGGGTGCCGACGGCGGCGAGGGCGGCAGCCAGGATCAGGACTTTCACCAGGTTCAGAGCGCGGTGCTGCGCGAGTGCGTGGTGAATCTGGCGCGCATCAAGGAGTACGTTGCACAGAATGTCGGCGGCACGCTCGATGCCGCCGGTTTCGACAGTTGGCCCGAACTCATGCGCGGCATCCAGGCCGGTCTGCTGATGCTCGGCAAGAGCCGAGCGGTGGAGATCATCGAGGAGATCACGCAGCATCTGAAACGCGTGATGCAGCCGGGCGGCATGGGCTTGGCGCCTGATTATCTTGATCGACTGGCCGACGCCATAGTCAGCCTCGAGTACTACATCGAGACGCTGCAGGCAGGCCGCAGCGATCCCTGGTACATGCTCGATAACGCGCGCACCTGCCTGGATGCGCTGGCACACGCCCCGGAACGCGTGCTGCCGACCGTGGCCCCGCTGGAAACCCCGGCTGCCTACGCCCGCACGCTGCTCATCACGCCGCCGGCCACCACCGGCGAGACGACCGACATGCGGCGCCTGGATTTCAACGTGGCCGAACCGCCGGTGCTGGAGGCCGCCGCCGACAGCGGCGCCGCTCTCGCCAGGACCTCTCCCGATCCTGAGCTCATCCGGCTGTTTGTCGATGAGGCGACGGAGGAGGTCGCTAAGATCCGCCAGCAGTTTCCGCTCTGGGATCACAATCCGTTGGAATCCGAGCCGCTGCTGAACGTGCGACGCTCGTTCCACACGCTCAAAGGCAGCGGCCGCATGGTCAACGCGCGCGCCTTGAGCGAATTTGCCTGGGCAATCGAAAATCTGCTGAACCGCATTCTCGAGGGCACGCAGCAGCGCTCTCTGCCCGTACTCGAGACGTTGCGCGCTGCCATCAATGTGCTGCCGACGCTGGTCGCGGATCTCGCATCCGGTCACGGCGGCCGCACCGACGTGTCGCGGCTCGCTGCGCGCGCGCATGCGCTCGCCAGCGGACGCGAGCCGGCGCACGCCCCGCAAGCGGAGCCGAGCCGCGAGCTGCCGGCGGCGGCCGCTTCCGATTCGGTCACGCCCGGCAGCGGCCTGCGGTTGCCGATAAGCTTGCCTGCACCCCTGGAGCCCGCCGCTGAGCCACTGCCGGCCCACGCGGTCGCAGCCAGCGGCGCCGCCGCGGCCGCCAGCACCCAAGCGCCATCGCAGCTCGAAAGCGAGGCACTCGCGTCGCCGCAGGCCGATCTCGCACTGCGTGAGATCTACGCCCGCGAGACCGCTAGCCACGTGGCTGCGGTACGTGTCTGGATCACGCGCGAGCACAAGCATCCTGCACCGCATGTGCTGCCGGAGGAGATCTACCGGGCGTGCCATACGCTGCTCGGCAGCTCGACGATGGCCGAGGCTCGTCATGGCATGCGCCTGGCGGAACCCATCAATCGTTGGCTGCGCAAGTCTTTCGATAGCGGCGTCGGATTGGACGACTCGGATCTGGCATTGTTGGGCGATTGCATGAAGGCCATGGAAACGGTGGCCGGGCACCTCGACGAAGGCACCGGGTTTTTCTTCGTGGTGCACGACACGCTACGCGCGCGCATCGCCCGCGCCGAACTCGATCTGGATCGACGCATCAGCGAGGCCACGGACATTGCGCAGGTGAGCAGCGTGAGTCTGCAGATGCCTGCGATCACGGCAGTGCCGCAGGCCACGCCGGCGCCGCTGGCGAGCCCACCGCCGCAGCCGGAACCGCCACCGGCCCAGCGGCCCAGTCCTGCGCCGGTTGCGGCCGCTGCAGCCGCAGCGGCAGCCGCCGAACGCGCGCCAGCAGCGGACTACGATCCTGAGATTGCTGCGATCTTCAGTGAGGAAGCGGTCGAATTGCTGGACGCGGCGGAGTCCGCGCTAGAGGCCTGGAATGCCTCGCCGCACGACAGCTCGCAGGCGGCAGCCTTGCGCCGGCCCCTGCACACCCTCAAGGGCGGCGCGCGTATGGCCGGCGTGGTGGCCATGGGCGAGCTCTCGCATGAGCTCGAAAGTCTCATCACCCGAATTGAGCATGGTCTGGCCAGCGCGGATGACAGCGCGCGCAACCTGGCCCAGCAGGCGCTCGATGAGCTTGCGAAGATGCGCGACACGATCGCCGAGGGTCGCCCAGCCCCCAGCGCACCGGCTTTGATTGCGCGCATTCAGTCGGCAGCCGCTCTGAGTCCTGCCGAGGGCGCGAGCCAACCGGCTGCTCCGAGCACCGCCGAAGCCCCCTCAGAGGCTGCAGCCGTCAGCGAACTAACGCCGGACGAGGCGAAAGTCGAAACCACGATCGCTGAAATTCCGATCCGCTTCGATGTGCCACCCTCGATGGCCGAGGCGATTGGGCTGGCGCCCGAGCCGGCGCTCGAGCCAGCGCCAGCACTCGAGCCAGCGCCAGCGCTCGAGTCAGCGTCCGAGCCGGCAGTTTTGAGTGAGGCGCCGATTTCCATTGAGGCGCCCCCCGGCGCGCTCGAGGTCCTGCAGCCGCCCGAATCCCCCCATACGCTGGAGATGCCGCGGCCGCCCCCTGAATCGTTCGATGCATGGCTGCAGCCCGAGCGCACCGAGATTGTGCAGGCTCTCAAGCCGGTCGAGCTGCCGCTGGCACCGACCGAGTCGGCCGCGCCGGCTGCGACCGAGTTGCCCGCGCCGGCTGCGCCTCTGCCGCCAGGTCGCGAGCCGATTGCGACGGCCGATCGGGTCGAGATGGCGCGCGTCAGCGCGGAGCTGCTCGATCAGCTGCTCAACAATGCCGGCGAGGTCAGTATCGCGCGCGCACGACTTGAGCAGCAGCTTGGGTCGATCGAATTCAATCTCGGAGAGCTCTCGCGCACGGTCACTCGATTAAAGGAGCAATTGCGCAAGCTCGAGATCGAGACCGAGGCGCAGATCCTGCACCGGCACGAGAGCGACACGGGTCACCGGCAGGATTTCGATCCGCTCGAGCTCGATCGCTATTCGGCCATCCAGCAGTTCTCGCGTGCGCTGGCCGAATCGGCCAACGACGTCGCCAGCATTCAGGGGCTGCTCGAAAACCTGATTGGCGAGGCCCAGAATCTGCTGCAGCAGCAGTCACGCACGGTCACCGAGCTGCAGAACGGGCTCATGCGCACGCGCATGGTTTCGCTGCAGCGTCACGTGCCCAGGCTCGCACGCATCGTGCGTCAAAGCGCCGCCGATACCGGCAAGCGCGCTGAACTGATCGTCGACGGTGCCTCGGGCGAGCTCGACCGCCAGGTGCTCGAACGCATGCTGCCGCCGTTCGAACACATGCTGCGCAATGCCGTCGTTCACGGCATCGAGCCGCCGGATGTGCGCCGGGCGGCGGGCAAGGACGAAATCGGACATATTCATTTGAATCTGCGGCGCGAAGGCGCCGAGGTCATCGTCGAGGTCAATGACGACGGCGCCGGCATGGACCTGACTGCGATTCGCCACAAGGGTCTGCAGCTCGGGCTCATTCGCGCCGATCAGGAGCTGTCGGACGAAGATGCCATGCAGCTGGTGCTCGAGCCCGGCTTCTCGACCGCAAGTGCGGTGACGCAACAAGCCGGTCGCGGTGTCGGCATGGACGTGGCGGCGGTCGAAATCAAAAAGCTCGGCGGCGCTCTGCACATGGAGAGCACGCCCGGGCGCGGTGCACGCTTCACGATCCGCCTGCCATTCACGCTCGCGATCAGCCATGCGCTGGTGGTGCGCACCGGAGACGAGTTCTACGCCTTGCCGTTGCCGACGGTCGAAGGCGTGGTGCGAATAGCGCGCGCTGAAGTCGAGGCGCATCTGCGCTCCGAGACCGCGAGCTTCATCCACGGCGGGCAGAAGTACCGGCTGCAGCCACTGGCGCTCTACGTCGGCATGGAACCTTCGCCGCTGCCGGACAGCGATGTCACGATTCCGGTGGTTTTGGTTCGCGCTGGGGAGCATTCCACCGGTCTGGTGGCCGACGAGCTGATCGGCAGCCGCGAGATCGTGGTCAAACCGGTCGGGCCGCAAATCTCGAGCATACGCGGCATATCGGGCGCGACGATTCTCGGCGATGGACGCATCGTCATCATCCTCGACATCGGTGCGCTGGTGCGCGCCGAGTGGCGTGGACGTTCGGCACCGACCGTGACCCGAGACAGGGCCGATCGACGCACGTTTGCGCTCGTGGTCGATGACTCGATCACCGTTCGGCGTGTGACGCAGCGGCTGCTAGAGCGCAACGGCATGCGGGTGCTGACCGCTCGCGACGGCATGGATGCGGTCACGATGCTGTCCGAGCACGTGCCCGACATCATCCTGCTCGATATCGAGATGCCGCGCATGGATGGCTACGAGGTGGCGGCGCACGTGCGCTCCGATCCTCGGCTGCGCGACGTGCCGATCATCATGATCACGTCGCGCGTTGGAGAAAAGCATCGCGCGCGCGCCATTGAACTCGGTGTCGATGATTATCTCGGCAAGCCCTACCAGGAAAGTCAGCTGCTCGACGCGATCACCCCGCTGGTGGCGCAGCGCCGCTCGGGTGCGCTTGCATCCGGGTCTGGCCGATGAGCGAGCGTATCGCCGAGGTCTATAGCCTGCTCATTCCGCTCGCGGATGCGCGACTGCTGGTACCGCGGGCCTGTGTGGCGGAAGTCGTCGGCTACCAAACCCCGGCGCCGATGGAAAGCGCCCCGCCGTGGTACCTGGGGCTCTTGAACTGGAATGCGCGCTCCGTGCCATTGGTGTCATTCGAATGCGCCTGCGGCCTGCCGATACCGCCCACGGGCGGACGCTCGCGGGTGGTGATCTTTCACGCCTTGAGCGGCCGGGTCGAGGCCGGCTACTTCGGCATCGTCTCGCAGGGATTCCCGCAACTCGTACGCGTCAGCAACGATGTGGTTCGTCCCGATCATTCACACAGTTTCTCTGAGCGCTCGCCGGTGCTGTGTCAGGTACGCATGCTCAATGAAACGCCCTGGGTGCCGGACCTCGAACGCCTCGAACTCATGATCGCCGAGGAAACCTCAGTAATGCCCGAGCGGGACGCGGGGTAGTGGCTTGGCGGGCGATGGTGGTTTTGGCCGTGGCCGCGATGCGAGTATCCCCGGCGGATGCGGCAAGCCCGGCCACCACGACGCCGATCGAGCATCTGATCGTCATCATTGGTGAGAACCAGACCTTCGATTCGCTTTATGGAACCTACGAGCCGGCCAACGGCGCGCCGGTCCTAAACCTGCTCTCACAGGGCATCGTGCTCGCCGATGGCAGCCCCGGGGCGAACTTCGCACGCGCGCTGCAGCGGCGTGCGGTGCCGACGGCGCACTATTCGATCGATCCGCCGCGCGCCGAACCGTACCCGCACCTACCGCAGCCGACCTTGATCGGTGTCACTGACGGCCGATTTCAGCCGCTCGGTACCGGACCGGACCGGCGCATACCGGCAGACCTGCCCCCGGGCCCATTTGATGTATCGCGCTACGTCCCCTACCCAAGCGAGCATGCGGCACCGGCGTTCGGCACGAGCAGCGCGGCCCTGTCGGCCGCGACCGGCGACCCGGTGCATCGCTTCTTTCAGATGTGGCAGCAGTGCGGCGCAGAAAACCGCACGCTCGACCTGTTTGCCTGGGTGGCTGTGACCACTGGCATGGGAGGCGATACCTCGGGGGTGACTCCGAAGGCCACCGGTCAGGGCGGCGAACTCATGGGTTTTGTGAACATGGCCGGCGGCGATGCCAGCTACTTTCGTGACCTGGCGGACCGCTACGCACTCAGCGACAACTATCATCAACCGATCATGGGCGGCACGGCGCTGAATTTCTTCATGCTCGCCACCGCGGATCTGCCGTACTTCAATGTCGCGGGACAAGCGGCCGCGCCGCCCGAGAATCAGATCGAGAATCCCGACCCGCTGCCCGGCAGCGAGAATTTTTATCAGCGCGATGGTTATGAGGGCGGTTCCTACGTCAATTGCTCGGACCGCGCCAGCCCCGGTGTCGCCCCGATTCTCGAGTTGCTCGACAGCAGAGGGCTCAAAAGCGGCTGTGCGCCGGATCACTACTATCTGGTGAACAACTACGCCGCCGGCTACGATCTGGATGGCCATCCGCAGCCGATCGGTCCGCACAATTACAACTATCCCCCGCAGACCGTGCCGACGATCGCCGAGGCGCTGTCGGCGCACGCCGTGAGCTGGAAGTGGTATACGGGCGGTCGCGATCGGGCGGACCTCGCAGTCGAGATGCGAACGTTGCAGCTATCCCTCGAGGCCGCGCGCCGCGCACAGTACAACGACAGCGGCGATCCGCTGGTCGCCTCCGAAGCGGTGATGACTCGCTCAGCGCTCAAATCCCGGCTTGCGGGCCTGAATGCCTTTTACCAGGACCTCGAGCGCGGCAGGCTGCCGGCAGTGTCCTTCGTCGTGCCGAAGAACCTCGACAACGCCCATCCGGGCTACTCAGTGGTCGCAAGTTACGAGAATCTGCTGCGCGCGATCGTCGAACGCGTTCAAAGGCACCCACGGCTGTGGTCGCATGCGGCCATCATCGCAACCACCGATGAAGGCGGCGGTCATTTCGATTCCGGCTACATCGAGGTGCTGGATTTTTTCGGCGACGGGCCCCGCATTCCACTGCTGGTTGTTTCCCCGTACGTCCGCCGCGGGCATGTGGATCACACCTACAACGATCATGCCTCGATCCTGAAATTCATCGAGCGCAATTGGGGTCTTGCGCCGCTGTCCGCGCGCAGCCGCGACAATCTGCCCAATCCGGTTGCCGACGCCGCGGACCCGTATCGGCCACGCAATTCGCCGGCCGTTGGCGATCTGATGACGCTGTTCAATTTCTGATTCGGGGCGGTGCGTGCGGGTGCGCTGCGCTGGTGCTCAGACCTTGAAATTCGCACCCCTCGACCCCAAGGCCACTGGTTCATGGACGTCGAATACACTGCGATCGCAGACAATGCGCCACCCGAGAGCGGGAGCACAGATGCGTCTGCGCTTGACGCCTACTCCCGCACGGTCGTGGAGGTGGTCGAGCGCGTCGGCGCTGCGGTCGTCAGCGTGCACACCGCGCGCGCACGCCGCGGCGGTATCGTCGCGGCCGGTGGCGGCTCCGGCGTGATCCTGACCCCGGATGGCTACCTGCTCACCAACCAGCACGTGGTGCAGGGGGCCGCTCGGGTCGAGATCACGCTCATCGACGGCGGCAGCGTTGGGGCGAGCGTCATCGCTGAAGATGCCTCGACCGATCTGGCAGTGCTGCAAGCGCATGCGGCAGGTCTGCCCGCGGCAGGGCTGCAGGCCTCGGAGCGCTTGCGAGTCGGACAACTGGTGGTCGCGATCGGCAATCCGTTCGGCTTCGAGGCCACGGTCTCGGCCGGTGTACTGAGCGCCCACGGGCGCACGCTGCGCGCCAGCGACGGCCGGCTCATCGAAGGCATCGTGCAGCACACCGCGCCGCTCAATCCCGGCAACTCCGGCGGGCCGCTGGTGGATGCGCGCGGACGCGTGGTTGGCATCAATACGGCCATCATTGCCGCGGCGCAGGGCATCGGTTTTGCGGTCCCGGCGCAGACCGCCGAGTGGGTGGTGTCCGAAGTGCTCACGCACGGGCGCGTCCGCCGCGCGTACCTGGGGATCGCCGGACGCACCCGTCGGCTCGATCGCCGGCTGGTGCGCGCGCTTGCACTGCCGAGCGATCACGCGCTCGAAGTGATCTCGCGCGAGCCGCAGACGCCGGCGGCGGATTCGGATCTGCGCGTCGGTGATATCCTGCTCGCCGCCGAGTCGCAGACCATCGATAGCGTCGATGCGCTGCACCGCTTCTTGAGCCGCTGGACCATCGGCGAGACGCTGGATTTGTCGGTCCTGCGCCGCACGCAGCGGTTGTCGCTCCGCATCCTGCCCGTCGAGATGCCGAAGCGCTAGACCATCGACGCTCAGAGCAGGGGGGCATGCCGTGCCGGAACCGATTGCGGTGCGTGGTCTGCAGCGGACCGACTTTGCGGCCTGGAAGGAGCTTTGGGATGGCTACAACGCCTTCTACGGGCGCAGCGGAGCCACGGCATTGGCCGCCGAGATCACGCAGATGACCTGGTCGCGGTTCTTCGATGCCTACGAGCCCGTGCACGCGCTCGTGGCCGAGCGCGCCGGGGCCTTGCTCGGACTGGTGCACTACGTGTTTCATCGCAGCACCATTCAGCTCTCGCCGGTCTGCTATCTCGAGGATCTCTACACGCACGAGGCGGCGCGCGGCCAAGGCGTCGCCCGCACGCTCATCGAGGCGGTTTACGATTGCGCACGCCGTGGCGCAGTGCGCAGCGTCTACTGGCAGACGCACGAGAGCAACGCCGTGGCCATTCGGCTCTACGACCGGGTCGCGACGCGCTTCGGCTTCATCGTTTACGATAAGGTCTTGTGATGCACTAGCGAGAGATTGCGTGCCTCCCAACATCAATATTCTGTACGGCACTGCCTGGAAGCAGGACGATACGGAACGGCTGGTCAGGCATGCCATAGAAGCCGGCTTTCGCGGCATCGATACCGCCTGCCAGCCCAAGCATTACAACGAGGCCGGTGTGGGGGCGGGCATCGCCGCCTGCTTGAATTCACGGCTCAAGCGCGCACAGCTCTATCTGCAAACCAAGTTCACGTCGCTGTCCGGTCAGGAGCCGCGGCAGATACCGTACGATGCCAAGGCTTCGCTTGCCGAGCAGGTGGCGCAATCGGGCGCGGCCTCGCTTCTGAACCTGCGCACCGACTATCTCGACTGCCTGCTGCTGCATTCGCCACTGGCCGATGCGCACGAGACCCTCGAGGTCTGGCGGGCCATGGAAACGCTGGTCGATTGCGGCCTTACCCGCCAGCTGGGCATCAGCAATTGCGCCCGGATCGAGCAGCTCGCGGCGCTGTGCGAGATGGCGCGGATTCAGCCGACCGTGCTGCAGAACCGCTTTCACGCCGAGACCGGCTACGACCGGGAATTGCGTGAGTTCTGTCGGCCCCGGCAGATTATCTATCAAAGCTTCTGGACCTTGACCGCCAACCCGCAGCTGTTGGCGCACGATACGGTGCGAACTCTGGCGCGACATCATGGCCGTACCCCGGCGCAGATACTGTTTCGGTTTCTGACGCAAATCGGCATCGTCCCGCTGACCGGAACGCGCTCCGCGGCGCACATGCGCCAGGATCTGGCAATTTTCGACTTCGAGCTCACACCGAGCGAATGCAAGTCGATGGACGCGATACTGCAGCCGGTGCCCGCCTGAGCGCTCCAGGGGCTGCTTTGCGATGAAGTACCTATTCGAAGTGCGCATCAAGCCGGGACATACGGCTGAGCAATATGCTGCGGCGTGGCTGCGGGTCAGCGAGATTCTGCAGCGCGCGCCGGGAGCGCAGGGCACGCGGCTGCACCGCAAGATCGGGGATCCGCAGCGGCTGCTCGCGATTGCAAGCTGGGAATCGAAGGCCGCACGCGATGCGATGGAGCGGCAACGCGATCCGGCCGTGGCGGCCATTCTCGCCGAGGCCGCACAACACTGCGACATCACGCTGCTCGGCGAATTCGAAGAGCCGGCATGGGTGGTGCAAGCAGGAGGCGCTGAAGCGTGAAGATCATCGGCATTTCGGGCAGTCTGCGCCGCCATTCGTTCAATACCGGGCTACTGCGCGCCGCCGTGGCGCTCGTGCCTGCCGGCGTCGAGCTCGAGATCGCGGCCATCGATGAGATTCCGCTTTACAATGCCGATGTCGAAGCCAGCGAGGGCATTCCGCGCAGCGTCGTGGCACTCAAGGACCGGATCGTGGCTGCCGATGCATTGCTGCTGTCGACGCCGGAGTACAACAACTCCGTGTCCGGTGTGCTCAAGAACGCGATCGACTGGCTGTCGCGCCCGAGCGCCGATAGTCAGCGCGTGTTCGGCGGACGGCTGGTGGCGATCATGGGGGCCTCGCCCGGCAGCTATGGCTCCGTGCAGGCGCAGACGGCATGGCTACCGATCGTGCGCACGCTGCGCATGCAGCCGTGGTTCGGCGGGCGGCTGGCGGTCGCCCACGCGGGAGCGGCGTTCGACGAGACGGGAGTGCTCAGGGACGACAAGGTGCGCGCGCAGCTGCGAGACTTCGTGCAGGGGTTCGTTCAATTCGCAGCCGCCTCGCATGCGCTGAAGTCACCGAGCAGCGCCTGAAGCGTTGCGAGCGCGGCCAGCGCTGCGGTCTCGGTGCGCAGCACCCGCGGACCGAGTCGGCAGGCGCTGAAACCTTGCTGCTGCGCGAGGGCGATTTCATCGAGGCTCAGGCCGCCCTCAGGGCCAATCAGCAGGCTTACGGCCAGCGTGCCGCCGGCGGCACACAGCGCCTGAGCCGCGCTGCTGAGCGCCTGGCTGCCTGCGGGCGCGAGCAGCACTCGCGCGCCGGGGGCCGGCGTGATGCGCGCCGCTGCAGCGCAGGCATGCTTGAACTCGAGCGCTGGATGCAACTGCGGAATGCGATTGCGCCCGCATTGCTCGCAGGCGCTGACCGCCACCTCCTGCCAGTGCAGCTGCCGGCGCCGTGCGCCCGCCTCATCCAGGCGCACCACGCAACGCTCGCTCATGACGGGCACGATGGCCGCGATGCCGAGCTCGGTCGCCTTCTGCACGAGCCAGTCCATGCGCTCGGCGCGCGCAACGCACTGCCATAGCGTCACTGCAAGCGGTGACTCGCGCTCGATCGCGTGATGGGTGCCCACCCGCACGCGCACGCCAGCGCGCTCGATGGCGAGGATCTCGGCCTCGAATTCCCCGCCATGGCCGTCGAACAGCCTGAGCGCCGCACCGACCCGCAGTCTCAATACCCTGGCAATATGCGCCGAAGGGCCGGCTGGCAACGCGAGCGCCGCGGCGGCGGCGAGCGGCGAGGGCACGAAGCAGCGCATCAGGCGCATGAGCGATCTCTGGGCTCGTGGGAGGCTGTCATCATGGGCTCATTTTGGCATCATGCGGTGCTGTGATGACGAGCCCGCCGTGCATCGATAGTGTAACCGGACTGCTGCTCGGGGCCCGTCAAGTGCTGTCGCCGCACTGGGACGCACGACCCCCGGACACGCACCCCGAGCTGATCGTCGTGCACGGCATCAGCCTGCCGCCCGGAGAGTTCGGCGGACCGTGGATCGACCGGCTATTCTGCGGCAATCTGCCGCCCGCGGCGCATGCCGCTTTTGCCGAAGTCGCGCACTTGCGGGTCTCGGCCCACCTGCTCGTGCGCCGCGACGGCAGCTGCACGCAGTATGTGCCGTTCGACGCTCGCGCCTGGCACGCGGGTCGCTCGCGCTATGGCAGCCGCGAAGCCTGCAATGATTTCTCGATCGGCATTGAGCTCGAGGGGACCGATACGGTGCCGTATGCGCAGCTGCAGTATGCGGTGCTGTCGCAGCTGATCCGGGCGTTGTGCACGGCCTACTCCAGCCTGAGCAGCGAGCGCGTGGTCGGGCACAGCGACATCGCTCCTGGGCGCAAGACCGATCCCGGGCCGGCATTCGACTGGCCGCGGCTTCGAGCGCTACTGGCCTGACCCGCTCTCCTCGCCGTGGCGAGCGCGATTCCACAGTGGCTCGGTGCCGCGCTCGGCGCGCGCGAAGCGCCGCGCCAGCACGAACAGCAGATCGGACAGGCGGTTCAGGTACTGCAGCGCCGTCGGCGACAGCGACTCCCTGCGCGCCAGTGCCCAGCAGCAGCGTTCGGTGCGACGGCACACCGCGCGTGCGATGTGGCTGGCGGATGCCGCAGTGCCCCCGCCCGGCAGCACGAACTCCTTGAGTGGCGGTAGAGTCTGGTTGAACTGCTCGATTTGCGCCTCCAGCCAGTTCATGCGCTGTTCATTCAAGATCGCGCTACCCGGGATGGCGAGCTCCCCGCCCAGATCGAACAGATCGTGCTGCACCTCCGTCAGGCAGGCAGCCGCGGCTTCATCGTGCAGATCATTCGAAAGCAGCACACCGAGTGTGCAATTGAGCTCATCGATGCTGCCGAGCGCATCGATTCGGGCGGTGTCCTTGGCCACACGCGTGCCATCGCCCAGACCGGTGCTGCCATCATCGCCGGTGCGCGTCACGATTCGGGACAGTCGATTCCCCATGTCGCTACTCTACATTGCCGCGTGCGGGGGAGCGAGCCGCGGCGCGCCTGACCGCGCGCCCTGACGCGTCGTATAGTCGCGCATGGCATCACAAGAATTGCAGGCGGCGCTCGAGGCGGCACGCGCCGCTGGCGAGCTGATCCAGGCGCTGTACCGGCGCAATCTCGCGGTCACGCTCAAAGCCGATAAATCGCCGGTCACCGAGGCCGATGTGCGCGCCGAGGAGCTCATCCGCGGCGTGCTGTGCGCCCGCTTTCCGCAGTATGGTTTCTGCGGCGAGGAGACCGGCCGCGAGCGCATGCAATCCGAGAGCATCTGGCTCGTCGATCCAATCGACGGCACCAAGAGCTTCGTGCGCGACTGCCCGTTCTTTTCCACGCAGATCGCCCTGATGCGTGGCGGGCGCCTGGTGCTCGGCGTCTCAAACGCGGCCAGCTACGGCGAGCTGGCCTGGGCTGAAGAGGGCCATGGCGCATTTATGGACGGCAAGCGCGTGCAGGTCAGTAGCATCGCACGGCTCGATGAGGCGATCCTTTCGAGCGGCAATCTCAAGACGCTGGCGTCCTCGAGCATCGGCTGGGCACGCTTCGGTGCATTGGTGGGCCGGGTCAATCGGCTACGCGGCTATGGCGATTTCCTGCACTACCACCTGCTCGCGCGCGGCGCGCTCGAGGCTGTGATCGAATCGGACGTCAACATCCTGGATATCGCGGCATTGACGGTGATCGTGCGCGAGGCCGGCGGCATCGTGACCGATATCGACGGCGCGCCGGTCGGCATGGCAACCACCTCGGTGCTGGCGGCCAACCCCGCGTTGCACGCGGGCGTGCTGGCGGCCATGCGCGGCGTTTAGGCCGGGAAGAAAGCCCGCCGCGGGGCGCTGCCCAGCGCGCGCATGGGCGTCAGATACAGCGCCGATAGCGATTCGGCATTAAGCACTTCGGCGGCTGGACCGATGCTATGGCGGCCATCCCCATGGAGCAGCAACGCTCGATCGGCAAAACGTTCGGCCAGCGTCGGATCATGCAGTGTGGCGATGATGCATGCGCCCTGAGCGCACAGCTCGCGGAACTGCGACAGGATTTCGATCTGATGGTGCGGGTCGAGATGATTGCTCGGCTCATCGAGCAGATAGATCTGCGGTGCCTGCGCCAGCAGTGCGGCCATCGCCGTGCGTCTTTGCTCGCCGCCCGAGAGCGTCGCGACCAGCCGCGTCGCGCAGGCCGTGAGCCCGAAGCGCGCCAGTGCTGCCTGGGCGATGGCCAGATCCTGCGGCCCTTCGCGCTGCCAGAAGCGCAAGTGCGGGTGGCGCCCGATCATGACCGATTCCAAAGCGGTCATCGCCAGCGACTCCTCGCGATCCTGCGGCAGCAATCCGAGCTGGCGCGCGACCTCGCGGCGGGGCAGCGTGCGCACGTCGGCCCCATGCACCAGCACGCACCCGGCGTGCGGCGCGGACAGACCCGCCAGCGCATGCAGGGTCAGGCTCTTGCCGCAACCGTTGCGGCCCAGGATGGCCAGGAATTCGCCGCTCTGCACCGACAGCGACAATTCTCGCACGAGCACCCGCGTGCCCGCGGCGATCGTCAGCGCCTCGGTTCGCAGCGGCGATGCCGGCGCGTTCACGGCTGCAGTCGCAGCGCGCTCCAGCTGCCGGCCGTGAAGCCGGCCCTGTCCGGTTCGAGGCTGCGCGTCCAGCGCACCCGATCATGCAGTCGCGCCGCGCCTTCGACCCACAGCTCGACCGCTTCGGCCCACAGCTGATAGCCGCCCCAATACGGTGGCCGCGCAATCGGCATACCGGGGTCGGCAGCATCGTCCCGGCTCTGCATCGGCGAGGGCACGCCAAAGCGCTGTGCGGTGCGATCGACCGTGGCGGCGAGCGCCGTGCGCGAGGCGACCGCGGTGCTTTGCCGGCTCGCCCAGGCGCCGATGCGGCTTTGCCAGGCACGCGAGGCGAAATAGGCATCGCTTTCCGCGGTGCTCGTCAGCACGACCGGCCCTTCGATGCGCACCTGTCGCTGCAGCTGGTCCCAATGCAGCACCACCGCGGCGCGCGGATTGGCCGCGAGCTCGATGCCCTTGCGGGATTCGTAATTGCTGAAGAACGTCAGGTAGCCCGGTTGTGGACGAATCTCCTTGCACAACACCACGCGCGCCGAGGGCTGACCATGCTGGTCGGCCGTCGCGAGCACCATGGCGTTGGGGTTGGGCTGCACGCCCTCGCGGATGGCCTGGTCGAGCCAGGCCGCAGCCAGCTCGAGCGGCTCGGGGGGCAACGGATCGGGCAGACATTCCTGGTAGCGGCTCATGCGCGCATGGTAGCTGGCCCGCGGGCGCAGCGCATCGCCAGAGTGTGCGCTTGCGGCCTATGCGCTGTGCCTATACAAAGGCGGACCCCATCGCGCAGGAACGAGGCATGAATCTCGACGAGCTTCGCAAGCAGCTGGATCAGCTGGATCAGCAATTGCTGCAGCTCGTCGCTGCGCGCCAATCGACCAGTCGTGAGATCGCCCGGGTCAAGCGGGCCACCGGCGTGCCGACGCGGGACTACGGCCGCGAGCGCGAGGTGCTGCTCGCGGCGCGCAACTACGCGCAGAATCTTGGCGTCTCGCCCGATGTCGCCGAGACGGTCATGCGACTTCTGATTCGCACCTCGCTGACTACCCAGGAGCAGGCCAGTGTGGCGGCCCAGGCGTCCGGCAGCGGCCGGCGCGCACTCGTGATCGGCGGCGCGGGTAAAATGGGCGCGTGGTTCGCGCAGTTTCTGGGCTCGCAGGGCTTTCAGGTTGAAGTGGCGGACCCGCGGGCGGCGGCGACCGGCTTCAAACACATCCTCGATTGGCACGACTCGCGCTTGGATCAGGATCTGATCGTCGTGGCCGCCCCGCTCGGAGCCACCAATACCATTTTGAGCGAACTCGCGACACACAAGCCGCGCGGTGTCGTGTTCGATCTCGGATCGCTCAAATCGCCCTTGCGTGCCGGTCTCGAGGCGCTGCGTAAGGCCGGGGTCGCAGTCACCTCGCTGCATCCGATGTTCGGTCCGGATACCGAGCTGCTTTCCGGCCGGCATGTGATTTTCATCGATCTCGGGCATGCCGACGCGCTGCGCCAGGCGCGCGCGTTGTTTGCCCCGACCATGGCAGAACAGGCCGTCATGGGGCTCGACGAGCACGATCGGCTCATCGCTTATGTACTCGGGCTATCGCATGCACTCAACATTGCCTTCTTCACGGCGCTTGCCGAGAGCGGCGAGGCGGCGCCCCGACTGGTGCGACTCTCGAGCACGACCTTCGATGCGCAATTCGACATCGCCAGCAAAGTCGCCGAGGAAAGCCCGGAGCTATATTTCGAAATCCAACGCCTCAATGATTTCGGCGCTGAATCGCTCGATGCATTGGCGCGTGCAGTCGAGTCCGTCCGCAGCGCGGTCTTGGCCGGCGATCAGGCGCGCTTCAGCGCGCTCATGCGCCGGGGACACGAGTACGTGCAGGGGCGGCGCGACGCGGCGGCACTGCGCCCCTGAGCTCAGCGCGTCTGCCGGCGCAGTAGGGCAATGAATGCCGGCGCGCCGATCAACGCCATGACGGCGCCCACGGGCAGTTCGCGCGGCGCGGCCACGGTGCGGCTCAGCAGATCCGCCAGGCACAGCAACACGCCACCGCTGAGTGCTGCGGCCGGCGCCACCACCCGATGATCGCTGGTGCCGAACCCCAGGCGCACGAGGTGCGGTGCCACCAGCCCGACGAAGCCGATCATGCCGCCGCCGATGACGGCCAGCGCGGTCAGCGCGGCGCTCAGGATGAATACGACGATGCGCGCACCTCTGTTCGGCAGTCCCACCGAGGCGCTGCGCAGCTCGCCGGCGCCGAGCACATTGAGCCAACGTCCGCCGAGCGCTGCGAGGGTCAGTGCGATGGCCGCGGCGCTGAGCTCGAGCCCTGGATGCTGTGCCCAACCCAGGTCGCCGGCGAGCCAGAACACCATGCCGCGCAGCTGGCCGTTGTCGGCCAGGGTCAGCATGACCGTGATCAGGGCGCCGCAGGCGCTCGCCAGCACCACGCCACAGAGCAGCAGACGCGTCGAGCCGCCGCCGCGCGCAAGCAGCAGCACGAGCATGGCGACCAACGCGCCGCCGGCCGTGGCATACCAGTGCAGTGCCAGGAAGCCCGCCCCCAGGAGCATGCCGGCGAGCGCGCCCACCGCCGCGCCACCCGAGACCCCCAACACCAGCGGATCGGCCAGTGGATTGCGGAACAGCGCCTGCAGCAGCACGCCAGCCAGCGCCAGCAGGCCGCCGACCGCGAACGCGGCCGCGGCGCGCGGCAGGCGCACGGTCTGAACAATCAGACGGCTGTAATCATCCCCACCGCCCAGCAGCGCGGTCAGGGCCCGCTCGGGGCTGAGGCCGGCCGAGCCGGTCGTCAACGTCAAAGCAAAGGTCGCCGCCGCGAGCAGGCCCAGGCCCGCGAGCCCCCAGGCGTGGCGTCGGCGTAACATATGACAAGCCTACCGGATGATGTCTCAATCCGGAGTGCGGCTGATTGGCTTGCGAGGCCTGCACTGGTAAAACAATGGCATGAGCGACCTCATCGATCGCAACGGCTTTCGTGCCAATGTCGGCATGGTGCTGATGTCCGACGATGGCCAATTATTTCTCGCGCGCCGGGCTGGCGGCCGCGGCTGGCAGTTCCCGCAGGGCGGCATGCGCCGGGGCGAGAGCGCCGAGGACTCCCTGTACCGCGAGCTCAACGAGGAGATCGGCCTGCAGGCGGGCGATGTGCAGATCGTGGGGCGGACGCGCCATTGGTTATATTACCGCCTGCCGCAGCGCTACCTGCGACTCAATGTGCGGCCCCTGTGCCTGGGCCAGAAGCAGCGCTGGTTTCTGCTGCGGTTGCGCCGTCCGGACCCGCCGTTCCGGTTTGACGTAACGGCCGAGCCGGAATTTGACCGCTGGCGCTGGGTCGATTACTGGCAGCCTATCCGCGAGGTCATCTACTTCAAGCGAGCGGTCTATACCCGAGCTCTCCACGAGCTGGGCGTGACGGCCTTTCCGGGCGGCCTGCCGCCGTATCCCTCCTGGTGGCGCATGCACGCGGCACGCAGCGATTGCGCAGCCTCCCCCGCCAGCTGACACCGATTCTTCCCCCGATGGAGATCTCAGACAAATTGGTGGTGCGCACCTACGCCCCGGCGCGGCGCTGGATCGTGCTGGCCATCGTTGTGCTGCTGGCGGGGCTCGCGCTCTACGTCATGTTCGAGCTCGGTCGCTACAAGGCCGGATACGACGCGCTGCAAGCCGCGGCGCAGCGCGACGGCTTGCAGCAGCAGATCGATCAGCTCGAGCGCACCCAGCGTGAGCTGCGCGTGCAGCTGGCAGCGGCCGAGGAAGCGCGCATCGGCGAAGGGCGCGAGCGCGCCGAGGTGGCGCGCGCCATAGGCGAGCTGCAGGCGCAGGTGGCGCGGGATCAGCAGGAAATGGGCTTCTATCGGGGTCTCGTGGCACAACCGGGGCAGCCGGCCGCGGATGCCGTGCGGGTGCAGCAGTTTCGGATCCTGAAACTGCCGGGCGATCAGCACTATGCGCTGCGCTTCACGTTGAGCCGGCTGCAGCGACCGGAGGAGACCGTCAATGGCACGTTGGCGCTGACCGTGGTCGGCACGCGCGAGGGCGGCGCGGCCAGCGCAGATCTGACGGCTCTGACCGGCGGTAAGGACGAACTGTCGTTCAATTTTCGTTATTTCGCAGCTATCGAGCAGCCCGTCACACTTCCGGTAGATTTCAAGCCCGATCGCGTCACCATCGAAGTTCGACCGGGGCGCAAGGGCGTGGCGTCCTACCAGCAGACCTTCGTCTGGAATGTCGACCCGAGCTCGTAACGGCCCGCGCCCGAGGGGAGTGCATGTTCAAGCGACGTGACGGCAATGGCGATGCTCGCATCGAGACGCTGATCGGCAGGAGCGCCCGCGTTCAGGGCGATGTGGAATTCTCCGGTGGCCTGCACGTGGATGGGCGCGTTACGGGCAATGTGCGCGCGGCGCAGGGAGCCCCGGCCTCGCTTTCGGTCAGCGAGCACGGCGTCATCGATGGCTCGGTCGAGGCGGGCAGCGTGGTGCTCAACGGCCGAGTCAATGGCGACATCTTCGGTCGCGATCACGTAATCCTCGGCGCCAAGGCGCGCGTGCAGGGCAACGTGCATTACGGTGTCATCGAAATGGCTCTCGGGGCCGAAATCAGCGGCAAGTTGGTGCCGCATACCGACCGGGAGCCGCGCCCGTGACGGCGCCGCCGCTCGGGCCACGCGTGCCTACGGGCGGCGTTATGCCCGCGCTTTGACGCCTCAGGCCACTCCGCCTACACTGCTTGGCATGAGCGAAACCGACATCATCGAAGCCGTGGAGAGCGAAGCGGCAGCGTTGACTTTTACCGATGCGGCAGCGCGCAAGGTCGGCGCGCTGATTGCCGGAGAAGGTAACCCCAAGCTCATGTTGCGCGTGTTCGTCCAGGGCGGTGGCTGCTCCGGCCTGCAGTACGGATTCGAGTTCGACGAGCAGTTTCAGGAGGGGGATACCTGCATCGAGAATCAGGGCGTCAAGCTGCTGGTCGATCCGATGAGTTTCCAGTATCTCGGCGGCGCCGAGATCGATTACCGCGAAGGTCTGGACGGCGCACAGTTCGTGATCCGCAATCCGAACGCGCAGACCACCTGCGGATGCGGCTCGTCCTTCAGCGCCTGAGCATTCCCGCGGCCTTCAGGCCGCGCTGTCCGCACCATGTCCGATGTCATAACGGCGGTTGACCTCGGATCCAACAGCTTTCATATGGTGGTCGCGCGCTATTCGCACGGCCAGCTGGTCATTATCGACCGTCTGCGCGAGATGGTGCGTCTGGGCGCAGGGATTGGCGATGACGGCCGCATCGACAAGAGCGCGGCCGGGCGCGCCTTGGCCTGTCTGGAGCGCTTCGGCCAGCGACTGCGCGACATCGATGCGCGCAAGGTGCGCGTCGTGGGAACCAACGCGCTGCGCATCGCGCGCCGCAAGCAGGCCTTTCTCGAGCGTGCGCGCGAGGCGCTGGGTTTTCCGATCGAGATCGTCTCCGGCATGGAGGAAGCTCGCCTGATCTATTCCGGCGTGGCGCATAACCTGCCCAACGAGTCGGGCCGCCGCCTCGTGGTCGACATCGGCGGCGGCAGCACGGAGATCATCATCGGTGAGCGCTATGAGCCGCTCGAGCTCGAGAGCCTGCAAATGGGCTGCGTGTCGCTGAGCCAGCGCTTCTTTGGCGACGGCCGGCTGTCGGCCAAGCGTATCGAACGCGCACGGCTGGCCGCACGGCTCGAGCTCGAGCCGATCCAGGCGGCATTCCAGCGCCGCGGCTGGGAGCGCGCCGTGGGCAGCTCGGGAACCGTGCGTGTCATCGCCGACAGCATTCGCGAGCTCGATGCGACGGCGAGCAGTATCACGCCGGAGGGACTCGAGCAGTTACTGCAGAAACTGGCCGACAGCGGCAGCCTGCGCGAGCTCGACCTCGACGCCGTATCCGAAGAGCGCCGGCCGGTATTTCCGGGCGGCACGGTGATTCTGGCCGAAATCATCGCCGCGCTCGGCATTGCACAGATGCGCTTTGTCGAAGGAGCGCTACGCGACGGCCTGTTGTACGACATGATCGGCCGCATGACGCGCTCGGATGCGCGTGATCGCACCGTCGGCTCGATGCAGCGCCGCTATCACGTGGACGTCGGCCAGGCCGAGCGGGTCGAAGCGACCGCCGTGGCTTTTCTGGAGCAAACCAAGAGCCCCTGGGGGCTCGATGATCCGTTGGCCGAGCTTAGCCTCAGGTGGGGGGCGCGATTGCACGAGATCGGTCTCGATGTGGCCCACAATGGCTATCACCGCCATGGAGCGTACCTGCTCGAAAACGCCGACATGCCCGGATTCGCCCGCGAGGAGCAGCAGCTCATCGCCCGGCTGGTCGGCTCGCACCGTCGCAAGTTTACGCCCGAGCGTCTCGAGGACCTGATTCCGCCGTGGGATCGGCTCGCGATCTACCTGATCGTGCTGCTGCGGCTGGCCGTGCTGCTGCACCGGGGCCGCAGTGCCGTGGCGCTGCCGAACATCGAGCTCATGGCGCGCGGCCGCACGCTGGAGCTGCGCTTTCCGGCGCGCTGGCTCAATGAGCACCCGCTCACGGTCGCCGATCTGCAGCTCGAGATCGAGTTGCTTCGGCCGGAAGGATTGCGGCTGCGGGTATTCTCGGGCGGACGAGCCAGCTGAGGCGCTGCTGCGGACCGCGCCGCCGCG
>Ga0209415_10000159_pt1 | contig 109683 bp, 110 predicted proteins | sample PeaSoiSIISIP2007_FD_187696 | JGI IMG/M metagenome (GOLD analysis project Ga0209415, IMG submission 187696) | Peat soil microbial communities from Weissenstadt, Germany - SII-SIP-2007 (SPAdes) (version 2) | ecosystem: Environmental > Terrestrial > Soil > Wetlands > Peat | place: Germany...
AACCGTTTTGGAACAAATCCTTTTCTCAAAGATGCAGTTGTATTCCTCGGTCTATCATCATCATAAGGTTCGTGTCGCACACCAAGCGATTCTGCGACTTCTCACCGCATTAAAGCGGGCGCATGTTTCACTCAACGGATATTCCCTTGCAGATCCGGCAGCCTATATGTGCCTGGAGGACTCCGATGTTCTTCATGCTTGCTCTCAGACACCCGCAGGGCCGATTTCTGAACCTCTCAACCAAGCACGTATGCTGACGAAGGAGATTAAGACAAGAACTCTACCGATGCGAGCCCTCGTTCTCACGCACCCGGTCTGGGGATCTGATCCGCGGAGCACATCAGATGTCGCATTGCAAGAATCGGAGGACAATCGAGTCAGATGGAACCAAAAGATGAAAGCGTCTGGTCAACCAGAGCAACTTGCGGCAGAAATCGCAGGCAAAGCAGGCGTGGACATCAGCGAAGTCTGGATTGACATTCCCGGCCCCGCTCCTCTCGAAACCACGGCGGAGGAAGGGCTTGTCAAGTTCGATGATGAAACATACTTGCCAATCGTAAAGATGTTCCCGATCGGTGGCTGGCTTGAAGGCTACCAATCATATCGAAATATCTCGTATATCTTCGCGCGACGTGAACGAGAGAAGGTCGGCCACGCGGCCAAAGAAGTTCTACTGAACGGATACGGGATTAAAATCAACGACGTGGCTTTCAAGCTTGCGGCTTTCGTTTGATGATAGGACTTGTAAAAGCGTCTTCGTTTTATCTTTCGCTTCCAGTCCAGCATCGGACCCGTGTACCAATTTTGTACCTCCGAACCACTGATCGTGCATAATCAGCCCTTGTAGAGTATTGAAAAATCAACAACTTGTGCATCATCAGTATTGCGGCCCAATCCAAGTCCCGCCCCGGGCACCAATCCGCTCGGAGCCGCTACAGGCCAGATTCTAATGCGTTCCGCCCGCGGCCGGTAGCTGCGCTTTGAGCCAGGCAACAATCATCGGCTCCAACTCCGGATTCTTCGCGAACATCGGAACGCCGTGCGCGGTCCCCGCATAGATCTTAACCATGGATTTGGGGTCCTTCGACGCCGCCACAGCCTCTTGAATCCCCTTCGCCGCGCTGGTGTCCCCCTCGCTAGCGGCGCCAAACACCGGCAGCGACGGGTTGCTCGCAATGTAAGCTTTTGCCGCATCGCTCGCCGAGCCCGAAAGCACTAAGAGCGCTCGAATCTCATGATGGCGTGCGGCGAGATCCGAGGATTGTGTGACCCCGCAGCTTGCTCCACCCACCGCGATGCGCGATGAATCGACACCTTTCTGCTTTGTCAGGTAGGCGTAAGCTGTGTCCACGTCGCCTGGCCAGTTCTTCCTAACGGCCGCGCGCGCATCCGGATCGGTGGACTTACTACCGCCGCTCTCACCGAAGCCGCGATAATCGACCGTCAGGACGTTGAACCCGTTACCCGCCAGGTCCGCGGCCAAGCCGTCCCAGGCATGCCGGTCCATGTTGCACTGATGCAGAAGCAACATCGCAGGGCCCGATCGCCCCGCTGAAAAATACGTTCCCTTCAGGTTCACGCCGTCCGGCGCTTGGATGTCGACGTCCTTTTTCTGAACCTCGGCCGACAGACTGGCCGCGAAGGTAAACGCTAACGCGATCGCAAGTGTTTTCATGGTGCCTCCCTTGCGTTTCTTACTATCCCACATCAGCGCCGATCGCGAAACCGGAACTCGGGCGAGGCGATCAGCGTCGCATACGAGCCGAAGCGATCGCCGTTCCAACCCGGCTCCGGCTCGCTTGGTTCCTGTTCAAACACTCGCAGGGTCCGGTATGTTGTGGAGCGTTGAACCGGGGTCCGTCCGGCCGCGCGAATCCAGGTTCGAAGTTCCACGGGATGCAGAAATTGACCATGCTGCGCGCCCGCCGACGTCGAGATGCTTTCGTTCATTAACGTTCCGCCAAAATCGTTCGCACCGGCCCCCAGGCACTCCTGCGCCAGCTGCGCGCCTTGCTTTACCCACGTGGCTTGGATATTGGGGATCCACGGGTCCAGCATCAGTCGCGCGACAGCGTACATGCGCAACACGTCCTCGCGTGTAATGCTGGTGCGGACGCCCGGCACCAGTGACTTTTTCACCATCGGCGCTTCGGCGGCGATGAAGCTAAGCGGAACAAACTCCGTGATTCCGCCCGTCTCTTTTTGAATACCGCGCAGCAATTCCAGGTGCCGTGCGCGATCCAACGGCGTCTCGAGGTGCCCGTACATGATCGTGGACGTGGTCGGGATGCCGACTCTGTGAGCGGTGCGGATTACCGTGACCCAATCGTGCGTGGAAATGCGCCCCGGAGAAATGATCTCGCGGACGCGATCGTCCAGAATCTCGGCCGAGGTTCCCGGCAGCGATCCGAGCCCCACGTCTTTCAGAGCCATCAGGTAATCTTCGACGCTGCGGTTCGAGAGCGTCGCGCCATACAGAATTCCTCGGGCGAAAACGCGTGCACGTGGATGTCGGGGAACTCTCTCTTAATCGCGGCGCAAAGATCGATGTAGAACGATCCATCGATGCGCGGCGGCAGCCCCGCCTGAATGCAAACCTCGGTAGCGCCGAGATCCCACGCTTCGCGAACCCTGCGGAGAATCTCTTCGGTGGGCAGAAAATAGCCTTGCTCCGCGCGATGGCCGCGGCTGAACGCGCAGAAGCCGCATCGCTTCACGCAAACATTCGTGAAATTGACGTTTCGATTGATGACATAGCCGACGCGATCGCCCACGCTGCGGCGCCGCAATTCGTCGGCGAGCGAAATCAGCTGGTGAAGCTGATCGCCCTCCGCCGCGAAGAGCGCCTCACCGTCTTCGGCCGAAAGCTCGCGGCCTGCCAACGCCTTGTCGAGAACGGATTCGACGGTCATGCGGCCTCCAGCTCCGAACGAACCAACCCGGCATCGTCGGTCCATGACATTGCCCGGCTGCGCAAAGGCTCCGCCATCCATCCGGAATCGCGCAAGTACTCCGGATACACAGCGAGTCGCTGCCGCAGCTCGAAGCCGGCTTCACGCGTCACCCCTCGCAGCGCCTCAATCTGCGGCCATGCCATCTCAGGATTAATGAAGTCGCGCGTCACGGGCGAAATGCCTCCCCAGTCGTTGATGCCGGCAAGCAGGTAAAACCCGTACGCGTCTTGCGAAAGGTTAGGCGGAACCTGCAGGTTTACTGTCGTTCCCAGGATGAGCCGGGCCACCGCCGCGGTTCGCGCGACATCCAGCGCCGTCGGCTCCGGCCGTTGTGCGAACAGTGTATCGCCCTTGGCTCGGAAATTCTGAACGATCACCTCTTGAATGTGGCCGTGCTTTTCGTTCAGGTCGCGTAGAGCAAACAGCGCATCCACTCGTTCATCGAGCGTTTCGCCGATGCCGATCAGGATGCCCGTGGTGAACGGAATCCGTAATTCCCCGGCGGTTTCGAGCGCGGCGAGCCGGATCTTGGGAACCTTGTCGGGACAGCGATAATGCGCCTCGCCGGGTGCAAGCAATCGCGGGCTCGCCGTCTCCAGCATCATCCCCATGCTCGCGTTCACCGGACGCAGCTGCTCCATCTCTTCCCGCGACAAAACGCCGGGATTTGCGTGCGGCAACAGCCCCGTCTCCTCAAGCACCAACTGGCACATCGCCCGCAAATATTCGATGGTGGAGCGGAACCCGCGCTTCTCCAGCCAGTCGCGATACTCCGGATAGCGCAACTCGGGCTTGTCGCCCAAACTGAAGAGCGCTTCCTTGCAACCGGCTTTTCGGCCCGCACGCGCGACGGCCAGCACTTCATCCGGACTCATGGTGTGCGCCCTCTGGCCTGGCTGGAGAGAGTTGTCGCCAGGCTCGCGCGCGAAGGTGCAATATCCGCAACGATCCCGGCAAAGGTTCGTCAGCGGGATAAAAACTTTGCGCGAATACGTGACCACCCGCCCGGTACGCGCGTCACGAACGGCGCTCGCCTCCCGCAGGAGATCGAGCAGATCGCCGCCCGTGGCGCGGATCAACCGGCCGGCGTCGGATCGGGAAATTGCCGGGCGCGAAACGCCCGTTGCCAAATGCGCGGCCACGGCTCAACCCATCGCGTGGGCATGCTCGGGCACGATTTTATAAATCACCCGCACTTCGCCTGGGCCGCGATAGGGATATTTGTCCAGTCCTCTGTATTTCTTGGTGAGCTTATCGATATGGTCGTCCGCGCCTTCTTCGGTGATGTCCACCACGCGGCCTCGAATGGAAAGGTGGCGATAGGGATTCTCGGGATCGAGAATGTCGATGCCCACTCGGGGGTCGTGCCGGATGTTCTTGTCCTTCACCCGTCCTTTGGCGGAATTGATAATAATGTGCTTGCCATCGTACTCGAACCAGACCGGCGCCACATGCGGGCTGCCGTCCGGCATCAAGGTGGCTAATTGCGCAAACGCCTTCTTTTGGGTCAGATCAAGATAACTTTCAGGAATCGCTGCCACGGTGGTCTCCTCTTCCTTTCGAGCGTATCACCAAGTATGACCCGCTTGGCACGTTATTGTAACCATCAACGTGGTAATATGTGGCCCACCCGGAGGAACTCATGAGACTCGAGCGCCAAGCGTGGCGCACTTGTCACGGGTTATTTTAAAAGTACTTGTGGAAACTATCATCGCTGTAGTGGGTGGCACTGGAGCGGAGGGCAGCGGACTCGCCGCTCGTTTCGCGAAGGCGGGCGTGCAAGTGCGCATCGGCTCGCGCAACTTGGAAAAGGCGTGGGAAACAGCGCGGCGCATGCCGGAAAACGCCACCGGCTACACGAACGCAGACGCTGTCGCAAATGCCGGCATTGTGATCCTTACCGTGCCGCTGTCCGCGCAAGTGGAAACCCTGAAGTCGATTCGGGGCAGCTTTGCGCCGGGCGCCATCCTGGTCGACGCCACGGTTCCGCTCGAAATCGCGATCGGCGGCCGTGTGTCACGCATGCTGACATTGTGGGATGGTTCGGCCGCGCAGCAAGCCGCGCGCCTTCTGCCTGGCGTTCCAGTGGTTGCTGCGTTTCATGCCTTGAGTGCGGAGGCGCTGGCGAAGCTCGATCATCCACTCGATTGTGATGCATTGATCTGTGGCGACAGCGCGGAAGCCAAGGCGGCGGTGACACGACTTGCCCAGATGATTCCCGGGGTGCGCGCCATCGACGCCGGTCCGCTGGACAATGCGCGTCTGCTCGAAAGCGCGGCGGCGCTGCTGATCTCGCTCAACCTGCGACATAAGGTGAAAGAATCGGGGATGCGAATCACCGGACTGCCAGGAGCCAAGGCGTGAAACGACGGCTAGTAGTCGCGCTCGCGGGAGGCGTGGGCGCGGCGCGTTTCCTCGATGGACTCACCCGTGTGATTCCCCCGGATCGCGTTTTTATCATCGGCAACACCGCCGACGATGCCGAAATTCACGGCCTTCACATCTCGCCCGACCTCGACACCGTCAGTTATACTCTCGCGGGCCTGGCAAATCCGCAACACGGCTGGGGCATTCGCGGCGACAGCTTCCGATGTCTGGAGGCTCTGGAACGGCTCGGCGCCGACACCTGGTTTCAATTGGGCGATCTGGATCTGGCCACGCATCTGTATCGCACTGAGCGACTGGGTCAAGGCGCCACGCTTTCTGAAGTGACGCGAGAGATCACTCGCGCACTCCGCGTTCGTTCCACGCTTGTTCCGATGTCGAACGAGCGGGTGCGGACGCGCATTTGCACGCCGTCGGGCGAATTGGAGTTTCAGACCTATTTCGTGAAGCGCCGTGCGCGCGACCGGGTCACTGCCATGCGCTTTGAAGGCGCCTCCGAGGCGGCGCCGGCACCCGGCTTGTTGGACGCAATCGCCAATGCAGAGGGCATTATCCTGTGTCCGTCGAACCCGTTTATCAGCATCGGCCCGATTCTTGCCGTCCCCGGCATCCGCGAGGCCTTGCAGCGCAGGCGCGATAAGGTGGCTGCGATTTCGCCGATCGTGGGCGGCCGCGCGCTCAAAGGTCCCGCCGCGAGAATGATGAAGAGCATGCAACTGCGATCGTCGTCAGCCGAGGTGGGGAAGCTCTATGTGGATTTCTGCGGAGTGTTCGTTCTGGATGAAGTGGATCGCAAGCAAGCCGGGCAAGTTGAAGGGCTGGGAATGCGCCCGGTAGTCACCGACACCATCATGCGTGGGCTGCGTGAACGAACAGCCTTGGCGCGAGTGGTAGCCCGCGAGCTGGGGATACAAGCGTGATCTTCGCCATCCTGCCTGTCAAAAGCCCGCAAAACGCCAAGCAGCGTTTGACGGGATTTCTTGGCGTCGAGCAGCGGGAGACGCTGGCTCGCATCCTCTATAAGCAGACGCTCGCCGCGCTATGTCAGGCCCAGGGCATCGACCGCGTTGTGGTGGCGACCAGCGACGTAGAGATCGCCGATCACGCGCGGCAGTCGGGCGCGCTGGTCTTCGAAGAGAACGAACAGGTGAGCCACAGCGTTTCCGCCGACGCGGCGTGTCTGCGCGCCATGGAAATGGGCGCATCGACCGTCTTGCTGGTTCCCATCGATGTCCCCACCGCGACAGCCAGGGACTTCAGCCAACTGGCCGCGGCATCGGGTTCGGGAGGGCGCCCCGGGCTGATCGTGGTTCCGTCCTCCGATGGCACCGGCACGAATGCGCTGGTGCGCACGCCGCCCAATTGCATCGAGAGCCGCTTTGGTCCCGGCAGCTTCCGCGCGCATCTGGATCAGGCTCGCTCCAAGGGCTTGCCCGCCGATGTTCTGCGCCTGCCCGGTTTAATGTTCGACATCGACACGCCGGAAGATGTGGCCGAACTATTGGCCCGTACGCATGAGTGTCCAGTTTCGTCGTTTCTGCGAACCGCATGCGCCTCGAGATAGTAGCGCTCTCTATTCTGTCCGAAGTGCGGCCAGGCGACGATATTGCTGCGTTGATCCGCCCGTTGGCCGACATCGATGAAAGCGTGGTATTGGCTATCGCGCAGAAGATCGTTTCCAAAGCCGAAGGCGCGATTGTCGATCTGCGCGAGATTCAGCCTTCAACGCTCGCGCAATCCTGGGCGACGGAATGGAAGAAAGACGCGCGCCTGATCGAACTGATCCTGGCTCAATCGCGGCGCATTGTGAAGATGGACCGCGGCGTCATCGTATCGGAAACGCAGCACGGTTTCGTGTGTGCCAACGCCGGTGTCGATCAATCGAACGTCGATGGCGATCATTTCGCGACAGTGCTGCCCGCTGATCCAGATGCTTCCGCGCACCGTCTCCGCACCAGCCTCGGTTGCGGCGCCGTGATCATCACCGATACCTTTGGAAGGCCTTGGAGGGAAGGCCTGGTGGACGTCGCCATCGGCGTTGCCGGCATGGATCCTTTAGACGATCATCGGGGACGCACCGACCGTCACGGCCGGAAGCTGGCCAGCACGATTGTCGCAGTCGCCGATCAACTCGCCGCTGCCGCCGGACTCGTGATGAGGAAAGACGCCGGATGTCCCGTCGCGCTGATTCGCGGGTTCGAGTGGCAGCGCGCTGAGGGCTCCGCGCGATCGCTGCTGCGCAAACCAGAACAGGATCTATTTCGCTGATTGCCTAACGAAGCAGCGCCGCCGCCAATTCGCGCCATTCTCTCATCGGCAACCCTTTGGGATCCGACGTCAGCACCTGAATGCAAACATGGTCGGCGCCGGCAGCATGGTGCGCGGCGATTCGCTTGCGGATCGCGTTGAGATCGCCCCAAACAACCAAGGCGTCGATGAGCTTGTCGCTGCCGCCATCTTTGAGATCTGCGTCGTCAAAACCGAGACGCAATAGATTATTGGTGTAGTTGGGCAGGGCCAGATAAATGGCAAGGAACGCGCGCGCGATGCCCCGCGCTTTTTCCGGAGCGGTTTCCAGCACCACCGCTTGCTCGGGACATAGATAAGGATGAGGTCCCAAAATCTCCCGCGCCTGAGCCGTATGTTGGGGATTCACGTTGTAAGGATGCGCGCCGTCGGCACGCTCGCCCGATAGCTCCAGCATCTTCGGCCCGAGCGCGGCAAGAACGCGTGCCGGTTTTGTCGCAGGGGGAACGGCCCTGTACGGCGCCTGATCCATCGCATCCAGATAAGCGCGCATCGTCGCCACGGGCTTCTCGTAGCGATGGCCGCGCAACTGTTCTACGAGCGGAACGTGGCTGACGCCCAGTCCAAGCAGAAATCGGTTAGGATACGCTTCCGCCAGCGTCTTCTGGCCAGCTGCCATCGTGACCGCGTCGCGCGCATAGATGTTTGCGATCCCGTTGGCGATGACCATTCGCTTGGTGGCCGCCAGCAGCAGGCCGGCATTCGTCAACGCTTCGCGTCCGGCTGCTTCGCCGAACCAGAGAGCCCCGTAACCCAGCTCCTCCAACTCGCGAACTGCCTCCTGCGCCTTCGCGGCGGGCTGATTCTCGAACTGAAACGTCCAGATTCCGATGCGACCCAGTTGTATTGAATTTTGCGCCATGGTTCCTCCGGTTGGATGCAGACCTCCCTATGATTGTATTTATTTTTCGCCTCCTCGGGATGAATTCTGGGGGGCCGCGCATTCTAGCCAGTGTTAGCCCTGACTTCGGGCAACCTCAAAGGGAGGCAATCCAAAATGAAGACTTTATTATTCGGGATGAGCGCACTGATGCTGGTGGCGGGTGGGGCAATGTACGCCGCCGATGCGCCACCGGCCGAAGGAACCAAGGCCCCCGGCTTTACGTTGAAATCGCAGGAAGGCAAAGATGTCAGTCTGAATGATTTCAAGGGCAAATGGGTGATTCTCTATTTCTATCCCAAAGACATGACCCCCGGCTGCACTATTGAAGCGCACAATTTCCAGCGCGATCAGCCCGACTTTGATAAGAAGAACGCAGTGATCGTGGGCGTCAGCCTGGATACAGTGGATTCGCACGTGCAATTTTGCACCAAGGAAAATCTAACGTTCAAGCTGCTCTCCGATCCCGATCACGTAGTCACCGACAAGTACGGCTCGCTGAGCGCCTTCGGGAAGATGCAGGTGGCAGCGCGGAATACGTTCGTGATCGATCCGAAGGGTACGATTCGTAAGGTGTATCTGAAGGTGGACCCGAATCCGCACAGCAAGGCAGTGCTGGCGGAATTGGACGAGTTACAGAAAAAGAGTGATTAACGCGTGGCAGAGGCACTCGTGCCTGTGGGCTCCCGTTAACTGCGCCTGCTGGAGCGGTCCAGGCGATAAAATGAAGCGAAGTGGCGACGCAGCAGGAACAATTCGAGAGTATCGCCATGCCGCAACTGGCGGCCCTGTTGCGTGTGGCTCGACGCCTTACGTTTGATCCGGTGTCCGCCGAGGACCTGGTACAGGAGACCATGCTGCTCGCCTGGCGCGGGTTCCATAGCTTCCAAACCGGGACCAATGCGCGGGCTTGGCTGTTCCGCATTTTGTTCAATGTGTTTCACGGACAGGGGCGCAAAGCGGCGCTAGCGTCGCGGCCTGTTCCATTCCAAGACCGTGTCGCGCCTGGTTTGCAGGAAGCGGCCGAAATCGCCGAGGCGCTCGACGCACTATCTTTGGAGCAGCGGACGGTTCTGCTGCTGGCTGTGGTGGAAGGATTCACGTGCCAGGAGATCGCGGGCATCCTGGACGTGCCGATTGGAACCGTAATGTCGCGGTTGAGCCGGGCGCGGCAGGAGCTGCGAAAGAATTTGGCACCGTTAGCCAAGGAAGCGCATCGATGACTGACGACGACCTGGATCAGCGCGTTCGGGCGAGCATTCTCTCGGAAGAAGTGGACACCTCGCGTGTCGCCACGGCCGTGCGGAATCAAATCCAGACACAGCGCCGGCACGTTCGGGGCTGGGCCGTCGCAGCGGCAGCCGTGATCGCGATGGTGCTCGCAGCCGGTCTTTCGTACCGGGCATTCCGCAAAGAAGTGACTCCGCCGCTGTGCGTCGACGCTGCCGAGGATCATGAGGCTGAAATTGTGAAAGGCGAACCGAGGCGATGGCTCACCGACCTGTCCGCCATTCAAGCTCTGGCGGAGCAGCAGGGCGTGCCGGGATCCGCCATCACCGCGCTCGCGACGACGGGATACCGTTTGGAACGCGGCCGCCTGTGCTCCCTCACGAAACAAATCTTCCTGCATTTGGTTTACACCAAGGACGGCGGCGAATTGTCAGTCTATCTGCGGCCTCGTGGCTCGGAATCGCCTTTCGACAGCTCGGTTCGCGAAGCTTCCGTTGGCCCGGAGGACTTGGCGTACTTTCGGACCGATCGTCTAACGGCCGTTTTTGTGGACGAACAATCCAGGGCACAGGCCTTGGCCTTCGCACGTGCCGGCGCGAAGGTGCTCTGAGCCCGCGCGGTTCGGGCATTGTCGCTCAATTCGGCCCGACCGCGCTGTGGTGACCGGCTATGTCGCGGCCCGCGCTGTGGGGGCGGCCAGCGAGAACACCTGCTCGGCGTTGGTTTGGTAAAGCTTCTTCTTATCGGCCTGGCTGACGGGAAGATCGTCGGTGACCTTCACTTCTTCGGGCACAAATTGGTAAGGATAATCCATGGCGTACAGCACGCGGTCGACGCCCATTACCGATTGCGCGTAGAGAATCGGCGGCTCCCAAGCCATACCGCTGGTGGTGAAGTACATGTTCTCTCGGATGTAGTCGCTGGGCTTCCTTTGCAACTTCTGGACCGATGCGTAGCGGTTGGCCTTCACCATGGCAGCGTGCATGAAGTCGACGCGGAAGAGCCAGTAGGGGAGACCTTCTCCTAAGTGACCTGCGACAATGCGGAGCTTCGGGAATCGATCGAAGACGCCGCTCAAGACGATGCGCAGCAAGTGCAGCCCGGTTTCGACCGCGAAACCGAAGATGGCGCCGTCCAGGCCCCGCTCGATGAACGGACCGATCATGGACTTGGGCGGCGTGGTGGGATGAATGTACACCGGCACGTTCAAATACTCGGCCGCTTCGAAAATGGCCCAGAACTTTGGATCATCGAGGTACTCGCCGCGCGTGTGCGAGTTCACGATGGCGCCCTTCAGGCCAAGCCGGCGCACGGCGCGTTCGAGCTCCTTGGCTGCACCGGCCGGATCCTGTGGCGCAATCGCGGCGAGCCCGGAGAAACGGCCGGGATGTTTGCTAATGGCGCCGGCGAGCTGATCGTTAAAAGATTGCGCAAGGGCCGTGGCTTCGGGAGCGTCGAAGACCTGGACGCCCGGCGCGGTGAGCGAAAGGATCTGCATCGCGATGCCGGTATCGTCCATGTCGCGCAGCCGCCGCTCGCCGATGTCTTGAATGCGCTCGGCTAGCGCGGTGGCGCGAGGACTCGATCCCGCATAGAATCCCCAGAGACTGCGGAATCCAGGATCGTCGTAACCGTCTTCGAGCAGCTTGCGATAGCGCGCCAGCAACTCGGGCGGCGCGAAAGCTTCTTCGGTGGCAATACGCAGGTAGTCAGCCATTTGATCCTCACTCTATGGTATAAGCACTCAGGATCGAAGAGCTTGACGATGAAGAAGGCACGGTTCCCGAGCGAGCATAGCTTGTTTTGAAAGACTTTTATGGAACCAGTGAAACCGGGCGACCTCTGCCCCAAATCCGGAATCTACGACGTCGTGCATGATGGCATCCACCAGGATAAGCACCAAGTAACGATGGTGAAGGGCGAGACCTTTCCGCCGTGCAGGCACTACGGCGATCATCCGCGCTTTTCGCTCGCGATGCACGCCCATCACGCGCCGAATCGCGAGCATTTCAAGGCGTAGGGTCGGCGGCTCTCTCGCTTAACGACGCGTAAATCGCAGGAACACGCCCCGCACAGCCTCAAGAATTGTCAGGTCGACCACGAACCTAATGGCACCGACGGCTATCACTCCCCCCAACCCCATCACTCCGCCAACAGTGTCGGATGGGAGCGAGAATATCATCCATCCCATCCAAATCACTGTGAGCGCGAGCGATGCCACGACGCTTACGCCAAAAGTCCACCTCGACGCGACGCTCTCGGATTGATCATCCACAGTCATTTTTACGTGCCAAACGCGCCCATTGTTCATAACGATCTCCGAAAGTGCGAAGCGTGCAATCCAGCAGTCCGGCGAACGGGCCAGTCCGCTTCAGTACTGCGTTGCCGAGAATGACAGTGCCGATCAGGTTTAGACGAACGCAGTGTAATGGCAGGCACCGCGAAGCGCGTATCCCACCAGAGACGCAATGACTAAGATGGCTCGGCTTCGACCTTTGTGGCTTGTGACCGTACGTGTAGCCTCCGTGTTAGAGTACGCACAAATGTCGAAGCTCACGCTCAGCGTGGATCATGCCGTCGTGGCCCGTGCCAAGCGCTATGCGAAGGCACACGGGGTGTCCATATCGAAAATGGTGGAGGCCTATCTGAGCGCCGTCGCGGAGCCGCAGGCTGGTGAACCGGCGGACACGCCCATCCTCAGGGCCGTAAGAGGTGTCCTTAATAAAGCGGACGTAAAGGACTACAGGCGGCACCTGGAAACTAAGTACCGGTGAAACGCCTGCTAGTGGATACCAACGTCGTTCTGGACGTTCTTCTCGACCGGCAATCCCACGCGAGGGCGAGCGTTCCGATCTGGGTATCGATTGAGACGGGCCGTTGTGAGGGATACTTGGCCGCGCATGCTATTACACCCATCCACTTCCTGATCCAGAGGGAACTCGGCGCTCGAAAGGCGAAACAGCTGGTTGCCCTTATGCTGCGAATGTTTCGTGTGGCTGCCGTGGACGGCGTCGTCATCGAGCAGGCTTTGGGACTCGCGATGTCCAATTTCGAAGACGCGGTGACAGCGGCGGCGGGCCAAGTTAGCGGGTGCGATTTCATCGTGACCCGGGATCCGAAGGGCTTTCGCGGGTCGCCGGTGCGCGCGATGACGCCGGACGCGGTGTTGCCGATGTTAGAGGTCCCGTCATGATTGCAAGGCGTAAGCGATCAGTGTAGCCCTAACGACGGACGGTCTCGACCAGGGCCCCCAACTCTTTCGAAACAACCGGCTCCAGTAGAATATTGTGTTCCAATCCCGGCGCGATGGTTACGGCGACATCCGAACCATTTCTCCGCACCGCAGCGGCATAAGCCAGCGTGAATTTGGGAAGTGTATTGGGATCGGCGCTGCCTACGACGAGGCGGACTCGCACGGAACCGGGAACGTTAGCGGCAAGATCGAGCGGGGAAAGGCTCTTTACCGGCGACAGAAACAGTAGTGAAAGCGGGCCAATTCTGCTGAACCATGCTGTCACCATGTGTTTGCGCCAGGAAGGCACGTCGCACGGGCAAGATACCATCAAAGCGGCGTTTACCGCGAAAGGGTGGCGTCCGATCAGATCGCCAGTGATGGCCGCGCCACCGGAGTGGCCGGCAAGCACGGTGGCGGCGGGACCGAACTTGGATTTGAGTAATTGGATGGACTGTGCGACCGCGTCCACAACATCGGGCGTGTAGTTGTCGCCGGTAGCCAGGCCACGCGGGCCGGCAGATTGGTCGCCTACTTCATCCGTATAACCAGGGCGCAGCAACGCGGCAACGATCACGTCGTCCATCTGATTAGCCATCCGGCGAGCGAACTCGTAGTGGTAGGAAGGCTGAGGGCGCGGTTCGAGCAGATCGCCGTGCAACACCACGATCAAAATGGGGTGGGGGCTGTGCTTGGCGCTTTTGTAGACAGCGATTTTGAGCCGCAGCCCGCCAGATTCGGACCAAATGGTCTCGCCCGCGGGTGAGGTGGGCGGCTTGCTGGTCGCTGCCGACGTGTCGCTGGACCGGCACGCGATGAAAGCGCAGAGCGCAATTGCGAGCAGAACGGCTCTGACCGGAGGCATCTACTGTCAGAATACGCTCTTGGCCGGATAGCCTTGGGTTAATGCAGCATTGGGTTAATAAGGACGCTCGCCGATCCAGTTGCCGGGCGGGTTGTAATTGCAGACCCAGACTTCGCGGCCGGGGACGCGAGCGACGGCGCAGCCGACTTCGCGGGTATCGCTCCAGATGAGCTGCGTGTAGTGGCCGCATACGCCGCGGCAAGTGTTGGAGCGATAGCTGTAATCGCTTGCTTCCGATGCCCAGTCGCCGACAACATCCGCAGGTAAGGCGCGGCCGCCGGAAATTTCAAAGAGATTTTCGCCGAATGCGGGATGCGGACGGTGATAAAACTGCCCCTCTTGGAGCAAACGGCAGGCCCAATCCTGGGCGCGGGCTGCGAGCCGGTCCGACCAGCGGAGCGGCGGCACGTCGACTTGGGCTCTTATTTCGTTGTGAGCGGCGAGCATCTCGCGGGCGAGCGCGGTAGGCTCTGGTGCGCTGTTACTAATATGGCGCCATTGCGCGCCGAGCGTCACGGCCAGAGCGACGAAATAACAACACAAAACGACGATATTGCGACGCAAGGACGTCACGAAAGGAGTGTAAGGAAGGATGCACGCAAAAGCCTTCGGGCGTTTGACCGAAATTTACCGTGAACTTTGGCTTAGAACCTGCTTTTTGGGGAGCTGCGGTTGCGGATTGGGGGCTGGGCGCCCAGGTAGACACACGATTTTCATTGGCGGGCCCTAATGACTTGGGCTACAATGCTCGATCAGAGAGCGCGCTAGTTTTTATCCGCCGAAACTATGTCGCCCGCGAACCGCGGAGGGTTCGTCACACGTCCCATGTCCACCTCTACACAGGTTCAGCCGAAATTAGCGGCTTCTCGATCCGGAGCCGGCGATGCAATCGATCAGCTTTGCATCAACACCATCCGCACTTTGTCAATGGACGCAGTCCAACAAGCAAACTCCGGGCATCCTGGCACGCCGATGGCCATGGCGCCGGTGGTCTACACGCTCTGGCAGCAGTTCCTGAGGTTTGACCCGGACGATCCGATTTGGCCTAATCGCGACCGTTTCGTGCTTTCCGCGGGGCATGCGTCGATGCTGCTGTATTCCATGCTCCACCTGTGCCAGGTGAAGGCCGTGGATCCCGATTACGAGACGCTGGGGAAGCTGAGCGTCACGCTGGACGACATCAAGAATTTCCGGCAGCTGAACAGCAAGTGTCCCGGGCATCCGGAGTATCGCTGGACGTCCGGCATCGAGACCACGACGGGTCCACTGGGTCAAGGGGTGGCCACCAGCGTCGGAATGGCTCTGGCGTCGCGCTGGATGCGTGAGTATTTCAACCGCCCGGGCTTCGAGATGGTGAACTTCAATGTCTACGCACTGGCCGGCGACGGCTGCATGATGGAAGGCGTCAGCGGGGAAGCAGCGTCGGTGGCGGGACACCTGAAGCTCTCCAATCTATGCTGGATCTACGACAACAACCACATCACAATCGAGGGCAACACGTCGCTCGCGTTCAGCGAGGACGTCGCCACGCGCTTTTTGGGCTATGGCTGGAACGTGCTGCGGGTGGGAGACGCCAACGATCAGGAGATGGTGGCGCGGGCTCTGCGCACCTTCCAAGCCACCGTAGACCGGCCGACGATCATCATTGTGGACAGCCACATCGCTTATGGCGCTCCGCACAAGCAGGACACCAGCGCGGCGCACGGCGAGCCGCTGGGCGAAGAAGAGATCCGGCTCACCAAGCGCAACTATGGCTGGCCGGAAGACGCGAAGTTCCTGGTGCCGGACGGCGTGTACGATCGCTTCCGGGAACAACTTGGCCAGCGCGGCAAGGAGGCACGCGACGCCTGGAACCGCAAGTTCGCCGAATATGGCAAGCAGTTCCCCGAGTTGGCGAGCCATCTGGACAAAATCCAGAAGCGCGAACTGCCGCAGGGCTGGGATGTCGAAATTCCGACATTCCCGGTCGATCCGAAGGGATTAGCCGGACGCGATGCCTCCGGCAAAGTGGAAAATGCGATCGCGAAACATTTGCCGTGGCTGATCGGAGGCGCGGCAGATCTGGCGCCGTCCACGAAAACGAGGCTAACCTTCGACGGCGCGGGCGACTTGGAAGCCAACAACTATGGCGGGCGTAACATGCATTTCGGGATTCGCGAACACGCCATGGGATCGATCCTCAATGGGCTTTCGCTCTCGAAGCTGCGGCCGTTCGGCTCGGGTTTTCTGATCTTCAGCGACTACATGCGCGCGCCAATCCGGCTGAGCGCGCTGATGGAGATCCCGGTCATTTATATATTCACGCACGACTCCATCGGCGTGGGCGAAGACGGCCCCACGCATCAGCCGGTAGAGCAATTGATTTCTCTGCGGGCGATTCCGGGCCTGATCGTGCTGCGGCCGGGCGACGCCAACGAAGTGGCCGAAGCGTGGCGCGCGATTATGAAGCTGCGTCATGAGCCAGTGTGCCTGATTCTTTCGCGCCAGAACATGCCGACGCTCGACCGCACCAAGTACGGGAAGGCATCCGGCGTCGCTTACGGCGCGTATGTTTTGGCCGACCCGCCGGAGGGCAAACCGGACGTAATCCTGATCGGAACGGGTAGCGAAGTATCGCTCTGCATAGACGCTTACGAAGCGCTCACCAAAGAGGGAATAAAGGCGCGGGTCGTCAGCATGCCGTCCTGGGAGCTGTTCGAGCAGCAATCCTTCGAGTATCAGAACGCGGTGTTGCCGCCGCGCGTGCATGCACGGGTGTCGGTGGAGCAGGCATCCGTGTTTGGATGGGATCGCTATGCTCGCCGCAGGATCGGGATGCACACCTTTGGCGCGTCGGCGCCGCTCAAAGAGTTACAAAAGAAATTCGGCTTCACCCCGGACGCTGTAGCCGCCGCCGCCAAAGAAGAGCTGGCAAAGGCACAATAGAAATAGAACGGGCGCATCTGGAGAGCCGGTTGGTCCGTCTAAAGATTGCAAACCACGAGAGGAGCATCATGAGTGCCACATTCACGACCTCGACCTCGGCAGGAACCACCAATCCGTTGCTGGAACTTCGCAAATATGGGCAATCCGCTTGGCTGGATTACATCCGGCGCAGTCTGATCACGGGCGGTGAGCTGAAGCGCCTGGTGGATGAAGACGGGCTGGGCGGCGTCACGTCCAATCCCGCGATCTTTGAAAAGGCCATTACCGGCAGCACCGATTACGCGGACGCACTGGCCGAACTGCAGAAGCGTAAAGACCTGGACGCCATGGGCGTGTATGAGATCCTGGCGATCAAGGATATCCAGGACGCGGCCGATATCCTGCGGCCGGTTTACGACAGCACGAAGATGCGCGATGGCTACGTAAGCCTGGAAGTTTCTCCCTTTCTCGCGCGTGACACTGAAGGCACGCTCAAGGATGCGCGACGGTTGTGGAAAGCGGTGAACCGTCCCAATCTGCTGGTGAAGGTGCCGGCGACGCTGGAGGGGATTCCGGCCATCGAGCAGCTCATCAGCGAAGGCATCAACATCAATGTGACGTTGCTGTTCGCCCAGGAGATGTATGAAAAGGTCGCACTGGCCTATATCGCTGGATTGAAGAAGTATGCCGCGGCGGGCGGCGACCCGGCGCACGTGTCGAGCGTGGCCAGCTTTTTCATCAGCCGCATCGATAGCATGGTGGACGCGATCGTAAAGGCCAAGCTGAAAACGAGCACCGATCCGAAGGAGCAGGCGCTTTTGCGGAGCCTATTGGGCAAGGTTGCGATCGCCAACGGCAAGCTCACCTATCAGCGATACAAGGAGATTTTCTCGGGCGCGGATTGGGAGGCGCTGGCAAAGAAGGGCGCGCAGACGCAGCGCGTGTTGTGGGCCAGTACCAGCACCAAGGATCCGGCTTACTCGGACGTGCTGTATGTCGAGGAGTTGATCGGGCCGGATACGGTGAACACCATGCCGCCGCAGACGCTGGAAGCCTTCCGCGATCACGGGACGCCGAAGGCGAGTCTGGAGGCCAATCTGGAGGCCGCTCAGGACACCATGGACACGTTGGCCGCGGCCGGGATTTCGATGAAGAAGGTGACCGACGACCTGGTGACGCAGGCCGTGAAGTTGTTCGCGGAGCCGTTTGACAAGCTGCTGAACGCGGTAGACGCCAAGTGCAAGTTCGTATCGCAGGCTGAGGTAGACGCGCAGACGTTCACGCTGCCCGACGACATAGGCGCGAAGCTTTCCGAAGCCGTGGACGATTGGAAGATGGCGGGCAAGGTGCGGCGGCTGTGGGCGCGGGACGCTACGCTGTGGACGGGGTCCGACGAGAGCCACTGGCTCGGCTGGCTCAGCATTACGGAAGACCAGCTCGCACACAAACAGCATCTGGAAGACGTCGCCAGGGATGTGAAAACAGCGGGGTTCCAGCACGCACTGCTGCTCGGTATGGGTGGATCGAGTCTATGCCCCGAAGTTCTGCGGATGACGTTCGGGAAGATCGACGGATTCCCCGAGTTGCACGTACTGGATTCCACCGATCCGGCGCAAGTGAAGGCCATGGAAAGCGAGGTCGACTTGGCGAACACGGTTTTTATCGTGTCGAGCAAGTCGGGCACGACGCTGGAACCGAACATCTTCAAGCAATATTTCTTCGATCGCGTGGAGCAGACACTGGGTAAAGGCAAGGCGGGCGGCCGTTTCATCGCCATCACCGATCCGGGCTCAAAGTTCGAGCAGGTGGCGCAGGCTGACGGCTTCCGGCACATCTTCCATGGCGATCCGAGCATTGGCGGGCGCTATTCGGCGCTGTCGGATTTCGGCATGGTTCCGGCGGCGGTGATGGGTATTGACGCGCTGCGGTTTCTCGATCGCGCGGATGTAATGGCGATCGCGTGCTCGTCGTGTTTGCCCTTGGACAAGAACCCAGGCGTGCAACTTGGTTTAGTCTTGGGTGTGGCGGCGAAGAGCGGTCGTGACAAAGTAACGTTGATTACTTCGCCGGGCATTTGGGATTTTGGCGCGTGGCTGGAGCAGTTGCTGGCCGAGTCCACTGGCAAGGAGGGCAAGGGACTCATCCCGGTGGATGGAGAAGCGCTGGGCGGGCCGGAAGTTTACGGCAACGATCGCGTCTTCGTCTATATTCGCCTGGAGAATGGCGCGGATCCGGCGCAGGATAAGGCGGTGGAAGCGCTGACTCATGCCGGGCATCCCGTGATCCGCATCGCGCTGTCGGACATCTACAACCTTGGCCAGGAGATGTTCCGCTGGGAAATCGCGACGGCGGTGGCGGGATCGGTAATCGGGATCAATGCCTTCAATCAGCCGGATGTGGAGGCGAGTAAGCTGGAGACGCGCAAGCTGACCTCGGAATACGAGAAGACGGGATCGCTTCCGGCTGAGTCGCCCATTCTCTCCGAGAAGGGAATCGAGCTGTTCACCGATGAAGCGAACGCGTCGGCGCTGGCGTCGGCGGCAGGCCCGGATAAGACGCTGGTGGGATATTTGCGCGCGCACCTGGATCGTTTGAAGGCCGGGGATTACTTCGCGCTGCTGGGTTATGTGGAGATGAACCAGCCGCATGAGAAGACACTGAAGAGCATCCGCGGCGAAGTGCGCGACAAGAAGAAAGTCGCCACCTGCCTGGGATTTGGTCCGCGCTTTCTGCATTCGACGGGCCAGGCTTACAAGGGCGGGCCGAATACGGGTGTGTTCCTGCAAGTGACGTGCGACGACAAGGCGGACCTGGCTGTGCCGGGACAGAAGTTCACGTTCGGAGTGGTGAAGGCCGCGCAGGCTCGTGGCGATTTTCAGGTTCTGGCCGATCGCAAACGGCGGGCGTTGCGGGTCCACTTGCACGAGGTGGAGAGCGGCTTGAAGACGTTGCAATCGGCGATTGCGGAAGCGCTGTCGTAGCGGGACCGCTTGCTCACGCGCCACCCGTCCGGTGTCCTTCGAATCGATGTTCTCCAGTGCACGACTTCCGGTCGTCTCCGGGCGTGCTGCTGGCGCGCGGCTCAAGGGACGCGCGGCCGGAAAGGGTGCGCGCAGCGTACGTAGACGGGAGAAAGGTGAAGAATGCAGCTGGCAGAAGACATCGCTTCCAGGGGAATTCTCGGCGCAGGCCGGCCGGGCGATCCGTGCGTCATGGTGATCTTTGGGGCTTCGGGTGATTTGACCAAGCGCAAACTCATCCCGGCGCTCTACAATCTCGCCAAAGACAATCTGTTGTCCAAGGAGTTCGCGCTGGTGGGATTCGCGCGCAACGAGCTGACCAGCGAGCAATTTCGCGACGAGATCGGCAAGGAGATCGGCGAGTTCGCGACCACCACCATCGATCCCGATCTATGGCACTGGTTCTCGCGCCGGATCTATTATCTTTCGGGCGACTTTGGCGATGCCGGTACTTACAAGGCCCTGGGCGAGCTGCTGGAGAAGATCGACAAAGAGCATGGCACGCGTGGCAACTACTTCTATTACCTGGCGACGGCTCCCAGCTTTTTTGGACCCATCATCACGCAGTTGGGAGAGGCCGGTTTGGTGGCCGAGGACCACGGCTGGCGGCGCGTGATCATCGAAAAGCCGTTTGGTCACGACTACGAGTCGGCGGTCGCGCTCAACAAGGAGATTCGCAAGGTACTGGACGAAAAGCAGATCTATCGCATCGACCATTACTTAGGCAAAGAGACGGTCCAAAACATCTTGGTCTTCCGCTTCGCCAACGGTATCTTCGAGCCGATCTGGAACCGGCGTTATATCGATCACGTCCAGATCACCGTTGCCGAAACCGTCGGCGTGGAGCAGCGCGGCACTTACTATGAGAAGGCGGGCACGCTGCGCGACATGGTGCCCAATCACATTTTCCAGCTGATCTCGCTGACGGCGATGGAGCCGCCGGTTTCATTCGATGCCGACGTGGTGCGAGACGAGCAGGCCAAGATTCTGAAGGCGCTGTCGCCCATGTCGGACGAAGAGGTGCTCACGCGAACGGTGCGCGGCCAGTATGGCGAAGGCGTCGAAGGCCAGAACAGAGTGCCTGGCTATCGGGCGGAGCCGTACGTGGCGGCGGATTCGCGCACCGAAACTTTCGTCGCGATGAAGCTGTTCATCGATAACTGGCGCTGGGCGGACGTGCCCTTCTATCTCCGCACCGGAAAGCGGCTGCCGCTGCGCGCGACCAAAATCGTGATTCAGTTCAAGCGCGCGCCTTTTGTTCTGTTCCGCAAGACCGCGGTGGATAAGTTGGAACCGAACCGGCTGGTTTTGCATTTGCAGCCGGATGAAGGAATCAAGCTCAGCTTCGGCGCCAAGATTCCCGGTCCGGTGGTGCAGATCGGCGACGTGGACATGAATTTCAACTACACCGATTACTTCAACGTCACGCCGCAGACAGGTTACGAGCGTTTGCTATACGACTGCATGCTCGGGGACGCGACGCTGTTCCAGCGATCCGACATGGTGGAGACGGCCTGGCAAGTGGTGGCGCCGATCCTGGACGTTTGGGAAGCCCTGCCTCCGCGCCGCTTCCCCAACTACGCCGCCGGCACGTGGGGACCGCACGAGGCCGACGAAATGCTCACTAAGGATCATCGCCACTGGAGCAATGAATAAATGATCCTGGCAGGCGATATCGGCGGCACCAACACTCGTCTTGCATTTTTTGAAGGAACGCCGGATCACCTTGAGCCGGTTCATACCGAGATTTTTCCCAGCCCGCAGTTTTCGGGGCCGGCCGAGATTGTTCGCAGCTTTCTCGGCGCACACCCAAACGCGGTGGACGCCGTTTGTTTCGGGCTTCCCGGCGCGGTGGTGAACGGCCGCGTGGAAACCACCAACTTGCCTTGGGTTGTGGACGCGGGCGAGATGGCGGCTGACTTGGGCCTGGGTTCCATCACGCTGATCAACGACCTGTTTGCCAATGCGCACGGGATCGCGTTGCTCGAAGAGCCGGATTTCGTGGTTTTGAATATTGGCGTCGCGAACAGCGCGGGGAATCGCGCCTTGATCTCCGCGGGCACTGGCCTGGGCGAGGCGGGACTGTACGCCGATGGCCGCGGCTATCATCCATTTCCGTCCGAGGGCGGCCACGTCGATTTCGCTCCGCGTAACGAGCTGGAAATGGATCTGCTCCGTTACCTTCTCGGCCGTTTCGAGCACGTCAGCTACGAGCGCGTTCTGTCAGGACCTGGGCTGCACAACATCTATCAGTTCTTACGCGAAACCGGGCGAGGCAACGAGCCAGCCTGGCTGGCCGAACAGATCGCGCAGGGCGATCCGTCGGCTGCGATCTCGAAATCCGCGCTGGAGGGAACCTCCAACATTTGCGTTCAGGCCGTGGATATTTTCGTGTCGCTGTACGGCGCCGAAGCCGGTAATCTGGCCTTGAAGGTGCTTGCCACCGGCGGCGTGTACGTCGGGGGCGGCATCGCGCCCAAGATCGTCCGCAAGCTGAGCAGCACCGCGTTCATGAAGTCTTTCAGCGGCAAAGGCCGGATCGGCGGCGTGCTGAAGGATATTCCAGTGCGGGTCATCACGAACGATAAAGCCGCGCTGTTGGGAGCGGGCCGCGTGGCGGCGTTGTCGTTACTGAATAGCAAGGCGCGCGGCGCCTAAAATTCTACCTTCAAGCTGAGCTGGATCTCGCGCGGCGTTTCGTTCAAAGGGCTCAAGGCCGGGAACCCGGACGGATAACCTTCGCGGCCGTAGGTGGCCACGCCGAACGCCGGGTCATTCAACTGAGCGTCGGGATTACCCAGGTTTGCGTGGTTCAGCACGTTGTAGGCGTCGGCGCGAATCCGCATCTGTCCTGATTCGCCCAACCACCGCAGAGGAAACGCGCGCGCCAGCGACAGATCAAAACTGTAGAATCCGGGGCCGATGAAGGCGTTGCGTCCGGAGTTACCAAGCGTGCTTGGGGCGGCTGACCCAAAGGCTGCCGGATTCAACAACTGCACACCGCCCGGGACCGCGGCCGGATTGGCGAACACGGCCTGGCTCGGGTCGACAACGTTGGCGCGATTGTTCAGAATCTGGCCTTCGCCCTGGATCGCCGTAGAGGGCCCGTAAACGGTGTAGGGCAATCCCGAGCGGAAAGCCGCCAGTCCCGCCACACTCCAGTCGCGCAGCACGATGCCCGCCTTCGACTGCGCGAAGGGTGCGGGCAGATTCCAGTACGAGAAAATCACCAGATTCTGCCGCTGATCGAAATCGGAATTGCTGCGATCCACGTTGGGGTTGAACTGCTCGGAGAACGTCGAGCGCCGCCCGGACGTGGCGGCGGTTTGGACACTCGCAAACGTCAAATTGAAGAAGTCGCCGACCAGCGGATCGCTTTGATTATCGATGGAATGGCTCCAGGTATAGGAACCTTGCAGCATGCCGCGCGAGGTCCGGTAGCGCAGTACAGCCGTCAGCGCATTGTAGTCCGAGAACCCCTGGTTGGCTCGATAGGCGATGTCCGGCAGGTTATTGTTATAGCGGCCGGCAAGCGTGGAGAAGCTGCGATTGATTACGTCGGTCGTAATAAGCGCACGACCATAAGACCCCAGGCCGTTCAATTCCAGCGTCAGGTTATCCGTGATTCTTTGCTGGACTCCCGCGAAATAGCTCTTCACAAGCCCGTTGCGAAGGTCGGGAGCGATCAGCGTAATATCCGGGAAAGTGCTGGCCAGGGTCTGGCCTTGCGATGTCTGGAGCACGCTCGGGATGGGCGCCAGGAAGTTGGTCTTCCCGGTAGGCAATGAGAGCAGCGGCAGAAGGAGATTGTTGCCGCGGACGTTTTCCCAAAGATTATCGAAGGGCCGATCGTAAAACGTGCCGAAAGCGCCGCGCAGCAGGGTGCGCCCGGAGCCGAACAGATCGTAGGCCGCGCCTGCGCGTACTTCAAAGTCGTTGCTCGATTTGAAAATCTGCTGATCCCCTGAGCCGCTCGGCGCCGTCAATGTCGCGCCGACCAATTGCTGTGCCAGGCCGGCGCCTGAGCCAAGGTGAATCAGGGCATCTTTGATCGATCCGGTGTTCCTCGGTCCGCCATAAAATTCATAGCGAACGCCATAGTTCACCGTGAGTCTGGGCGTGAGCTTAAAGGTGTCTTCGGCGAATAGGAAATCCTGGCCGTATTTGTAAGTCCGGTCGGAATCTGGTTGCTGAAATGATGGTAAAGCTGTGCGGTCAATCGCGGTCTGCAAGAAATCGGGCTCGCCGAGGGCAAAGTAACCGACGCTCGGGAACATGTAGAGTCCATCTTGCCCGGCCGTTAGATAGCCATTGGAACTGCGCCAGAGCAAGCCGCCGCCCACGGTCACCAAATGCCGGCCGCGCGTCCAAATCAGGTTGTCCAGCACTTCCCAGCTGTTGTTGGCATTCTTGTAAGCGTAGAATGCGGGACTGCCGGGCAACGTCACGCCTGAATACCCCATGCCATTGACGAAGTACGTGTCGTTGGTGGTGAGGCTGGGGATCTCCGGATGCGGACGGTTCCACGTCAAGTCGTCCGTGCTGTAGCTCAGCCTCGCCTCGTTCGTGAGATTTGCCCGGAACGCATGGATGTAACTGCCACCGGCTGCGACCGTGTTCTCGTGGAGCGCCGAGATGAAATCCTTGTAGGGACTCCAAATGAAATCGGGCTCGGTCACACGATTGATCAACACGCGGCCCATCAGCCGCTCCCTGCCGCCGGGAGTGTTGTAGTCCAGCCGCTCGATCGCAAGCGTTCGATTCACTGCCACCGGGGGAGCGAGCATTTCCACCTGCGTGAGAGCAGGGCTGTTCGCAGTCAGCGGGGCGGGATACTGAGTCAGCAACTGCCGCGCGGGCGAGTTCGAGGCTGTGAAGCTCAGCAAGTTGGGCGTCGGAAGATCGAACGGGTAGGGAGTTGCATTTCCCCTGCTTCGAAAGTATTCGTAGGCGCTGGAGAAAAACAGCCGATTCTTGAGCGCTGGGCCGCCTACGAAGAATCCCGGCTGGTCTTCTTTGTCGACGCCGCGCGGCGCGCCGATCAAGTTCTGCTGGAAAGCGTTCGCGTTCAGCGCCTCGTTCTTCAAGTAGAGATACGCCACGCCATGAAACTGCTCGCCGCCGGTGCGCGTGATGGCGTTGGCAAGAAATCCCGACGTGCGTCCATATTCGGCGGAAAAATTGTTGGTCGAGATCCGGTATTCCTGGATGGCTTCGGGCGCCACCACAGCCAGCGGCCCGGTGATGAGGTAATTGTTGTTCTCCAGACCATCCAGCAAATAGTTGGACGACGAAGGACGCTGGCCGTTCACGGATAGCCCCAGCCCGCGGCCAGTGGCCGAATCGGACGTAACCCCCGGTTGCGTTACCAGCAGCGAGTAGACGTCGCGGCCTTCGAGGGGAAGCTTGTTAATTTCCTCGGAATCGATCACCTCCGATACGGTGGATTCCAGCGGCTCGCGCCTCCCCTTCTGCGCCTCGAACGATCCGGACTTGCTGGGATCGACGTCGGGGCCATAAAACGTTACGATGGTCTTTTGTCCCGGGAGAAAGACGCTCTGGTATTGGCCGGCCTCCCAAACATCGCTCAGGGGGCGCAGCCGGAAATCGAGTTCGATGCGCGCGGCCACGGTCAATCCGAGTTCCTGCACTTCTTGCGATTGATACGCCGCGGCCGTCACACGGATCTGATAAATGCCTGGGGAGAGCAACGGCAGGTAGTAGTAACCCGAGGCGTCGCTCGACTCGCCGCCGGCCAGACTGGAAGTGGCGCTCGAAAAGACGACGTTCGCACCGCCGATCGGGCGGCCGGTCACCGAATCGACCAGTTGTCCTGAAATGAGCCCCTGCGTGGTTTGCGAAGTGGCGGCCGCGGCGCAAACGAGGAGCAGCAGGCCTACACGGACTGGCGAAAATGTTTTCAACGCTCTAAAGCGCGGAGACCGCAATGACGTAGTAAGATGCAGGTTACCATGAAGAAGAAGTGGAGGCACTGGGCCTTCTGCGCTGTTCTTGCGGTCGGCAGCGCGTTGGGAGCGTCGTTGCTCAGCGATGTCCGCTTTTTTCAAATCCTGAACCTGAAGGCCTATGACGCGCATTTTGTGGTGCGTTATTTCCTGGGTCAGCGCCCCGTGATATCTAACATCGTCCTTCTGCTGGCGGATCAGAAGACCCTGGACACTTTTCCCGAGCTACGGCTCTTCTGGCACCAGCACTACGCGAACGTGATCCGCGCCGCGGGCCAAGCAGGCGCTAAGGCGATCGGCCTAGATCTGGCGTTTGGCGTACCAGTGGACAAGTATGAGCCCGACTATGACCGCATGCTGGGTGAAGCCGTCAGCACTTCGCCCGTGCCCGTGGTGTGCGCGTACGCGACCGAGCTGAATACGAACCCGGAAGCGCAGCGGATTCCTATCAACATGCTGTCCGCGGCACTGGGCTTGGCCGGATTTGCGAACGTGACCGCGGATTCCGACGATTTCGTGCGCCGGCAGGAGTTGATCGAAGCGCCGCCCCATAACCCAAGCGATCCTCCGTCAGCGCACTCGTTCGCGTTGCGCGTCGCAGAGAAGTTCGCGGGAAGCGACGCTCGGTGGCAGAATGGCAAGCTGATTTTTCAAGGCCGCACGGTTCCGATCGCGGCGGACCGGAGCATCGCCATCAATTATGCCGGACCGCCCGGTAGCTTCCCCAGCGTCTCTCTCTCCGATTTCGAGAATGCGGCCAAGGCAGGAAACATTGACCAGCTAAGGAAGTGGGTGAACGGCAAGATCGTGCTGGTGGGAACCGATTCACTCGATGACCGTCGCGCTACGCCGTTTTTCACGCTCTTCAACGGAACGAAATGGCTGACGCCGGGTGTCGAGATCCATGCCAACACAGTGCGAACGTTACTCGACCGGAGTTACCTGATTCCCGCGCCGCAGTGGGCACTGGCGCTGGCGCTGCTCGCAGCCACAACTCTCGCGGTATTGGCCGTTACGTCATTGGTGGCCAGCCGCGCCGTCAGCTTCGTGTTGCTGGAAGTGGTCGTGATTTTGGTTGCGACGCACTTATCGTTCGAGTGGGGATTCATCCTTTCTACCTCCGAGGTGCTGGTGGCAACTTCGTTGGGGTTGATCGCTTCGCTGGTGTATCGCTGGGCCACAGAGGAGACTCGTGGCGACTTGTTTCATCGCGCGGTATCGCTCTTCGTCGGCAAACAGCTGGCCTCGTCACTCGAAGAATCTTCTGAGGCGATCGCCTTATCGGGGAAACGCATGGAGGTGACGATCCTGTTCACAGATATTCGGGGCTTCACGGCTTTTACCGAACAGGTCTCCGAAGAACAAGGCCCGGAAGTAGTGGTGCAACTGCTGAACGAATACATGGCGATGATGGTGGGGATTATTGTGATGTATCACGGGCACGTGAACAAATTCATTGGCGACGGGATTCTGGCCGTATTTTCGGACGACGATGAAGGCGCTGAGCCGGGCGATCATGCGCTTCGGGCGGTTCGGTGCGCCACGCGCATGGTGACGGCTCGCAGCCGCTTTGAGACCGGGGCCGGCATTCACACCGGGCCAGCGGTTGTAGGAAATGTGGGTTCGGCCGATAAAATGGAGTACACGGTTTTGGGAGACACTGTGAATCTGGCGTCCAGGCTCGAAAGTCTGAATAAGGAGCATCATACGAAGCTGTTGATGACGGGAACGACGCAAGGGAGGTTAGGGAATCTGGTGGAGACGTCGCACCTGGGGCAGGCGCCGGTGCGCGGCAAGGCCCTGCCTATCGACTTGTACACGGTGACGTCGCTGGTGGTGAAGGCCGCGGTGAATGCGTAGGGGGCGGGGACCGGGCGTTCACACGAGTGTGAACGCGGCACGCCGGAGTGCGCGCGCCACAAACACACTGGCGTGTGCCATGAAGACATTTGCGTGGGCCACAATCCTCCTGTTACCGATACTCCTATTCGGCGATACCAAAGAAGAGCCGGTGGGGTTGGTGCTGTCGGCGACCGGGAGCAAGCTGCTGCGCGCCGATACAGAAACACCGCTCGCGGCAAGGCCGGGCGATCTATTGTTCGCGGGCGACGGGTTGAGGACCGAGACTGGTCCAGCGTCGTTCCTATTTTGTCCCGGCAAATCGCTTGATACGCTGACTGCGTCCGGCGAAGTCCGCCTGGATGCGAAGGCTACCAAAGTGAGAGTGGGCAAAATCACCGAGCAGCCGGCGCGTGCCTGCACGTTGCCGCAAACATTGCGTGTCGCCGCCGCCAGCCAGCAGCACTACGGAGTCAGCATGACGCGCGGGCTGAACAAGCCCGAGGCGCCGCCGACGCCGCACGACAAACTTGCCGCCGAGGTACAGGCCGAACTCACGCCCTATGAGACCGCGCTGGCGGCGAATCCAAAGGATCAGGCGGCGCTGGTGACGGAAGCCAGCATCTTCGAGAATCACAAGCTCACGGCCAACGCACTCGACATGTATTACAAGCTGCGTGAGCAGTGGCCGGACGCGGTGTGGGTGAAGAGCAAAATCTTCGATCTGGAGCAAGCGCTGGCAGACCAGTCGGCTGCGGCCACAGCCGCGGCACAGCCCGGCGGGCAGACTTACGCTCTTTTAGTCGGCATCTCCAAATATGCCAAGCCTGAGTTATCGCTGCAGTTCGCCAACGCGGATGCGAGCGTGTTCTCGAAGCTCCTGGAAAGTCCGCTGGGCGGCAGCGTCCCTAGCGACAACGTCCTGCTGCTGACCGACGAGAAGGCGACCACCGCAGCGGTGCGCAACGGCTTCCAGGATTTTCTCAAGCGCCGCGCGAGTAAGAACGATACCGTGGTGATCCTGATTGCAGGGCACGGCACTGTGGAAGTGCCGGGAAGCAAGAATGCGTTCATCCTCACTTACGACTCCGACCCGCAAGATCTGAAAAGTACCGCGCTCGGGATGGACGAACTGCAATCGCTGTTCGAAGAGCAGCTCAGCAAGGTTGGACGCGTCCTGCTGTTCGTCGATGTTTGCAAAGCCGGGACGATCGGGACCATCCACAACACGACCGTCGCTTCGAATGTCCAGCAGCTCGGCGATATCCAAGGCGATCTCTTCGGATTGCTCGCCAGCCGCCCGCGCGAGGTTTCGCTCGAAGGGCCGGAGTTCGGCGGCGGGCACGGCGTCTTCAGCTACTACGTGATGAAGGGACTAGAAGGCGCGGCCGATGCGAACCATGACGGCGTGGTGGATGCCGACGAGCTGATCAAGTACGTCAGCGATCAAGTGCCGATGGCGACCGCGAACAAGCAGCATCCGCGCGAGTTCGGCACCTACGACAACACGATGCGGCTGTCGGACACCAGGAAGCCGGGGATCACCATTGCGCAGAGACTCACCATTGAACAGAGCCTCGATGTCGCGCACTGGCGCGTGATCCTGGACTCTCGCAATGGCGGGCCACTTTATTTCGCCGGCGCTCCGCAGGGCCAGATTCCTGCCGCTTCGCCGGAAGCACAAGCTACCATCGATCGGTTTACGTCGGCCATCAACGCAGGCCGAATCCTGCCGTCCGATCCTAATAACGCTTTTGCGGCTCTGCGGGATGTGCGAGCGGTGGCGACGCCCGAGCAATATCAAGAGCGCCAGAACCAGCTTCGAGTAGCGTTGGAAAACAAGGCGCAGGAAGTGTTGCTGCGCTATCTGGCGGGCGACGAGACGCCGCAGTCGCGCGATGAATTCCAGAGCGGGGCGCGTTACATGGATGCCGCGCGGACATTGACGCAGGAATCGCTGTTTTTGGAAGGCCGCCAGGATTTCTTCCAAGGCCGCGCGCTGTTGTTCGACAAGAAATTTCCGGAAGCCGCGAATCTGCTGGAGGAGGCGGTGCGAATCGACCCGGGCGCCGCTTACGGATTCAACGCCCTCGGCATCGCGTATCTCGAACAAGCGCAGTATGACAAGGCGATTCCAGCCTTTCGCGATGCGGTCCGCCGCGCGCAGCACTGGTCGTATCCGCTGCACAACGAAGCCTTGGCCTATGTCGAGACGGGCGACTATCGATCGGCCATCCGCGCGTATCAGGAAGCCATCCGGCTGACGCCGCAGCACAGCTATTTACCGTACAATTTGGGGCTCGTTTATCAGCGCTTGAATCGCCGCAAAGACGCGGAGGCGGCGTATTCGAAAGCGGAGATGCTCGCGCCCGACTCGGCTGAGCCTTATAACGCGCTGGGCACGTTGAAAGCATCGGAAGGCAGGCGAACCGAAGCCGAGCAGCTTTACCGGCAGGCTTTGCAGAAAAATGCAAGTTTACTGCCTGCGCGGCACAACCTGGCGTTGTTGCTCGCTGGACAGAAAGACCGTGAGAAGGAAGCCATCGAACTTTGGCGCGAGAACCTTCGCCAGGCGCACGACTATCTGCCGTCACGTCTCAGTCTGGCCGAAGCGCTAGCCGCTCAAGGCGACAATTCAGGAGCGATTGAAGAATACCGCAAGGTCCTGGAGGCCAAGCCCGATTACGTGGCGGCTCACATCGCGCTGGCGGAGGCGCTGGTGAAAATCAACGACCGGGACGGCGCGCTCGATCAGCTTCGCCTGGCAACGAAGCAGGATTCGCACGATCCGGCGCTCTTGGAGCGCATCGGCGACCTGGAGGCCGCGCGGGAACACTCGGCCGAAGCCCGAATGGCATATCAGTCGGCCCTCGATCTCAAACCCGAGCGCGCAGTGAGAAAGCGCGTCGAGAACAAATTGAAAAACTTGGCTGGAAAATAGGGCAATTCACGAGAGGGCGCCCGCCTTCCAAACGGGCGCCCTCATTCCAGGCCACAGTTCCTCATTGCTGAGGGTGCGACCTCAGTAATTAGACGCTGTCCACGGAAATCGGTTGCAAAATCGGCCAATATCGGCTAACGCCTCTGGCCGGCAGATGCACCCTGCGTTTTGGGAGCCGATTTGCTGTCTGTGCCTTTGGAGCCGTCTGTGCCTTTGGATATGTCTATACCACCTTTGAAATATGCTCCGTCTTCGATCACGATGCCCGCGGTCTTGATATCGCCGACAATCGAGGCGCCCGTACGCAGGGAGACGCGGCTCTCCGATTCGACGTTCCCCTTGATGGTTCCGAAGACGACGATTTCGGTAGCCTTGATGTTCGCGTTCACTTTGCTGTTCGGCCCTATGGTCAAGCGGTTGCGCAGGTGCAGCTGGCCATCAAGATCGCCGTCCAGATAGAGTTCTTCGTCGCTGGTGACCTCGCCGATGATCTTCATGGACTGGCCGAATATAGTAGGAGTCGAGGCAGGCGGCGGCGCCTGATAAGTGTGATGAACGACCGGCGCAGCGGGTGCGGGCGGCACAGCTTGAGCCGGTGGCACGGGTTGAGCCGGTGGATTCTGAATCATTTGTCCGTCGTTTTGTTTTCCCCACATAAGAACACCGAAGCTACAGTGTACTGCCCGTACGCGGCAACAACAAGCTTTTTTGTCTTTGTTTTATTTGCTAACGGTGACAGCACCCGGCGATGGTTTGCGTTCGAAGAACTTCGGTTTGTCTAGCGTTGCGTCCACCACGACATCGAAAAAGCCGATCATCATCTCTTCCCAACTCTGCTCGCCGTAACGAACCTCCGCCGTTGGATCGGGGTTGCTCGGATTGTTCGGCGAATTGTCGAAGTAACCAACCCAGGTGAGATGCGTACCCCCTTTGAGGAGCCGCGGCTCGGCGAGCCGGTAATTGAGCTGCCATTGAAAGTCGTAGTGACTTACTTTGAGCAGCGTCTCCACGCGCCCATTGGGTTCGGTGATCAGGTACTCGAATCCCTTGCCGCGCCGGTGCATGTGCGGGAACATGCCGATCAGCAGCGCGTCGTTTGGCAGTGTGCCGGAGACCTGCACGCGATAGTTGGAATCGCCAGGCGGAATCACAAAACGATCGTTACTCATTTGAAGCGACAGCACGGCTTGCTTGGGTGGCTCCTTGGCGAAGACAATGCCGATGCGCGTGCGGTCTTCGGTGGCCCGGCCGTTAGCGGTGTAGTGCATCTGGAGCACCAGGTCCGAGCCCGCTTTGATTCGCTTGGCGATGCCGAGCGGCCACTGATCGTACGAATTGCCCGGCGTGTACACCATCAACAGATCGCTGGTGGTGAAGCTCTTCGGATTGGGCCGGTGGTCTTGCGTGGGCGGAAGCGAGAACATCACGCCGCGCGGCGAGCCCTCCAGCCATTTCGAACCAGGCTCTCGCAGATAGACCACGGCGTGATGAACAGCGGATCGGCTGGTAGTGCGCACTTCTACCTTCTGGACCCAGCGGTCCTTGGTGAAGCGCGTCGGCAGGATCAGATACTGGTAGTCGATGGCGCCTGTCGCGGGAACGGCAAAGGCCGCGGGCATTTCGAGGACTTCGTCAGGCGTTCCGACGTTCCAGCCTTGGGGCCAGAGGCGCGGCGGCGGAGCAACGTTGGGGTCACCGGCAGGCGCGCCCGATGTCACCCAAGACGCAAGCGCGTCGATCTCGGCTTGAGTCAGCGAACGGTCATTGGCGAAGTGGCCATAGGCAGGATCGGCGAACCAGGGCGGCATTTTGCGCGCGATTACTTGTTCGCGAATCGCTTTGGCCCACGGCCGCGTCTCGGCATAGGTGAGAAACGGCATGGGCGCGATCTCGCCCGCGCGGTGACATTCCTGGCAATGTGTCTGCAGGAGGGGAAGAATGTCCTTATAGAAGACCGGTTGGGCGATGACGGGCGAAAGCGCCAGCGCGAAACTCGCGAGGTCAGCGAGCCAGCGACGCAACGTACTTATCGCGGCATTCGGTGGAGCAGAAATGGACGGTTTGGCCCCCCACCTTCTCCTTAATCGAAGTGGCCGCGGCGATATAGGTTCCACAGACCGGATCTTTCTTTAGCTCGCCCGTCAGCGGGACTTGGCCCGAGGGACGCGGCGCAGCGCCCGGGGCGGTGGAACCGGGCTTCATCGCTTCCGCGACTCCCTTGAGCACTACTCCAATAATGCTCTTCAGCACGGTAATCACCACAACCGTGAGAAGAAGATAGAAGATAGCGCGAAACATTGTCGTTGGCCGTTGGCGCGGGATCGTCGGCGGTTGGGCGCGAACCCGCGCCGCGCTACCTACATTCTATCCGAAGGAGACGGCTATTCTTCTTTGTTGGCTGCCTTGCGAGCCGCGTCGATGCGCGCTTGCGCCCGGCGGGAAGCGATGAGCGCCGATGCGATGTCGATGCCCAGAGCCGGATTGATCATGGCGTCCTGCGCGCGCTTCAGAGCCTGCTCAGCCCGCGAAACATCAATCTCATGGCCCTTCTCGGCCACATCGCTCAACACCCGGACGACGTTGTTATTGATCTCCAGGAAACCGCCTACAATGGCGATGCTAAAGACTTGGTCACCCGGTGTTGTGTAGGTGAGGGCGCCGATCCCGAGTTCGGAGAGCAGCGCTGCGTGACCCGGCAGCACACCGATGAAGCCGTCCTTGGCGGGGATTTGCGCGCGCACGGCCTTCTCGCGCGCGAGCAACCGCTCGGGTGTGGCAATCTCGATATCGAACGAATCCGCCATCAGCTAGGCCGCGCCCTGCCTCTTCAGCTCTTCGGCCCGCTTCTTCACATCTTCGATGTCGCCTTGCATGTAGAAGGCTTGCTCGGGAAGCTCGTCATGCTTGCCTTCCACCACTTCCTTGAAACTGCGAACGGTATCGGCCAGCGACACATACTTGCCCTTGATGCCGGTGAATTGCTCTGCCACGTGGAAGGGCTGCGAAAGGAACTTCTGGATCTTGCGGGCTCGCGCCACGGTCTGTTTGTCATCATCCGACAGTTCGTCGATGCCGAGAATCGCGATGATATCTTGCAGGTCCTTGTAGCGCTGCAAAATCTGCTTCACCTGTTGTGCGACGTTGTAGTGCTCCTCGCCAACCACGCGCGGGTCGAGAATGCGGGAGCTGGAGGCCAGCGGATCGACAGCGGGGTAGATGCCCTGCTCCACCAGGCTGCGCGTCAGATTGGTGGTGGCGTCCAGGTGGGCGAAGGTGGTGGCCGGCGCGGGATCGGTGTAGTCGTCCGCAGGCACGTAAATCGCTTGCACCGACGTAATCGAACCCTTCTTCGTAGACGTGATGCGCTCCTGCAGTTCGCCCATTTCGGTAGCCAGGTTGGGCTGGTAGCCCACCGCCGATGGCATGCGTCCCAACAGCGCCGATACTTCAGAACCGGCCTGCGTAAAGCGGAAAATATTGTCGATGAAGAGCAGCACGTCCTGGCCGCCTTCATCGCGGAAGTATTCGGCGACCGTGAGGCCGGTAAGACCCACGCGCAGGCGCGCTCCGGGCGGTTCGGTCATCTGGCCATAGATCAGCGCAACTTTCGACTTGGTGTAGTCGTGCGGATCCAAGACGCCGGACTCCTGCATTTCCACCCACAAGTCGTTTCCTTCGCGGGTGCGCTCCCCGACGCCCGAAAACACGGACACGCCGCCATGTTTTAAAGCGATGTTGTTGATAAGCTCCATGATGACGACGGTTTTGCCAACGCCCGCACCGCCGAACAGGCCGATTTTGCCGCCGCGGAGGTAGGGTTCGAGCAAATCGATCACCTTGATGCCGCTCTCGAACATCTGCAGTTCGGTGGCTTGGTCCTCAAACGCCGGCGCCTGCCGATGAATGGGCCACTTCTGAGCCGTGTTCACCGGGCCCATGTTATCCACGGGCTCGCCAATGACGTTCATCACGCGGCCGAGAGTCTCGTTTCCAACCGGGACCTCGACGCCGTGGCCCAGGCTGATGGCTTTCATCCCGCGCACCATGCCGTCGGTGGGTTGCAGCGCGATGCAGCGCACACGGCCCTCACCTATGTGTTGCGCCACTTCCGCCATCACGTCGATGGGGACAGGCGTATTGAAGCCTTCGCTCGTGATGTGAATGGCCGTGTTGATGACAGGGATCTGGTGCTCGGGAAACTGAATATCGATGGCCGGACCGGCCACTTGAATGACCTTGCCATCCGCCTGTGTTGCTGTTGTAGTTGCCATAAGTACCTCTTTAAAGCAGAGCCACGGCTTAATCCAGTGCCGCGGCGCCGCTCACGATTTCAATGATCTCTCGGGTGATACTGGCCTGCCGGACCCGGTTCATCTTTAGCGTCAGGGAGCTGATCACGTCGGCGGCGTTTGAGCTGGCGGATTCCATCGCGGTCATGCGCGCGGCGTGTTGGGCGGCGTCGGATTCGAGCATGGAGCGATAGATCTGCGATTCGATGTAGCGGGGCAAGAGCGCCGCCAGCAGCTCGCCGGGCGGCTGTTCATAGATATAGTCGATCCGCTCCTGCTTTTCGGGAAGCTCCACGGGCAGCAGGCGCGAGCTCACCAATTGCGACGCCATCATGCTCTTGAAATTGTTGACCACCAGGTGGACCGAGTCGATTTCCGCCTTGCGGAACCTCTCGATCACCTTGCGGGCAATGTCCAACGCATCTTCGAAGCGCGGGGCTTTCTGAAAAAGCGTGGTGTATTCGCCGGCGATATTCGCGTGACGCCGCTTGAAGAAGTCGCGGCCCTTGCGCCCGATCAGTTCCAACCGGACTTCGGACTCGCGGTGCTCGGCGATAAACTTTTGCGCCAAGCGGATGACATTGGAGTTGAAGGCTCCCGCCAAGCCGCGGTCGGCCGTGATCACCAGCAGCAAAATCCGCTTTTCGGGCCGCCGGGCCAGAAGATCGATCTCCTCGCCGGCGTGCTGCTCGGCCGCGGCTTGCGCTACATTCGACAGCATGCGCAGGATGATTTGCGCGTAAGGGCGCGCCGCCAGCACGCGATCCTGTGCGCGCCGCAGTTTTGCGGCTGAGACCACTTTCATGGCCTTGGTGATCTGCTGCGTGTTTTTCACCGAGCGGATGCGCCGGCGTAAGTCGATCAGGCTGGGCATGGGCTAAGCCGTGACGAGGGCCTCTTTGTGCTGGGAAACGAAGCGCTCCTTGCACGCCTTCAGGACGGTGTTCAGTTTGGCCTTCACCTGATCGTCCAGGGTTTTCTTCTCGCGGATCTCCTGCAGAAGCGCCGGCTGCGAGGAATCCAGGAAACGATTCAACTCGGCTTCAAACGGGCGGATATGCTCTACCGCCAAGTCGTCCAGCATGCCGTTGGTACCGGCATAGATGATCACTACCTGCTTCTCTACGGGCACTGGAGCGTACTGCGGCTGCTTCAAAATTTCCACCAGGCGCCTGCCTCGATTCAACTGCTGTTGCGAAGCTTTGTCCAACTCGGAGCCGAACAAAGCGAATGCCGCCAGCTCGCGGTATTGCGCCAGATCCAGGCGCAACGATCCAGCGACTTGCCGCATGGCTTTCACTTGCGCGCTTCCGCCCACGCGGCTGACGGAGAGGCCGACGTCGATAGCGGGACGCACGTTGGAGTTGAACAAATCGGCCAGCAGGAAGATCTGGCCGTCGGTGATGGAAATCACATTGGTCGGAATGTAGGCCGAAATGTCGCCGGCTTGCGTTTCGATGATCGGCAGGGCGGTGAGCGATCCGCCGCCGTGGGCGTCGTTCAGCTTGGCCGCGCGCTCCAGCAGCCGGCTGTGAAGATAAAACACGTCGCCCGGATACGCTTCGCGTCCCGGCGGACGGCGCAGCAGCAGCGAAATTTCGCGATACGCGGCGGCGTGTTTGGAAAGATCGTCATAAATGCAAAGCGCGTGGCGTTTGCTGTCGCGGAAATACTCGCCCATTGCGCATCCGGCGTAGGGCGCGATGTATTGCATGGGCGCCGGATCGGAAGCGGTGGCCGCCACCACGATGCTGTAATCCATGGCGCCGTAGTTTTCCAGCGTCTTCACCACCTGCGCGACAGTGGAGCGCTTTTGGCCTACGGCGACATAGATGCAAATCACGTCGCCGCCCTTCTGGTTGATGATAGTGTCGAGCGCGACGGCGGTCTTGCCGGTCTGGCGGTCGCCGATAATCAGCTCGCGCTGTCCGCGGCCGATGGGGATCATGGAGTCGATGGCCTTGATGCCGGTTTGCAGCGGCTCTTTCACCGAGCGGCGATCCACCACTCCGGGAGCGATGGCTTCCACCGGGCGCGTTTCGCTGGTCGCGACGGGGCCTTTGCCGTCGATGGGCTCGCCCAGCGCGTTGACCACGCGGCCAACCAACGCCTCGCCCACCGGCACGGACATGATTTTGCCAGTGCGGCGAACCTCGTCGCCTTCCTTGATTTCCTGATATTCGCCGAGCAGCACGGTGCCCACCTGGTCTTCTTCCAGGTTGAGCGCGATGCCGGTGACGCCGTGCGGAAACTCCACCATCTCGCCGGACATCACGTTTTCGAGACCGTAAACACGGGCGATGCCGTCGCCGACCGAGATCACCGATCCGGTTTCGGAAACACTGACAGCCTTTTCGTAGTGCTCGATTTCCCCGCGCAGCAGACGCGCGATTTCGTCAGCTTGGATCTGAGCCATATGTCATTCTTGTCCCTTATTCCCCCATCCCCGATTCGGCCGCATTATTCCGAAGCCCTATTCCGAAAAATGTCCAGCCAGCCTTCTTCCCAACTCCCGCAGCTCGCCGCGGACCGACCCGTCGTACACCGTCGATCCGATGCGCGCCACAACTCCACCGAGCAGCGCCGGATCGACGTCGAATCGCAGGCGCATGCGTTTCCCCGTCAATTTCGACAGTTCCGATTCGAGGCTCGCGCTGGAGCGGTGGTCGATGGGCGCGGCCGAAGATACCTCCGCGCGCACAAAGCCGAGGCGATCGTCGAGTTGCAACTCGAAGGCTTCACGAATATCGCTTATAGAGCCGATCCGGCGGTGATCGATCACGACGTAAACGAAATTCCGGATCAGAGGCGATGCACCGGTTCTCTCCAGCAGTTTGGCCATGACGGCGCGTTTGCGCGAAGTTTGAATGGCGGGTGTCAGCAGCGCGGTGCGCAGCTCCGGCGATTCGTGAATGAGCGCCGCAACGGCGGCCAGTTGACTCACGGCGTCTTCGGGCTTGAGCGGCGAACCGGGCGCCATGACAATATCGACCAGGGCTCGAGCGTATCGGTTGGCGACGGCGGAGGCCATAGATCAGTTCGCCGCCTGCGGTGGAACGCGCCGGCTCAAATCTTCAAGAAATCCGGTCACCAGCTTGCCCTGTAAGTCCGGGTTCATGCGCGAGCGAATGCGCTGCTCCGCCAATCCGATGGCCAGCTCGGCCGAGTACTTCCGCAACTCGTCTTTGGCGCCACGCGTCATCAGCGCGATCTCCTGCGCGGATTGTTCCCGGATTCTCTGCAAATGGTGTTCGGTCTCTCGGCGGACGCGCTCGCTCTCGGCAGTCATTTCGGCATGCGCGCCTTCGCGCAGATTCTCGATCTCACGCTGCAGATTGGCCAGCCGCGCTTCGACGCTGGCTGCGTATGCCGCGGCCTCCTGCTTGATCTTGGCGGCTTCGGCCAACGCACCTTGGATTTCGTCGGACTGCTTGCGGAACAGCGGCGGGACGTTTTTCCCGATCAGATAGCCGAGCCCGACGGCGAGAATCGCGAAATTGGCCCACTTCCACCAAATCCACGGATCGCCCTGCTCGGCTTCGTTCTTTTCGGTGGCCGTGGCGGCGGGAGCTTCCTGCGGCAACGCGGAGCAGGTGAAAGCGAGGCCCAATGCGACGGCGAAGGTTGCGCGCCTCATCAGGCGGAAGTCCTTTCGAGCAACGCATTCGCGATCTGATCGGCCAGCGCATCGGCGGTGTTAGCCAACTGATCTTTGGCGACAGCGGCTTCGTCATACAGGTCATGCTCGGATTGATTAATCAGTTCACGGGCCTGTTGCCGGGCCTGCTCTACTTGAGCGCTCTGATCGCCCACCCAACCGTGGCGCGCCTCTTCCTGCTCCTGATAGATTGCTTCGCGCGCCTGGTGCAATTGTGCTTCGATGGACTTGGTTTGCTCGGCCGCCTTGGCCCGCATCGCTTCGGCCGATTCGCGCTGGCCATCGGTGGCCGCGCGCCGCTTGGCGAGCACCTCCGCCATGGGGCGGAAGAACATCCGCTTCAGGTACAGATGAACAACCAGCAAAAGGAAAAGGGTCGGAATCGCTTTTAGCAGGAGTTGACCGAGGTCGTGTAACGTCGATTCCATTTAGTTTTTAGAAGGGAACTTACAGACTACGGGAAGGCGCCTTCCGATAGCTACAGCACGCCCAAAACTGGTGTCCCAAAGACGCTACCGTAGCACAGTTGGGGTAATGAATTCAAGCGATTCTCTCCAGCGCCGTTATCCGACTGTGATGAAAACCCGCTCCCTGCCGGTCAAGGCTCGGCGGCTATTCGATGCTAACGAGCCGCGCTCGTGAGTAAGCGGACTACTTTGGTGCTGGCGGCGGAGCCGGCGGTTTGGCGAATTTTGCGTCGTCCGCCGGGACGTTCGGCTTGATTTCGGTCAGCGTGTATTCCTCGCGTCCGCTCACCCATCCGTAGGTCCGTTTGAAGGGCATCATTACACCTGCCACCGGACGATAATCGGCGAAATCGATTTGCGTGGGAACACGGCCCACCGCCGAATTGGCGTAGCGCACCATCCGCGTCAGCAGGCCGGTCTGTTTGTCGAAATAGAACGTTGCGATAAAGCCGCCCGGGCCGCTTCCCTGCACGACGTTGACGTCGTGGCCATCAATGTTGGCTGGGTAGCTCACTCGCCACGTCTTGAAAAATCCCTTGATGTTCCCCGGGAAAGCCAGTTGTCCGTCCAGTTTGCCGCCTTCGGCCGCAGTCGAGGTCAGTTGGTATTCCCCGGTCACCGTAAGCGGCAGCACGACCCATGCTTCGCGGCCGTCGGTCGTTCGGATCATGTCGCCTTCGCGCAGATGGATGATGGTGACGTACTTATCGGGCGCCTTCGCATAGATCTCGACCGGATTTGGATGATCCACCGGGCCGAAGATGGTGCTGGTTCCTTTGCCCGAATAGCTGGTGATCTTCGAGAGGGCATCGGCGCCTCCGAGAGCCTGGATATACTTGTCGAGAATCTGATTGATGCTCGGCACGACGGCGCCTGCCGAAGCCTGCGGCAGAACGTCGGTCGGCATGGGGACCGGGTCGCTGTAAATGGCGTCGATGGCCGGCGTTGTTGCAGGGCTTCCACTGCCGCGATGGCAGGTCCAGCAGGTCACCACCTGGGCTCCACCGAAGTTGGTTTTGTTGACGTTGTTCATCACCTGCACCATGCGGCGAGCGGTTACTTTTCGCGGAATGTCTTTGTCCCACTGGGGGTCGGACCCGCCGGCGCCGACGTGGCAGTCGCCGCAGCAGACGTTCAGGGCGGCCGAGAAGAGGCCCATCGTTCCCATGAACTCGTCGACGGTTAAACCTTTCAAAACCTGAATATTCTTGAAGACGTCGTCGGCCATCTGTGGCTTGGCTTGCGCAAAGGCCACGCCTCCGAAAGGCACTGCGGCGCCCAACAACGCAACGGCACTGCTGCACATCACTAGTCGTTTCGATGGAAGCTTCATCGCTACCTCTCCTTACTTTTCAAACATGAGGACGGTCGGGAACACATTCCTGCATGCAACCGTATAGGAAGTATGATGATACATACCAGTACGAAGCAAAGTCAAAGAAACAGGCTGAAACGTGCCGCTGGTGAGTTGTTCCTGAGGAGGGATCATGGCTGAAAAGATGCCGCAGACTGTCGCCAATCACGTGCGGACCCATCCGCCGTTTCATTTCTTTTTGCTTCCGGGGGCCTTGGTACTGCTGATCCTCACCGTCGTCAACGTGGTCCGGCACTATCAACAATTGGAAGCGTGGGCCTTGGTGGTGATCGGAATACTATTTCCTGTGGCGGTCTTGTTGATCCGAACGAATGCGCTACGGGTTCAGGACCGGCTGATCCGGCTGGAAGAACGGTTGCGGCTACAGGCGCTATTGTCAGCGGAACTGAGCGCGCGCATTGGCGAGTTGACCGAATCGCAACTGATCGCGCTACGTTTTGCCTCCGATGAAGAGCTGCCCGCGCTGGTCGGGAAGGTGCTTGCCGCGAAGATGGCCGCGGCGGATATCAAGAAGGCTATTGTGACTTGGCGAGCCGATACGTTTCGAGTGTGAGGACTCCATGGTGCTGAATAAACTTCTTCTCTGTTCTTTCGCGGCGGCGTTCCTTGTCGCGGCGGCCGTGGCTCAAGAACGGCTCCCAATGATACCTGCCGACAAGCTGACCGACGCGCAAAAGAAGGCGTTGGCGGAGATCCAGGCCAGCTCGTTTAGCGGCGGACCTCTTGTTGTGTTGCTGCGCGAGCCGCAGCTGACCGAACACGCGCTTGCGATAGTCACTTACTTTCGCAATGAGAGCGTGCTCGGGGGGAAGCTCACGGAACTCGTGATCATCATGGCGGCGCGGGATTGGACGCAACAATACGAATGGACCGCGCACTATATGCGCGCGTTGAAGGCCGGTCTCAAGCAGGAGACCGTCCAGGCGATCGCCGAGGGGCGGCGTCCGGCGGGAATGTCCGAAGACGAAGAGATCGTTTACGATTTCTGCAGCGAACTGGAACACAATAAAAGCGTCAGCGACGCCACGTATGACCGGGCGGTGAAGAAGTTCGGCGAACAAGGTGTTGTGACCATTACAGCGCTCCATGGCTGCTACGCGATGCTCGCGGGGGTGTTGAACGTCGCGCGCACGCCGGTGTTGCCTGCGAATGCACAGACGCCGCAGCTCCCGGCGCTTCCGAAATAGGCGGGGGCCATAGCAAGATGGTTTTTGATAATCGAGATGGCGTTCTCCGACAGGATGACCTCCTCCGGCTCAAAGACATTCTCGTGAGCCGGTCTTTGAGCACGTCGGGCAACTTCACGCTGCATTCTGGCGAGAAAAGCACCGTCTATGTCGATGGAAAGCTCACGACCCTGGTCGCCGAGGCGATGCCTCTCGTCGGTCGGGCCTTTCTTCAAAAGATACGGGAACGCGGCTGGACGCCGGAAGCGGTGGGCGGGCTGACCCTGGGAGCCGATCCGATAGCTTTTGCGATCGCACGCGAAAGCTTGGAATCCGGGCCGCCGATCGACGCTTTCGTGGTACGTAAGGAGCCCAAGAAGCACGGTACCGAGAAGTTCATCGAAGGACTGGAGGCGACCGAAGGCAAGAGCGTCGTGATCCTGGACGATGTCTGCACGAAGGGCGACTCCACCTGGCAGGCGATCGCCAAGGCTCAAGATGCCGGAATGAGGGTGCTAGGCGCGATCTGTATGGTGGATCGGCAACAGGGCGCGACGGAGATGTTGGCTGGGAAGGGAATTGTTCTGGAGCACGTGTTCACCCTGGAGGAGTTGGTGTCGCATAAAGACGGGCTCCGCGTCGGTACCGGCGTACAATAGGACCAAGTGAGCACTCAATCCAATCCCGAGCGGCTAGAGCTGGAAGTGCCGCTTCTCACGCGCCTCCGGGAGCGGGAGCGTCAACTCGCAATCGAGCGGGCGTTTACAAGTCGAAACTCACGGTGCCTGGCGAAGAGCAGTTCGAGCTTGGAAGAGACCCTGCGGACAATCACGGAGACTCAAAAGCGCATCGATGCTAATATCGCCGCGTTACTTGAGCTTCGCGGACGGCAGGAGCGCGGCGGCCCATCGTCGTAACCAGAAATTCAAACTCGCGCCAATCAAGAATTTACTTGCCCTGGACGCCGATTCGCAGGAAACTGAATTTTAGCGCCTGGATTCCGGGCGCTCGTCCCTGGAGGTAACCGCGAATTGAAACTCAGTGAAGCCGCCGTCTTCGAGCCAACCGAGCGGTGGACCGTCACCGACGCCAGCGAGCTCTACGATGTTGCCAGCTGGGGCAAGGGCTATTTTTCCGTCGGAGGGAACGGACACCTGTGGGTGCATCCGAGCAAAGAGCCGGCGCGCGGCATCGATCTGCGCGAGTTGATCGAGAAACTCCAGTTGCGGGGCATTGGGCTTCCCATTCTGATCCGCTTCGCCGAAATTCTCAAGCACCGGCTGGGCGAAATGTACCAGGCCTTCCAGAGCGCTATCACCGAGCACAACTACAAGGGCGATTACCGGTGCGTGTATCCGATCAAGGTGAATCAGCAGCGGCAAGTGGTGGAAGAGGTGTTCCAATTCGGCCGGCCTTATCATTTTGGTCTGGAAGCCGGCTCCAAGCCCGAGCTGCTCGCGGTTCTGGCGGTGGCCGACAATGAAACGCCCATCATCTGCAACGGCTTCAAAGACGACGAGTACATCGAGATGGTCATGCTGGCGAAGAAAATCGGCCGGCAGATTATCCCGGTGGTCGAGAAATACACGGAACTTGATCTAATCCTGAAGCACTCCCAGCGCGTTGGTGTGCGGCCCACCATCGGGCTACGGCTCAAGCTTGCGGCCAGGGGATCGGGACGCTGGAAATCTTCCGGGGGTTATCGCTCCAAGTTCGGCTTAACAGTGAGCGAGGCCCTGCAAGCGCTCGAACAAATGAAAGCGGTCGGGATGGAGGATTGCCTCGAGCTGCTGCACTTCCACCTGGGCAGCCAGATTACCAACATCCGGCAGATCAAGGCTGCGGTGATGGAGGGCGCGCGCATTTACGTGGAGCTGAAACGCTCCGGCGCAGGGCTAAAATACCTGGACGTCGGCGGCGGGCTGGGCATCGACTACGACGGGTCACAGACCGATTTCGAATCGAGCGTCAACTACACGCTGCAGGAATACGCGAACGACGTCGTGTATCACATCCAGAACGTCTGCGACGAAGCCGAGGTAGCGCATCCGACCATCGTGTCCGAAAGCGGGCGCGCGATCGCGGCCTATCACAGCGTGCTGGTGTTCAACGTACTGGGCGTGAGCGGTTTCGGTGAGGATGGTTTCACGCCGGTGCCGGAGGACGCCGAGCAGCCGCTCATCGATTTGCAGGAAACCTACCGTTCGCTCAGCTCCAAGAATCTGCTGGAAAGTTTTCATGACGCGCAGCAGGCGCTGGATTCCGCGCTGAACCTGTTCAGCCTGGGCTATCTGCCGCTCGCGCAGCGCAGCCAGGCCGAGACGTTGTATTGGGCCATCTGCCGGCGCGTTCATCGCATGGCCAAAGAGCTCGACTATTTCCCCGAAGAGCTTGAGGGGTTGGACGGCATGCTGTCGGACACCTATTTCTGCAATTTTTCGCTGTTCCAGAGCATGCCCGACAGTTGGGCCGTCAAGCAACTTTTCCCGATCATGCCCATCCACCGGCTGGACACGATGCCGACACGCAGCGGTGTGATCGGCGACATTTCTTGCGATTCCGACGGCAAGATCGATCAGTTCATCGACCGTCGCGATGTCAAACGCACGTTGCCACTGCATTCTTTTAACGGTGATCCTTACTATCTGGGCGCCTTTCTCGTGGGCGCGTATCAGGAGATCCTGGGCGATCTGCACAACCTGTTCGGCGACACGAACGCGGTGCACGTGAGCCTGGGGCCAAGCGGCGACGTGATCCTGGATGCTGTGATTCGCGGCGATACGGTGCGCGAGGTGCTGGATTACGTCCAGTTCAACGCCAAGGCGTTGCTCGAGGAGTTCCGTCGCGATGTGGAGACGGCGCTGCGCGATGGGAAGATCGGCTACGAGGAATCGGGGCGGCTGCTGAAATTCTACGAAGAGGGCCTCAACGGCTACACGTACCTCGAACAATAAATCCCAGCCCGCGCGATCCCTGCCAGCGCATTTTCACGACAACCTGCGGGTCATCCTGGTGGCCCCGCGCAATCCGCTCAATATCGGTGCCGCGGCCCGAGCGATGAGTAACTTCGGATTCTCGCGGCTTCGGCTGGTGAATCCCTATCACATCGCCTTTCAAGAGGCTCGCTCAGCGGTACACGCCCACAAGATCTTGCGCGCTGCCGAAGAATTCCCGACACTGGCTGAGGCGATCGCCGATTGCAGGCTCGTGGTGGGAACCACGGCGCTCGGCCATCGTGAATTGCAGCACACTCTGCGCGCGGTGGAGTTCTGCGGTCGATTGATCCGCAAGCGCTTGGCGGCGGCACCGGTCGCACTATTGTTTGGGTCCGAGAAGTTCGGGCTCTCGAACGAAGACATGAGCTACTGCCACTGGCTGCTTCGCATCGGGACCGAGGGCTCCATGAATCTCGGCCAGGCGGTTGCGGTGTGCCTTTATGAGCTGGTGCGCAATCCGGTGCCGCTCACTCCAGACAAGCGGAAGGCGGCCACTGCCGAGGAATTGGACCGATTGACCCAACTGTTGACCGACGTTTTGCAAAAGTCAGGCTATGTACATACCGAAGGCACGGATGCCAAGGTCCGGCGGCTGGTCCGGCGACTCGGTCTTGCGGGGCACGACGCGGAAATATGGCTCGGTATGATCCGCCAAATCGAATGGAAGCTCAAGAGTAAGTTATCCTGAGGACTCAGCAATGACTAAGGTTCAGCTCGAATACGAACTTGTCCGCCCGTTGACCGATCACGACGCCGCGGCAGTCGCCGATGTGCATAGTTGGTACGGCATCCAGCGCGTGCAACTGGCGCCGTCTCTCGACCGGCTGCTAGTGGAATACGATGCCTCGCGCCTCAGCGAGAAAGACGTCGAAGCCGTGCTCCAGCGGTTTGGTCTGCCTATCCAGCGCAAGTGGGCGACTCCCTGAGGCGTTTCCCCAAGGATAATTTCAGCAGCTGCCTCAGCGTGGCTCGGCTCAAGTGATGCCGCCGAAATGATGTAATAGTCTCGTGCTTGCGCGTGCCGCCCGACTAACCGCCGCTTGGCTCGTTACATTCTTCCTCTTTGCCTCGGGGCCGGCATTCCGCAGCCGGGCGCAACTCGACGATCACTACGCGAAGCACGGCTCCGAGTTCGGCGCCATCAGCGAAGCCGAATACCTGCGCCTCGCTCAGGCACTGAGAGATGCCCCCGCCGGCGGCCCGATTCTCGAAGCTCGGCGTCCCAACGGCGAGTTCAGCCGGTTCGATCGCCGGCATGGTTACTTCGGCGCCTATAATCCCGACGGGACCATCCGAACGTTCTTCGTCCCGAACGATGGCGTGCGATACTTTGAGCGTCAGGCCCGTAGACGATATGACTGACGACGAAATGGCCGCTTACCTCCGCGAAAACGGCTACCCCGAGCACATCGTTCGCGCCGGGCGCGCGGGATTGATCGAGCGCTGGGGCAAGTTCGTCGCCGAGGTAGAGCGCGGCTATCGATTCGGGTTGGAGGACTACCGCAACGATCTGGACCTGCGCGGCATCATCGCCATGTTAGGCCTGGATACCGAGGTCAGCGATCTGGACCGGCGCTTCGAGGCGATGCTTACAAATCGTGACAAAAGGGTCTGGGAAAGCTCCGCCGCAGACCCCTTTTGGGACTTCGGTTATCCTAGTAGTACTGGTAGTCATTTCCTGGAAGATCTTAGAAACGAAGGACTTTCCTAGCATTGTCCAGAGCCCAATAGACATTATGGGGATTGTTTAGTAAACTGTTCCCTGGTACACTCTCTCCATGTCGCACTTGGGCCATTTGCGATTGCTGGAAGCCGAGAGTATCCACATCATGCGCGAAGTGGCGTCCGAGTTCCAGCGCCCCGTGATGCTGTATTCCATCGGCAAGGACTCCTCGGTCCTGCTGCGGCTCGCCCAAAAGGCTTTCCACCCGGCGCCGATCCCGTTTCCGCTGCTACACGTCGATACAACCTACAAATTTCGCGAGATGATCGAATTCCGCGATCGCTACACCGCCGAGATCGGTGCGAAGCTGATCGTGTACACCAATCGGGAGGCCGTCGACGACGGCGCAAACCCCTATCGCTTGGGAACCCAGCGCTGCTGTGGACTGTTGAAGACCAAGGCCCTCCTGGACGGTCTGCGCCAGGGCGGGTTCGATGCGGCAATTGGCGGGGCCCGGCGCGATGAAGAAAAATCGCGGGCCAAGGAACGGATCTATTCGTTTCGCGATGAGAAGGGCCAGTGGGATCCGAAAAACCAGCGCCCTGAATTGTGGAATCTGTTCAACGCGCGCATTCATCCGGGCGAAAGTCTCCGCATTTTTCCGTTATCGAACTGGACCGAGATGGACATCTGGCAATACATCCACGCCGAAAACATTCCGATCGTGCCGATGTATTTCGCTCAGGACCGCGAGGTGCTGGTGCGTGGCGACTCGCTGATCCTGCTGGAGCAGCCGTTTGTTCCGCTCTTACCTGGTGAAAAGCCGCAAATAGTGCGCTGCCGGATGCGATCCCTGGGATGCAGCCCGTGCACCGGCGCAATCCGGTCGGACGCCGACACGATTCCGAAGATCATCGAAGAGCTGGTGTCGTTCCGAAGATCCGAACGGGAAAATCGCGTCATCGATCACGACCAGGAAGGCTCGATGGAGATTAAGAAGCGGGAGGGCTACTTCTGATGGCCGCGATCGCCAAAAGCCCGGTCGCCTTCGAGATCGAGGATTTTCTCGCGCAGGAGCAAGCCAAGGACTTACTGCGATTTACGACCGCGGGCAGCGTGGACGATGGCAAGTCTACTCTGATCGGCCGTCTGTTGTTCGATTCGCAGAGCGTTTACGAAGATCAGCTCAAGGCGGTGACCAAAGCGTCGGTCAACCGGTCGGCGGGCGCTATCGACTTTTCGCTCCTGACCGACGGTCTGCGCGCCGAGCGGGAACAGGGCATTACCATCGACGTCGCTTACCGCTACTTTGCGACCGCGCGCCGCAAGTTCATCATCGCCGACACGCCGGGACACGAGCAGTACACGCGCAACATGGCCACCGGGGCGTCGACGGCCGATCTTGCAGCGATCCTGATCGACGCGCGCAACGGTGTATTGCAGCAATCCCGGCGCCATGGCTATATCGCGTCGCTGCTCGGCATCCCGAACCTCGTGGTCGCGGTGAACAAGATGGACGCGGTGGGTTACGACGAAGCCATCTTCCGAACCATCGAAACCGAATATCGCGAATTCATAGGACGGCTCCACGCGCCCCATGTGTACTTCCTGCCCATCAGCGCGCTCGAAGGCGACAACGTGGTGAGGGCCAGCCGGCACATGCCGTGGTTCCAAGGGCCAAGTTTGTTGGAGTTCCTAGAAACCGTTCCGGTTCAGCACCGCACACGCGCCGCAGCGTTTCGTTTTCCGGTGCAGCGCGTCATCCGGCCGGATCAAAACTTCCGGGGCTATGCCGGACAAATCGTTTCCGGCGCCGTTCGCCCGGGTGATGGCATTCTGTCGCTGCCTTCGGGCCAGCGCTCTCGCGTGAAGAGTATCGAAACTTTCGACGGCCGTCTGGAAGAGGCGGTGGCGCCGATGTCCGTCACGCTGACGCTCGAAGATGAAGTGGATATCAGCCGCGGCGACATGCTGGCCTCGGCGCAGAAGCCGCCCGACGTAGCGCGCCAGTTCGACGCGAGCATGGTGTGGCTGAATGAGCAGCCGCTCGATCTCAGCCGGCGCTACATGCTGAAGCACACGACGCAGACTCTGCCCGCGGAAGTGAAAGCCGTAAAGCACCGCGTCAACATTAAGACGCTCGAACACGAGGCGGCAGACTGCCTTGAGATGAACGGGATCGGCGTGTTGCGGATCGAGACCAGCAGGCCGATTTACTTCGACGCCTACACACAAAATCGGTTCACGGGAAGCTTGATCCTCATCGATCAGGAAACGAATGCCACCGTCGGAGCCGGCATGCTTCTTGCTCCGGTGATCGTGGAACGCGATCGGCCTAAAGCCGTGGTGATCGATCTCCGGCACGAACGCGTGACACCGGTCGAGCGGCTCGCGCGCTATCGGCACGGCGGCGGAACAGTATCGTTGGGCCATCGAAGAACGTTGGCTTGGATGTTGGAGCGGAGATTATTCGATCGTGGATGCGTCGCCACGGTGATTGAGCACGCGTCTGGGGAAACGCTGGAGACGCTCGAAAAGGCCGGTTTATTGGTTTTGCTCGTTTCGAGCCAATCGCCGGATTGGGAACTGCCGAGAGATGATTGGGAGGCGACCGACTTTGTGATCGCCGCGCTCGAAGGGAGCGAGATCCTGCTGCGGAATGAATCGCTGACAGGCGGAGAGGGAATTTAGGCTGGGGTTGCGTCGGCCTTCGAGCCGCAACCGTGAGAGGGCGATGGACGTGAGTCTGGGTGAAGTGAGTGATTGAAAGATGGCGACCGTGACGTTGGACCAGAAAATCGATAGTGCGAGAGCCCTGATTCACAGCGTATTCGCTGAAAAGGGTGGCGCCGCGTGCGTTACATGCAGCTTTCAGACGGAGTGTATGGCCCTGGTGGATTTATTGATTGAGCGGCAGCCCAGCATCCCGGTACTGTTTCTGGATACCGGCTATCACTTCCCCGAAACTTATGTTTACCGGGATCAAATGGCCGAACTAATGCGTCTGAACCTGGTGAATCTCGCCGCGAAGATGTCCGTGGACGAGCAGGAATCGCGCTTCGGCATCCTCAACCAGACCGCGCCCGACCGGTGCTGCGGCATCCGAAAAGTGGAGCCGCTGTTCCGAGGCCTCGGCCACTATGACATCTGGTTCGCCGCGTTGCGCCGGGAACAATCGGTAACCCGGGCGAATTTGCAGCCGGTGGATTATTTCAAGTTGCCCAACGGGCATCAATTGCGGAAAGTGAGCCCTCTCGCCGACTGGACGAACGCGGACGTGTGGGCCTACTTGAAGCGCCGCGGCATTCCTGTACTGCCGCTTTACAATCAAGGCTACACTAGCATCGGCTGCGCGCCTTGCACCACGCCGCCGGTCGATCCGGACAACCCGCGCTCAGGCCGCTGGAGCGGTCAAAAGGTGGAGTGCGGAATCCACGTTCAAAGCGAGTAAACAAGTGGAAATCGTACTCGGCTTCATCATCGCGGTAGCAATCGGCATCACCGGCGTCGGCGCCGGAGTCATCACGGCGCCCGTTTTGATTCTTTTCATGCATGTTTCTCCGGCGCACGCCGTGGGCACGGCCCTCGTATTCGGCGTTGCCGTGAAGATCCTGGTTGTTCCCATGCAGATTATCCGCAAACAGGTGGATTACCGGGTGTTGGGTTACATGCTGGCCGGTGGAGTTCCGGGTGTGCTGACGGGTTCCTATGTTCTGGCGAAACTCAGCGCTAAAGGCTCGCACCAGGGGATTCTCTACGCTGCTCTGGGGGGTACCGTGATGATCATGGCGGGTGCGAATCTCTACCGCTTGTGGCTGCATCCGGCTCGCAAGCAGGAACGGGATTTGTCGCGCTGGCTGACCTTGATCGCCCTGCCGATCGGCGCGGAGGTCGGATTTTCGTCGGCGGGCGCGGGCGCCATTGGATCGCTGGTGCTGCTATGGATGACTCCGCTTTCGGCCGCGCGCGTGGTGGGTACCGATCTGTTCTTTGGACTCTGCCTGTCACTCATCGGCGGCACTGTCCAGCTCAGCGCAGGAAACTATGACCTGGCGATTCTGACCAAGCTTGTGATCGGCGGCGTTTTCGGCGCGTTCGCGGGAACGTACGTCGCTGCCATCACGCCGCAGCGAGCGTTCCGCATCGCGCTTTCGATCTGGCTTATTACCCTCGGCGCGCAACTCTGCTGGAGCGGCGTCAGCCAACTCTAACGATTCGCCCCGCAAAAACCGCCTTGTCGCTAGGCGCCGGCTGTCGTGGCTGCCCCTGCCAGGTGCACGTTGAAAAACTCCAGCGTCAGCGACCATGCCTGCCTGGCGGCGACGGCGTTGTAACTGGCGCGAGCGTCGCAGAAGAATCCGTGATCGGCGGTAGAGAAAACAACGTGGACGTAATCCTTCTTCGCCGCGCTCAGAGCGGCCTCGACGGCGTGTACCGCATCTGAGCCGACGTGGCCATCCAGGCCGCCCCAGAAATAAAGGGTCGGAGCCTTCAAGTCCTTCAGACGGTCGATCAGGCTGGGGAACCTGCCGCCCGGAGCAATGCCACCGCCATAATAGGAGACTGCGCACTCGAGTGGCACGGTGAGAGCCGCCAGAATCGAAACGCGTCCGCCCATGCAGTATCCAGTGGATCCCACAGCCAAATCTTTCGCCTCGCCTTTCTTCAGCCACTGATAAGCCGCTTGGATATCGGCGGCGAGACCTGCATCCGTCAGCGCCTGCATGTGCGGCATCACTTCAGCGAAATTCGTATAGCCCGCTTCCAGGCCCGGCGCGGTGCGATGAAACAGCTCGGGCGAAATGGAGAGATAGCCTTCCCGCGCAAAACGTTCAGTGAGGTCGCGGATGTGGGCGTTCACACCAAACGCTTCCTGGAACACCAGCAATCCCGCCCGGGGCTTGCCGTCCGGGTGTGCGACGTAAGCGCGCATCGAGCTTCCATCGCCGACTGATAGCGTGACATATTCCGTTTTGGGATTCATATTTTGCCTTCACGATGATACCGCAAAGATTCCGATGGAACAGAGCGTCGCCATCGCGGCGCGGCACGTGTGACGACGATTTCGACCGGCCTTGCTACTCGGCGGCTTTTTCTGCCGGCGGTTCCGGTTCGCCCGCAACTTTGCGCGCGTGCTCGAACAAAAAGCTCAGCGTCTTGTTGCTGCGGATCTGATACGCGATGCGGCTCAAGATCCCGTCTTTTTGCAGCTTTTTGCGTACGGCCGCTACCGGCTCGCGTTGTTGTTTGGCGATGCGCTGGACCTCGGCGTCCACTTCGTCGTTGGTCGGCGCGATGGCCTCGCGCTCGGCGATCTTATCCACCAGCAACGATGCCTTCACATCGTGCAGAGCCTTGGGACGCTGCGATTCTTTCAGCTTGGCCCAATCGATTTTCAGCTTGGCAGGATCGATACCGCGCTCCGCCAACTCCCGGAACTGGTTTTCGACCTGCGATTCAATCTGCCGCTCGATGTACGCTTCGGGTACTGGAAACTCGTGCGTCTCGATCAGCTTGTCGATCAGTTCGTCTTTCGCTTTCTGTTGCGCGGCGTATTCGCGCTCGTGAAAGATAGCTTTGCGCACCGCCTCGCGCAGCTCGTTCAGCGTCGGATAATCGCCCAGATCCTGCGCGAACTCGTCGTTCAGCTCCGGCAGCTCCTTCGTTCGGATTACGGTCAGCTTCGCACGGAACCGCACGGTTTTGCCTGCCAGCCGCTTTTGCCCGAAGTCTTCCGGGTAGGTAACGTCGAACTCTTTCTCTTCCTCCGGCGACATGCCGCGCAGCGCGTCGGAGAAGCCCGCCAGCGTGTCGGGATCGCCCACGTGCAGCACAACTTCGTCCTGATGGATCTCCTGATCGGCGCCCGAAAGACTGTCGAGTGTAACCACTGCGTAGTCGCCGTCGACGACAGCGCGCGGCTCCACGTTCACGAACTGCGACTTCTGCTCGCGGATCTCTTCCAGGCGCTTGGCGATGTCCTCGTCGGTGATTTGGGGCTCGCTATAGTGGACCGTCACGCCGCGATAGTCTTTTAGTTCGATCTCCGGCGCCACTTCGAACTCCGCCTTGAAGCGCAGCGGCTCGCCCTCATGGAAATGGACGTCCTTCACGTTCGGACGCCCGACCACTTCCAGATGCTCTTCTTCCACCTTCTGCTTGAAGTATTTTGGCAGCAGATTTTCAAGAACATCGTCCCGCACCTGCTTGGAGAACTTGGTGCGGATCAGGCTGGCCGGCGCTTTGCCGGGACGGAAGCCCGGGAGCTTGGCCTTCTGCTGGATGTCCGCCACAACGCGGTCGGTCTCGCGGGCGATCTCATCCACGGGAACCGTGATTTCGATTTCGTGTTTGCAACCTTCGACTAGCATTTAGGAATGAGAAGAGCGGGACGTCTAGTGGCCCGTGTTTCCATTGAAACACCGAGCCCCCGGTGGAGGCAATTGTTACCTCGCCAACCTACTTGGCGGCCACGGCCAGCTTGGCGCCTTCCTTAAGAGCTTCGGCCTTGTCGGTGGCTTCCCAAGTGAAGGTCGGCTCGGTCCGGCCGAAATGTCCGAAAGCAGCCGTCTTGCGATACACAGGGCGGCGCAGCTTCAGGCTTTCGATCATCCCCTTGGGCGTGAGTTGGAAATTGGAGCGAATCAGCTCCACCAGACGCTCGGATTCCACTTTGCCGGTTCCGAAAGTATCCACCATCACAGAAACCGGTTCGGCCACGCCGATCGCATAGGCCAGCTGCACTTCGCAGCGCGACGCCAGGCCAGACGCGACAATGTTCTTCGCAACGTAGCGCGCCATGTAGCAGGCCGAGCGGTCCACTTTGGTCGGATCCTTGCCCGAGAAGGCGCCACCGCCATGACGGCCCATGCCGCCATAAGTGTCGACGATGATCTTGCGGCCTGTGAGACCGGTGTCACCGTGCGGCCCGCCGATCACGAATCGGCCGGTCGGATTGATGTGGAACTTGGTGCCCGAGTCCACCAGGTGCGGCGGAATCACCGGATCGATGATGTGCTTCTTCACTTCAGCGCGAAGTTCTTCGGTGGATATTTTGTCATCATGCTGCGTGGAAATGACCACGGCATCGATGCGCTTGGGCTTGCTGCCCGCGTATTCCACGCTAACCTGGCTCTTGCCGTCCGGGCGAAGGAAGTACAGCTTGCCGGCCCGGCGGATCTCGCTCAACTGACGCACCAGCTTGTGGGCCAGCATGATGGGCAGCGGCATCAGTTCTTCGGTCTCGTCGCAGGCAAAGCCGAACATGAGGCCCTGGTCGCCCGCGCCGCCGGTATCCACACCCATGGCGATATCGGGCGATTGGGTTTGAATGGTGTTGATGATGCCGCAGGTGTTGCTGTCGAAGCCCCACAGTGCGTTGTTGTAGCCGATGTCGTCGATCACGCTGCGCACCAGCTTGGGAACATCGAACGTGCTCTTAGTGGTGATTTCACCCGCCACCACGCAAAGTCCGGTGGTGATCAATACCTCACAGGCTACTCGGCCGGTAGGATCGTCCTTCAAGACCGCGTCCAGAACCGAATCGGAAATCTGGTCCGCCATCTTGTCGGGGTGTCCTTCTGTGACGGATTCTGACGTAAAAATATGCCGCATCTTCTCTGACACCGAAAAGCCTCCTCAAGTCTTCTCAAAATATTGGAGGGTCGTGATTTTCCGACCGAGAACCAAGCGGAAAGTCTATCGCTTTTGAAGCAACCCGGTCAACGAACCGGGGTCCATCCCTGAAGCCCCTCGTAACTTTGGTTCAATTGACTATTTTAATGACGCGCTGCATGCAATGCAAATTTGGGGTTGGCTCTAGGGGGTTGGCTATGGTGGCACGCTCATCCGGAGGTCGGCTATTCCGGCGCCTCCATGTGATCGCCCTGAACTCGATGCGCTTCGTAGCGAGGAGAACCAGGTTTGGAAAGGATCCGCAGCCAGGTGCTCGCAGATAAACGTCGTAAACGCAGGGCAGTGAGTCTCACATTCTATGGTTTCTTCGTCCCTGGTCTTCACGACGGTCAAGTGTCCCGATGCACCGTCGCGGGGTCGAACGCGGCCAGGCACACCGCGATGTACTCGGCGCCTTCCGGCCCGGGAGTACTGTAGCGGACCCACTCGCCGCGCGGAGCGACGACGGCTTGCCCGGCTTTCACCTCGAGCAGTCCGTTCATCGATTCCACGCGCAAGGAACCCTTCAGAACCACGGTGTATTCGTCGAATTCGGGCTGCTGTCCGGGTTCGCTCCAACCGGAAGGGCTGTGCATGTGCGCGATGCTGACGGCCGAATCCTTGGTATTCACGCGGCCAATATACTCGTCGATCTGCTTGTTGCCGGGGACAGGAATTCGAGTAGCGCTCGGAACAAGTCGGGGCATAAGGCGAATTGGTATTAGTGATCGCGATCGGTGACCAACTCGGTCAGCGCGTACATGGCTCGCTGGTTGGGCGAATCCGGAAACTCGCTCATGATCGTACGCGCACGTTCGGTGAAAGACTGCGCGCGCTCGCGCACGCGATCGAACCCACGGCGCACCTGAATCATGCGGAGGATCTTCTGGAACGGAGCCTGGTCATAATTGCCGTCCTTGAGCACGGTGGCCACCAGTTGTCGCTCTTCCGGTGTCGCCTCTTCTAGAGCGTAGATCAACGGCAGCGTGACCTTGCCTTCGCGAAGATCGCTGCCTACAGGCTTGCCGAGCACCTTCTCATGCGAGGTGAAGTCCAGCATGTCATCCACTAACTGAAACGCGATCCCGAGATTCCAGGCAAACTCGCCGAGGCGCGTTTCGGTGGCTTCGCTCGCGCCACCCGTCGTTGCTGCCATCAGGGCGCCCAGACGCGCGCAGGCTGAAAACAGGCTGGCGGTTTTGCGATCCACCAATTCCATGTAGTCGGCTTCCGAAATGTCGATCTTCCCAATGCGCTCCAACTGGAGCAGTTCGCCCTCCACCATCATCTGCGTCAGCGCGATCAGCAGATCCAGGACGTGGAAGTTTCGCTCGCGCAACGCCACCTGGAAGGCCTGCATGTACAGCCAATCGCCCGCCAGCACGCACGTGTGGTTTCCCCAGATGGCGTTCGACGACGGCCTTCCGCGGCGAGTTTTGGCGATATCGATGACATCGTCGTGCACCAGCGTCGCTGCGTGAATCATTTCGACGACCGCAGCCATGCGAACGGTGCCGTCGCTGACGCCGCCGACGAGCTGCGACGCCAGCAGCACCAGAATCGGCCGCAGCCGTTTACCGCCGCCATCTTGCAGGTAACGGGAAATTGTGGTGACCGCATCGACGCTGGCCACCGATTCCAGGCTGATCTCGCGCTCCACCCGATCGAGATCCTTTTTGACCAGTTCGAAGATCTCCCGCGCGGTTAAAGTGTGCCCGAGCCTGCCAAATCCCATGGAATTTTCAGTTTAGCAGGTTGGCTGAACAGGCCATCCCACCGGGTTATGGTAGATCTGGGGAAGAAGTGCCATGTTGGGCGAGCAACTTCAACTTTTGATCCTCTTGTACATCCGGCCGGTGCGCGCGGCGAGCCGGATCATCGACCATGGCCGGCTTTGGTTTGCTCTGTGTGCCGCCGCGCTGGTGCTGGTGGCCATGCCTGGCGGAATTTTCGTGCCGGACAGTCCGCGGCCCAACCTGTTCGCGACGATTATCTTAACCATCGCTCCCACCGGCGTCCTCAAGACGATCGGCGCCACTGCGCTGGCGTTTGTCCCGGCGGTGATGCTCGTCATGACGGTCTACCGGTCGCACGAAAGTTTTCCAGTGATGCTGCGGAAAGACTATCTCACGCTGCTGAATTGCGTTTTGCTGTCGATGGCGGCGGCATTCCTGCCGCTGGCGGTGTTGAGCAGACTTCTTCCGTTTCTGGGATACGGCTTGGCTCTGGCTATTCTTGTCACGGCGGAGATTTATTTCCTGATTTTGGTGGCGTACTGTGTGCGAACGCTCTGGGGGACCGGGCTGGCAGTGGCCGGAGTGGCGGCTGTTGTCGGCATAGCGGCAATGTTCGGCGGCACGGTCGCCTTCCTGTTGTTGGGTTCGTTTAGGTATTACTTGGCGTCGCCGTTCTTGCTGTATTACGCCTACATTCTGCTGGGTTCCGATGTTCGCTCCTTGGGCGAGGGCTTGCGCGCGCGTCAACATCTGCGGCGCCAGTTGGACATCGCGACGAGCAATCCACGGGACGCCGACGCTCATTATCAGCTCGGATTGATCTATCAGCAGCGCCATCAATACGACGAGGCCAAGCGCAGATTCGCCCGAGCGATGGAGATCGACGCGAGAGAGGCGGATCCGGTATTTCAACTTGGCCGGATTGCCCTGGAAGAAGAGCGTTTGAGCGACACGATTGAGCTGTTGAACCGCGCCGCGGCGCTGGACGATAAGTGCTGCTCCCACGAAGTGTGGCGAGACTTGGGTGTCGCCTACTTTCGCTCGGGGCGGTTGGAGGAGGCTCGCCTCGCTTTGGGCAAGTTCGTGGAACGCAGGTCCTACGATCCGGAGGGGCTCTATTGGTACGGCAAGAGTCTGCTCGGTTTGAGCCAACCGAACGACGCCAGGCAGCAGTTTGAGCAGTGCCGCGAGGCAGTGGAAACGATGCCACCCAATCGGCGAAGACAGCTCGCGAAGTGGAAGCGGCTGGCCGTCGCGGAGTTGAAGGGGATGGAGAAGACGGCGGTTCGTTAAGCCAGTAGGAGTCTGCGGAAGTTCGCCGTGGTAACGGCGCAGACTTCTTCATAGGATTCGCCGCGCAGTTCGGCCAGCTTGCGCGCGGTGTGGACCATCAGCGCCGGCTCGTTGCGTTTGCCGCGCTTCGGTATGGGGGCAAGATAAGGCGCGTCGGTTTCAATCAAGATGCGATCACGCGGCGCCGACTTCGCTGCGACTTGAACCGCGAGCGCCTTGGGGAACGTCACGATGCCGCCGAAGCTCAGGTAGAAGCCCAGCTCCAGCGCGCGGCGCGCTTCCTCGGGCCCACCCGAAAAGCAATGCATGATCCCACCGATGCCGTGCGGAGTCCAATGCTGCTCGAGGAGAGCCAGCGTGTCGTCCCAGGCCTCGCGAGTGTGAATGACGATTGGCTTGTTGGCTTGGGCCGCGATCCCCATTTGTTCGATGAGTGCCGATTTCTGGACCTCGCGCGGCGAAAAATCGTAGTGGTAGTCGAGACCGATTTCGCCCACGGCGAGCGCCTTGGGATGTGCCAGCAGGCCGGCGAGGCGCTTGAAATCGTCCGGGCCCGCTTTGGCGGCATCGTGCGGATGAATACCAACCGTGGCAAAGAATGCCGAGTGCTTGTCGGCCAGCCGCAGACCCGCCTCCAGATCGGGCGGACCGTTGCCGGTACCGATCGCCATCATGTGTTCGACGCCGGCCGCGAGCGCGCGTTCGATCACGGCATCGCGATCCTCATCGAACTCCGCGCTGTCCAAGTGGCAGTGGGAGTCTATGAGGCTCACTTCAGCCGGGCTCCAACAGGTACATCTTCCAGGAAGCCGGCCAGCACGGGCTTTCCGCCTTCGAGCGATGCCGCGACGATCATCCCGTTCGACTCGATGCCGCGCAGCTTTCGCGGCTGCAGATTCGCCACGATCACCACCTTGCGGCCGAGCATCTGCTCGGGAGGATACGATTCGGCAATGCCGGCGACGATAGTGCGGGGCTGTTCCTCGCCGATGTCCACCTTCATGCGCAGAAGTTTGTCGGCGCCTTTCACGCGTTCGGCGCTGACCACTTGGCCGACACGCAGGTCCACTTTCACGAAGTCGTCAATCCCGATTTTGGCCGCGCCATCGGGTGGGGGAGTCGTGGCCGGTTTCGCAGCACCGAACAGTTCCGCCTGCCGCGCCTTCTCCTGCACTTCGAGATGCTCCATCTTGACGATGGCACTGGCATCGAAGCGAGGGAAGACCGCGGCCACCGAGCCGATCTGCTGCCCGGCCGGTAATTTGCCCCAGTGCAGGTCGGCAAAAGTCACGGATTCAATCGGCGAGGTCATGCCGAGTTGGATCCAGATGTTGCGAGCGGCGTTCGGCATCACGGGGTAAACCCACGCGCAAACGATTCGAAGCGCCTCCGCAGCGGTGTACAACGTCTCGTCCAGCATGTTCTGGGCGAAGGCGGACGGGTCTTTGCCAAGTTTCCAGGGTGCTCGCTCGACGATGAATTTGTCGATGACGGAAATAAAGCTCCATAGCATTTCCAGGCCGCGCGAAAAGTTGAATGCGCAGAATGCGTCCATCACTTCCTCGGTGGTGCTGCGCGCAGCCTCGGCGATGTCGGGCGCGCCCGGCGAATCCGGAATAACGCCTTTGCGATTCTGTTGGATCAGAGTCAGCGTGCGGCTGGCAAGATTACCGAGCCCATTGGCAAGATCCGAGTTGTAGCGCTGGATGAGCGCGTCATAGCTGAAACTGCCGTCTTGTCCGAAGGTGATCTCGCGCAACAGGAAATACCGCAATGCGTCGGTCCCTACCACGTCCACGATCGGACCGGGCCGCACCACGTTCCCCCGCGACTTGCTCATCTTATTCTCTTCGTGCAAAATCCAACCGTGCGCGAACACCTGCTTGGGCAACGGAAGGTCGGCGGCCATCAGAAAAGCCGGCCAATAGACGGCGTGAAAGCGGAGAATATCTTTGCCGATCAGGTGAAGATCGGCCGGCCATAAATCGTGATCTTTCACCGCGCTCATGTAAGAGATCAGCGCGTCGAACCAGACGTAGAAAACGTGATGGCCTTCGACGGGCGCGGGAATGCCCCATTGAATATTGGTTCGCGTGATGGAAAGATCGTTCAAGCCGCCCTCGACGAACGCGATCATTTCGTTACGCCGGTGATCCGGCTTCACGAACTCCGGATGTTTTTCGTACAGTTCGAGCAGCGGTTTCTGAAACGCCGAGAGCTTGAAAAAATAGTTCTCTTCGGTCACCGTTTCCGTCGGCCGACCGCACGTCGGGCAAGGCTCACCAGGTGAGACATCGTTGACGTACGCCTCGTCGCTCACACAATACGCGCCGGTATAAGAACCCTTGTAGATGTAGCCGTTTTTTTCGCAGCGCTCGAACAGCCAGCGCACGGTCTCGTGATGCTTGGGATCCGAAGTGCGAATGAAATGGTCATAGTCGATCCCGAGCTTGGCCCACTGGCTGATGAACTCAGCCGCCATCTTCGTGGTGTACGCCAGCGGATTGACGCCCGCGGCCTGTGCGGCGCGCTCCACTTTGAGGCTGTGTTCGTCGGAACCCGTGGTGAGGACCACCGGATCGTAGCCTTCCATTTTTTTAAAGCGCTTGATCAGATCCGCGACGAACGTGGAGTAAGCGGTGCCCAGATGCGGCGGCGCGTTGACGTAATAGATGGGAGTGGTCAGGTAATATTTCATCGAGAGTTTTTCAGGTAGGCGAGATTCGCCTCGGCCAGGATTTGCTTGAGCGGCACGCCGGATTCGCGCGCCAGTTTGCGGCAGTCCTCGTACTCGGGCGCGAAGGATCCGTTCTCGGCGATCTTCATCCGCACTGTGCCGTGCGGAGTGGCGATTTCAATGGAGTGCCGTTCTTTCACGCGTCGTTCGGCGGTGTGGATCCGGAGCCCGAGTGTGGAGGTTTCCTCAAAGATCAAGCGCGCTAACGCCTCGCGGTCTTCGGGGTGTGCGATGACGCTGAGCAGCGTGCCGGGCCGGCTCTTCTTCATCAAAACGGACGTGAGCGTGACGTCAAGCGCGCCGGCTTCGAGCAGCCGCTCCATGGCGTAACCGAGAACTTGCGGAGTGGAATCGTCGATGTTGGCTTCGAGCACGGTCACGGTTGTGGATTCTTCCGCGCCGCTGGTTTCTCCAATCAGCACGCGAAGCACGTTGGCATGTTCGGGAAAATCGTAATTGCCAGCGCCGTATCCGCTCGCGATCATGCGCATGGGCGGAACGGCGCCAAATTCCGTGGCGAGCGTGGCGGCGATGGCGGCGCCGGTCGGGGTGGTTAATTCGAGGCTCGGGCCGCGTGCGTAGATCGGCTTTCCGGTAAGCAGTTCCGACGTCGCTGGGGCAGGGACGGGAAGGACGCCATGCTCGGTCTTCACGGTTCCACTGCCGACATTCACCGGTGAACTGTAGACCGCGCCGATGTCGAGAAGGTCGAGGCCAATGCAGGCGCCGACGATGTCGCAGATGGAATCCACCGCGCCCACCTCGTGGAAATGGACTTTATCGATGGAGACGTCGTGAACCTTGGCTTCGGCCTCGCCGAGGCGCTGAAATACTGCCGATGCCTTTTGTTTGGCCCGATCCGAGATGCCTGAGTTCGCGATGATTTCGAGAATGTGTTTCAGATGCCGGTGAGTTTTGCCGTCGCCGCCGGCCACGTGAAATTTTGTGGCTGCGATGCCACGCCGCTTGGTCTTCTCGATCTCGAACCTGGCGCCGGTGTCGAGCGCTTCGAGCGCCTGCACGAGAGTCTTGCTGTCGGCGCCGGCGTCGATCAGCGCGCCAACCGTCATGTCTCCGCTGATTCCGGAGAACGCGTCTAGATAGCAGATCTTCATGCGATCAATTGCGGCAACAGCTCGCCCGACGGCCCTTGCAGGAATTCGTCGATGGTTTCCGAAAGGCCGCTCTCCGCGATGTTGATCTCGACCAGGCGCGCACCGGAGGATTTCGCGATCGAGGCCAAGCCGGCGGCAGGATAGACTACCGCCGACGTTCCGATCAGCAGAAACAGGTCTGCTTGGCGCGTGGCGGCCTCGGCATCCTGCCAAATCTTCGCCGGCAATGCCTCGCCGAACCAAACCACGCCGGGGCGCAGTATTCCGCCGCATTCGCAGTGCGGTGGAATCTCAGGAAGCGGCGTCCGCCGGTCTTCGCGCTCACGATGGCAATCGAGGCATCGCAACATCCAAATGCTTCCGTGGAGCCGGAGGACATTGCGGCTTCCGGCCAACTCATGCAGTCCGTCAACGTTTTGGGTGATCAGGGTAAATTTGCGCGCGCGTGCTTCAGCCTCCGCCAGCGCATAGTGCCCGGGATTGGGCTTGGCTTGTGCGATCAACGACCGGCGCCAGTCGTACCATTCCCAAACCAATTTCGGATCGCGCGCGAACGCGCCGGGCGTGGCGAGATCTTCAGCGCGATACTGTTTCCACAGTCCGTTGGCGCCTCGAAAAGTGGGCACACCGCTCTCGGCCGATACTCCCGCGCCCGTGAGCACGGCGATCGAAGAAGCGTCGCGCAGCCATTTGCGCACAGCCTGCATTAGTTTCAGATTAGCAGCCGCGCGACAAGGCCCCCCGCCCGGATCGAGCAAGCGCGCGCCACGCCTTGTCCGGCCCAAAGCGAAAGATAGTCCGCAAGACCTTGCCGTGCTGCCGCGGTGCGCATGGGACGCGTCAGCGCATTCTGAAGCGGATACGGCAGGATTACCCCTTCGAGGCCATCGAGGCTTGCGAGAACGCATTCTTGAGACCGCGCGCGGGCCGTCCGGAACATCGAACCTTGGATAATGGGATGTTCGATGCCAAGAAGCTTCCGAAGTGGATTGTCTCTCACCAGTGTCCATTGTCGCGTCTCGAGCGTTGCTATGATCGTCCACGGATAAACGTGACCACAAGCTCCACGGCGTCGACGGTTCCGTTCCGGTCGAATCGATTCGTGCTGGTTCTGATAGCCTTGTTCGTCCTTGTTTGGTTGTGGTCTGCGATTCAACCCGCGATTCCCGAAGATTGGCTGCTCGAAAATTTACTGGTGTTCTTCCTGGCGGCTCTGCTGGTTGTCTCCCATCGCTGGCTCACGTTGTCGGACCTGTCCTAGTTGTTGATCTTCGTCTTTCTTAGTCTGCACGAAATCGGCGCCCACTATCAGTATTCAGACGCTGTCCCCGGAGAGTGGCTGAAGCGAGTTTTGCATACCGAAAGGAATCACTATGACCGTGTGGTTCACTTCGCCTTCGGTCTGCTCCTTTCGTATCCGCAGCGCGAAATATTGATTCGAAAGGCAGGGCTCCGCGGCAAATGGATTTATGGCTTGCCTATTCTAACAACCCTTGCCTTGAGCGCCGCGTACGAAATCATCGAGGCCATCGTGGCCGCTATCGTCGATCCTACCGACGCTGCTGCTTTTCTCGGGCTGCAAGGTGATCCCTGGGATTCGCAAGAGGACATGTTCATGGGGCTGGCCGGAGCATCCGTCGCGATGTTCGCGCTGGCGCTGGTGAACTTTCGTCAAGGCGCCAAGCTGTCGCGTGCGGCGAGCACCGTCCGCAGGCCACCACAATCGTGATTCAGCGCGGTGATACGTGCCATCCGTTCCGCCAGGGCGCCGCTGACTGATCGGGCCGAGCATCAGGCGCGGATTATGTCCAACTCAAGCACCCAACCGGGCAGCTAGCTCCTGTTCTGCTCTGAACCAATCCTCTTCGGCTGAGCCTTCGGGACAGCCCCTTTCTTGCCACAGAGCGTAAGCGAGCGAGACGATCTGCTCATGAGTAGGCCGTGTTTGTTCCGACAGCGCGCGGGTTTCCGCACTTGCCACTTGTTGCGTTTCTTCGGCTGCCATAGCACTCCCCTCTTTCCTGCGTTTTGAGAAAATACTTGTGCTGTCAGCTCATTCTACCGCTCGGTTCGTCACACTCTCGTGAATTGAAATGGCCACTCTCACGCCGCAGGGCCGCTCCGGGCGATAATTAAATGAGCCCAATGACTACGCTTGAATTGCCGGGCGCGAACCCGGCCGCCGCTCAGTCCCTGTCCTCGTTCTCGCCCGACATGAGCTGGACTAAAGACATTCCGCCGGCAAAACGATTGGATTGCATCACGGTCGCCAGCAACGTTTTCACGCAGGCCGAGCGCAAACTCAGCCAGGTGGAGCGGACCGGACTGGATCGTGAGCGTGTCCGCGTGGCAGCCTTCTTGCCCCGCCTGCCGGAAACGCCGCTCGACCGGGGAGCCCGCCGCTACGCCAGCTATATGGGCAAGAAATTCCGGGAGCACGGCCTGGACTTTCGAGTGGAAGAAGCCCAGAGCGCCGACTCCCTGGAACTGCTGCTGATGGGCGCGCAAGTCAACGACAAGATCCACGGCACATTCATCTTTTTCCCCACCCCGTTCGGCAAGAGCGAGGATTATTTCCTGCGCCGCGTCCGGCCCGAAAAGGATATCGAAGGGCTCACCGTCGAAAACACCGGCCGCATGGCGCTCAACATTCGCACTGTGGACGAGGAAGAAAAATACGAGGGCGTGGTGCCCTGCACCGCGCGCGCGATCCTGACCCTCCTCTCTCAGCACAACTCCATCACGAAGATGTTCCCGCGCGACCTCAGCCAGCAGGGTCCCACGGCCGTCATCTTTAACACCTCTTCGCGCATCGGCATTCCCCTGCAAAGCATGCTCATGCGCATTGGGGCGACCGCCGTGATGGTGCATCCGCAGACGCGGCACGAAGACCGCGAGCATTTCCTCAAAACGGCCGACATCGTCGTGACGGCTTTCCCCGCCCTTTCGGAATCGGACCTGATCCGCAACATCAAACCTGGAGCAGTTGTGATCGACTGTTCCACCGACGGCAACCTGCACCCGGAGGTGGCCGAGCGGGCGTCGTATCTTTCCACGCACGACAATCATCTGGGACAAATCACCACCGCGCTAGCGCTCTACAACACCGCGTTGTGCGCGCTCTGGCAGTGTGGACTGAACGCATAGGAGTCGACTATGGCACCTCACATTACTATGGATCCACGAGAACAAACGGAAATCGTACAGAACCTGGAACGCAGCCGCGAGGAGTTCCTGCACGCTGTGGCCGGAATCACCGAGTCGCAAGCGAAAGCTCGTCCGGACCCCGAGCGCTGGTCCGTGCTGGATTGCGTGGAGCACGTCATCATTGTGGAGGAGCGCTTCCTCAGCCGGTTGGAAGCCGCCGAAAAGCGGGACGCTCCGCTCATTGATAAAGGAAAAGAGGCCACGCTCATGGCGCGCGTGCCCGACCGCTCCGTGCGCGCGAAATCCCCTGAAGCCGCCGTGCCCGGCGGCCGCTTCGCGACTCTGGAGCAGGCGCTCGAGCAATTCAACGCCGGGCGTACGCGCAGCATCCGGTTCGCCGAAGATCGCTGGGATGATCTTTATTGCTTGGCCGGCGAGCATCCGCGCTTCGGACAGTTGAATGGCGTCGAGTTTATGATCATCATCGCAGGTCACTCGCGGCGTCACGGCGAGCAAATCCGCGAAACTCGGGCCGCGCTGGAACAATCGTAAAATTAGAGGGGAAACAGACTCAAGACAACAATGGACTCCCGCCGCAAATTTATCGGCGCAATGGCCACCGGCCTTGCCTCAACGCTGGCCTCCTCCACGGCTGTTCTCGGGGCGGGCGACCGCGTGCGGGTCGGCATCATCGGCGCCGGGCAGCGCGGAACCGAGCTGGTGCATCAGGCGCTGGCCTGCCCCAATGTCGAGATCGCTGCGTTCGCCGACGTTTACAACAAGCGCCTGGATGACGCGCGCAACCTGGTCCCAACCGCGGCCGCGTATAACGATCATCGCCGCCTGTTGGACGCGCCCGACATCGACGCGGTGATCATCGCCACGCCCCAGCACCTGCACTGCGAGCACTTCGTTCACGCGCTCGAAGCAGGCAAGCATGTTTATCAGGAAAAGACGCTTGCCTTTACGCTCGAGGATGCCAAGCGCATGCGCGCGGCGTACCGGCAGGCGCCGAAAGCCATCGTGCAGATCGGTCATCAATCCTGCTCCTCGGGCCAGATTCGCGACGCGGTCAACTTCCTGGCTACCGGCTACGTCGGCAAAATCACCGCGATCCGCATGCACTGGTATCGCAACACGCCGCACGGCAAGGCGCAGTGGGCGCGGCCGGTCTATCCCGACATGACGCCCGAGAACATCGTCTGGAGCTCGTTCCTGGGCGATGCCCCGCGCCGCGATTTCGATCCGCATCGCTTCATCAACTGGCGCTTCTTTGAAGATTACTCCGGCGGCAACGTATACGAGAACCTGAGCCACCAGCTCGCGTTTTGGTACCAAGCGCTCAATCTGCAAATCCCGCTGGCGGCTACGATGAGCGGCGGCTTGTATCTGTGGAAAGATGGCCGCGACGTTCCGGACACCATGAACGTGACATTCCAGCAAGCCGAGCAAATGCTCGTGAGCTGGGATTCGGGGCTCGGCAACAGCCAGCTTGGCATCACTGAAGATGTGCTTGGCTCCGACGGCACCATCTCACGCAGTCCGTCGGGAATTCGTTACATACCGCAAAAAGTGAATCGTCCCGATGGCGCTGAGATGGCGGGCAAAGGGGCCAGCTTTCCCACCGCGCACATGCAGAATTTCGTGGACTGCATCCGCTCCGGCAAGGAATCCCACTGCCCGTTCGAGCTGGGCTATCGCGTGTCGATCGCCTGCCGCATGGCGCTCGAAAGTTTTCATCAAGGCCGTACGGTGCGCTGGGATCCGCGGACGGAGACGCTCGGCTAGCTTGCAAACTTATAGTTGGGTCAAGCCCAGACAGATCTGAATCGCTTCATCGACGCGCTGCAAGATTTCTGCATCTAAAGCACCCAGTCGTCTTACTAGGCGAACCTTATCCACCGCTCTAATCTGGTTCAGCAATGCCACGGAAGTCATCGCCAAGCCCGTGATCGAATCCGCCGGAAGCAAGACGTGGACCGGGTTTAGGGGAAACCGCACGGTAGAGGTGATCGGCGCGACGATAGTGAGATCGGTCACCCGATTGGATACATCATTGTGGATGATCAAAGCCGGCCGTAGTTTGTTGATTTCTCGGCCTATTGTCGGGTGGAGCGCTGTGAGGTAGATCTCGCCCCGCCGCGGCCAGTGGCTTTTCGCCCCGATCTCGCGACTGCCGCTCGCGCCCCAGCAGGACAGCCGCCTGGCTTGGGCGCCCGTTCCTGCGCAACCTACCACTTGGAGTGGAACCCCGCCCACATCGGGATCGCCGATGAGGATGGTGGCCACCGCGCGCTTCGCCGGCTCCGCGAGGTGTCGCATCCTAGAAAGGCCTCCCGACATCTGGCCAGAAACATGCTTGCAGATCCGCACCAAACCCAATGGGCGAACGTCTATCCAGAGCTAAAGATTCGATCGTTCTTTCTGAGGAGGCGCTGCTCCTGTACATCCTGACGGAAAGCGGGGTCCGGGGACATTTGACCTCTGGGCGCATCGAACGCAGCCCGACCGGCACCCTGGATGTTTTCAATGCCCGAGGTGAGTGGTTCGAGTATCTCTCAGGGCAAAGACTGAGGAGTTGGTGTGTCGTGGGCATCGAGGGGAAGCCGATCGACGGATGGGGGAAGATCCTGCCAGAGGATCTCCCGAAGATTTTTTCTAAGTGACTTTTTGTGAGTGATCTGGCGGCTTAGTGCACTCCGGCGCCGACCTCCTCGCGAATGAACACCGGTTTGCGGTGCGACGCGATGGGATGCTTGGCGTCGAGCGCGACATTGGGGTGCCACTCGGGAACACGGATTGGCTCCAACATCGCTATAATCTCCTCCCGCCGCTCCTCAAACCATGCGGGTAGCAGCAAATGCGTGCCCAGCTCGTTGTATGCCTCGTCCCGGGTGAATCCGCCGTTCGCGGTTGCCGCGCACTCCATCAGAACGCCGCCCGGCGAGCGCACATAGATCGAATGGAAATAGTTACGGTCTTTCACTTCGGACACGTCCGTATAGCCCAGTTCCTCGTAGTAGCCTTTCTGCCACTTCAAAGCGTCGTCATTGGGGACGTTGTAAGCGACGTGATGGACGGTGCCGGCCCCAAACGTCCGGCTGCCCGAGGGCCGGTCCGCATCGTGATACAGATCCACGATGCAGGCAGGACCGCCTTTGCCCATCTCGAAGCGATAGTACTTTCCGTCCACGCCGGTCTTGCGGAACCCTAGCGCATCCACCAGGAACCTCTCGTCCGCGGCGACCTCGCGCACCGAAAGGGTGATCGAATTGATGCCGCGTGCCGACTCGGCTTCTCCGATCCCTTCAATCGCCGTCCCCTCGCGCTTTTCACGAGGGTCTTCAATCACTTCGAAACCCAGACCCGAGGGATGTTCGAAGGCGATGAAGCGCTGCCCGAAGCGCTCCCGAATCCCAGAGTGTTCCATTCCGTGCCGGTTCAGATGCTGCACCCAGAACGGCAACGCTCCCTCCTGTACCGAGTAGGCAGTGGATTGCACTTGCCCCGATCCGCGACGTCCCGGCACGCGGCTGTAAGGGAAGCTGGTCATTACAGTACCCGGGTCGATGTGCCCGTTTGCGTAGTAGAGATGATAGTGTGCAAAGCGCCCGTCAAACAGAACAGTTTGCTTGACGAGCCGTTGGCCCAGCACCTGAGTAAAGAAATCGATATCGTCCTGGACTTTGCCAGAACACACTGTGATGTGATGAAATCCAGTGCTCGGAAAAATCATATTTCGTCCTCCAGCGATGTAACTCTCGTTCGGTGCGTGTAACCCGCAAAGCTCGCACCACTGCTTGAGCGCGCCAGTGATCCGGATTCGGTCTTTTCTGCGTGAGGTCGCGCAGGTTTGCGCTACGTCGCTGAGTGGCCTCGCGCAACCGGGCTCACTCGGTTACCGCTGCTCGATTTCGCTGATCATCCGCCCGATGTCAGCGGTTGGAAACGAATACCGCAGTGCGTTGCGAACCGCTTTCAACTTGGTTTCCGGTTCCTTCATGGCTGGTGCATCCGAGCCGCACGCAGGACGCGGCGCACCCATTCGCCGACGGTGACCCGTTCAAGGCCGGCGAATCTCTCGATGTCGCTCATCTCTGATCGGACAACCAGACCTGAAGTCGCTTGCTCACCAAGTGAGTATACGGTACTCGCACTGCTGTCGCCAGCTAAGCCCACCGGGTATAATCGGTTCGATGAAGTACGCAGCCATCGCTGTATATACGCCGGACGCCTCCATCATCGCCAAAGCGCGGCCCGCGCACCGCGAGTATTTGACAGGGCTGTTTCAGCAAGGAAAGGTGGTAATTTCGGGGCCGTTCGCCGATGATCGCGGCGGCCTCCTGGTCTACGAAGCCGAGACCTCCGCCGAAGTGGAAAAACTGGTCGCCGAAGATCCGTTCGCCAAGCAAGGTGTTTTCGTTTCGTGGGAGATCCGCCCGTGGAACGTTGTCTTCATTAACCGCGATCTTCTCTGTCTCCAATCCCAAAACCCCAATCCCTAATCCCGTCTTCGCGCCTTGCTAACATTGGATCAGGGAAGTCTCCCTGCCCCCATGGAATTTGACTTCACGCCGGAGCAGATTCAGCTTCGCAAAAGTGTCCGTGAATTCGCCGAGCAGGAAATCCGCCCGCACGTCCTGGAATGGGATGAAGAGGGAATCTTTCCGCTCGATGCGATCAAAAAAGCCGGCGAGCTTGGATTTCTGGGGGCGATCTTTCCTGAGGAACTCGGCGGATCGGGGCTCGGTTACATCGAATATTCCATCATCATCGAGGAGCTCGCGCGCATCGATCCCTCCGTGGGCCTCATCGTGGCCGCGCACAATTCGCTGTGCACCAATCACATCTTCGTCGCAGGCACTGACGATCAGCAGCGCAAATACATTCCGAAGCTAGCCACCGGGGAGTGGATCGGTTCCTGGTCGCTTACCGAATCGGAATCCGGCTCCGACGCCGCGGGGATGCGTACCAAGGCGGTGAAAGAGGGCTCGTGCTGGGTGCTGAACGGCAGCAAAGTGTTCACCACGAATGCCGGTTACGCCGACGTGTGCGTCGCCATGGCGGTCAACGACCGCGCTGCGTCACAGCACGGCGTCTCGGCATTCATCCTGGAAAAAGGCGTGCCTGGGTTTCAGTTCGGCAAGAAGGAAAACAAACTCGGGATGCGCGCCAGCGCCACCGGCGAAGTGATCTTCACCGACTGCCGCGTTCCAGAATCGCAACTGCTCGGCAAGCAGGGCGAGGGATTCGTCGACAGCCTCCGGATTCTGGATGGCGGCCGCATCTCCATCGCGGCGCTTTCGGTGGGAACGGCCCAGGGCGCTTACGAAGCGGCGCTGAAGTATTCGAAGCAGCGCAAACAGTTCGGCCGTCCCATTTCGGAGTTCCAGTCCATACAAAACAAACTCGCCGACATGGCCACCGAAATCGACGCCGCGCGCCTGCTGACCTATCGCGCCGGGTGGATGAAGGATCATGGGCAGCGTGTGACCAAAGAATCGTCCATGGCGAAGCTGTTCGCGTCCGAGATCGCGGTGCGTGCCACCAGCGAAGCCGTGCAGATCCACGGCGGCAACGGGTTTATCAAGGATTATCCGGTCGAAAAATTCTATCGCGACGTCAAGCTGTGCACCATCGGCGAAGGCACCAGCGAGATTCAGCGTTTGGTGATCGCGCGCCAGCTCTTGAAGAGTGACCCCTAACGAGCGAATGACCGAACTCGCCCGCAAGATCCGGTCCGGTGATCCGCGCGCGCTCGCCAAAGCAGCCACCGCGGTCGAAAACCGCTCAGCGGCCGCCGAATCATTATTGAGGGAATTGTTTCCGCATACGGGTAAGGCGACCGTGATCGGAATCACCGGTGCGCCCGGCGCGGGCAAGAGCACGCTGACCGATCGGCTGATTGGGGAGCTCCGCCGCGAGGGCAAAACTGTCGGCGTTCTCGCCGTGGATCCGACTAGCCCTTACTCGGGTGGCGCGGTTCTCGGCGATCGGATCCGCATGCTCAGCCATCATGCCGATCAACAAGTGTTCATCCGCTCCATGGCCACGCGCGGGCACCTCGGAGGCCTGGCCGCGGCCACCACCGATATGGCGCTGTTGCTGGATGCCGCCGGCAAAGAAGTGATCCTCATCGAAACTGTCGGCGTCGGCCAGGATGAAGTGGAGGTCGCAAAGCTCGCGGACGTCAGCGTGGTTGTGCTGGTTCCCGGCATGGGAGACGATGTGCAAGCGATCAAAGCCGGCATCATGGAGATCGCCGACGTGTTCGTCGTCAACAAAGCCGATCAGCCGGGCGCCGATCGCCTGGAGCGCGAAATACTGGCGCTGCAGAGCCTCTCCACCAGGCATGATGGATGGACGCCTCCGATCGTCCGGACAGTCGCCACCGAGGGCCAGGGGATTAGCGAAACGCTGGCCGCGATCCGATCGTTTCTTGCTCGCGCCGGCGGGCCGGACCGCGCCATCGCCAATTGGGCTCTGCGCCTGCGTCAGATGCTGCGCGAACGTCTGATCCAGCAATTTGCGAACATTGATTTTCACGCTGCCGCGGAGGAAGTGGCGTCGCGGCGGTGCGACCCATACATCATCGTTCAAACCTGGATAAAGACGGCTGGATCAGGCAAGTTCGCGATTGACCACCTGGGCATCGCGGTGCGATCGCTGGACACCGCGCTCGGCTTTTATGAGAAGCAACTCGGCTTCTCGGTCAGCCTGCGCGAGACGGTGGAACAGGAAAAGGTCCATGTCGCGATGCTACCCGCCGGCGACTCGCGTATCGAATTGATCGAGGCATCGGAGCCGGATTCGGTGATCGCGAAATTCATCGAAAAGCGCGGAGAAGGCCTGCATCACCTGGCCGTCAAAGTTCCGGATCTCGCCGCGACGGTGGAACGCCTCAAAACACAGGGCGCACGATTGCTGAACGAGCCGCGCAAAGGTGCGGGCGGACACCTCTATGTCTTCGTCCACCCATCGTCCACCGGGGGCGTCTTGCTGGAGCTGATCCAGTCTGAATCAAACCACCAACCATAATGAAGAACCCAACCATAGGAATCATCGGCGGTAGCGGCCTCTATTCGATGCCCGGCTTTACCGCGCACGAAGAACGAGTGATCGAAACTCCGTGGGGCATGCCGTCGGATCCCTACGTGGTCGGGCAGCTTGCGGGCAAAGAGGTCGCGTTTCTTTCGCGCCACGGCCACGGCCATCGCCATTCGCCTTCAGAGCTGAACTTTCGCGCCAACATTTACGGCTTCAAATCGCTGGGTGTCGATCGCATCGTGTCGCTCAGCGCCGTCGGATCGCTGAAAGAAGAACATCCGCCGTTGAAATTCGTCATCCCCGATCAGTTCTTCGATCGCACGCGCGGCCGGGTCTCCACGTTTTTTGGCGAAGGTTTGGTCGCGCACGTCAGCTTCGCTGATCCCGTGTGCCCGCAACTTTCCGCAGTGGTGCACCAGGCGTGTGTTCAAACCGGCGTCCCTGTTACACGCGGAGGAACTTACCTTTGCATGGAAGGCCCGGCGTTTTCCACCAAAGCCGAGTCGAACTTATATCGCAGTTGGGGTATGGACGTGATCGGCATGACGAACTTGCAGGAAGCCAAGCTCGCGCGCGAGGCCGAGCTTTGCTACGTCACCATCGCGATGGTGACCGACTACGATTGCTGGCACGAAGAGCACGATGCCGTCACGGTGACCGATATTTTGGCGAACCTGAAGCAGAACGCCGACAATGCTTGCGAGGTTGTGGCTGCCACGGTCGCGCGCATGCCTGAGGCGCGCCAATGCAAGTGCGGATCGGCGCTGGCTCATGCCTTGATCACCGATCCCAAGGCCGTGCCCGAGGCCACGCGCAAGAAGCTGGAGTTGCTGGTTGGAAAATACCTCGGCTGAGCGGGCCCGCCCCGAACTGATTGCGCAGGAGCTGCTCGAACATTGTCTGGCCGAGCGGCCATGGCCCGAACGCGTGCTCGATGATTTGCTCGCGTGCGGGGGCGACCGCGAGTTTTTCCGCATCGTGGTCGAGCGGTTGGCGGATCTATTCGAACCTCGCCTGTGCCGCGTTTATGCCGCGCTGTTTGCCGAAGTGGTCGCGCGGCGCACGGGCTTGCACGCCGATCATCTGGTGGCGCGTTACGAGCGGATTCGCCGGCCTCGGGTGCTGGATCGCGATCCCGATTCAATGAAGAACATTTTCGTTCTCTCGCGCGTGACGCTCGGCGCCGACGTCGCGGTTACCAGCGTCCTTCTCGATGCCGCGAAACAGCGCTTTCCCAACGCGGCCATCTGGTTTATCGGCCCTCAGAAAAGTTGGGAGCTTTTCGCTGCCGATTCGCGCCTGCGGCATCTTCCCATCGCTTATGGACGTGGCGGAACCATCGATGACCGGCTATCGATCTGGCCTCAACTGCGCGAGGCGGTCTCGGTGCCGAACAACATCGTCATCGATCCTGACTCGCGCCTCACGCAGCTTGGTCTGCTGCCCATCTGCCCGGAAGAAGACTACTATTTTTTCGAAAGCCGCGCTTACGGCGACGGCAGCGGAGAACCTCTCCCCGTTCTTACGCAGCGCTGGGTAGCGAGAACCTTCGGAGTTTCGCAAGCGCTGCCGTATATTTCAACCGGCCTCGACGCGGCCGAATTCGCGTCGACCGTCAGCTTCGGCGTCGGCGAAAACCCAGCGAAACGCGTTGCCGATCCCTTCGAAGAGGAACTGCTGCGGCGATTGCCGCGACCGATCTTGATCGACAAGGGCGCAGGTGGCGAAGAGGCCGAACGTGTGGAGCGGGCAGCTTTAAGGGTGGGGGCGAAGGCCGGTGGAGACGGCATTGTAATGTGGGACGGTTCCTTCGCGGGCTTTGCCGCCCATATCCAGCGCAGCCGCTTGTACGTCGGTTACGATTCGGCTGGCGGCCATGTTGCCGCGGCTTGCGGAATTCCAATGATCAGCATTTTTGCTGGCGCTGTTTCCGAACGCATGTTCCAGCGCTGGCGTCCCACGGGCGACGGCAAAATCGAGATTGTTCGGCCCGAGGATCCCGAGCCCGCGACGCAAGTGACCGTAGCCGAGTTGCTCGCTACTTTTGAGGCTTGTCTTGATTCTCTTTCGTCTGGTCCTCGGGCAACGGATCCGGCGTCTCAAACTTGATCGTCGATTCCGTGCCGAACTTGCGATAAAGCCGGAATTCGATGTCGTTCCTCGTCATCTGCCGGTCCCGTTTCGACGTCAAGACCGACTTCAGCGGCAGCATGTACTGCTGGTCGCCGATCGCCTCCAGATCGTAGTCGAGCGATGAAGTAATGTCGTGGATCGGAAAGGTGCTCGGCATGTCATACGGGGTCATGACAATCTTGACCACCATCTTGGTGTCTTCATCGATGTAGACCAACCCGCGATAGGCGGGCACGATGGACAGTTTGTCATCGGCTTCTACGTGATATTTCGAGAACTCCTGGGCCACATCGTACGCGAAGACATAAGTTTTGCGCCCACGCAGCTTGCCCCAATGATCCCACGAGAATTGCGTATGAGTCTCCGGCTCGAAAATCTCTTTCATCATGCTGCCGAATTCGCCTTCCGAAGTGGTGCCGCCGAACTGCCGCATGCTGGCATTGGTCACCGGCTGGTTGTTATGCAGAATGACTTCGTAATTCTCAAAACCGTTGTAGCTCAGGCGCGCGGTGATGGTGTCGGCATGATACCAGTTGTTGCCGGTGCCGCTAGGGTCGAAATCGCGGCGCGTCACCTGAACGCAAATAAAATTGGGCAACTGTTTGGTGTAGTTGATGGCATATTCGCGCGCTTCCTGGATGATCTTCCCCTGCTCGATCGAATCCGGCGGCGGAGGCGGAACGTAGACCGGCTTGGGCGGAGGCGGTGGAGCAACCGGCAAGCTGGCGGAAGCATCGCCCAGCTCGCGCAAGGCTGCGACGGTTTTGGGCCCGGCGCCCTGGCTTTGCAGATCTTCGATGGTCCGATCATCCAGCTTGTCGCTGAGCTTTACTTTGTGCAAGTAATCGGCGACTTGCTTGTCGTTTTGCTTGAGTTGCACCGCGGAGCGAATGAACATGACCAACTGCGCAACCGTCATATTCATCTCGCCGGCGGCGGTGAGAATGGCCGCAGTCACGAAAACGAGCAAACAACGCATACTGTTTCTATTGTCTCTCAGGTTCCCTTCGACAGGAGATTGCCCAGCGCCGGTTGTAATTCCGGGTATTGGAATCGGAAACCGGCGGATTTGGCCACGGTGGGGAGCACGCGCTGGCTGGCCAGCAGCATCTCCGACATTTCACCAAGGGCCAGTCTTAACGCAAAAGCGGGGACTGGAAATATCGCCGGGCGATGCAGCGCGGCCGCGAGCCGGTCGGTGAACTCTTGATTGGTGACCGGATGGGGCGCCGTGACGTTGACTGCGCCTCGGATGGCCGAGTAGCCGAGGGCAAACAGGATCAGGTTCACCGCATCCTCAATGTGAACCCACGCCATCCATTGGTGGCCGGAGCCCAGCCTGCCGCCCAGGCCGAATCGAAACGGTGGAACCAGTTTGGCCAGCGCGCCGCCGTGTCCCAACACCACGCCGAAGCGGAGACGGACCACGCGAATCCCCAACGATTCCGCCGCCTGAGCGGCTTCCTCCCATCCGGCGACGACGCGCGCCAGGAAGTCGGACCCAGCCGCTGACGCCTCCGTGAGGATCTGGTCGCCCCGCGTGCCGTAGTATCCGACGGCGGATGCACACACCAGCACAGGAGGTCGGCGGGATTGGGCGGACAGCACGCTCACCAGATGGCGGGTTCCCTCAACGCGGCTATCGTGAATGCGGTTCTTGGCAGCTTCCCTCCAGCGCTGGGCCACGGGTTCGCCGGCCAGGTGAACGACGGCGTCGACAGAGGCGAGCACTTCTGCCAACTCGCCATCGCTGGCCGCGCGCGAAATGGGACGCGCCACATGTTCGGCTTCGGTGAGCCGCTCCCGCAGCCGCGTACCGATGAGACCGCTGGCGCCAGTGATCGCAACGTTCACTTAGACATTTTAAGCTCCACTTCTCCATAATGAAGAATGCCGCCCGGAGGGCGTCGTTCAAATGAGAGCAGTCAATCGCGCCAAATTGCTGTGGGGCTACCTGCGGCGCAAGTCCACGCTCAACGCGCTTCCGGTGGAGTATATCGTCGAGACGACAGCGAAGTGCAACCTGTATTGTCCCATGTGCCCCCGCGAAAGCCACAAGCAGCCCAAGGCGGACATGGCGGACGAGATTTTTGAGCGCCTGGTGCGCGAGTCCGGCGAAAGCGCCGAGCACATGATGCTGATCGGGTTGGGCGAACCCTTCATGGATCGCAAGATCTTCGAGCGGATAGAATATTGCGAGCGCCACAATATTTCCACGCTGCTTTCGACCAACGGGACGTTTCTTGATGAGAAAACTTGCACGCGATTGCTGGACACGCCGCTCGAGCACATTACGCTGAGTTTCGACGGCGCGACCAAGGAGTCCTTCGAGTACTACCGCAAGGGCGCCAATTTCGAGAAAGTGCGCGATAACTTCCTCCGATTTGCGCGCATGAAACACGAGCGCGGCGCGAAAGTGCAAGTGGTGGTTCAGATGGTGCGCATGGAGCGCAACGCCGGCGAAGTGGACGATTTCGTGCGCTTCTGGAAAGATGTGCCCGGCGTGGATCAGGTGCGCATTAAGGAAGATGAAACCAACCTGCTGCAGCCCGAGGCCCGGCACGCGGCCGAGGATTGGAAACATCCCTGCCACTATCTGTGGCGCGGCCCGATGTACGTGAAGCAGAATGGCGACGTGTATCCGTGCTGCCAGAGCTACATCCTAGATGGTGGCCCGGTGGGGAACATCGCGAACGAGAGCCTGCCCCAGATTTGGAATTCGATTGCAATGCAGCGTATGCGCGATTTGCATGTTGCCGGACGCGCGGGCGAGATCGATATATGCGCTCGCTGTTGCACCACCATTCCGAGCGGCGCTCTGGTGGTCGGCAGTTTGCTGCTGCATGGACGCACGGTACGAAAGCTGCTGCCGTGGGTGGAACGGCTGGTGTATTTCTCGAAGCTGCCGCGATCGTTGCTGACGCCGCCGCGCAAACCGGCGAGCCAAAATACAAACGACAGCGAACTGGTTCAAATCGACGGCGCGCGGAAGTAGCTCCCTTACCAACTCTCGGCCAGGCGCACGAACGTCCGCAGACCGACGCCCGTGGGGCCCTTGGCCATATATGGTTTGGCGTCGTCCAGCCAAGCGGTGCCCGCGATGTCCAGGTGAATCCAGGGCGTTTCGTCGACGAAATCGCGGATGAACCAAGCGGCGGTGATCGAGCCGCCCGAGCGGCCGCCGATGTTGTGGAGATCGGCAAAGTTGCTTTTCAGCAGCTCTTTGTATTCTTCGTCCATCGGCATTTGCCAGGTTTTTTCGCCCTCCGCCTTGGCAGCGGCGAGAAGCTTATTGAGAAAAGCTTCGTTGTTGGTGAATGCACCGACGTTAACGTTCCCCAGAGCCACAACAATTGCGCCCGTCAATGTGGCAGCGTCCACCAGGTGCGTGCAGCCCAGGCGCTTTGCATAGGTAAGGGCGTCGATCAAGATCAGCCGGCCTTCGGCGTCCGTATTCAGCACTTCGACGGTTTTGCCGGAGAGCGATGTCACGATATCGCCCGGCCGCTGGGCTTTGCTGCCCGGCATGTTTTCGACGGTGGGCACCAGCGCGGTCACCGGGATCGACGGCTTGATTTGCGCAATGGCGCGCATGGCTCCGAGCACGGCCGCGCCTCCCGCCATGTCGTAGCGCATTTTTTCCATGCCTTCGGCGGGTTTGATGGAAATACCGCCCGTATCGAAGGTGACGCCTTTGCCGATGAGACCGAGGTGATCTTGTGACGCGGGCGTGTTTGCGGGCTTGTACCGGATGACGACGAGCGCGGGAGGCTCGGCGCTTCCTTGCGCGACGCCCACCAAAGCGCCCATGCCGAGCTGCCGCATGCGGTCCTGATCCAACACCTCGCACTCCAGGCCGAATTCGGCCGCCATTTGTTTGGCGCGTTCTGCCAGCAGGGTGGGCGTGAGGACATTGGCGGGTTCATTGGCGAGACCGCGGCTGAAGTTTTGCGCCTCAGCCAGAATGCGCCCGCGGTCCAATGCCGATTGCGAGCCGCCGAGAACCGCGAACGCGTCCACCTGCTTTTCGTTTTTCTTCGGATCGGTCTTATAGCGATCGTTTTCGGCGTCCCCGAGGACGGCGCCCTCCACCGCGGCCGCCGCGAAATCGTCGGAGCGCCAAGCCTCATCGAGAGCCAGCGTGATGGTGCGGATGCCCTTGCTCTTCAGCGAACGGACCACGGCGCCCGTGACCTTGCGAAGTTCGGCCGTATCAAACTTATCGGGCTTGCCACCCCCGGCCAGCACCAGGCGCTTGGCCGTCAGACCGGCCGGACGATGAAGGATCGCGATTTCGAGAGCTTTCCCCGAGAATTCGCCCGAGTCATACAACTCTTTGATCTGAGCGGCAGTTTGATCGGCCGCGGCAATTTCAGGCGGTGCACCTTCGAATCCAACGATGACCAATGCGTCCGAATCTACTTCCGCCAGTTTCCTGGCTTCCAGCCTGATCTCCATCCTCGTCCCCTTCTGTTTTACCTATCTTCTTCTGCCGATGGCCGCGCGCGCTTCGGCTTCCATCTCCCGCGTCCGTTCGGCTTCGCGTTTATCGTGCAGCTTCTTGCCCTTGGCGATGGCGAGCTCCACCTTGATGTGCCCGCTTTTCAAGTACATCTTGGTGGGAATCAGCGTCAGTCCTTTTTCACGCGTTTTTCCCAACAACTTGTCGATCTCTTCTCTGTGGAGCAGCAACTTGCGCCGCCGCGTAGGTTCATGATTCTCGCGATTGCCATGCGAATACTGGCCAATATGGGCGTTCAGCAGCCAGGCCTCGTTGCCTTGCACCTCGGCAAAGCTGTCCTTCAGTTGGATGCGGCCATCCTTGGCCGCTTTGACCTCCGTGCCGGTCAGGGCGAGGCCGGCTTCCAACCGTTCGAGCAGATGATAGTCATGCCCGGCATGGCGGTTATCGCTCAAGATCTTGATTCCAGACTCCACTTTTTTGATACGAGGCTCCGGTTTGATAACGGCTCCGGGTTTGCTTCAAGGCTCCAGAAGGCCTGTTTTCTAGTCAACGCGAGGAAAGCCAGCCGCGTCAAGCGTTTGTGTGGAAGTTTCGCAGCGAACTCAGGCTCATTGTAACATAGGGTCTTCATCGAGAATAAGATGATTTGTTTTAATAGGTTACGTGCTACGGTCGCGCTCTTTGCTGCGCTGCTGCTCCTGCCCGCCGGTGGCCTTCAGGCTCGAACCCGCCAGGCTGACAAGCTGTACAAGCTGGGAGTGGAAGCCGAGAGTCGCAAGGATTATGACAAAGCACTGGAGTATTACCAGCAGGCTCTGAGCGCGGACCCCAAGGACGCATCCTACGAACTGGCGACGCGACGCGTCCGATTTGAGTCCGGACAATTTCACGGGGACGCAGGGAAAAAGCTGCTCGAAGCCGGCGATCTGGAAAAGGCATTGACGGAATTCCAAAGGGCGTTTGCGGTGGATCCAGGCTCCATGATCGCGCTGCAGAACATCCAGCAGACTAAGGAGCGCCTGGAGCAGAAGCAAAAGGGACTCGTTCCCCCCGGCGAAAAACCGCTGACTTCCGCCGAGCAGGCCCAGAAGGAAAGCCTGGAGATGATCGAGTCGCTGATGCCGGTGCCCGAGTTGAGGCCTGTAACCAACCAGATCAGCCTGCTCAAGATGAACAATCAGCCGCCCAAAGTGCTGTATGAGACGGTGGGAAAGCTGGCGGGAATTAATGTGCTGTTCGATCCCACGATGCAGCCTGGTAAGAACGCGAACCTGGATCTGAACAACGTGACATTGCAGGAAGCGCTGGATTACGTCGCGCTCCTCACGAAAACGTACTGGAAGCCCGTAGGCACTAACGCGATTTTTGTCACCGAAGACAACGTTACCAAACGCCGGGACTACGAAGACGAAGTGGTGAAGGTGTTCTATCTGAAAAATCCCACTTCGACTCAGGAGTTTTCCGAGATGGTGACGGCGGTGCGGTCGGTGACGGACGTGCGCCGGATGTTCCAGTTCAACGCCGAAAATGCGATTGTGGTGCGCGACACGGTGGATAAGGTCAGGCTCGTCGAAAAGCTGCTGCACTCCCTGGACAAGCCGAAGTCGGAAGTCGTGGTGGACGTAATCGTCATGGACGTAGCGAGCGACGTAAGCCGCCAGATTGGCGCCGGGCTGGTCTCTAATGGCACTAACGGCTTGGCTGTACCGTTGTCGTTTACACCAAGAAATCCAGTTACCTCGACGACCTCCACCGGGGCTAACGGGACCGGCGGCACGGGGGGCACGGGCACCACCGGCACGACGGGCACCACGGGGACCACAGGCAGCACATCTGGCTCAACCTTCGTTGCTCTTTCGCAACTGGGGCACTTAGGTACGGGAGATTTTTCCACTAGCCTGCCGGGTGCATTGTTGCAGGCCGTGATGTCGGATTCCAGGACGAAAATCTCTCAATCGCCCGAAGTGCGCGTCTCCGATGGCCAGAAGGTGGATTTGAAAATTGGGGAAAAGTATCCCTATGCCACCGGCAGCTTCCAACCGGGCGTCGGCACGGTGGGCGTCAGCCCGCTGGTGAGCACCCAGTTTCAGTTCGTCGATGTCGGCGTAAATGTCACCATCACACCGCACGTGCATGGAAGCGACGAACTAACTTTGCACGTGAGCGTGGAAGTCTCGAACATCGCGAACACGTTGAATCTTGGCGGACTCAGCCAGCCTGTGATCGCGCAAAAGAAGAATGAGGCGGACATTCGGCTGAGGGATGGGGAAGTCAGCCTTTTGGGCGGCTTGATGTCGGCGCAGGAGACCAGCGTGGTTGGAGGCATTCCAGGCCTAGTGAACATACCGGTTCTCGGCAAATACTTGTTCGGCAACACGTCCAAGGACAAGCAGGGAGAGCAGTTGATGATCGCGCTGATTCCGCACATCGTACGGAAGCCGGACATTACGGGGCTGGACTTGCGGGGTATCGCCGCCGGAACCGATGCGACGGTGAAACTGAATTATGCGCCGAGAGTTGACCAGCCCGCTGCGCCGGCGGGTACCACGCCTGGAACACCGGGCGCGCAGGGAACACCCGCCCCGGTATCGCCGGCCACTCCCGGCGGTGCGGCTAGTCTGGCATTTAGTCCAGCCAGGGTGCAGGCGCAGCTGAGCGGCCAGGTGTCCATCACCCTCGAAGCGCAAAACATGTCCGATCTAGCGAGCGTTCCGGTGAAAGTGCGCTGGGATCCGAAAGTCCTGCGGCTGGAGAAGATCTCGCCGGGTATGCTGCTCACCGAGGACGGAAAAATGGTCGCGCCTAGTCTCGACATTCGCAACGACACCGGCGACGCGAGCATCGATGTAAATCGTATTGCCGGGGCGGGCGGCGTGAACGGTACCGGTCCGCTGTTGCAGCTCACGTTTACGGCCGTGGGCAAAGGAACTGCTACGGTGAGCGTGACGGAAGCCCCGCTGAAGAATTCGAGCCAGCAGCCGATCGCGGTGCAGCCGCCATCGGTTTCGGTCGTGGTTCAATAATAAAGTGTGGGGAATAGCATGCGGCGCAAGAGACAAAGCGGCCTGACGCTGGTGGAGCTGATCGTGGCCTTCACCATCATGATGGTGCTCACGTCCCTGGCCGTTCCATTGGCGCGCTACAAGGTGCAGCGTGACAAGGAGCGCGATCTGGAGCGCTCGCTGGTCGAGATGCGGAACGCGATCGACAAGTTCAAGGACGACATGGACGCCCAGAAGATCGGCCCCGCCAAGCTCGATTCGGACAACTATCCGGAAAGCCTGCAGCAGCTCGTGGATGGAATCAAAGCCACCGGGGCGGTGGACAAGAAGATGAAATATTTGCGCCGCATCCCGAAGGACCCGATGACGAACTCCTACGACTGGGGTCTCAGAAGCGACCGCGACGATCCTGACTCGCAGTCCTGGGGCGGCCAAAACGTATTCAACGTCTACACCAAAAGCATGGACAAGGCGCGCGATGGAACATCCTATACCACCTGGTGAAGCCGGGACACACCCAGCCGTGATAAAGGCGTTCGCCGCAAAACGAGCCGCGCTCTCCAACCGCCGCCGGTTCGGCTTTACCTTCATCGAGCTGATGATCGTCATGGCCATCATCGCGGTCTTGATGGCCGTGGCTTTGCCGAAATATACCCGGTCCATCGCGCGATCCAAGGAAAGCGTGCTTAAGAGCAATCTGTTCACACTGCGCACGGTGATCGATGAGTATACCTACGACAAGCAAAAGGCGCCGCAAACGCTGGATGACCTGGTGAGCGACGGTTATTTGCGGCAGGTGCCCATCGATCCCATCACTGGAAAACCGGATACCTGGAAGCTGATCATGGAGGACGCCAGCAACACGGTGAACCAGACGCAGCCCGGAATCTTCGACGTGCGGAGCGGCGCCGACGGAACTAGTCTGGAAGGGACGCCGTATTCGGAATTTTAGCGGCGGCGCCGGGTCCCGCTGCCGGACGAGAAGCCGCGCGTTTAGCCGGTACTTGTTTCCAGATGAAAAACCGGTATGACATCAGCACGACCAGTATTGCGCCGTACATCACCGGCAGGCGTACGTCCGACTTCACCAGCCAGTAATAGTGAATTACGCCCGCCAGAGCGGCAAAGTAGATCAGCCGGTGCAAGCGCTGCCAATTCACGAATCCCAGGCGGCGCACCCAGCCCGCGGTGGAAGTCACCGCCAGCGGAAGCAGCATCGCGAAGCCCAGCATGCCGACTGTGATGAAGCGCCGCTTGAGGATGTCGGCCCACATGTCGGACAGGCTGAACGATTTGTCCAGGATGAACCAGGTCATGAAATGCAGGCAGACATAGAAGAAAGCAAAGAGGCCCAGCATGCGGCGGTAGCGCACCAGCTTCGGCTGATCGACGATCTTGCGCAATGGCGTTACGCAAAGCGTGATGAGCAGGAACCGGATGGTACAGTCGCCGGTGTAGTGCGTGATGTATTCGACCGGATTGGCGCCCAACTCCGGCGCATTGCCGCTGGTGACGAGTTTCCAGAACGGCCATAGCAAGAGTAGGAACGGAACCAGGCAGGCGACGAAAACGCAGACCTTGGTCCAGCGGCTGCCGAGTATCTTGCCGAAAATCTTGCTCAAGGCAGATCTAGAAGTTCTTGCGAAGATCCATGCCCTCGTACAGGCCGGCCACCTCGCTGTAACCGTTGAACATCAAGGTGTCGCGTTTGAACAGTTCGCCCAAGCGGCGTTCTTTGGCCTGGCTCCAGCGGGGATGATCCACTTTGGGATTCACGTTGGAGTAAAAGCCGTATTCGCTGGGCGCGGAGAGATTCCAAGTGGTGGGCGGCTGCTTCTCCACCAGGCGAATCCTCACCAGCGACTTCGCGCTCTTGAACCCGTACTTCCATGGCAGCACCAGCCGGATGGGCGCGCCGTCCTGATTGGGCAGCGATTCGCCATAAAGTCCGACGGCCAGCAGCGTGAGCGGATGCATCGCCTCGTCCAGGCGTAGGCCCTCGACGTACGGAAATTCAATGCCGGCCCAGCGCGCCCTGGGCATCTGCTTGGAATCGTAATAGCTTTCAAAAGCCACGTACTTCGCTTTGGGCGTCGGCTCAGCGTCCTTCAGCAGCGCGCTCAAGGGAAAACCGATCCACGGCACGACAATGGACCAGGCTTCGACACAGCGGTGCCGGTAAATGCGCTCTTCGAGCGGCGCGATCTTCATCAGGCCGTCCAGGTCGAACGTCTTCGGCTTGGCGACGGCGCCTTCCACTTTCAGCGTCCAGGGCGAGGTGCGGAAATCCTTGGCATTTTCGGCGGGATCGCTTTTATCGGTCCCGAACTCGTAAAAGTTGTTGTAGTGCGTGATGGCTTCGAGCGGCGTTACTTTCTCGTCGCCGACGTTGTAAGAGGTCTTCTTGGCCTCGGACAGCTTCATGCCGGCCCGAGCCGTTCCTGCGAGCGCGCCAAACGCGAGGGAGCCTGCCAGGAAGCGGCGCCGGTTGACGTAAAGCTGCTTGGGCGTGATGTCCGAATAACGGAGATCGGCGGGTTTTCGAATCAGCATAGGCGTTCCTCAGTTATGGTAACGCTTCTCGGGGCGGCGCGGTTACCTTCCCCGCCGTTATCTCCCGGAGGACCCGAAGCCGCCCGCGCCCCGCGCCGTGTCCGTCAGATCACCGCCTTCTTCCCACTCCACGGCGTCGTAGGGGGCCACGATGAGCTGAGCGATCCGGTCGCCCTTTTCAACCACGTAATCGGCGCGGCCGAGATTGAACATCACGACACGAATTTCGCCCCGGTATCCCGGATCGATGGTGCCGAAATTCACCGTAATGGAGTGCTTGAGGGCCAGGCCGCTGCGGGGGCGCACTTGAGCTTCGTGGCCGCCAGGCAGTTCGACGGCGATGCCGGTGGGCACGGCTTGCGCGGCGCCGGGCGTAAGCACCGTGCGCTCCACGGCGCGCAGGTCCATCGCGGCGTCTTCCTCGGGACCGTGGGCGTAGCTGGGCAGTATGGCGTCGGGATGCAGTTTCTTGATGCGGATCTTCATTGTTTGATGAACAGCAGGTCAGGAACTAGTGTGGCATGACAAGGCCGTGCTAAACTTCCCCCCCGATGCCGTTGAGGCACCGAACCGGCGAGGAAGTCCAAGCGGGTGACCGGGTTCTTTATCACTCCGAGCCGGGCACGATAGACTTCGTAACCACGCCGGAAGACCCGCGGTACACCTGGTACGTGGAACAGTGCGGAGGTGGTTGCATGATTCTCGAGTTTGTTTCCCGCGATCCATCCGCTCCCCTCACGTAGCGGGAACGCTCCTCCCGTGGATGTCAGCGGGCGAGATCTTGCATTAACAGGTGTTCGTCTTGGGCAGGTGCACAGCACTTTCGTTTACCGGTGCATGGCAACCTGCGGCTGGAACAACCGACACCAACCCAGCCGGCTTCTGGTTCCCCGCGTATGATCGCCTTTCAAGCGCGGCTGGAATTTTGAAGCGCCAGCGCGAGTTCCTTCACTCCACGCTGGATTTCACGCGCGTCCACGGCGGCAAAACCCAACTGTAGTCCCTCCTGCGCGGCACGGCCACGAGTGTACCAGCTGAGCGGAATCACCTCCACATTGCGAGCTGCGGCGGCGCGGGCAGCGGATTCACCCGTGATTCCGCCCTGCAGCCATCCCACCGTTTGTAGACCGGCCTCAACGCCAGATACCTCGAGCAATCCCGCTAACCTTTCGCGCGCGCACTGCAACAGCACCGAGAAGCGCTCTGCGTAAACGCCTCGCATGCGCCGCAGGTGCCGCCCGAAATGCCCTTCGGAAATGAAGTCGCATAACACCGCCTGGTCGAGCAACTGCGCATGGCGGTTGGTGATCGATTTTGCGGCCGCGAAGTAATCCACCAAATCCGGTGGGATCACCAGATATCCAAGACGCAGCGATGGAAACAGCACTTTGCTGAAGCTTCCGGCGAAGAGCACCGACCCCGTGCGATCCAGCCCCTGCAACGCCGGAACCGGCCGCCCCGAATATCGGTATTCGCTGTCGTAGTCGTCTTCGAATATCAGCGCTCCGGACTTGCGCGCCCATTCGATCACCTGCAGGCGTCGCGGCAGGCTCATGCTGATACCTAACGGAAACTGATGGCCCGGAGTGACGTAAACCAGACGTGCTCGCTGCAGGCTCCGCCCGCGCAGTTCTATGCCTTGGTCATCCAGGCTTAGTGCTGAAATTTTGGCGCCTACGGACTCGAAGACCATGGCAGCGCCAACGTATCCCGGATTCTCCATACACACGCGATCGCCCCGATTCAGAAAGAGGCGAGCTACCAGATCGAGCGCCTCCTGCACGCCGGAAACAATTGCGACCTGTTCGGGAGTGCAGCGGACCCCACGCGAGGTAGCTAGGTAATCGGCGATGGTTTCCCGCAGCGGCCGGTATCCCATTGGATCGCAACCTAAGAGAAGATTCGTTGACACGCGCCGCAAGCGGCGAGCGGCAATTTGCGCCCAGAGGCTTGCAGGGAACAGGTCCAACGCGGGTATGTTGGCGCGGAAAGCGCGGGTGGGGCCGGCTCCATAAGACGGGAACAGGTGGACCCGGTGGGCGTAAGCAGATACTCGCCGCCGCGGTCTTTGTTCCACTTGTGTCCTGCGATCGCCGCTGCGTTGGCCGTCGATTTTCACGTGCAGCAGTTCGTCGGGCAAGACCTTGCTGACATAGGTGCCCGATCCGATACTGCCTTCCAGATATCCTTCCGACTTGAGCAGTTCAAAGGCATTCACGATCGTGCCGCGTGACAGTTGATACTGCCGGGCAAGATCGCGGGTCGCTGGAAGTCGCGCTCCAGGGCTGAGGCGTCCGTCTAAGATCTCGGAGCGCAGAGCTTCGTAGAGCTGGCGATAGCTAGGCGTTGCGTCCCGTAACGGAAGCGTCAGGTCGAAAGCTGCGGCACGTTTCGCCATGGCAAGTGGTACAGACAGAATATCGTAAATGGACCTTTGCGAGTGGCCCACTTTAGCCTACTGTGGTGCTAGGAGCGAAGCAAAATTATGACTTGGAAGCGTTGGGCGAGCGCCGCCGCGGCGGTTTTGTGGGTGGCGGCGGTTGGCCGTGGCGAAGAGGCTCGAATCGTTTTCACGCACGCTCTGCCGGTGCTGGAGGGCGGGCGGCTGGAAACCAAGATTGTGGAGGTCACCTACGGACCCGGTGAGTCTTCGCCGCCACACAGTCATCCCTGCGCGGTGATCGGCTACGTGCTCGAGGGCGCCGTGCGGATGCAGGTGAAGGGTGAACCGGAGGCCACCTACCAAGCCGGCCAAAGTTTCTACGAGAGTCCCAACGGCGTTCATTCCGTCTCCGCGAACTCGAGCAAAACGAAGCGGGCGCGGTTCCTGGCGTACTTCACTTGCGATCACAAGACCCCGCTCACGGTACCGGCGCCATGAGCGATTCAGCGAACCACCGTTGGGAGCGCTGGGGCCTTCTCTACCTGCGCATCGCGCTGGGCGCCGCTTTCCTGTCCGGCATCGCTGACCGCTTCGGCCTCTACGGCAGGAACGTCGGGTATGGGGACTTCCAAGGATTCATGAAGTTCACCGCTCAAGTCAACTCGTTCATGCCCTCATTCACGATCCCGTTCCTGGCCTGGGCCGCCACCGCCGCTGAGTTAGGACTAGGCTTGGCGTTGATTCTTGGCATTTGGCCGCGCTGGGTGGCGCTCGCCAGTTCGGTACTGCTCGCGCTCTTTGGCATCGCCATGGCCATTTCATTCGGAATCAAATCCCCGCTGGATTACTCGGTATTCTCCGCATCGGCGGGAGCGTTGGTGTTGGCGCTGTACCACAACCGCAAATTAGATACGAACTGATAGGAGGAACTATGGAAGCAAGACTCAACTACGGCAAAAATGCGCCGGGTGTCTACGAAGCGATGGAGGGCCTGGAGCAATACCTCGGGCAGTGCGGACTGGAAAAACCTCTGATGTTTCTGGTCCAACTGCGCGCTTCTCAAATCAACGGCTGCGCCTACTGTCTGGATATGCACTGGAAGGACCTGCGCGCGAGCGGCGACCACGAGCAGCGTTTGTATTCACTCGATGCCTGGCGCGAATGCCCGTACTATAGCGATCGTGAACGAGCTGCATTGGCATGGACGGAAGCCGTAACGCTGATCACGCAAGGGCACGTGCCGGATGCAGTCTACGCCGAGGCGCGATCGCAATTCAGCGAGAAGGAATTGTCCGACATGACGCTCGCAGTGGCTGCGGTCAATGCGTGGAACCGGCTGTCCATTGCGGCGCGCATCGTGCCGGGAGGCTACCAGCCCGCTAAGGCGCAAGAGCTGAAAACGGGCGCGTAAGAGCCGCAGGCTCGATACCCTAGCGATCTACAATGTAGTTAATGGCTAAGCCAGCCGGGACCACCACCGCGCCCGCGCGCAAGACGCTCAGCGGCATTCCCGTGGAACCAGTCTACACGGCCGACGACATCGCCGATCTCGAAATTCCACCGCCCGGCGAGTTTCCGTATACACGCGGCATTCACCAAAGCATGTACCGGGGCAAGCTCTGGACCATGCGCCAATTCTCGGGATTCGCCACTCCCGAGGAAACCAATCGGCGTTACCTGTATCTGCTGAGCCAGGGCCAGACCGGTCTCTCAGTGGCGTTCGATCTGCCGACGCTGATGGGCTACGACGCCGATCATGCGACATCGGAAGGTGAAGTCGGCAAGTGCGGCGTCTCCATCAGTTCGCTCGAGGACATGGAGATCCTGTTCGGCGGCATTCCGCTCGGCGACGTGACGGTGTCGATGACGATTAATTCGCCCGCGCCGGTGATCTGGGCGATGTATCTCGCCGTCGCCGAAAAACAGGGCGTCGATTGGAGCAGACTTTCGGGCACGCTGCAGAACGACATCCTGAAGGAGTACATCGCCCAGAAGGAATACATTTATCCTCCCCGGCCTTCGATGCGGCTGGTGACGGACGTGATCGAGTACTCTACTCAACACGTGCCGCGCTTCAATCCGATTTCGATCAGCGGGTATCACATCCGCGAGGCCGGATCGACAGCGGTGCAGGAGTTAGCGTTCACCTTGCGCGACGGCATGGAGTACGTGGAGTGGGGCGTCGCGCGCGGCCTGCCCGTCGACAGCTTCGCGCCCCGGCTCAGCTTCTTTTTCAATTCGCACAACGATTTCTTCGAAGAGATCGCAAAGTTTCGCGCCGCGCGCAAGATCTGGGCCGAGACAATGACCGACCGCTACGGCGCCCGCGACGAGCGGAGCTGGAAGCTGCGCACCCACGCGCAGACCGCCGGGTGTTCACTCACCTGGCAGCAGCCCTACAACAACATCGTGCGGACCACGCTGCAAGCGCTCGCGGCGGTGCTGGGCGGAGCACAATCCCTGCACACCAATTCGCTGGATGAGGCTTACGCGCTTCCGAGCGAGCACGCGGTGACGATCGCGCTGCGGACGCAGCAGGTGATTGCGTACGAAAGCGGCGTCGCCGAGGTGCCCGATCCGCTAGGTGGCAGCTATTTCGTCGAAAGCCTGACAGCGGAGATGGAGAAACAGACGCGCGATTACATCCGTCGCATCGATGAAATGGGCGGCATGATTCCAGCCATCGAGCGCGGATTTCCGCAGACCGAGATCGCGAACGCCAGTTACGAATATCAGCATTCCATCGAGACGGGCGAGCAGAAGATCGTGGGCGTGAACGCTTTCGTCGAGCAGAACGAGGAGCCGATCGAAGTGCTGGAGATCGATGAATCGGCGCAGGCGTATCAACTGGAAAAGCTCGCCAAGCTGAAGTCCCGGCGCGACAGCGCCGCCGTAACGAAATGCCTAGACGATCTGCGCCGCGCGGCGAGAGGTTCGGATAACACCATGCCTTTCATCCTGGACGCCGTTCGCGCCTACGCTACGGTGGGCGAAATTTGCGACGCGTTCCGCGAGGTCTTCGGCAGCTACACCGAAACCAGCGTCCTGTAAAATTCGCCACGTTGGCGTTATCAAGAAAACTAACAGCTCGCTAAGTTGCAGATCACGCAGGCAAGCCAAGTGGAATGCTGGACCCTGGCGCGTTTAGCGTTGCTTACTTGATCCGGACACCCTGCGTATGCGATTGAAGGACCGAGTATACCTTCGTTAGAACTGCAACGAGGCTACTTGAGTCGCTATCCTTTGCGTGAGGGGGAGATAACTGCTTTGGCCAAAAACTATTTGTCATAAATATCGTGCCTCTCGATTAAGCCGCTTCAGCTGGGTGTTCGGCCAGTAGCGGGAAGGGACTGAATGCCGGTTAAAGCCTATTACAATTCGCCAGTATCCTACTTCCTCAGGGATGATACTGAACGCATTCTCGGCGTTCTAACGACAGAGCATCATTTCGCACTGGAGGAGCAACAGCGCTGGGCTTGGCTTCAAGAGATCTCAATCCTCAAGCAGGCGCTCTCTCACCGAGTGAGCGGACGAATATTCTTAGAATTCTACATTCCGAGGATGGGCAAACGCGTCGACGCCGTGCTTGTATCGGAAAACGTTGTTTTCGTTATCGAGTTCAAGGCGGGAGCAGTCGAGCATGTAGGAAGCGCTTTTGATCAAGTTGAAGATTACGCACTTGACCTAAAGAACTTCCATGAGGGCAGCCATAGCGTTCCTATCGTTCCCGTGTTGGTCTCGACACATGCTGAATTTCAAGCGATGCCTGAGCTTCACTTTGCCTCAGACCTTGTGGCCTCACCTGTTGGGACCAACGCGAGTGCGCTAGGCGATTTATTCAACCAAATTTGCACATCGCGGGCTTTTCCGGCCCTCGACATCGGCGATTGGATGTCTAAGGGCTACAAGCCAACCCCAACTATCGTTGAGGCTGCGCAGATCCTCTATCAAACCCATAGTGTCGCTGACATTTCGCGATCAGATGCGGGTGCGAAAAACCTTCAGGAAACGACTGCCAGCGTCAGCGACGTCATCGATCAAGCTCGTCAGAACCGGAAGAAAGCCATTTGCTTTGTAACTGGCGTGCCTGGCTCCGGAAAAACTCTAGCCGGTCTGAACATCGCGACAAGGCGCTCCGAGGAGCATCTCGATGAACATGCCGTCTTTCTGTCTGGCAATGGCCCACTTGTGGACGTGCTCCGAGAGGCTCTTGCCCGTGACAAAGTTCTGCGCGAGGACGTTTCAAAAAAGTTAGCGGAGCGCGAGGTGCGCAGCTTCATCCAGAATATCCATCACTTTCGAGACAACTACGTTGGGAGCGACGAGATTCCTGTGGAAAAGGTCGTCGTATTCGACGAAGCCCAACGCGCTTGGAGCCGAAAGCAGGCTGCTGTTTTATGCAGCGAAAGCGGGGACAGGCCGACTTCGATATGTCAGAACCGGAGTTCCTCGTTAGCGTCATGGATCGACATCAAGATTGGTGCACAGTCGTGTGTCTTGTCGGCGGCGGTCAAGAGATCAACACCGGCGAAGCCGGCATTTCTGAATGGATCGGTACACTTCAAGCTCGGTTCCAGGATTGGGACGTTCACCTCTCGCCGCGTATTTCGCTCCCCGAGTACGGTTCCCAAATTGAGGTAGAGGCATTTCTAGTATCGCCGCGGGTTCACTCAAACGAACACCTTCATCTCGCCGTTTCGATGCGCTCGTTTCGAGCAGAGGCACTCTCGGAATTGATCGGTGACATCGTTGAAAATGAACCGGAGGCTGCCAGGGATACTTACAAAAACATCCAAACGACTTACCCGATCTATTTGACGCGCGATCTTAGCTTAGCAAGAGCCTGGCTGCGTAGACGAGCCCGCGGAACGGAGCGTTTTGGTTTGGTCGCGTCCTCAGGTGCTCAACGCCTGCGGCCAGAAGGGATACACATCAAAGCAGAGATCGACCCGGCAAACTGGTTTCTGAACGATAGCACGGATGTTCGGTCCTCTTATTACCTGGAGGATGTGGCAAGCGAATTTGCTGTTCAGGGTCTTGAGCTTGATTGGGTCGGCGTATGTTGGGACGGCGACTTTTATCACAATGGTGAAACATGGGTCTGCCAGGCGTTCAAGGGCACAAAATGGCAGGACGTCAACGATGAGTTCAAGCGACTCTACCTGAAAAATGCGTATCGGGTAATACTGACACGAGCTAGGCAGGGAATGATAGTTTTTGTTCCAAAGGGTGACGCATCAGACCGCACTCGGCCTCCCTCTTTCTATGATGGCACCTTCGACTATCTTCGCTCGTGCGGTATTCCTACCCTCGACTAACAATTGTTGCGATGGTAGCAAGCACACGGAAGGGGTAGAATGAGCCAACGTCGCGTTACCCTAAGCTTTTTCGAAGTGCTTGCAGCCACACTTGATTCTAACTTCGTCGTGGACTGCGCCGAGATTAGTAACGAGAGTCGGCTTGGCTTCGCCATCTCACACGTCGACAAGTTTGACGCAGAACGCCCGTGTTGGTCGGATCGTGAGTCGTCCCTCCAACCCGTGCTATGGCACCACGCAGTGCTACCATCAGAATATATGGATCCTCGCATCCGGGTGCTGGTCGCCAAACCGGGTTTGGACGGCCACGACCGGGGAGCGAAGGTCATCGCGCGAGCTTTGCGCGACGCAGGCATGGAGGTGATTTACACCGGCCTGCGCCAGACTCCGGAAATGATCGTGAGCGCGGCTTTGCAGGAAGACGTACAGGTTATCGGCCTGTCCATCCTGTCCGGCGCCCATAACGCGATCGTTCCGCGTATTATGGATTTGCTGCGCGAAAAGGGTATGGACGACGTCCTGGTCCTGGTCGGCGGTATAATTCCTGACGAGGACGCCGTCGAGCTAAAGAAGCTGGGCGTCGCGGCTGTATTCCAGCCTGGGGCGTCCCTCGAAGCGATCGTCGACTTCATTAGGTCTTCTGTAAAGCAGACTGCGTGAAGCAACCGCGGGAGAGATACCCGCTTATTTTGAAAACAAAACGTTGGCGCAGAGCGCCCGTGTACTAACAAAACCTAAATGCAAGAAAAACTGAACATCGCCGTGTTTGTCGATTACGACAATATTGAAATCGGCGTGAAATCGACATTGCGGCGCGAATTTGATGTTTCCCTGCCGCTGGATGCGCTCAAGGAGCGCGGCGACTTGGTCGCGAAATTTGCCTACGCCAACTGGGGGCGTCAGGAAGGCGCGGCCCGGTCCATGGCCGAGAACGCCGTGCAAATGGTGCAGCGCCTGCCATCGCCGCGCGGTGACAAGAACGGCGGCGATATCAATCTGGCGCTGGATGCGCTCGAAATGGCTTTCACCCATCCGCACGTGAACGCATTCGCCATCGTCAGCGGGGACAGCGACTTCATCCCGCTCGTCAATAAACTGAAGGAATACGGCAAGACCGTGTTCGTTGTCGGAGGCAAGGCTTTCACCAGCACCATCCTGCAACAAAACTGTCATGAATTCGTGAGCTACGAATCGCTGCTTTCCGAGGACCGCAGTCAGCCTCGTGAACAGCGTCCGCCGCGCCCCCAGGGGCAAGCTGGAGAACAGCTGCCGCTCAGGGACAATCGCCCGCAAGGCGGACAACGCAGCCGGCCGGCGCCGCTCGATCTGGCCCAAGCCATGCCGCTCGTGGAGCGCGCCTTGCAAGTGTTGGAGCGCCGCGCTGTGCAGCCGCAGCTCGGGCTGCTAAAGTCGACGATGCTCCAGCTGGATTCAGCCTTCACCGAAAAGGCGTACGGCGCGAACAGCTTCTCGGATTTTGTCGAGAAACTGAAGAAGGCTGACTACGTCAACGTGAGCGGCCAGGGTGGCCGCTACATTATTGAGCGCAAGGGTGCGTCTCAGCCGGAACGTCCGACCCCGAAGCCGGAAGAGGCACTGCCGCCGCTGCGCGACGTGCTGGAGACTCATCGCCTGGAAATGGAAAACGGCGTCCTGCTCGACGACTTGGCAGGATGGATGCAAGTCGAGGTCCCGAACTTCTCCGCCGCCGCTTACGGATTCCAGGAATTCTCCGAATTCCTCAACTACGCCCAGGACAAACTGGTGGTACGCGTGGAGCCGGACGAAGAGAAGGGACCGATCGTTTACTTGGGCGCCGAATTCTATCCACCCGCGGAGCCGGAGCGACCACCCGAAGCGCACGTCGAAGAGGAGGAGGACGAAAAGCAACCCATCGTCGAAGGCCAGCCTTCGCTGTTAGAGCCGAATCCTCCGCCGGTCAAACCCAAGCCAGTTCGCCGCGCACGGAAGACCGCGGCGTCGGGCAACTCGGCCGACCGCCCGCGGCGTGGCGGCGGTACGCGCAAGAAACGTCCACCGGAGCTTCACGGCCCGATGCAGTAGCCGCATGGTTATTCGGTGGCCTCCTGCCGCGCGGCGATATAGCCGAAGGCCACCACCGCCAGAAACAGCGTCAGCACTTCGCTGTCGCCGAGATTGTACTCGGCGTAGCCTTCGGCCAGAATCGCCAGGATCACCGCGATCGCTCCATGAAGAACGAACCGCGCGTCCCCGTTCACCAGCTTTCGGCGTAAAGCCCGTGCGAAGTCCCACAAGATTTTCGCGATCATCCAAAAGAAAATGAGCAGCGTAGGAAGGCCCCGCTCCGCGCCGTACTGTAAGTAAATATTGTGCAGGTGCCCGTAATAGCCCACCGGCAGCGGCAGTGCCGAAGACGGCACCCATCGATCGAACTGATACTTGACCTGTTCGGGCCCCAGGCCGAGCCATGGATGCGCGCGGATGATGACCACGCCGGTTTCGCGTAAGATCGCCCGGTGGCGATTCGAATCCACTTCACCGTGCGCCTCAAACACGGAGGTGATCCGTTCCTTCAGAGCATGCGGCCCGAAGAAGAACGCGATCAGCGCCACCGCGGGGACGGCCGCCACCAGCCATTTCTTCCAGAACCACAGCAGGTATAGCAGACCTACGGGAAAGCCGAGAAGAAAGATGCTGCGCGTGAATCCGAGCACCATGGAGCCGGCCAGAATCACGGCGCAGAGCCAGCCCGCCCTCTTCCAGCGGCGCTCGCTGGAGAAAAACAAATAAGCTGCCAGCAGTAAGAGCACGATCATCTCTTCGCCGCCGAAGGTCATCCAATGGCTCATGAAGCCCGTGATCCGCGATCCCACGTAGAATTCGTAAAAGCTGACGTGCTGTTCTTGCGACTGCTGGTAGATTCGCCAGAACTGGAAGAAGCTGCGGAGCGCCGACAGCGTAGCGATTCCGGCCCACAGCAGCACGATGGCACGCATCTGGGTGATCGTGCGAAACGTGCTGTACACTACCAGCAGAATAAGGAACACGTAGAATTTGCGAATCTGCGGCATGCCCTGCTGGATGTGGCCGGAAGCGAGCAGCGAGACCACCGTGCCCGCCATAAAAAGCGCCAACGGAAGTTTGAAGGGAGGCAGCCGGATCTTGTTCGATGAAAGCAACAGAGCCGCCAGTGCGAGAGCCAGCAGAATCTGCGAGACCGCAATCGAGAATAGAATGGAAAGGAGCGCGCCGCACGTCAGATAAAACGCGCCGCGGTCGAGATAAGGGTTCAAACAGTAGGCTATCAGGAAAATGGAAATCTATATCCTCCGCCACGGAGTTGCCGAAGAACCGCAAACCGGTCAGCCGGATTCCGAGCGCGGGCTGACTCCGGATGGACGAAAGAAACTGCGGAATGTTTTGCGCACAGCGGCCTCGGCCGGTGTCGCGCCGTCGCTCATTTTGACCAGCCCTTACAAGCGCGCGCTGCAAACGGCTCAACTTGCGGCGGAAATTTTGGAGTACCAGGGCGAACTGCTGCGCACCAAGGCGCTGGAGCCTGGTGCCGCGCCGAAGGCGGTTTGGGACGAAATCCGCGTACACAAAGACGAGCCGCGAATTCTACTGTCCGGGCACGAGCCTCTGTTCAGCCGTTTGACCGCATACCTGCTGGGGTCGCCGAATCTGCAAGTGGAGTTCAAGAAGGGCGCCATCGCATGCATCGAGCTGGAGCGGTTCCCAGCCGAGCCGCATGGGGTGCTGCGCTGGATGCTGACGTCGAAGCTGGCGGCGGGGCAGTAGGCGCGGGACCGGCTCCCTTACGGTCGCGGCTCAGTTTGTTAAACGTTGCTACGCTTTTTCTCGTAGGGTTGTTTGAGATACTTCGCGGCTTCTTGCTGCGCGCCTTGCGTATCGTCCTTGGTACGGATCGCTTGGTTATATTCGTTGACGGCGCGCTCGCGCTGGCCGGAGACGTCGAAAATATTTCCGAGCTTGATGTGCGCCCACACCGCCGTCCACTTCGGCTCCACGTCCCCATTCAGCGCCTCGCGATACTCATTGGCGGCCGACTGGTAGTTATTCTGCAAGAAGAAAAGTTCGGCCACGCGATAGTGCGCCAGTGAACTGCCGTGGTTCACTTCGATCGCTTTCTGATATTCCTTTAGAGCGTCGCTGAACTCGCCGATCTCGGCGAACTGCTCGCCGCGCTTGATGGCCACGGCCACGCGCATGGCGGGACTCCAGCGCAGCACTGCGCCGGCAGCATCGATGGTCACGGTCTTCGGCTTGCCGAAGGTGTCCACGGTAAACTCCGACGATGTTCCCACCACGTCGACGCGCTTGGTTTCCGGGTTACCTTCCGTTTCGATCTTCAGATCCACCGGCATCTGAAAAGTATCCAGGTCCTGCGAGATCTTGCCCATCACACGGAAGCCTTTTTGCGTGCGAAACACCGTATAATCCATCTTGAATTCGGGCGCGCCGCTCGACTCCAGCCACTGCACGAAGAAGTACTGCAGGTTCTGACCCGAGATCTGTTCGGCCAGTTTGCGAAAATCAACCGTGCTCACCGACTGCCAGCTATACTTCTCAGAAAAGCCGGACATCAGCTTGTTGAATTTGTCGTTGCCGATCACGTTGCGCAGCATGTTCAACACCGCCGCGCCTTTTCCGGCGGTGAGCGCCCAGTATTCCGGCGAATAATCCTCCAGGCGGCCGGCTTGAATCATCGGCGGGTTGTCCACCGTGAGCGCCTCAACGTAGGTATCGTGCAGGTCCTGCTCCATCGCCGCCGGACCGTTGGCGTGCTCGTCCCACAGAATCTCGGCGTAGCGCGCGTTGCCGTTCTCCAGCCACAGATGATCCCGGTCGACGGGGGACACCAGAGTCTCCCACCATTGGCGCGCGAGCTGGTTCGCTAGAAGACGCGAGGCCACTTGATTGCCGATTCCTCGCGGCGAGAGAAATATGATTCCCGGCGCCGAGTACCCGTTCGGCGTGCCGTCCTCGGTCTCCACCAGCGTGAGATTGGCTTGCGGCGCAAGGCCATACAAGTTCGTCAGGAAGCTCATGATCTTGCCGATTTCGTCGCCGTACACGCTGGCCATATTCTGCTTCTGCCGGAAATAAATCGACGTTGTGACGCCCTCGGAACTTACTTTTACCGGATCGCCTTGCACCACGGCGATGCTGGCGGGGAACGAGGGCTTGGTGTACTGAAAGTTGAAAGCTGTCTTGCCGCCGCCGGCGGGCTGCGAAGTTCCGAGGCCGCTCGCAATCACTTGATACCCGCTCGGCACCGTAATGTGGAGATCCGAAGTGAACCGGTCCACGCTGTAACCGTTGACGGGAAACCAGCGGGCCGGATACATCAAGTAAGCGAGGTCGTTCTGAATCGCGGCGAACTTGATGCCGAAGACCGGCGATTCTTCCTGACCGGTCAAGCGGCCGTCGTAGGTGAACGTCACCGTGGTGGCTTTGCCTTTCGCCAGCGGGGCGGGGAAGCTCAGGCGAACGCCCATATCCTGGCCCGAGCGCGAAGCAGAAATCTGACGGCCGCTCTCGTCCACCACGCGCGAGACGTTGAGTGCGCTGTTCAGCTCGAAGGAGGCCGAGGAGACGTCACTGTCCAGAGCGATCAAACGGATCTTCACGTTGGCAGTGAGTGTCTGCGTGCGCGGATTGATTTCGGCGTCAATCGCGTAGTGGTCCACGTCGATGCGGCCGGCTTTATTCCCTCTCTCTTGCGCGGCGAGCAACTGCTCTAAAGCGAGGGGCGCTAAAGCGAGCGGCGCCAGTGCAAGCGCTGCCAGCAGAATCTTACGAGACATGAACCATTTCCTCTTTACTCAAATGTTTCTCGGACAGGTGCTTTTCAACGAGGGAAGCCGCCACTTCGATGGGATCCTCGGGGCCGGACAGCTTTCGAGCGACTTCGGCCAGGTCCCGGCGCATGCTTTCCCGGTGATCGCCGTTTTCGATCAGCGCCAGCGTTTCGCGAGCCAGGTTTTCGGCCGTCATTTGATCCTGTATGAGCTCCGGCACGATCCGCCTACCGGCAACTAGATTGACCATCGAGTAGAACGGCACGCGAACCAGCGCCTTCCCCATCCACCAACTTAAATTGTTTACGCGATAAAAGGTGACCATGGGAGTTCCCAGCAGGCATGCCTCAATGGTGACCGTTCCACTGGCGGCCAGCGCTACGTCGGCACAGACGAGCACATCCCAGGTTTTTCCCTCAAGCAGTTGGATGGACGCCGAGGAAATCCGTTCCCTGAAATTTGACCCTAGCGGGCCGGCACCAAGAGGTATTGTACCGGGCGGGACCGCCAGGATGAAGCGTGGAGCGCTCTTGGCGGTGTTTCGGAGGCGTTCCGCCGCGTCCAGTAAAACGGGCAAATGGCGCGCAGCCTCACCCGTTCGGCTGCCTGGAAGCAGTGCGATAAGCGGGGTGTGTTCGGGGATGTCAAAGCGCCGCCGCAATTCGGTGCGGCTGGCGGAAGGTTGCACTAAGCGAGTGAGCGGATGGCCGATGTAAGTGGCGTCGATGCGGTGGCGAGCGAAGAATTCGGGCTCAAAGGGGAAGATGCAGAGCAGCCGGTCGATAGTCCGCCGCATCAAGGGCAGACGGCCCTTGCGCCACGCCCAGACTTGGGGCGCCACCAGGTAGAGAACGGGAATGCCAAGCTTCTTTAACTGACGGGCCACACGCAGGTGGAAATCCGGGCTGTCGGTAAGGATGGCGACTTCGGGGCGCTCGGTGCGGGCGGCCGCCAGCAACTTCCGGTACTCGCCGTAGATGCGCGGGATGTGCGTGATCACTTCTACCAGGCCGACGACGGCCAAACTGTGTGCGTCCACCACGGGGCGAACGCCGGCCTTTTGCATGCGCGGGCCAGCGCAGCCGAAGAACTGCAGGTCTGGGCGCCGGCGGCGGAGCGCGTCCACCAAAGCGGCCGCGTAGAGGTCCCCCGAGGCTTCACCAGCCGAAATCAAGATTTTCGGGCCCACTAGAATTTAGTTTAGCGCGGTAGGCGCGTGGGCCAGGGCTTTCGCGTGGGCAGCGCCTTCGCGCCGGCGGGATCGGGGGTTAGGGATTGGCGGGTGTGGCACGCGAAGGGACGCAAGCAGGAATCTCTGGTGGGTGGGGGCTGGGAGGCGCATCGGGCCAGTTTTGTGTCTGGTGGCGCGTTATTTTCAAGAATTCGCCGAACGAACCCAACGAAAGGCGCCGCGGGTTGTCTTCAAGGGAACTTCCGCACAACGGACTCGCCTCAGGGGTGGAATTGTGGAGTTCTCCCCATGTTTAGCGCCGCTCCTCAGCGGCCTGTGCGCTTTTGAAGAAGCGTCGAGGAGACCCAGAAGACAGCCAAGCTGACCGCCATGATCACGTAAAACGTGGTGATGCTCAAGGTAATGGCGAAGGCTGCGACTGATACCGCGAATCCCCAACACCAGAATTCCGCTTTGAGCCCGTCGGCCCACTTTGCCTGTCCTCCAGCGGAAGCAATCCGCGGCCGCGCGGCCGGCCACAGACGCGGCACAGCAATTTGGTAGCGCTTATACTGATCGCCCTGGCTGGCCTGTAGTTCGGACTCTTCCCGGAGAATCAACCGGTAGCAGAACACCAGCATCGCGAGGATCGCAGCGAAGAATCCGGTTCGGCTCATCATCGCGCCCATCCCGAGGGCCAGTAAAACATTCGCGAAATACAGTGGATTGCGGACGCGCCGGTAAGGCCCATCGGCAACCAGCGAGGCGGTCTTCACCTCGGCGGCGTACACCACTTTGGCGTGAAGGTACGACGAAGCCCGGGTTCGGATGAGAGCGGCGAAAACGAGTAAAACAGTCGCAAAAGCAAACAGGAGTCGAGCGAGGAGATTCGCGTCGCTCCCCAGTGCGGCGCCGAGCCAGTTGGCCAGCGCAGCGGTGGAATTTTGCTGGTCCAAGGAGTAGCAGGCGAACGAGCAGCCAAAGATCAGACCGAAAATCAGCGCTCGGTTCTTGAACTCCCAGTTGGTGGCACGCATGGCTACCGTATAACCGTAAGTATAGTGCTGTGAGGTCTGTCAACAGGCCAGGAGCGTGATATCCAGCGATAAGGATCGGGCGCTCTGCCCCCGCGTGCTAGAATGAAAGCGATTTTACCCCACCCGATGTCCGCGCAACCCGATCTTTCTAAGCTCAGCGTTGGCCAGTTCGCGGAGCGATTCCGCGGCGAGATGATCCCGCTCAGCAACACCTTTTCCTACTTCTGCGCTTCGGTGCCGTTGAGCGAGGAGGACGTCAAGGAATACCTGGAAGAGCCCATCGCTGCTCTGCCCCCGGCCATTTCGGCGCTCCTGCCGAAAGTTTCCATCATGCTGGTTCCTTACCTGGAACGCGTGGATGGCAAGGAAAAGGGAACGGTCCGCCGGGATGAGTTCGTTGTCACCGAAAAGCCGCCCGACAGCCGGGCGTCGTGGGCCACTCAGGTGCGCTTCGACAAAGAAGAAGTGCTGGTCTTCGCGCTCAAGGATCAAGACGTCTCCGAGTATCACTACCGCTTCTATCATGTGCTGGCGACGCTGGCCGCCGATCACGGCTCCGAACAGGCCTTGGCGCAATACAGCTCGCTGCTGCGCGAGGAACTGAACGCTCGCGTGCACGGCGAGGTGGACGAAGAGAGCTGGCACATGAAGCAGGCGCTGCTGCGGCGCGACGCCAACGTCCGCAAGGAGACGAAAGCGTTTCGCGAGTATGTCCGGCAGTCGCTGATCGACACGCTGACGCTGTACTTGCACGGCATCTGCTGCGATATCGATGTCGAAACCGGCCCCCGCCAGTTGCCGAGCCGCCACATGCGCAAACGGCTGAGTCTGCTTTACAACCTTTACCCGCCGCCGGAAGGCTTCGCCGTTTTTCCCGAGCATCAGGATCGCGGCCAGTAGCAGTTTTTCTGCAGCCATTCGAGCGACGCCGTTTACGAAATGTTACAGCACGGCGGAAACGGAGCGTGAGGCCCATGCGATCTAAACTGCATGGTGTCAGAGTGGGCGTGCGATCCCGATGCGGCCTTAATGATGCGGGTTTGCGTAGGGCACGAGCCCAGCTTCGAGACGCTGCTGGCGCGGCACCGCAACCAAGTGATCACTCAGTTGTACCGCCTGGTGCGCAACCGGGCGATTGCGGAGGAGCTGGCCCAAGACGTCTTCCTGCGCGTTTACCGCTTCCGCGATCGATATCAACCGGAGGCCAAGTTCAGCACCTGGCTGTTTCGGATCACCAACAACGTCGCGCTGAACTGGCGGAGGGATACGCGGCGCGAAACCGGTCATCTTCGGCTGGACGCGGCGCTACGTGATGCCCGCCGGATCCAGGTGCCGGATCATACCCTGCGCGCCGATCAACAGTTGTTGGCCGAGTATCACGCCAAGGAAATTCGCGACGCCATCGAAAGCCTGCCCGGCAAGCAACTCGCAGCAGTGGTGATGCATAAGTACGAGGGCATGGATTACGCGGCCATCGCAGATGTGCCGGACTGCTCAATTCCCGCGCTGAAGTCGCTGCTGTTCCGCGCGTATGAGACGCTGCGGCGGCGCTTGGCGCGTTTTGCTCCTCCGTCGGCGGCGTAGCGTACGACAATCGTAATCCTGCTGCGATATTCGTCGCGTATAATAGCGGAATCTCGGAGGATTTATGACGCGTTCGTTGCTCATTTTTTGCCTCGGAATAACGCTGCTCGAATCAGTCCACGGAGCGACATCGACATTTTATGGCGCAACGCCTTACCCGCTCATCGCGCCTGTCAGCACGACGACGTTTCAGTCGTCGCCCCTGATTCCTACAAGGCCCGGTACGGGTAATATCACGATCTCCCCCGATGGGAAGACTGCTTATTTCGGAGAATGTGAGGTGCCTGGAATTGCCCACTGTCCGATCATCGCTATGGACCTCGCGACGGACGAGAAACTGCACACGTACCAAACGGTTCATCCTTACACGGAGTATGCCGTTACCATCCTGCCTAACGAATCTCAACTTTGGGTCAGTACCTGTAGCACTAATCTCGGCTCTTGTGTCAACTACCATGTCGAGGTGTTCGACGTTTCATCTGAGAAGGAACTGGCCGACATCTGGATCGGAAAGGATGGGATCGCTGCGTTGCGCGTCGCGCCGAACGGATCGACGGTTTATTGTCTTCACACTTACGGTTTGAGTTCCACGGGCGGCGTTACGGCGATCGACGTAGCTTCCTTCCGCCTTGGAGCAACTTTTCATGCTCCGCATGGCCTGGCGCCAAGTTCGTTGGTTATTAGCGCTGACAGCACGACAGGCTATGTGCTGGCTGTGGATCCCAACAATTTCCATGGATCGGCCCTCTATGCTGTCGACCTGACACAAATGGCGTTGAAGTCAACGATCGCGGGGGTATCCGGTGGGTCAGGAGAAGTAGCGATTTCTGGTAACGGCGCGACACTAGCAGTTTGGTTATCCGAGGGAGTAAATGAAGTGATATTGATCGATACCGCGACCGAAACGATCACACAAACCATACCGGGGGTATTGGGCAACCTGATTGGGATCAGTCCGGATGGCAACACGGTCTATGTCTCCCTCCTCTACAGTTTACAAACTGTGGATGCCAAAACCGGTAACATTACCACGCAGTTTAGCGGCGTGCCTGTTTATGGGGGATCGCTTTCCCAGGATGGCAAAGTGATTTATTTGTTCCTGAACAGCGGTTCGGGAGTCATAGCTTTCCAGGAGGGGTCGCGTATTTCAAAGGCCTTGGAGCTTCAGCAGTCGTCCGCTTGGCTGGCGGTGTCGCCGCATGGTGGGACCGTATACACGGCAAATCATAGTGGAGGAGTATCGGCCGTTTCGATGCAGACGGGTGCGGTGTCCCAGTTGCTGCCGGGCCTGGGCGTTGAAGCGGTTGCCGTCAGTCCCGACGGCGGCAGGCTATACGCGTTCTCGGCTGGATTCGCCTTCACGATTGTCAACGCGGCGTCCGGAGCAGCCGAGAACACAATCACACTTCCATCGTGTACGGACGTCACCTCGGGATCAATTGCGATGGACCCGACCGGAAGTTGGGCGTTTGTGACCGAGAGCCCATGTGGGTCGGTGGTGCCGATCAACTTAAAGATAGAGAAAGCCGAGACCCCGCTTTCAGGCACCAGTGGCACGGGGTTGGCAGTCAGCCCAGACGGTACGCGCTTGTATGCCAGCGCCGGTGGTTCCGTTGACGCGATCGATCTTGCGACTAAAAAGGTAATCGGGACGATCCCGGTTACTGCCACTGCGATCGTGGTTTCTCCTGATGGGTCGCTGGCCTACATCTCTGGGACCCAGAACGGTACGGCCGGTGTCGCGGTGGTGGATACATCCACTCTGGCTGTTAGCCATTTCATCCCGGTGGCCAACGCTGGCGGGGGCGGGGAGTCGATTGGCATCACGCAAGACGGAAGCTACGTCTACGTGGGAGTCACCTCCACGACTGGGAACCAGGTGACGCAGACTGTCGCAGTGATTAATACCCAAACTTTGCAGGTGGTCGGCAACGTCTTGTCCGGACCTCCCTTTGTGATTCACTAGACTTGGTTGGGGACGGCGTAGCGCGCGTTATATAATGATGCCCGGCGAGTCAAGAGGGCCCGGCATTGAAAAGCAAACTCACGAAAGCCACGCTGCTACTGTTATTGGCCGCTGCGTCCGCGCTGGCGCAGATGGATTTCTCCGGTGAATGGGCGCCCGTTCAGGACGAAGACAATACCGGGAATCCCTATATCGGCGAGTTCATCGGGATTCCGCTGAGCCACGCGTCGCAGCTGCGCTCGGAGGCTTGGGAAGCATCGTATCAGACACTGCCCGAGTGGCAATGCAGGCCGCACGGAGCGATGTACATCTCGCGCGGGCCGTCGCAAGTGCGAATTTGGAAAGAAGTGGACCCGGTCACGCGCCAGATCACAGCCTGGCACGCCGAGTGGCTGCGCTCCATCGACAATCCGTTCTACATGGATGGCCGTCCGCGCCCGTCCGAGTTTGCCGTTCACACCTGGGGCGGCTTCTCTACGGCCGAGTGGGTAGGCGACGCACTGAAGATCACCACCACGCATCTCAAAGAAGATTATTACCGGCGCAACGGCGTTCCCTCCAGCGATGAGGCTACGCTCACCCAGTATTGGATCCGGCGCGGCGATTATCTGACGTGGATCTTGATCGCCTATGATCCGGTCTATTTGACGCAGCCCATGATTCGCAGCTCGGAATATCGGCTCACGCTGAACCAGCAGATTCCACCCTATCCATGCGACGTCGTGGAGGAGGTGGTGCGGCCCAAGGGCGAGGTGCCGCACTACATGCCCGGAACCAACAAGTTCCTGGAAGAATTCGCAAAGAAATACAATTTGCCAGTGGAAGTGACCATGGGCGGCGCGGATGGCATGTATCCGGAGGCAGCCAGAAAGCTGATTCGGGCCGCGAATGGGGAAACGGCGAAGAAATGACGGCCCTTCTGAAAACCGCTTTGGCCGGTATTTGTCTCACAGGGGCCGTGGCCCTCGCGCAAACGAAACCGCATGTCGAAATCGTGCCGGTGCGTGGCCATATTTATATGCTGGCGGGCGCGGGCGGCAACATCACGGTTTCGATTGGGCCGGACGGCGTTCTGCTGGTGGATTCGGGCCTAGCGCAAATGAGCGATCAGGTTCTGGCCGCGATCCGGGAGTTGCAGCAGCGCGTGAGTGTGAACGGCGCGCCGGCCAAGCCCATCCGCTACATCATCAATACGCACTTGCATCCGGATCATATCGGCGGCAACGAGAAGATCGGCGAAGCGGGTAAGACCATCACCGGCGGTAATGTGATCGCCGAAATTGGAGACGCCACTGAAGGCGCCACCATCGTGTCGCACGAAAAAGTACTGGAGCGGCTGAGTCCCAACGGCAAGCCTACGGTATCCTACAAAGCCCTGCCGACGCTCACGTTCCTGAGCAATCAAATGAAGCTCAGCCAGTTTTTCAACGGCGAAGGCATCCAGATCTTCCATGAGCCCGCGGCGCATACCGACGGCGATAGCATTGTGTATTTTCGAGGCTCGGATGTAATCAGCGCGGGCGACATTTTTCTCACCACCAGTTACCCGATCATCGATCTCCCGAACGGCGGCAGCCTCCAGGGAGTCATCGATGCATTGAACCACATTCTCGATCTCTCAGTCGCCGAATTCCGCACCGAAGGCGGAACGCTCATCATTCCAGGTCACGGCCGCATCTGCGACACAGCGGACGTCGCGTATTATCGCGACATGGCGACCATCATTCGCGACCGCATCCGCGCGATGATCAAGAAAGACATGACGCTGGCGCAGGTGAAGGCGGCCAAACCCACCGCCGATTGGGATCCGCGCTACGACAAGAACACGTTCTGGACCCCAGATATGTTTGTCGAGGCGGCTTACAAGAGCCTGAGTGAGGGGAAGTGATCATGTCGCGCCTGTGGATTCTCCTGGCATTTTCCGCTGTTGCCTTGGCGCAGAACGCGCCGCAGCGTCCGGCTCCTCCACGAACCGCCCAAGCCGCCGCGCCGATCGATCTCACAGGATATTGGGTCTCGCAAATTGTCGACGAGTGGCGCTTCCGCGTGACGCCGCAAAAGGGCGACATCGTTTATCTGCCGATCAACGCCGAGGCGCGCAAGGTGGCGATGGCTTGGGATCCGGACAAGGACCTCGCGGATGGCGCACAATGCAAGGCTTACGGCGCTGTGGGAATGATGCAGCGGCCGGGCCGCCTGCATGTGACATGGAAAGACGAGAATACTTTGCAAATCGATGCGGACGCCGGGACGCAGACCCGTCTGCTCCATTTCGGCCAAGCGCCAGCACGGGACTCAGCACCAGGTAGTGACGCGACCTGGCAGGGATACTCGGCCGCACAATGGGTGGTCCGGGGCCGCGCTCTGATCGATCTGGGCGGAATCGGTTTTGTGCCTGGCGGTGGCGGCGGATTCGGAGCTTTGCCCCCGCCCGGACGCGCAGGCGGATCGTTGAAAGTAGTCACCACGAAAATGAAGCCCGGATATATTCGCAAAAACGGCGTGCCCTACAGCGGGAACGCGGTTCTGACCGAGTACATGAACATCCTGACGGGACAGCAGGCCGACGTCTACATTGCCGTCACGGCATCTGTCGAAGACCCGGCGTATCTCAACCAGCCTTTCGTCCGCACTTACACCTTCAAGAAGGCCGCCGATGCGTCGGGCTGGGACCCGACGCCATGTTGGAATAAGTAAGCCGGCACAAAAAAGCCGGCCCAAATAGCGCCACAATGGTTTCCATGAGAACCGTTGCGCCGGCCTTGTTGTTCCTCTTTGCCCCTTCCGCCCAGCCGCAGAATTTCGTGCTGGTGGCCCACAGCGGCGCGGGCGACTATTCCAAGATGACGCCGCAGGTGATCGAAGCGCGGCGCGACGGCATGGTGAAGGCGATTCGAGCCGGATACGCGATTCTGGCGCGCGGCGGCGGGAGCATGGACGCTGTGGAAGCCACCATCCGCGTGATGGAAGATACCGGCCTCTACGACGCGGGCCGCGGCGCCTACTACACCAAGGACGGCATCCCGGAGATGGACGCAGCCATTATGGATGGGCGCACGTTGCAGGCCGGGTCCGTTGCATCGGTAAAGCAAATCGCGAATCCGATTCATCTGGCGCGGCTGGTGATGGAAAAGACGCCGCATGTTCTGCTGGTGAGCGACGGCGCCGAGGAGTTCGCCAAATCGCAAGGCATCGCATTGGTCTCGCCGTATTACTTCTACAACGAGCGCGAATGGAAACGGTTTCAGGACGCCCAGAAGGATAAAGAAAGGCCGGCGAAGACAGCGGGCACGGGCCACGGCACCGTTGGAGTGGTCGCGCTCGACAAAGCGGGCAATCTCGCAGCCGGCACGTCGACCGGCGGCACGGTGCTGAAGATGCCCGGACGCGTCGGCGATTCGCCAATCATCGGCGCGGGCACTTACGCGAATAACGACAGTTGCGCAGTCTCCGCTACCGGCACCGGCGAGTATTTCATGCGCAACGTCGTGGCGTCGGACATCTGCGCGCGGGTGCGCTACTTGCACGTCTCACTCGAGCAGGCGGCGAACGATGTGGTGATGAAGGAACTGGTGGCGCAGCATGGCGATGGCGGTGTGATCGCGCTGGATCGGCAGGGCAACATCGCGACGCCGTTTAATACCACGGGTATGATGAACGGCGCGGTCGGCTCCGATGGCAAGATCAAGATGACGGGCTGGAGCAAGAACGCCGAGCCGGTGGTTGTGCCCGCACGATGAACTGGGCAACATACGCAGTTCTGTCGGCCTTTTTCGCGGCCCTCGTCGCGATCTTCGGCAAGATCGGCGTGCAAGGCGTCGACAGCAATCTTGCGGTAGCGTTCCGAACCGCGATCATTGTGTTTTTTGCGTGGGGCATCGTGTTGGTGCAAGGAAACGCCTCCGATCTATTCCGCATTTCGCGGCACACTTTCCTGTTTCTTTTTCTCTCCGCGATCGCGACCGGCCTCTCGTGGCTGTTTTACTACAAGGCCCTGCAATTGGGCGAAGCTTCGCGGGTGGCGCCCATCGACAAATTGAGCGTGGCGCTGGCGGTCGCGATGGCGTTTGTCTTTCTAGGCGAGAAGCCGCATCTCGGCAACGTGCTCGGAGCGGGGTTGATCGTGGCGGGCGTGTTGGTGACGGTTTTCGTGAGATAGGGCGGCAGACCAGCGCGCGCGCCACTCAGTCTGTTTCCTCCGATTCCAGCGCGTCCAGCACCTCCGGCTGACTCGCGAAGCGCTTCAGTACGCGGATCGACTGGCCGGCCGAGAAGCCCGCATAGCGCAGACGGCGAAAGGCCCCGGCCAGATTCTTTTCCTCGCTAAGAAACACCCCGAGCTGTTTGCCGCGATATTTGCGGCGCAGAAACTCCTCGATGAGATCGGCTTCATTGGTTTCCTGGTAAGTTTGCTCGGTCACTTGTTGGGCCAGTTTGGGCGCGACGCGTCGTTGGCGCAGGTCCCGCAAGACCCGCATCTTTCCCAAGCCCTGGTTCTGGAGGCGAGCGGCCGCATAATTTTCGGCGAAATGGCGGTCGTTCAGGTATCCGGCTTCCTTGAGTTTCACGAGGACCGCGTCCACGTCCTCGTCGTTTTGCGCGCGGCGGCGAAGTTTCTCGCGCAGCTCCCCGGAAGAATGGGCGCGCCCACCCAGAGCGCGCAATGCAACTTTTAGGAGCTGATCGCGGTCTAACGGCTGTGGCTGTCGTTTCGCCATGACAATGGAAGGCTATCAAATACGAGGCTACGCCGGCAGATTCGAGACTGCTATTGTAGAGGAGAGTCTGAACTTTTTAGAAAGAAAGGACGGGCAACATGGAAGACGACAATAAGTTTTCGTACTTCTTTCTGGGATTGGGACTGGGGGTAGCGGCAGGGTTGCTGTTTGCTCCGAAATCCGGACCGGAGACGCGAGATCTGTTACGGTCCAAGGCCGATGAGGGGAAAGAATACCTGAAGCGGCGGAGCACGGAAGTGCGCGATCAGGCAGCCGACGCGCTGGAACGCGGCAAGTCGACCGTCACGCGCCAGCGCGAAAACCTGGTGGCGGCGGTGGAGGCCGGCAAGCAGGCTTATCGGGAAGCGGTCAGCAGCACGCCGAACGACGCGGAACACATCTAGTTCCTCCGGAGCTTGATCATGAGCGAGACCACTCTGCTTTATGTGATGACGGCCTTCGTCATTATTTCCGCTATCGCGCTTGTTGTCCAAGCGGGTATGCTGGCTGGGATTTATAAAACCACCAAGTCGCTGCAGGAGGCGATCAATCCGCTCCTGCCCAAGGTGGAAAGTCTAGTCGCAAAAGCGACCTCGACCGTGGAGCAGAGTAGCCTGCAGATCAGCGAGATCACGACGCGGGCCAACGACATATTAGATTCGACCAAGAGACAGATGGCCATCATGGAGGAAGTGGTGGGCGACGCCGCTGCGCGCGCCAAGGTGCAGATGGAGCGCGTGGAGCTGGTGCTGGACGATACGCTGAGCCGCGCGCATGAGACCGTCGCTATTTTCCACGATGGCATCATGCGGCCCTTGCGCGAGGTGAATGGTATCGCGGCTGGGGTGCGGGCGGCGGTCGGCGCGCTAGGGCGTGGCAATCGGCCTACCGTGGATCGAGCCACCAGCGACGAAGAGATGTTTATCTGAGTTCGGCCTGCTGCGCTGAGTGACCCGCTCCGCTGGATTTGGGCGGCCGGGCTTCGCCCGCGCTTATTGGGAAGGCGGCGGTGTGGTCGGGGTGGCCGGTGCTACCGGGCTCGCGGGATTCGTCGACGTGGAACCGAACGAGCCCCCCGTGGTTAGGCTTCCAAACGCACTACTGCCTCCGGGCCCATTGATCCCGTTTTGGTTCTGCTGGAGTTGCTGCTGTAACTGCTGTTGTTGGTTTACGGCCCCGGCTCCCACGACGGATTTGTCCTTCTTCAGGTCGTAGACAAACTCCCACTCTTTGTACTTGGCGTGATCGTTGATCACGTGAATTCCCTTGCCGTCCGCGGTGCTTGCAACTCCCGCGATCCCTCCGGTGTTTCCCGAGGTGAATCCGGCGATGGAAGAGGGAGGCTGCCGCGGCGTGGTGAGGATCTGCTGGATCAGGTTGGCCGCAGTTTGCTGGCCTGGAGCACCGCCTGGCGTTGCTCCCGGAGGTGCTCCGAAGGGTTGCCCTGGCTGAAACGGCTGGCCCGTCGGCTGAAACGGCTGACTCGTCGGCGGGACTGGCTGGCTCGTCGGCGGGAATGGCGGCTGGACTGGATTTACGCCTGATCCCGGAGTTGCGCCCGAGGTAGGATTTAGCCCGGGTGGGAACGGCAGCGGCGAGGGCGAAGGCTGCTGTGGCTGCGAGGGGTCCTGGGGATTCACGGGCTGTCCGGGAATCGGCTGTTCGCCTGGAATCTGAGGCTCAGACGGGTCGTCCGGTAGAGCCGGCTCGCTAGGATCGGCCGGTTGTTGCACAGGCTGACCGGGGAAAGGCTGTTGGCCCGGGAGCGGCTGTTGGCCGGGGAAGGGCTGTTGGCCGGGGAAGGGCTGTTGGCCGGGGAAGGGCTGCTGGCCGGGGAAGGGCTGCCGGCCCGGGAAGGGCTGCTGGCCCGGGAAGGGCTGCTGGCCGGGGAAGGGCATCTGAACCGGTTGCACCGGCTGATTGGGATCGGGTTCCGGAGGTTGCTCGACACCGGCGTCTCCGCCTGTTCCCCCAGCGGATCCGGAGCCGACGATGCGATCGCTTGGCCTCCTGGCCGCCATGTTTAACGGATCGAGCGGCTGCCCGTTGGGATTGTTAGGATCGACGGGCTGCGATGAATTCGACGATTGCGTGGAGGCAGTCTGCGACGAACCGGAAGACTGCGACGAGCCGAAGGCCGAATTCGGACCGCTGCCGGTACTGCTGCCGGGGAGCGGAGCCGGAGGCTGGACCAACGAATCAGTGAGCTGTCCGGCAGGACCGACATGCAGCAAACGCCACGCCTTACCCGTCAGCGGGTCCAAGTAGCGGAAGCGCAGGAAACGAAAATTGCGCTTTGTCTCCAAATCGTCCAACGTCTGCGGATAGGTTTGATATTTCCGGTAAAACAACTGAATAGCGCGCTTGTATTGGAGGCCGCGGTCGATGGCCATCTGTTCTCTGGTACGCTGCGACTCAAACGCAACGCGCGGAACCTCGATGTACAGCGTGATCGCAATCGCGGCCGCCATCATGAACACCAGCAGCATGGCAAAGCCGGACTCAGTGCGGCGGCGTTTGGAGCGGCCAGCTTTTGGGCTTAAGGCCCTGAAAATCGCTTGCTCACGCGCCACCCGTCCGGTATTCTTCGAGTCGATGTTGCCCCCCGTCCGGTTGCATTCCACCGGATGTTGTCCCAGGGCACGACTCCCGGTCGTCTT
>Ga0209415_10000160_pt1 | contig 109639 bp, 96 predicted proteins | sample PeaSoiSIISIP2007_FD_187696 | JGI IMG/M metagenome (GOLD analysis project Ga0209415, IMG submission 187696) | Peat soil microbial communities from Weissenstadt, Germany - SII-SIP-2007 (SPAdes) (version 2) | ecosystem: Environmental > Terrestrial > Soil > Wetlands > Peat | place: Germany...
TGTGGGAGCTATTCTGATGTCTAGGGATTATTCCATCAGTTGTACGACTTGCAATATCACCGGCACGCAACCTCGCAAGCTCTACACCTATCTTGGGTTGAATACGGACCTCACAAATTCGACAAACGCTTTCAGCACAGTAAACTCAGCTTTAACGGCTACGGTCCTAGGGTTGCCGGGCGCAGTTATATCGTCAGGGACGACCACGGACGTGAAAACGCTCATTAATTACATGTCCGGATTTGATACCTATGATGACAATGTGAATGGTAACTATACGGAAAAGAGACAGTGGATTCTCGGAGACATTCTTCATGCGAAACCCTTAATCATCAGTTATGCAATATATGATTATGTGACCACTCCGGCGAATGAATCGAACTGCTCGGTCAACAAGACCGTGATTTATGCGGGGTCCAATGACGGGATGCTGCATGCTTTCAATGATTGTGACGGGAGCGAGGCATGGGCATTTATTCCACCGGACCTCTTGTCCACACTTCAATACATGCATGGCAATGCACATGACTATTTTGTTGATAGCTCGGCGATGCAATATATCTATCAGACAAATCCGCAGGAAAGCAGCATAAGTGCGTCCGCAGGCGATAAAGTCATTCTTATCGTCGGCCTCAGAAGGGGTGGTGGGCTCGACAGTGAGCCGACTGCGGGATACTACTACGCCCTTGATGTAACTACCCCAACAGATCCCAAGTTTCTTTGGAGTATCAGCAACAACACGACGTGGATAGGAACCACGAAAACGTCGACAACGGCATTTGGTGATCTGGGAGAAGCCTGGAGCGAACCGAAGATTGTGAAAATCAATGTCGGAGGAACTCCTACTATCGCTGTATTTATCGGCGGCGGCTATGATAATTGTAATGAAGATGCGCGCTATGGCGCGACTCAGAGTTTCAGCGGCTCCTGCGTTGGTGCTGTTACGACACCCGATAGCGGACTGGATTCAAGCGGAAATCCGATAACGAGCGGAGGCTCGACAGCGGTTACAAGTTTTGCCGCATCAGCCTACAAAGGCCGGGCAATTTATGCTGTGCAATTGGCGACGCTCACTTCCGGCGTGCCCAACTTGGCCGGTGGAGGATCAAAGATATGGGGCTATAACATAACAAATACTCCGCCGCTTGCGTATTCAATACCCAGCGATTTGACAGCCATAGATTCCAATTTTGACGGCTATGCAGACACGCTTTATACAGGAGATTCGGGTGGCAATCTTTGGCGTATTAATATTATGTCTACAAACACGGCGAACTGGACCGTTACAAAATTATTCAGCTCTAATCCAGGTTACACGGGTGATCCCGGCGCGGGTGTTGCGTCGACAGCCGATGGTTCGACAGGCAGAAAAATATTTTATCAGCCCTCAGTTTCAATCGATAGCAACAATCTAACCTGGATCTTCTTCGGCACCGGGGACCGGGAACATCCATTGAATCAGGCCGTGGTAGACCGTTTCTACGCGTTTATTGATAAGGGACAGAACACAACAATGACAGAGGCAAATTTACTGGATGTTTCGTCGGATCTGATACAAGTTGGGACGCAGGCTCAAGTTGCTACTATGACCAATCTTCTTAACTTGGCATCAAGTCCCACGAACACTACCTATTACGGGTGGTATATGCGCATATACGGTGCCGAACATAACAATACGACCCCATACCAGGGAGAGAAAGTTCTTGCTCAACCGACGCTTATCAATGGTGTAGTCTATTTTACGACCTTTGCTCCAAGTACCAATACAACAAGTACTGATCCATGCCAAACGGGTAATCTCGGTACTGCGCGATTATACGCTGTCAATTACTTGACAGGGGGGGCTGCCTTGGATCTGGATACGGCAAATGATACTATAATTCCGCAATGGGCGACAAATCCTAATGCTTTCACCGCGGCGGGACAGGTTTTGCAGCTACCTGACCGTACGACTAATCTCGGCAGCGGTATTCCATCGGCCATCCAGCCGAGCGGTCTCGTGGGATGTGGCGGCGGTCTGTGTAAGGAAAATATGGCGCCAGGCGGTCAGGTGCTGCCGCTTTATTGGCGACAGAGATAGGCGACGGGACGACAGGAGAACATGCAATCCGTCTGGAAAGATTGCGCATTCAACGCATGATGAAAAAAATTAAGGTACTGAGTATTGTGATCGCGGTCCTGAGCTTAGTCGCCTGCACGAAGCAGGAGTCGAATCAGGCAGTGGGAACTTCCCCTGTGCGGGAGTCATCCACGACCACGGAAAAAAAGTCTCAAAAATCGACGGGCAGCATTGCAGTGAAAATATTGCCTGAAGCGCCGACCGTTATGACGAATCTCCAGGTCGTTTTATCCTGCACAGGAAGCGTTACGTATGAATGGCGCAGGAACAATCAGATCATCGTTGGTGAAGCCACCGGTTGGCTCTTAAAAAATCAATTTGTGAAAGGTGATGAGGTTGCTGTAACCGTTACATGCGATGGTCAGGAAGGTACTGCATTAGTTACGATAGGCAACAGTCCGCCAAGTGTTTTGTCCGTTCCATTCAGCCCCAATGATATCCATGCAGGCGTGGATATTACGGTCAAGCCGGTAGGATACGATCCTGACGGCGACGACGTCGGGTTCGATTATAAATGGGTGGTGAACGGCCATGAAATTGAGAATAATTCCCCGATACTCACTGGAGACCATTTTAAACGCGGCGATACAGTTTCCCTGACGGTTATCCCCTATGACCGTGAAGGGGCAGGGACCCCGTTCGTTTCCGCGAAAATTGTGATTCCGAACGGAGCGCCGCGGATTCTTTCCAGCCCGCCTCAAGAAATTCATGGTGATATCTATACCTATCGTGTCGTTGCTGAAGACCCAGATGGAGACCCTATCACGTATTCGCTGGTTACGGCACCTGACGGCATGACAATCGACAGCCAAACAGGAGAAATCAAATGGCCGATAACCGAAAAGTCATCCGGCGACCATGTTGTTGAAATCGCTGCACAGGATCCGGGGGGTATGAAGACCATCCAGAAATATACTGTTACCATAAACCTCTCCGGGGGAGGGACGAAATGAGGCAGTTTTTCAGGCCGACGCCAATGCAGTCATCAAACGGTTTTACGACCATTGAGATGACAGTGGTCGTCTTTATTATCATGATCTTAGCCGCTTTGGCGCTCCCATCGTATAGTCAATGGCGACAAAATGTTGCTTACCGGGATACAGCCAGACATGTTATGTCCGAACTCAGGCAGGCGAGAAGCCAGGCAATCGCTAGCGATACCACACAGTGTGTTGAATTTGATGGTGTGAAACAACGATTCGGCTTCAATAATAATAACTGCATTGCAATATCAAACTGGACGACTGTTGATCTCGGATCCCAGGTTACAATAAGTTCAATCCCAACGAGCACCATCCTATTTGCACCCACGGGGATAGTGAGCTCTGCGCAAACCAGCACCGTCTTTATTCTCGATGCAAGCGGCAACAAAAGGTTCTATGTTCAAGTTAACCAAACTGGCCGTATACTAGTTCAAGGTCCGCTAAGGTAATTTATCCCCGTAAAACGCGTTAAGTGGTACCTATGAAGAATGCTCCTCCCCCCCTTATTCTCGCCTCCAACTCCCCCCGGCGCAGTGCACTCCTGCGCCAGATCGGTGCCCAATTTTCGGTGGCTTCTGCCGATGTGGACGAGAGTATCATGCCGGGTGAGCCTGCAGAAGAGTATGTTGTCCGGGTTGCTCGCGACAAAGTGCGCGTGGCTGTGCAACGGATCAGTGCAGGTATTGTAATTGCTGCCGACACCATTGTCGTTCTTGATAACGAAATCATGGGAAAACCCGCTGACGCGCAAGATGCTAAAAAAGTGTTGATGAAACTGTCTGGCCGCATGCACCGGGTTATTACCGGGGTTGCAGTAGCCGAGACGGTGACGGGCCGGGAATTGGTCAAGACAGCGCTAACCAAAGTTTGGTTTCGTGAACTTTCCGCATCCGATATTGCTTCATATGTGGCATCGGGAGAACCGCTGGATAAAGCAGGCGCCTACGGCATTCAGGAAAAAGGTGCCCTTCTGGTGGATAAAATTGAAGGATGCTACAATAATGTTGTCGGACTTCCGCTTGCTCTTCTAGGCGAGATGCTGCGGGAATTCGGTATTAAACTCTTATAAATCAAGCATTAAGAAGCCGGGAATATCTCTTTCCTCAATATCATAACACAATAATTATTTTGCTCCTGCCTTGACAACTCCTGTGGCACCTCTTAAAATAGTATTAGAGAACGTTTGTGAGTGAGCAATTTTAGCATAGGGAGGTATTTACTGTGTTGCCTATTCGTATTATGATCGCAGAAAATGATCAGGCAGAATTGCAAGCTGTTTTGTCGGCGTTTAATAAAGAAGTGGACATTGAAGTAGTTTCAACCGTTTCCACGCGGGAATCGGCGATTAAACAGCTTTCTATGACGCCTGACGTGCTGATTTTAGACCCGGACATTCTAAAAGGACATACACTTTCGCGATTTATCCGATCGGTACAGACTAAATCCCCACACACGCGCGTAATGTATCTTCTCGGCAAAACAGCTTCGGATGAGCACCTCATTACGGATATAAAGGGGGGGATACGAGGGTACATAAAATCGTCAGATACGCCAGCTGCTATGATCAAGGCTCTCCACGCAGTCCATGTCGGTGAGATCTGGGCAGAGCGGAGAATCCTGGAAAAAGCCATTTCTAAACCTATGCTTCTTCCGGAAACGATTCAAGCCCAGATTCCAGGCTTGACCCCACTGACGAACAGGGAGATGGAAGTATTGACCATGGTATTGCAGGGAGCTTCGAACAGGGAAATTGCGAATAGTAACAGCATCAGTGAGAGAACGGTTAAAACGCATCTGTACCGGGTCTATCGGAAGCTGAATGTTAAAAGCAGAACAAAAGCCATTGCTTTGCTATCGCATGCTTAGGTGTTATGCGACTTCATAAAATGCAACTTTTGGCGTATTGACTGCTCCCTATTAACTGATAAACTTGTATTGACTGTGCTGTTGGTTGCATACCATCGAACAAAAGACTGCTGCGGCAACTTCTTCCCCCCCAGCGTTGATTTAGCCGCGGTCGCGAATTAACATCACGATAATGCCGATGGTTGATGAGCGTATGCACCTCAGGATAAACACCAAAGGACTGACAGCACAGTCATAAAGGCGTCCCGATACGTCCAGGAGACAGAAATGCCAACCTCGATCGTCGGGACGCCCTTTTTACCATTACTCCCCCTTATAGCTAAGTGCATAACCTAAATACGGTCCTTCTTGACCTCGTTCGAGTTTACCAGTATGATGAATTTATGGTTGTTCTCATTATTTTCTATATCGGCATTCTCGCGTTTCGCTACTGGATTCTTTCGTTAAACCTTGCCTATCTCAAAGCGCATGGACAGTCCATACCGCCCGAATTTGCAGATGTAATCGACCCCGACCGTTTGCGGAAAATAACGACTTATACTCTGGAGAACAGCAGGGCAGGCATTGTGGAGTCGCTATTCGGGAACTTCATAATGTTCTTTTTTTTCTTTGGAGGTATCCTTGGCATCTACGACCGCTGGATTTCATCCCTTACCGATTCTCTGCCTGTAGGAGGTCTTTACTTCTTTTTATTTCTGCTCTATGCTGAGACGTTTCTCGATATCCCCTTCAGCCTCTACAAAAACTTTAAAATTGAAAATAAATATGGTTTCAATACCATGACGGTCCGTCTGTGGCTTACCGATTTCATTAAGACGATTCTCATTTCCTCGGTTTTAGGATGTGTTGTTGTCGGCATAGCTTTGGCTATAGTGATTGTCAGCCCTCGCTGGTGGTGGCTCTGGGTCTGGGCATTTTTTCTTGTATTCGGCATTTTCATTATGTACCTTTCCCCCTTTGTGATCGAGCCGCTTTTCTTCAAGTTTGAGCCGGTTAAAGCAGAAGGTCTGGAAGAAAAAGTCCGTGCTCTCATGGAAAAGGCAGGTCTCAAGGTCAGCCGCGTTTTCCAGGTTGATGCCTCACGCAGGAGCCGCCATTCAAACGCCTACTTTACCGGGATCGGCAAAGTAAAACGCATTGTACTTTTTGATACACTTATTGAGCAGATGTCGCAGGACGAAATCCTTGCGGTGCTTGCACATGAGGTCGGGCACTGGAAAAAGCGGCATGTGTTGAAGGGTATTATTTTGACTGAAACTCTCGCATTTTTCGGTCTCTTTCTGGCCTTTCATCTCGTTTCCTGGAGCGGTTTGCCGCAATTGGTTCATCTTTCCTCAGCATCCTTCTATGCACGAATAGTCGTTACCGGTTTTATCGGCTCCCTGGTTATGTTTCCGCTGACGCCGCTGTTCAGTTTCATATCCCGCAGGAATGAAAATGAGTCTGACAAGTTCGCGTCCGATTTAACCGGTCACCCAGAAGCCCTGGCATCGGCGCTGATTAAACTTTCGAGCGAGAACCTTTCCAATCTCCATCCACATCCGTTCTATGCAAAATTCTACTATTCCCATCCTCCTGTTGTGGAGAGAATCAGACGATTAAGGACACGAGAGGGTGAATAGTAGTCGACAAGCAGGAAAAGGCAAGGAACGATACATGTTACCTGTTGTCGCCTCCCTGAGTGCTGTCTACTCTATACTGTCTACGGTTTTTCTCACTTTCCGGTTGACCATTGTCGTCTTAGTGTGATATTTTTAGCTCATGAAGAAGTACACCGACATCGAGCGTCTCGAACTGAAGGTGAGGCGTCTGTCGACGCTTATCGAAGTGAATGGATTGATCAGCTCGTCACTCAACCTTGACCTGATTCTGGAAAATGTGATGGTCATCTCCAAGAAAGTGATGAACGCAGATGCCTCGAGCCTCATGCTTATCGACGATAAGACGAATGAACTTGTCTATGAAGTGGCGCTCGGCAGCGTGGGGAAAAAACTGAAGCAAGAATTCAGACTGAAATTGGGACAGGGAATCGCCGGCACCGTGGCGCAGGAGGGGAAGCCACTCCTCCTTGAAGACGCCTATAATCATCCCAAATTTTACCGGGGGCATGACGAGGCAACCGGATACCGCACGAAATCGATGATTACCGTTCCTTTGAAGGTAGGAGAGCGCATCACCGGTGTGGCGCAGGTCATTAACAGGCTTGACGATCAGTCTTTTAATCAGGATGACCTTGAACTTTTCATCGCCTTATGCAGCCTGGCCGCCATCGCGATTGATAATGCGAAAATGCACAAAAGCCTTATGGAAAAGCAAAGGCTGGTCAAGGACATGGAGTTTGCCCGGACGGTCCAGGAAAGCTTCCTGCCCCAGAAAACGCCTGAAATAACCAGTTACCGTTTCAGCACCCATTACACGCCGGCTCAGGAAGTCGGCGGCGATTTCTATGACTTTATTCTTCTGGGCCAAGACCGGATCGGTATTGTGATTGGCGATGTTTCCGGCAAAGGGGTTCCAGCCGCGCTGTATATGGCCAAATTGGGAAGCGATCTCAGGACGCTGGCTTTTACTGAAAAAGATCCGGCCGCGGCCCTCCGGCTGCTCAATATCCAGCTGGCTGAACGCAGCCGTCGCGGAATGTTCGCAACGCTTCTTTATATGGAACTGGATTCGAAGAACGGCAGTCTAACCATCTCTAATGCGGGCCATCTCCCTCCTATTGTCAAAAAGGCGGACGGAACGGTCCGCAAGCTCTCAACCGCTGGAGGATCACCGCTCGGAATTCTGTCCGGCATGACCTTCGGCCAGGAAGCTGCCCGTCTGGAAAAGGGCGACACCGCGGTGTTGTATACGGACGGGATCATCGAGGCCATGAACGCAAAGGAAGAACTGTACGGGTATGAGCGGTTCGAGAAACTTATCCATGCCTCTGCCGCGGATCCGGATGTTTTAAAGACAGCGGTCATCGACGATGTCAACCGGTTTATCGGATTAAGCCCTCAGCATGACGACATGACCTTGGTCTGCTTCGGTGCCATACCATGACGGAGACGGTTACGCTGACCGTGCCCAGTCATCCGAAATATCTTTATGTGATACGGAGCGCTGTTTATCCCCTGGTGACCGATGCCGGGTTCCCCAAAAAGGTTGTACGCAAAATCGTTTTGGCAGTCGATGAAGCCTGTTCAAATATCGTCAAGTACGCCTATGGGGGAGACACGACAAAGACCATTGACGTCCGTGTAACCATTGACGATCGCAGTTTCATAGTCGAGATTGCCGACTCTGGCAAAAAACCCGATGTATCGAAGATTGCGCCCCGGAAGCTCGACGAAATCAGGCTGGGAGGGTTGGGAACGCACTTTATGGCATCGGTATTCGACAGCGTTTCCTATGACACGAGCCGTGATGCCGGAACAATCCTGACCATGGTGAAGGCAAAGCCCTAAACATTCTTCTCGAGGTTTAACCGGATGAAAGTGGAAATTATCACGGAGAAAGTAAGCGTCGGATTCCTGCTGAAATTGAAGGGCGACGTGGACATGAATACTTCTTCTGACGTGAGAAAGTCATTTGCAGAGGTATTCAAGGAGGGTTCGCAGGGAATGAAGATGCTCTTGATCGATCTGTCACAGGTGCGGTATATGGACAGTTCAGGTATTGCTACGCTAGTCGAGTGCATGCAAAACTGCATGAAAACAGGCGCGCGTCTCAGGCTTTGCGATCTGAGCCCGTCGGTTAAAGACGTGTTCGAGCTCGCACGGCTTGCCAGTGTGTTCGAGATTTTTCCAACCGCCATCGACGCATTGGCTGGGTTTTAACAAGACTCGCATGAGCTTGACTGGTCTCAGGCTTCTGACAAGCATATGGACGGTATCCAACTCTCTGAACTCCATGAACGCTAAAAACTCATTTTGAGGTTGCGTGAAAAAAACCGTCGGTTATCTCGGCAGAACATTCATCACGTTCCTGCAAACCCTTTCCAGCCTATATTATCTGTTTCGGGAAACGGTGGCGCAGACTATTGTCCTTCTGACCGACAGCAAGAAGCGCAAACAAGCTCGCATCTGGTCTCAGGTAGATGAAATCGGGACTCACTCTCTGCCCCTCGTTCTTACGGTAGCCGCTCTTCTGGGCATTGCTATAACCGTGCTTATATCCTTTCAGCTGAAAGGGGTCGGCAGTTTCAGCTACATCCCCGGTTTTGTGGCGGTGGCTGTGTTCCGCGAAATTGGTCCTCTCATCACTGCATTGATCATTGCAGGCAGGGTGGGGGCGGCCTTTACGGCCCGGATCGGGACCATGAAAGTTACTGAGGAAATACTTGCTCTCGAGACCATGGCGATCAACCCAGTCAGGTTCCTGGTTGTCCAACGTTTTATCGGCATGATGGTAGCACTGCCGGCATTGACAATACTGGCGGGTTTCACGGCAGTATCCAGCGGCTTTTTATTCGGATCAACGCGGCTCGGCATCGGGCCGGATGCCTACCTCCGCGAGACCGTTGAAGCGCTTCAGCTTACGGACATCTATTCCGGGATCGTCAAGGCAGCGGTCTTTGCGGTCGTCATTGTCATGATCGGGTGCTATCGCGGGCTAGTCGTCGAAGGCGGGGCGGAGGAAGTAGGCAAGGCAACCATGCTTTCTGTCGTTTCCTCTTCGCTTGCGATCATCACGCTTGATACGCTCATGACCGCGGCGTTCTACGGATAATTGCATGATCAGAGCTTCTGATATCAGGAAAACTTATGGAAACCGCACCGTGCTCGATGGCGTCACCTTTGAAGCGGATAGGAAGAAAATCACCTATATTTTCGGCACGAGCGGCGGCGGCAAAAGTACGCTGCTGAAAATTCTCATCGGAGCCTTAAAGCCCGATGCGGGCGAGGTTTACTTCGGGGATAGGGATATCGCAAAACTTCGCGCCGAGGAACTTGACGAGTTCCGCAAAAAAATCGGCATGCTTTTCCAGCACGGCGCTCTTCTGAATTCGCTGAGCGTGGGGGAAAATATCGCGCTGCCGATACGGGAGCACACGGTTCTGGAAGATGCCATCATCAAAATCATGGTTAAAATGAAACTGGAGCTGGTGGGGCTTCGTGACTTTGAAGACCTGCTGCCGGTCCAACTTTCCGGAGGCATGCAAAAGCGGGTGGCTCTCGCTCGCGCTCTGGCTCTCGATCCCGAAGTTGTTTTCTTTGATGAACCGACTTCAGGACTGGATCCCATTGTTGCGTCGGTCATAACCAAATTGATCGCCGACCTCAACCGGCTGCTCGGTATTACCTGTATTGTCGTGACCCATGCGGTTGAGGAAGCAATGCGGATTGCCGACAAAATAATCATCCTCTACCGGGGGAAAGTCCTTGCAGAAGGCACACCGCAGCAGATTCGTGAAAGCAAGAATCCGCTCGTTCAGCAGTTTATTACGGGCAATCCTGACGGCCCGATCTCGTTTCATGCATCAAGCAAGGATTTCCGCGAGGATTTACTTTTGGGATGATCCTTATGAGTTCGCTGAGCCTGAAGAATTCATAAATCTGTAGAGTTTGAAGCGTCTGTTGAGTTCGTTGAGTGAATTGAATATGAGAATAATTCATCCCTTATATAACTCTACAAGCTCAAGAAACCCTCTACTCTCTGACACATAACGGGGGTACTATGGAGTATCGGCGAAGCGAAGTAGGGGCGGGCATATTCATTTTGGTTTCTTTCATCATTCTGGCGTTCATGATATTCGCGGTGAGCGATATCCAGAGCCTCTTTAAGAAGAAAAAGGAAATTAAAGTTTTGTTTCAGTATAGCGACGGGATCGAAAAAAACGCCCCCGTACGCTACTCGGGCATCAAGATCGGGAAAGTGACGAACATACGCATGGCACCTGAGTTCGGTGACAAGGTGGAACTTACGCTGAGCATTTACCACGATGCGATCATAAAGGAGGATACCAGGGCTGCGATAAAAACGCAGGGACTGGTGGGGGATAAATATGTGGAATTAAGCGGCGGGTCTCCACAGATGCCTGTTCTCGAACCCGGGAAATTGCTGATCGGCGAGGAATCCTTTAAACTTGAGGATCTCACGAAAGCGGGATTAGAGTTAGTAACCAAGATGAAAGGCATTGCCAATAATATTGACCGGATTGCCAATAATATTGACCGGATGACCGGTGATCCTGCCACAACGGCTTCCATCAAAACCATACTCCACAATCTCCAGGATACATCGGCGAATCTTGAGGTTATGACCTCGAGCAAAGATGAGGTGGCGCAAGGACTGAAAAATCTTCCTGAGATGCTGAAAAAACTGGAGGAGTCGACCACGGTTATTTTGAAAAAACTCGAAGACTCGTCAACGAATCTGAAGGCGGTTACGGAAAAAACAGACACCATGCTCGACGACAATAAAAAGAAAATAGACGATACCCTCGATAATATCAAGCAAATGACCCAGAATCTGAAAGAAACTTCGGAAGACGTAAAAAGCCATCCATGGAAACTAATCAGAAAACCGTAATACTTACGGTTGAAATCTCTTGCTGCAAGGATGAAGGAGTTTGAATGGCGATTCAAGCAATCAAGGGCGTAAAAGATTTACTGCCGGCCGATATGCCGGCCTGGCAATTCCTCGAAAAAACGGCGCGAGAGCTGTTCGAGGATTTCGGTTTTTCTGAAATCCGCGTCCCCATATTCGAATACACCGAGCTGTTTGCCAGGAGCATCGGGACATCCACGGACATTGTCGAGAAAGAAATGTACACCTTCGAAGACCGGGACGGCAAGAAAATTACACTCCGGCCGGAGGGCACCGCAGGGGTCGTTCGCGCATTCATCGAGCATAAGCTCTATGCAGACAGTCAGCTTGTAAAGCTGTATTACCAGGGCCCCATGTTCAGACATGAGCGTCCGCAAAAAGGGAGATACCGGCAGTTTTACCAGATCGGTGCGGAAGCCCTTGGCATCGACCATCCCCATGTTGATATTGAGATGCTGGCGATGCTTCATGCATTGTTTACACGACTCGGCATTACCGGCCTCACTCTGCAGGTCAATTCCCTGGGCGATAGCGCATGCCGGGGTGCCTACCGTGCAACACTCAAAAAGTATCTCGAAGCCAAACTGCCGACATTGTGCAGCGACTGCCAGAGACGCTATGAGACAAATCCGCTGCGAGTGCTGGACTGCAAGGTGGATGCGGACAAGTTCGGTGATTCGCCGGTCATGCTCGATCATCTCTGTGGTCCCTGCAAAACGCATTTTGAGACGGTTGAAAACGGCTTGAAAAAACTCGGAATCCCGTTCGAGGTGAATCCCCGTCTGGTCAGGGGCCTCGATTATTATACCCGAACCACCTTTGAACTCGTGATGGGTCATCTGGGTGCACAGAACACCGTGGCAGCGGGCGGCAGGTATGACGGACTAGTTCAGGAAATCGGCGGGCCGGCAACACCGGGCATCGGCTTTGCGCTTGGTGTCGAGCGGGCGGTGTCGCTCATGGACAGCTCTAATCTTCATGCCCTGCGGCCGGCACTATTTATTGCCGCACTGGGCCCCGATGCTGTGGCATTCACGCTCCCGCTGGTCTATGCCCTCAAATCCTCGGGCATCCGTGTTGACACCGATTATGCCGGGGGCAGCCTTAAAAGCCAGATGAAAAAAGCGGATAAAAGCGGGGCTCTCCACACCCTGATTATCGGCGAACAGGAAATCCAGTCGCAGTCCGCCGTTCTCCGCAATATGCAGACCAAGGAGCAAATCCCGGTTTCTCTTTCCAATATTGTCGAAGAATTAAAATCAAAATTAAACATGCGGGGATAAATACCGTTCAGCGGATAAACAAGGACTGTAGAATGGCGCGGCCTCCCGACCCTCCGCAGGATTACTGCCCTGTCTGATTCTTCAGGAGTCATTATGAAAGTTGGAGTTCTCTCCGATACCCATGTGCCTACCATTATGAAGGCCCTCCCGCCGGTTATTTTTGACATTTTCAGGGATGTCGATCTTATCCTCCATGCAGGCGATATTGTGGAGATGTCCGTCCTCGAAGAACTGCGTGCTCTTGCTCCGGTGGAGGCAGTTGCGGGAAATATGGACGACTCGGAAGCCCATGAGAAACTTCCTTATAAAAGAGTCATCACTCTCGGCCGGTATACAGCCGGCCTCATTCACGGAAAATTCAAAATAGATGTGCAGCATGAGATGATCAGGAAAGAGTTCGAAGACGTGGATCTGATCATTTACGGGCATTCTCATACGCCGTTCTGGGGCAAAATCAACGGCGTTTATTATTTGAACCCGGGAAGCCCTACGGACAAGCGGTATGCGCCGTATAATTCGGTAGCTCTTCTTGAAATAGGAGAAGAACTTAAGGCTCAAATCATCAGGATAGAAGGTAGTTAAGCTACATAACTTCCTAGTCGACGATTACACAAGCGTCAGGAAATCGCGTTCTGGTTTTAAGTTGCAAAGGCTACCTGTTTATGATAAATTTTGAATTACCATGGTTACAGATAAAATAAAATTCGGAACATCGGGATGGCGCGGCGTCATTGCCGATGATTTTACGGTAGCAAGGGTCCGTATCGTCACGCAGGCCATCGCTGACCATATTGCTTCTCAGGCCATGAAAGAAAGAGGCATTGTTGTCGGATACGATACGCGCTTTATGTCCGAGCGCTTTGCAGAAGAAGCTGTCAAAGTGCTCTGCGCGAACGGCATTCACACCTATCTTTCGAATCGCGATGCCCCGACCCCGGCGATTTCCTTCGAGATAATCCGCAGAAAAGCAGCCGGAGGTATCAACTTTACAGCAAGCCACAACCCTCCTCAGTACAATGGCTTGAAATTTTCTCCAGCCTGGGGAGGCCCGGCTCTCCCCGAAACGACAAAAGACATCGAATTAAAAGCCAATGCGCTTCTGGAAAAGAGCTGTATAGCGCCTTTATCTCTTCCGGAAGCAATGAGTAAGGGTTTGGCGGAAGAAGTAGACCTGCGCAAGAACTACCTGGACGACCTCCGGAAGAAAATAGATGTTGAGTCGATCAGGAAAGCAAAACTTAAAGTCGCCGTAGATCTTCTCTACGGTACGGGCCGTGACTATCTCGACGCGGCGCTCCAGGATGCGGGATGCACGGTCACGACCATTCACGGCAATCGCGACACGATGTTCGGAGGTCATTCTCCCGAACCGTCGGAAGAAAATCTTGCCGAACTTTTGGTGCTGATGAAAAAAGGGAAATTCGACATCGGCCTGGCCGTCGATGGCGACGCAGACCGCTTCGGGATAATGGATGTGGACGGGACGTACATCAACCCCAACCAGGTGCTCGCACTCGTTCTGGATTTTCTCTGCCGTACTCGCGGCTGGAAGGGTGGCGCGGCTCGCTCCATCGCGACATCACATTTGATCGATGCGGTTGCGAAGAAACATGGCATTGAGGTGTACGAGACCGGCGTGGGATTCAAGTTCATCGGCGATCTTCTGGTGCAGGGCAAGATTATATTTGGCGGGGAAGAGAGCGCGGGGATGACAATCAAGGATCATGTCCCCGAAAAGGACGGGATTCTCGCCTGCCTGCTGGTAACGGAAATCATCGCGCTGGAAAAGAAAACGATCAAGGAACTACTTAAACGACTGTACAAGGAGACGGGAACCATCCTGAACGAGAGGATCAACATTCATTTAACGGAACAGAACAGAAAAGCGGTCGGCGATCGCCTCAACCAGCCCTTGAGCGAACTCGGAGGTCTGCGGGTAAAAGGCAAGAAAACCACGGCCGATGGCACAAAATACATGCTCGAAGACGACAGTTGGGTTTTGATGCGCACCTCCGGCACGGAACCGGTTGTGAGGTTGTACGCCGAGTCTTCGTCCGAGGAAAAAATGAAAAATCTCATAGACGCCGGTAAACGGTTCATTTTAGGCCAATAAGAAAAACGGCGAGAATCTTGTGTGCACGGCGCATTTTCATGAACTTGATCGACCCTAAAATCACCGTAATATCAATAGACTGAAAGATCCATCCATGAGGGGGTATCAATGAGCGATATTATCGATGTGTACGCGCGCGAAGTGCTCGATTCCCGGGGAAATCCCACGGTAGAGGCCGATGTTATTCTCGAAAGCGGTGTCCTGGGGCGGGCCATCGTTCCAAGCGGAGCATCAACGGGTGAGCGTGAAGCACTCGAGCTTAGGGACGGCGGTCCCCGTTACCTGGGAAAGGGAGTCCAAAAAGCCGTCAGCAATGTCATTGAAATTATCGGCCCAGCGATTACGGGCATGGACGCAACCGAACAGGCTGTCATTGATCGTACAATGATCGAGATGGACGGCACTGAGAACAAGGGAAAGCTCGGCGCAAACGCAATGCTTGCGGTGTCACTCGCTGTTGCCAAGGCGGCCGCGGAAGAGGCGGGCCTGCCGCTCTATCATTACCTCGGCGGCCCGAATGCGAAGGAACTCCCCGTGCCAATGATGAACGTACTAAACGGCGGAGCCCATGCCGACAACAACGTGGACATCCAGGAATTCATGATCATACCTGCGGGAGCATCTTCCTGCTCCGAAGCCATACGCATCGGCGCTGAAGTGTTCCACAATCTCAAGTCCGTGCTCAAAAAAAAGGGATACAATACGGCTGTAGGCGATGAAGGCGGTTTTGCGCCGAACCTGAAATCTAACGAAGAAGCGGTTCAGGTGATTCTCGAGGCTATTGAAAAAGCGGGATACAAACCGGGGCAGGAAGTTTTTCTCGGCCTCGACGCCGCGGCCAGCGAATTCTACGAGAACGGAGTCTACGATCTTAAGGGAGAGGGCAAGAAAAAGTCCTCTGAGGAAATGGTCTCCTTCTACGAGGATTGGATCAAGCGTTATCCTATGATTATCACGATCGAGGACGGCATGTCGGAAAAAGACTGGAAAGGATGGAAACTTCTGACCGACCGTCTCGGCAGGAAAGTCCAGCTTGTGGCAGATGATATCTTTGTGACCAACACTGCGATTTTCAAAAAAGGCATCAGCGAAGGCATTGGCAACTCGATCTTGATAAAACTGAATCAGATCGGTACTCTCACCGAGACTCTGGACGCCATCGAGATGGCAAAGCGGGCTCAGTATACCGCGGTCATTTCACATCGCTCCGGCGAAACCGAGGACTCCACAATTGCGGATCTCGCAGTGGCTACGAATGCGGGCCAGATCAAAACAGGGTCGCTTTCGCGGACAGATCGCATTGCCAAGTATAACCAGCTTATCCGAATCGAGGAAGAGTTGGGCGATGCCGCTGTTTACCGCGGTCGAGACGTGTTTTACAGCATCAGACCATAGATGATAGAGGACAGGTGGCAGAAGACGGAGGACAGACTCAATCACGGTTATTCCAGTCTGTCCTCTGCCTGTCTGTAATCTGCGTTATACCATGGACCGCCTAGCCTTTGAACTCCTTGTTGAGAAATCACTCGAAAAGCTTCCGAAAAAATTTAAAAGCAGACTGCGCAATATTATTATCGAGGTCGAAGACCGTCCTGCGCAGGAGGTCCTTGATGATCTGGGTATAAAGTCGGGCACTCTTTTCGGTCTCTACCGAGGTGTGCCGTTGACATCGCGGGAGTGGAATTACGGGAATGTGCTCCCTGACCGAATCGTCATCTACCAACATCCCATCGAGAGCACTGCCGCATCGTCGGGGGAAATTGAAAGGCTGATCATGGATACGGTCATGCATGAGATTGGACATTATTTCGGATTCAGTGATGCAGCGCTGTATTCAATTGAGCGGGAGAAAGGAAGGAGGGAAGGGAAAAAAGAACGAAAGAAGGAATGAGAGCTGTTAGCAGAAGGGAGGGCGACTTCATTTGTAATTTCTTAATATCCTTTCAATAATCCCCGTCGTGGAAGCGCCTTCAAGGTAGGGCACGTTCACAACCTGCCCTCCCCGGGCCACAACGAGGTCGCCGCCGATGATTTTTTCCACGGGCCAATCGCCTCCCTTGACCAGGACATCCGGCTCGAGCATCGATATGATGTTGTAGGGATCTGGCTCATTGAAGAGGGTCACGAAATCAACCGATTCGAGGGCAGCAAGTGTTTCCATGCGTTCCGCCGCTGAATTGATCGGTCTCTTTTCTCCTTTGATCGTGCGCACCGAGGCATCACTGTTGACGGCAATTACCAGCACCTGGCCAAGCGATTTGGCTTTCGCGAGATAGCGCGTGTGGCCGGTATGGAGGAGGTCGAAACAGCCGTTCGTGAAAACGATCTTTTTCCCGATGGAACGCAAGATAGCAAGCAGAGGACGAAGCTCTTCCGGAGTTCTTATTTTATTCTGCATGCGAAACTATAAACCAAACTGCTCTGGAAAGCAAGCTGTGATGATTCATCGAACCTGAAAACAGGAGCTAGAATTGCGGATGAATTTGGCAAAAATGCTTTTTTAGGAGGGACGCGTCAGGCTGCAGGCAGAGGACCCAAGTGAGAAGAAAAGTTTCGGGATGGCTTGTGCACTTTCTAATCCTGATGGGACTCGTAAATTTCATCAAAAAGAGGAGCGACGTCTTTAAAAGCCTTTAAAACGGTGGGATCGAAATGCTCCGGCATCGTGCGCCCATCACCTTCAGTAATAATTTTCACCGTCTTGTCGTGATCAAATGCAGGCTTGTATGGTCTCTTGCTCCGCAACGCGTCGTACTGGTCCACGAGCATGACGATTCTGCCCTCAATGGGAATCTCTTCCCCTTTTAGCCCACGCGGATAACCGTTGCCGTCCCATCGCTCATGGTGGTTTAACGCGACAGACGCAGCCACTTTAATGCCGGGGTAGGACGAGCCCGTGAGCATTTTTTCTCCGATCGTTGTGTGGGTTTTCATGACTTCAAATTCGTCCCTGCTGAGAGACCCCGGTTTGAGCAGAATGCTGTCGGGTATGCCGATTTTGCCAAGGTCGTGCATGGGACTCGCAAAGGTAAGCGTCTCGATAAAATCAAAGGGCATGCTCAGACATTCCGCGATCCTGCTTGAATAGAGGCCGATCCTGGCAATGTGAGCCCCGGTGTCTGTATCGCGGTATTCAGCAACGGCTGTCAGCCGCTGAATGATTTCGGTGCTCATATTCTTTACCATCATGAGTGCATCGGCCAGCTCCTGTGTCCTCAGCCTGACCGTGTCTTCGAGCATGGATTTGTAGTTTTTCTCCATCTGGACGAATCGGGTGTATTTAACGGCTTTTTCCACGGAGTGCAGGAGATAGTCGGGGTTATAGGGTTTCGTGATAAAATCGAATGCTCCGCGCTTGATGGCATCAACGGCTACATCCAGTTCAGCAAAAGCAGTCATCAAAATAACGGGGATCTGCTGGTTGTAGGAGTGGATGTTCTGGAGGAGCTCGATTCCTGTGACCTGCGGCATTTTGATGTCGGTCAGGACAACGTCAAAATGAACTTTTTCGACTATTTTGAATGCGTCGTTTCCATTCTGGCTGGTGTAGACGGTATACCCGTATTCCCTCAGCAGTGTCGAAATGGATTCAAGAACGTAGGGATCGTCATCAACAATCAGGAGGGTGCTTTTCCCTTTATCAATCATTTGTCCAGGACCTCCCTGACTTTCTTCAGGAGAATTTCGGGTGATGTGGGCTTTAAAACGAAATCAAACCCCTCTCCCGTAATGCCATTATTGACCATCGTACTGGTGTTATATCCGCTCATGAAGAGGATTTTAATCCCCGGTGACAGGCGCCTGATTTCGTTATAGGCTTCTTTCCCATTTTTTTTCGGCATGACGACATCGAATAAGAGCAAGCGGATATTATCCTTATGCTGCTGAAACAGCTGAACGGCTTCTTCTCCGTCTTCAGACTCGAATATAGTATACCCGAAGTCCTGCAAAAATGTCACGGCGAGTTTTCGTACTTCCTGATCGTCCTCGGCAACCAGAATCGTTTCCGTACCGCCCTGGGGAACAACCGAGTCGTTTGATCCCGGTTTGGGTACGGATGGATTCGCGAGCGGAAGGTAAATGCTGAACACCGTGCCCTTGTCCGGCTCACTGCTGCAGTTGATGAACCCGTGGTGTTGTTTGACGATTCCGTAGGCGATTGAAAGGCCCAAGCCGGTTCCTTTTCCGATTTCCTTGGTCGTGAAGAACGGTTCGAAAATTCTATCCCGGGTTTTCTGCTCCATGCCCGTTCCCGTATCGGCTACATTCATGACGACATAGATCCCCGGCTTGCCATATCCGTAGGTGCGAATGAATTCATTTTTAATCTCTTTGATTTCCGTGGACAGCAATAGCGATCCGCCGTCCGGCATGGCATCCCGCGCATTCGTCGTGAGATTCATCAGGATTTGTTCGATCTGGCCCGGGTCTGCCTCCACCGTCGTGTCGGTTTTGACCAGGTCGGTCTTCAACTCGATGTCTTTTCCGATGAGCTGGAGGATGACCTTTTCAGCTCTCTTTACTGTCTCATTTAACCTGATGGGCTGCAGCGATAGCCCAGTTTTCCGGCTGAAGGCCAGCAGGCTCTGCGTAAGCCCCGTAGCCCGCTCCGATGACTCCAGGATCTTATCGACAAAAATCCGTACCGAGTCATCCGGATTGAGCTTCAGCTTGAGGATATTGCTGTATCCGATGATCGCGGTGAGAATATTGTTGAAATCATGGGCGATACCTCCCGACAGGGTGCTGATGGCTTCCATCTTCTGGGTATGACGGAGTTGCGCTTCCAGCTTTTTGTGTTCCGTGATGTCACGGCAGATGCTGAGTATTCCCGGAGGTGCGTCGCGCCCTTCTTTCAGCAGCACGGAATGCATTTCAACCCATCGGCGAGTTTCCTTGAGGTCGATAAGTTCGTATTCGAGAATATCGGAATTGCCGCCAAGAATTTCATCTATATAAAGATGAACGGCCGCACGATATTCCGGGACAACGAGACTATACAGAGATGTACCCCTGGCCTGATCAAGGGAATTTGCTTCCAGCAGCGCGAGACCAGCGGCATTCATCTGCTGAATGGATCCATCGGCCGCAAGAATCATCAGGCATTCCGGAGCCGTTTCAATGATGTACCGTAGTCTCCGGTCATTAGTTGAATGATCTTCGTTCATAGATTCGTACGCTGCTCTGTTCCCTATAGCATAGACTATGACGACGCGCTTCGTTATAACCTATTGAAAATAAAAATAAAATATGAATCTCGCTCAAGATCACTCTTGCCCCGTATCAGGGGACAACAGACAATCATCTTATCGGAAAAACAAAGAATTATCTTTAATTTCCTGCACAAAAAAAAAGTATATTTCCCCATCAGGATGAAAATGCATCGGCACTATTCTCATGACTCAATTCGAGATTTTTGATATAATCTGCCACAACCGCCATCTGCACAGATATTCAGGGAGATGGGGCACTACGAGGAGATGACTATGGCCATTCCCGATGTAAAGAGAAAGATGCTCGGAGAAATGCTTGTCGCCGGTGGTCTTATTAAGGAAGATCAGCTTATGCGCGCCCTTGATGAGCAAAAGAAGAGGGGCGGCAAGCTGGGAGAAATTCTTGTCGATCTCGGATTTATCAGCGAGTATAACATAGCGACCTTTCTCGGCCGGCAGCTTCACATCCCCTTTATCGAGATCGATAAGCAGCTTGTCGATGTGGAGAGTGTGAAGCTCCTTTCGGGAGATATGGCAAGACGCGTTACCGCAATTCCCCTGTATAGGGATAAATCGACACTCGTCGTGGCCATGGCCGATCCGTTGAACATATTCGGTGTTGACGACATCCGGAAAGCCACGGGGAAGGAAATTCGGCAGGTTGTGGCAATGCGGTCCGATATATTAAAGGCTCTTGACCGATACTATGCCATGAGTCAAACCATCGAGGCGGCGACCGTGGATTTTGCCGGTGAAAAAGGGGCAGTCGTCCTCGCTGAGGACATAGGCAGCGTGGCAGCGGAGGATGCTCCGGTTGTTAAACTGGTAAGCATGCTGATCGCACAAGCCATCCTTGATCGTGCGAGCGATATTCATATTGATCCCGAAGGCAATCATATTAAAGTACGCTACCGGATCGACGGCGTACTGACCGAGGTCAGGACGCTGCCCCGTGAAATGCATGCATCGATCGTATCAAGGATCAAAATTATGGCGAACATGGACATCGCGGAGAAGAGGATACCCCAAGATGGACGGTTCCAGGCAAAGGTAAGCCATACGGATACCGGTCCCGTAGTAACAGCCGTGTTCCATGAACGAAACGTGCTTCGTTTGCAGGGCGACGTGGCCGTTGATATCCGCGTGTCGACCTTGCCCGTGATCCAGGGGGAGACGGTTGTCATGCGCATCCTGAACCGTTCGCACATTATCCTGGACCTCGACAGCCTGATTTTATCCTCCGACCTGCTCGAACGGTACCGCCGTCTCATCCGGAGGCCCTACGGTATAATTCTCGTCACTGGACCGACCGGCAGCGGCAAAACCACGACTCTCTACGGCAGCATCAATACCATCGACAGAAAAGCCAATAACATCGTGACGGTGGAAGACCCTGTTGAATACCAGATGATGGGAGTAAATCAGATGCAGGTGAACCCCAAGGCGGGAACGACCTTTGCCAGCGGTCTTCGATCGATTTTGCGGCAGGATCCGGACATCATCATGGTGGGCGAAATCCGTGACCGTGAAACGGCTGAGATCGCAATCCAAGCCGCACTTACCGGCCATCTCGTCTTTGCCACACTGCATACCAACGACGCGGCCGGGGCCGCGACAAGACTCATCGACATGGGGATAGAACCGTTCCTGATTGCTTCGTCCACGATCGGCATTATGGCCCAGCGGCTAGTGCGGAAAATCTGCGACTCCTGCAAAAAGCCCTATAATGCGTCTGCCGAACTTATGGAGAACTTCGGCATTGGACCGAAAACGGCGGCTTTTTACCGCGGTGAGGGCTGTACGGCCTGCAAAAATACGGGCTATAAAGGCAGGGTAGGCCTGTACGAACTCATGGAACTGAATGACGAAATGCGGTCGTTGGTCGTAGCCAAAGCACCAAGCACGTCTCTAAAGGCCGCCGCGGTCAATACGGGATTCAGGACGCTGCGCGAGGAAGGTTTACGAACAGCGACCGACGGCATCACCACCCTCGAGGAAGTGCTCCGGGTAACGCAAGATGCAGAGGGGATATAGTTATCAGAGTTCGCGGCGGCGTCGGTAATGACAAGTACTCGGGGCAGGTTCGGAAGAATAGGGGAAGTGTGCGGAGCGAGGAAATTCCTGAGCCAGTCAGTCAAATAACCCCCCTGTGTACGATTATTGTTCCCGGCTGCTTATCGGCTTTCTGCCAATCCCTCGGCGATATTCAGTATGATCGACAAAGCGGCACGGCGCATTTGATCTCGAAAGGAATAATCATTTTGCAAAAGCGCCGATGCCTGTTTGATGTTAGACCGACTGCGTCAAATGCCTCTCTTTCTGCCATGCCAGGTCATCCTCGAAGCGTTGGATGACAGCCAATATCTCTCTCCATCGTTTCCTTGTCGACGAACTCAATGAACTTAATGAACTATCTTATATACGCTTCCGTAACATATCTTCTCATCATGCGGTGACTGTTGAAGTAGTAAGCGTTCTTGCTGATGGCGTTCTTCATCATGCGGCTCCAGTGGCTTTTGTTCGGATCATAGTAACGGGGAATGATGAGTTGCTCAAGCTTCTTGTAGAGGTCCGCCGCATCCTCGGCATCCGATATGCCCGGCTGGGCCGTCTCCGTCGGCAGTCCTCCGATGGACCAGCCGGTAAACCCCTCAATAAGACCTTCGATCCACCATCCGTCGAGAACGCTGAAGTTCACTACGCCGTTATGGGCGGCTTTCATGCCGCTCGTACCTGAAGCCTCAAGAGGCCTGAGCGGCGTGTTGAGCCACACATCGACTCCTGATACGAGTTTGAGCGCGATATCCATGTCGTATCCTGGCAGGAAGGCGATGGATATTTTCCCCTTGAGTTTATCGCAATAGTCGTAGATCCCCTGGATCAACCGCTTCCCATTATCATCGTGGGGATGCGCCTTGCCCGCATAAATGATCTGGAGCCTGCCCTCCGCGTTGATTTCGAGCAGGCGGTCGATATCGTAAAAGAGCAGATGCGGCCGTTTGTATGCAGTCACGCGGCGCGCAAAACCGAGCGTAAGGACATTTGTATCCATGACAATGCCCGTTGCTTCCCCGACATAAGTCAGCAGCTTTCTTTTCGCCTCTCGATGCGCTTCCCATAGCTCGAGTTCGGGGATGCTGCCAGAACGGACGAACAGCTCCGGCTCGTTCGCCCATCCCGGAATGTACTTGTCGAAGAGTTTTGCCATGTCTTCGCAGGTCCAGGTAAAAGTGTGCACACCGTTCGTGATGGCGTGAATGTGGTAACCGGGGAACATATGCTGGGAAACCTCACCATGCTTTTTCGCAACACCGTTGACGTAGTTGCTCAGGCTGAGCGCAAGAAGCGTCATGTTCAGGTTGTCTTTTCCGGCAAGGTCCCTGAGCACGTCCATGGGAATAATTTCGCCGAGCACCTGTTTTACGAGCGGATAGGGGAATTTGTCATGGCCTGCTTCGACCGGGGTATGGGTAGTAAATACACAGAGATCCCGGACGCGGGCAATGTCCCAAACAGACCGCTCATCCCAGACGCTTTCGATATCGCGCTTAAACCGAAGCAGCAGCTCGAGAGCGAGGAAACTTGCATGTCCTTCATTCATGTGGAATTTTTTGATATGGAACTCGAGCGCCTGAAGCATGCGTACACCGCCCATGCCGAGAACGACTTCCTGCTTGATGCGGTAAGTGCTATCGCCTCCATATAACGAATCAGTAATCACCCGGTCTTCCGGCGAATTTTCGGGAAGATCGGTATCAAGAAAGAGCATGGGTACTTTGCCGCCTGTGGGGCTTTCGACGATATAGAGCCAGGCTTGGACATAAACTTCCCTGCCCTCGATGCGAACGACGACCTTCTCCGGCAGGAGCGACATATGGACGGCTGGGTCCCAAGCGACCGGCGTCTCATTCTGCCATCCGTTGGCGTCGATCTGTTGAGAAAAATATCCCTTGCGGCTGATAAGGGTGACCGCGATGAGAGGGAGATTCAAGTCGGCAGCGGATTTAATCGTGTCGCCGGCCAGAATGCCGAGGCCGCCGCTATAAGTGGGGATGTCGTTCTTAACGCCGATCTCCATGGAAAAATAAGCGATCATGGGTTCAGCGGTAAACTCGTGCAGGTTGTTCATATGCCTCCCTCAAAAAAAATAAAAACAGAGTTTCCCACAAGGGAAACCTGAGCAACAAAGATAACAGAATCCGGATGATATTTCAATGATTGAAGCAGTATCCTGTCAATCCGCTTTTGAGCCGGCATCCGGACTCGTTCCCGGCTGAAGCCGGTTTTCTGCCTTCGCGGGGATGACGAATGTGGTGCACTTGATTCTGATTACGCAAGACGAGACAGGTGCGATTCAAAACCGCGTCAGTCAAATTTTATCCTTTTCGGCCAGGAATAGATGTTCATGCGGTCCCCCCGTGCAAATCCGATCAGTGTTATTCCCATGTCCTCGGCGTAGCTGACGGCCATGCATGACGGCGCGGCGCGGCTGATAAGGATTGGGAAGCGGTTTCTGCCCGCCTTGGTCATAATTTCGGAGGTAACTCTGCCGCTGGTAAGCAGAATTTTATTTTCGATGGAAACTGATTTCAGGAACGCTTGTCCAATGAGCTTGTCGACTGCGTTGTGCCGGCCGATGTCTTCTGAAAAGAACAGGATTTCCTTGCCGTCTGAAAGAGCCGCGCTGTGAACCCCTCCGGTCTCCAGGTAGAGAGCTGAGATATTCCTGAAGGTTTTGAGCAGTCGTCTGATGTCGTCAAGGGCCATGAGCGGTCCCTTAACCCCTATTCTTTTGTCTGCATACGTACGATACTGGGTAAAGGTCACGCCCTTTCCGCAGCCTGACGAAATGGTACGCTTCTCGAACAGTTTGGAAAAGTCCGAAGGAAGATCGGCGAGTTCAATGTGCACCGTGGTTTCCCGTTCATCAACATCCAGCTTTTTTATTGCCGATCGATCCCGGAGCAATCCTTCGGAAAGGAGAAATCCGACGGCTAGTTCCTCCAGTTCTGCAGGCGTGCACAGGAGCGTCACGAGCGGTTCGCCATTGAGGACGAGCCTGATCGGGAGCTCTGACGCTACTTCGTCAATGACTCCTTCGACTGCATTCCCGGTCACTTTGAGGACAGGTGTGTCTCTCTTCGTTTCCACGAAGGGAATATAGCATAAAGCAGGGGAATGGGGCAAGGGGTAAGGGGTAAGGGTCGAGTAGCAGGGGGGACGGAGGAAAAGGGATAAGGAGTAAAAAACCAGGAAAAAAACAAACCTCCGGCTTGCGGCCGGAGTTTGTGAAGGGGAATCGTAAAGGACGTAAGACTAGAAACTAACGCCTGCTTCAACAAAGGGACCGCTGAACTTGACATTGGCCATAACATCGCTCTGGTCGATTTTTATCTGTTCTGACCGATAACCTCCACTGATAAAGAGCGGTCCGAATGGCATTACTTTGAGCCTGCCGATATAATCGTAATAATGCCTTGAACCATAGTCTATCCCTCTGAATTCACCCTCGATGCTGAAAGCTGAAATGGGTTTCACCTGGACGCCAGCGTAAATCATTGGTACAACGATGGTAGCGCTCTTGGAGGAGGTCGTCGTCACTCCTGAAACACTTCCGGTTATGGAACCATCAAAATTAATGTACCGAGCGTCCAAGCCGAGTTCAACATTGAGTTTGCCGAGTGTTGCTGTTTTCAAGAGGGGAATCGGATAGTAAAATGCCAAATCATAGTGGTCCATCTTAAACGTTGATTGGATCGGTGCATTAGCATCAAATGTTATGTTCCCGTAAGTTATTGGTCTTGTCAACTGGTTGGTCCCGTTAAAGGACATTGGTGTTGCCATAACGTAGATGTTCGGCAGCACCAGCGGAAGTTCAACCTTCACGCGTGCGACAACCTGGTTATTGTCGCCGAGATTCAAATCATTCTGGAGGTTAAGAGAATCTCCCTTGTACTCCAGCGTACCCGAAGGCGCCTGCCTCCAGTATCCCACACTCGCTTCAACGCCGAAAAAAGCAAATGCCTTATATGGGATCACGACCATCGATAGGACTAGCAAACAAACTAAGCTGATTTGCGCTCTTTTCATTGAATGTCTCCTCGAAAAAAATAGTTAACAGTTTTGCACGAATCTAATTGCAGGCTTGATAAAAAGTATCAAAGGTGTGTAGTATTGTCAAGTTTACGTAGTGTCTTCATTCGGGTGAGAATCATTTATTTTCTTATCGACAATAGTTTATAAATCTTTAGCTGTTTATTTGTTAAAATTTAATTCTCTCAGTTTTCCTTCAAATTAGGACATTACCCAAGTTTATTATGGCTCTCAGGAAGATTGCTCTTGACAGGGAATATGCATGTGTGCTACTTATTTTGGAATTGTAACACGGAGGCCCCCATGTCTGAGATAACCCGTTTCGGTGTTTCAATTGACAGCCAGTTGATTAAAAAATTTGATGCGCTCATCGGGCAGAAAGGGTATACTACCCGCTCCGAGGCGATCCGCGACATGATCCGCGATAGCTTGGTCGAGCAGGAGTGGGAGGCGGAGGACCGGGAGACCGTGGGCACGATCACGCTTGTTTACAACCATCATACACGGGAGTTGGACCACGCGCTTACGGACATTCAGCATAAATCCTTTCATCAAATCGTATCAACACTTCACATACACCTTGATGCGCACAACTGCCTTGAGGTCCTCGTCGTGAAGGGGAAAAGCAGCGAAATAAGAAAAATCGCCGACCGTCTGATCGGTACCCGCGGAGTCAAGCACGGGAAACTCACCACGACAACGACGGGAAAAGAACTGGTATAAAAATCGTAATGACTCCTGGAAATCATGCATTCATCCTCTGACGTCATTCCGGCTTGTCCGGAATCGTTCAGTTAAAAGGAACCTGAATCGACTACAATTTCCGGCAAGCGGGGAATGGTCGCAAAGACCGGGGGGAACCCGCGCCATTATCAATGAATGAAAAAGCGAATGAAAGCAGGGAAACTCAACGTATGAACAGAACGGACAGGAGCACATATATGCGCGCGATCATCACGGCATGGATTATCGGGATGCTCATTCTTGCGCCGGTGTCTGCTTGGGCGGTTCATCCTTTCCAGGTCGAGGACACGGACACGCAGGGCACAGGCAACTTTTTGCTCGAACTGAACGGCGACCATACGAAAGAAGACAGCGAGTTGAAAAAGACAGAATATTCTGGCATCCTGAGAGCAGGCGTGAGCGAATCCGCCGACGTGTTCCTGGATGTGCCCTATCTTATGCTCAATCCAAGCCAGGTCACGGACCAGCCCGAGGATGGGTTTGGCGATGTCCAGGTCGGTATCAAACAAAGAATATATGATAATGAAGTACATCAGTCTTTGGGGTACGAGTTGTATACAGACTTGCCTACCGGCAGTAGCAGCAAGGGACTCGGTACCAATAACGTCGTAGTCGGGCTCAAATTGATGGACCAGCAGGGATGCTGTAGCACAATTTATCACGTAAGCGTCGGATACGAATCCTATATCAAACGTTTCAACACGGATACCGCTATCCAAGTCGGATTTGCCCTGGAACATAAGTTCACGGAGTCCTTCCACTTATTAGCTGAACTGGCTGGTGAGGACCTGAGAGGGGAAGAGGTCGTTCGCGGTACGCTCCCTGTTACGTTTATGGCTGGCTTCAAATATGATATTTCAAAATCCTGGTATATTGATCTTGCCGCCCGGCTTGGGCTCAACAGTGATGCCGAGGAATATACGACGCTCGTCGGCACGGCGTTGCGGTTTTAGCGAATCCCTGCAGACCGCCTGGCCCGGGCTCAACCGGACGCCGACCCTTCCCGTTACTTCAGTAAATAACCCTGGTCCTCGTTCCCATGTAGAATAGAGTCGCCTGCCGCGGTTATAATCCGCTTGACAGCTGTCTTATGGTGTGCTACAAAAATAAAAAACGTAACACTTATAACTCCAAAAAATATCCATATCACGATAACCTTGCTCCTGATAAGCTGATTGTTTGCTGGGATGTTGTGTCCCCAGACTGGCGAATGGGGATTGCAGCGATAGCTTATTTGCCGGAGATTTCCTGGGTAGCTTACCCGTTCATCACTGGCTGCCGATGCAGGAGCGGAGGGGAATATCGTGAATCTTCCCATCTCGATCCGGTATAACTTTCTCGGCAGAATGTTCTATTCGGTTGCCAAGGATTTTGACTGGAATTAAGTGTAAAGCATGCCTTGTCGTCGGCGGAAACCTATGTCTCGGTCATGGCGGGGACTGCGTTTAGGTTTTCGTGTTTAAGTGCATGAGACAAACAATTTGCAAAGGAGAAGATGATGCACATTCCCGACGGGTATCTGGGGCCCGCCACGTACGGTACGATGTATGCCATTACCGTGCCGTTCTGGGCAATTGCGGCGCACAAACTGAACAAAACGCTCAAAACACGGCAGGTACCTTATCTTTCGCTGGGCGCAGCGTTCAGCTTCGTGATCATGATGTTTAACATTCCCATCGTGGGAGGAACGACGGGCCATGCAACAGGAGTAACGCTGATCGCTATATTACTAGGGCCCTGGGCCGCGATGATAGCCGTGTCGGTCGCGCTGATTATCCAAGCCTTGTTGTTTGGCGACGGAGGCATCACCGCACTTGGTGCGAACTGCTTTAACATGGGAGTCATTGGCGGTCTGGCGGGATACGGCATCTATCGACTCATTGCAGCCGGCTCGGACATCAAAAGCGCGAGGCGTTGGATTGCGGCTGCGGTTGCTGCGTATATTAGTTTGAACCTTTCCGCCCTTGTTACCGGAATAGAGATCGGCATTCAACCCATGCTCGAAAAAACCCCTGCAGGACAGCCCCTCTATTCCCCGTTCCCGCTGAGTATTGCGGTGCCGGCAATGGTATTGGAGCATCTGGTGGTTTTCGGTTTTGCCGAGGCCCTGGTGACGGCGCTCGTGGTAAAATATTTTCAGAAGAGTGATCCGTCCATGCTCGGCGCTTGAGAAGCGGACGGAAATTACCCTGAGCAGCGTGATGAATTATGACTAACCCGAAAAAATTGTGGATCGCCATCGGTATTTTGGTGATCTTGTCCCCCCTCGGAATCATACTACCGAAGCTGTTTAACGCGGAAGGGGCGTGGGGCGAGTGGGGGCTTGACAAAATTGGAAAGTTAGCGGGATTTGTTCCTGAGGGCATGAAACGCATAAGGGAGCGCTGGAAAGCTCCGCTGTCCGATTATGGAATTCCCGGACAGAGCGGAGCGCTGGGCGGCCAGAGTATAGGATACGTCGTTTCCGCAATTATCGGCGTTGCCTTTGTAGCAGGAATGATGTATCTTCTGACGAAATTACTGGTTCGCAAGAAGAATAAGTAACAATCAAATACGATCTAGACGGTGCATTATTGTCAAAAACGAAGTTCTTAGATAAGTCTCTGTTGGCGGTCGCGAAAATTGCGGAGCAATCCCTGTTCTCCGAGGTCTACGCCCGGAAGGAGGGCTTGCTACAGAGGCTCGACGTACGCATCAAGCTGTTCGGTTTCCTCTCCCTCATCGTTCTGATCAGTTTTTTCCATTCACCCTATGCTCTCTGGATCATGTACGGCATGAGCCTGACGCTTGCGTCGGCCTCGCGGGTCCCGATCTTGTTTCTGCAGAAAAGGGTCTGGCTCTTCGTCCCGCTTTTCTCTGCTGCCGTCGTTCTGCCTGCAATGCTGAACATCGTGACCCCGGGAGAGCCGCTTTGGATACTTGTCAAACTGAACAGGGCCTATTCCTGGGGACCCTATGTCATACCGGCGGAAATAGCAGTTACCCGACAGGGGCTCTTGGGTTCGATCATCTTCGTTTCTCGGGTTGCAACTTCGGTTTCCTTTGCCGTTCTGTTCACGCTCACAACCAGGTGGACCGTGGCGTTTTCCGGTCTTCGTGCGCTCGCAGCGCCCCGAATATTCGTCATAACACTCAGTATGACCGAGCGGTACCTCTTTGTTTTTCTGCGGTTGATCCAGGATATGTACCGCGCGAGAAAGAGCAGGACAATACGGCCGCTTTCCGCGGCAATTGACAGGAACTGGACGGCATCGCGCATCGGTGTTACGTTTAAGAAATCCATGGACATGAGCGAGGACATCTACAAAGCAATGCTGTCCCGGGGATTTCATGGCGAGTTCCGCGCTCTTGACCGGTTCCATGCAAAGCCGATCGACTACCTGTGGCTGGTGACAGTGGTCGGTTTTAGTGGTATACTGCTCTTTCTTGAGAGGATCTTTTTCAAAGGATGAATGCCTTCAGCCTGCGCAATATAGCGTATTCCTATGCCGGCAGCACGCCGGTTCTGAACGATCTGACCACAGACTTTGCGCTCGGCGGGCGTACCGTGATTCTCGGAGCGAACGGCACGGGTAAGTCTACGCTGCTTTCCCTGCTCGATGGTCTGGTATTTCCCGTAACAGGAACTATTCATGCTTTTGGAAAACCGCTGACTGAGGACGCCCTCACGGACCGGATGTTCTCGATGGATTTCAGAAAACGGGTTGCTTTTGTATTTTCGAATCCCGATGTGCAGCTCTTCTCGTCGACGGTCTGGGATGAAATCGCATTCGGCCCTTTGCAGCTCGACCTGCCGGCGGAAGCGGTCCGCGATATCGTGGACCATCAGCTCGAAACGCTCCGGATTACCGACCTTCGCGATCGTGCGCCTTACACGCTCTCTGACGGTCAGAAAAAGAAAGTGGCCATTGCATCGAGCCTGGCAACGGATCCTGACGTGCTGCTGCTCGACGAACCGACGAACGGCCTCGATCCCCGGACGCAGGTCTGGCTCATCGAAGTTCTGCACGAGTTGCACCAGAGAGGAAAAACCATTATTTCGGCGACACACGACCTGTCCATTGCAGGAGACATCGCGGAACGCGCCGTGGTCTTTTCGGAGGATCACACCATTGCCGCGGATGGAGATTTCGGAGACATAATTCAAAACGATGAATTACTGCTCAGGGTAAATCTGATCCACGAGCACGCTCACCAACATGGAAAGACAGCCCATATGCACCGGCACGGTCACTACGGTCATATTCACTCGACAGGAGGTACGATGCACGATAATCATAAGCACCACAGCCATGCGGATGAACATGAGCACGGACATGAAAATGAGCTTTCAATAAAAATGCAGGTCATGCTAGAACACTGGATCGAGCACGGCGACAGCCATGCGGAGAGTTACCGCGAGTGGGCCGGCAAGGCGAGTGCGGCTGGCGAGGAGGAGGTTGCGAAAGAAATATACCTTGCTATCGCTGACAATGATTCCTTAAAGGGCCATTTGAAGCGAGCAAAGGCAATCCTTGCTGCGAAGTCAATTCTGAGGAAATAAAAAGTCGTAGGAGGTTTTTATCATGAACGCAATGAACAATGAAGATCTTCGTGACGCGATCCAGTTCCACGGCCATCTTTGCCCCGGACTTGCCCTCGGCTACCGCGTTGCAAAAGCGGCGCTCCGGGAACTCGGGGCCGATCGCCCGCAGGATGAGGAAATTGTGGCCATTGTGGAGAACGATTCCTGCGCTGCCGATGCCATCCAGTTCATTACCGGCTGCACGTTTGGCAAAGGGAACCTGATATTTCACGATTTTGGAAAACACGTCTACACCTTCTATAACCGCAGGACAGGAAAAGGTATCCGCATATCTGAGGACTATCGGGGATTTGACGGTGATCAGCGGTTTACTGATCTGAAAAAGAGGCAGGAAGCGGGTGAGAACGTATCGCAGGACATGGAGACGTTCAAAATGGAAAAAGCCGCTGCGATTCTGAACGCGGAGGGAAAAGAGCTCCTGACCATTACACCGGCAACCGTAGCTCTTCCCCATGAAGCAAGGATTCGTGGCTCTGTCCGGTGTGCAAACTGTGGCGAGAAATTCATGGAATCCCGTGGAAGGGTGAAAAACGGGAAAATCGTCTGCATCCCGTGCTTCGAGAATGAATGACTTCTAACGTCGGAATGAGTCTCGTGAGAAAAAAAACGCCGCCCTCAGCGCCGCAATCGAGTGTCTCCCTTATGGTAAATAAAAAAGTAAGTGCCCCCCGGCTCTGTTTAATCGTACTCATCTAGCTTAACCATGACACACATGTGGCCAGTCGTATGACGATGATTTTCACTCCTGATGAACTACATCACGGAAACATTGATGTTCTATCAACTGAAATTTACCCTCCACATCGCGCCGATATGATAGACTAAAAAAGATTAACGGAGATCCTGATTCGAGCGCTGCTGAAGAAGGTTTTCAGTGAGAGAGTGCCGGTTATGGAAAAACGCATCTTAACCATGATGGAGATTCTGAGCAGGCAGTCCATCCGGTGTAATATTGTCGGAGGGACGATCCTTGCGCTGCTTGTTGGCATCCCAGATTATTTTTTTGGTAGTGAGATCGGTTTTTCAATGTTTTATCTCATTCCCGTCGCTCTTACATCATGGTATGCCGGGAGAACGGCGGGTATTTTGGTTGCATGTGTGAGCGCGGCAACATGGTTAACGGCGGATATATTATCAGGTGTTTCCTATTCCAGCACTTACATCCCGATGTGGAACGCTCTGGTAATGTTGACATTTTTCATCATCGTGGCATATCTCCTCAACGCCTTCAAGAGGGAAAAGTCCTCCGCCCGGGAGGACTATCTTACCGGGTTGGGGAACCGGAGGCATTTTTTCGAACTGGCGGATGCCGAAATTAGGAGGTCTGCCAGGTACGGTCACGCATTCACGCTTGCCTACATAGATGTGGACGATTTCAAGGCCATTAATGACCGTTTCGGGCATGCTGAGGGCGATGCGCTGTTGAAGTCGATTGCAGTGGACATTCAGGAAAGTATTCGAAAAACCGACATTGCAGCGCGTCTCGGTGGAGATGAATTCGCAGTGCTCTTGCCAGAGAGCAACGCCGATACGGCCGCGGGTTTTTTTGACAAACTGCACAAAAAAATTTGGCAAGCCTCGAGGAAAAACGGCCGGTCAGTAACTTTCAGCATTGGTGTCGTAACCTTTGTCAGCTTTCCCTCATCAATCGATGAAATGATCAAAATCGTGGACCGCCTCATGTATGAAGCCAAGAACAGTGGGAAAAACCTTGTGAAGTATGCTGTGTTCAAGTGATCTGCTGATTCGGCTATTCCCCTGTTAACAGTACGGTAGTCGAGGCATTAACAGGACGGCTCTCATTGGAGGCAGGCAATGAAGCGTGATATGACAACAGGATCTGCAATGCCTCTCGAATGTCCGTTCCTTGACAGCTTCCACGGAAGTAGCAAATCCTACACCGGTTTGAAGCAGACGACGCAACTCCTTCACCGGTGTTGGAGAATATGTAGAATTATTATTGCGTTAATAAAAGACTACGCATGGCATGACTCCTGCAACAATAATGAACGATAATGAATCAGTAGTACAGAGTTATGAGCAGGGCAAGAGTAGGCAAGCGCGCAATTGCCAAATTTACGCCGTGAGAAGGATTCTCATTATCGGTGCGGAGTTCTTAATTGCCGGTGACAACACTAGGGATCTCTGATAATCAAAACAAAAGGGGAATACGTTTCCCTCATTTAAAGAAGGAGAAAAGAGCATGAAGAATATTATGATGTTGTTTCTTATTGCTGCGCTGGCAGCTTTTACTGCAGCCGGATGTACCAAAGGGTATCAAACGCAGAAGACGGCGGGCGATCTGACCGTCACGCTGAGTGCAGGCAGTTACCCGCTCATCGTAGGCGATAATGCCATGACGATAAAGATTACTGACGCTTCGGGAAAAGCGGTTACCGACGCGAAAGTTGGTGTGCGCTACTACATGCCTGCAATGCCAGGAATGGCTCCTATGGAATATAACGTCGAAACCACTCCCAAAGGGGAGGCCTACGGATTTTCTGTTAATATTGCAATGGAAGGCGGCTGGCGCGTTGATGTCAACGTAGTGCGCGGTGACAAACCTTCTCCCACGATGACGTTCAATGTTGATGCCCGATAAGTATGATCCATTTCGCCCCCACAAACCACAGATCGGCCATGGATGGTTGAAACGGGAACGATAGAGGACTGGAGAATGCCGAGAGGAACTAGTTCGCCTCTTTTCCGGGGAGAAATCAATTCATGGAGATGGCGTTATTTAAAGTGGACAAGAATATGTGCGCGGAATGTTCCCTGGCGCTCAGACAATTCATTGGAGGCATGCACGGTGTAAACATCCATCAATGTGCAAAACGGGGGAATCGTCGTCAAATTCGGCGAGACGAAAATGGATGAAGAAAATCTTTTGAAGATCGCGCGGGGCAGCATCGAACGGCTCGGATATCGTTTGGATGAATAGTGTTCGAAGTGTCAATACGGATGGATAATGACTTGCTCTCCTGGAATTGGCACGGATACTGACGGTATTATTCTGATGGCTGAGTCCTATCTGACCCCTAGGCTCTCCCCCCGCTATCAAAACTCCCCAGCATCCCTGCAATAGTCATGAACTACAAAGAAAACAATCACGACTGATGGTCCACTTCCTGGAACACCAACCGGGTGACATCACGGATCACGGTTTCGAGACGACTGTCGTCGCTACCCTGTGCAATGACCCCGAGGAGAAAAGGCCGATTCTGATGATAAATAATGCCGAACTCTTGCAACTGGCGGACATTGCTATTCTCTCCTTCGCCATTGCTCCTGATCGGCACCTCCTCATGATCCACGGCTTTGTCGACATTCGGCGGTACGGCTGATCCTATACCGTCTTGAAAGGCAGTCTTTGAAAGATAGCGGAGTGCTTTCTCGGACATTTCTTCAGACAAATAAGAAGCGTTGAAGAGGACTCGAAAGAGTACCGCGTAGGTATTTAATGACAAGGACTCGTTCTGCTTCTGAGGATCGTATTCCCCATTAAGGTCCTTGAAAATTTTATCCAGACGATTTGCGGGCATGTTGGCGGATAGCATCACATAGGCAGTATCATCGTCATAGGCAATCATCCTAAAAATAAGATCGTTGACAGTGTACGATTTTCCCGGTTCAAGATTATTCTTCGCCGTCTCGCGGAGCTGCTCGGTTTCCGGTTTGATGCCAAAGGTTAGTTTCTTGCGCAAAACAAGGGGATTCGATTCTGCCCATTTAAAATAGGCGATCATGAGGGGCAGTTTAAGATGGTTTTCGCCGTTGAAAGCATCATGCTCTCCGATGACGAACCGGTTCCCATTGTTCAGATCACGAAAGTATACCGTTATGGATTCGGCATCGGCATTTTTCAAGTCGCTTTCGATCAGGCTGTTAACTTTGTACTGAAACGGCTTCAGTTCCCGGTTTGTCATCAACTTTTCGCCGGCATGCTTTGCCTCCACCGATACCCGGATGAACCGGAAGGTCCCTTCCGGTCCTTCCGGCAAAGATGCGCCTTGGAGCGAGGGAAGAGGGGAAAACAGTCCTGTAGCGGCGCCGATGAATATGCCGAGGGCAAAAGCCCCGGCCACCAAGGTCAGCATTAGGGACCGGTTGATGGTGATTTTATTCTTTTCTTCGTATCCGGAATTAGTCATTGAATGTACGCAGATCTGTTCTCTTTCGCATCCATTCTACCGCTTTTCAGCGGCCAAAGCAAGATCCTGGTTTCACCCCTGCAACGGATCGGATTTGACACGCGCGCAATGGATCTCTTGCTTTATCTTTCGATCAACGATATACTTAATAAAGCTGTATAGTTGCTGAGTTTTTACACACGACGGGGGGAGACATGATAACGCTTATCCTGCTAATCTTTATTATAGCCGTGGTGGCGGCTTTTTCGGCTCAGAATGCAACTCCGGTCGCTGTCTCGTTTCTTTCCTGGCGTTTCGAAGCATCTCTTGCTCTGGTAATCGTGCTTTCACTTCTGGCCGGCATCATTGCGGGTATGGTCCTGCTGTCCTGGGTCCGGTTGAAACAGTCCCTGAGTCAAAAAAGGTCATCCGACACAGATCGGTCAAATGTTTCTCAAACGAAATAACGAGATCGACAGCGGAGAGTGCGCGAATGGACAACGCCTCTATGAAATTTATTGTTCCCGCGGCGACGGCAGTGGGATGCACACTACTCCTGCTGATCCTTCGGTATGTAACATTACAGATCCTGCGAACCTGGGCAAAAAAATCGGCGACCCAGCTTGACAAAATCATATTCGATTCAACGAAGAACCCCTCCATTGTCCTAGCCGTGGCGATCGGCCTTCAAGTCGGTCTGGCCTTCTCAGGGATTCCCGAAAAGCACATGGGGTATCTCGGGAAGATTCTCCATGTCATCATCATCCTGTCGGTTACTGTCGCGTCCGCAACCCTGGCCGGCAGGCTGTTCAGAAATTATGTTCAGAAGAGCAATATCCCGATCCCGACGACCGGTCTTGCATACGGCATTCTGAAGGGGACGATCTTTGTCATCGGCGTCCTGATTATGCTCACTGATCTGGGCATATCGATCGCCCCCCTCATCACCGCCCTCGGCGTAGGCGGACTTGCCGTTGCATTGGCGCTTCAGGACACACTGGCGAATCTGTTCGCCGGCGTTCACATCCTCGTGGAAAAATCGATCCGGATCGGCGACTTCGTCAGACTGGAGACCGGACAGGAGGGATATGTTGATGACATCAGCTGGCGCACGACGCGCATACGCATGTTGTCGAATGACATTGTTGTGATCCCAAACAGCAGGCTCGGCCAGAGCGTGGTGACGAGCTACTTCGAGCCGGACAAAAAGATGGTGCTGCTCATGCCCGTCCGCGTCAGTTATTCGGCGGATCCGGAACAGGTAGAAAAAATATTGATGGATGAGGCAAAAAAGGGGGTGCATGACATTCCCGGCCTCCTGGCCGAGCCAGCACCGTTCGCACGATTCATTCCCGGTTTTGGCGAGAGTTCCCTGGATTTTACCCTCACCTGCAAGGTAGCCGAATTTACCGACCGGGGCCTCGTCCAGCACGAATTGAGGAAAAGGATATTCAAACGTTTTAAAGACGAAGGCATTGAGATTCCTTATCCGCACCGAACCGTGTATATCCGGGAGGAACGGGGAGGGAAGACGATGACGGCATCAGACTCATGAATGCAGGATGCCTGTTCGGTTTCGTTTTTGTGCGTTCGCATATGTTACGCAAAGGTGACGGACGTTTCAGTTAGAATAACATCTCGAGGTTGACATGGCGCATCCAAGAATACTGGCATTCATTCTCGCAGGAGGCAAGGGCGAACGGCTCGCTCCGCTCACCGATTATCGTTCCAAACCCGCAGTGCCCTTCGGTGGAAGATATCGCATTGTTGATTTCGTCCTGAGCAACTTCGTCAATTCCCGAATCTATTCCATCTATCTTCTGGTGCAGTATAAATCCCAATCCCTGATCGAACACGTACGCCAGAACTGGACCCTTTCTCCCATCGTCAAAGAGCATTTTGTTACTGTCGTGCCTCCGCAGATGCGCATGGGGCCTGAATGGTTCCAAGGGACGGCTGACGCTGTGTACCAGAACATCAACCTGATTCACGATCAGCGTCCAGAACTCGTCGCGGTATTCGGCGCTGACCACATCTACCGTATGGACATCAGGCAGATGATGGATTTCCACCTTGCACGAAATGCAATGGTGACGGTCGCAGCGCGCCCTGTTTCGCTTGATCAGGCATCGTCCTTCGGAGTGATCGTCACTGATGGAGACAGGAAGATTACCGGTTTTCAGGAAAAACCGGAGAACCCTGCCTCCATGACCGATGACCCGAAGCGCGCCTATGTCTCGATGGGGAACTATATATTCAACAAGGACGTCCTCATGGATGCGCTCATCAGGGGCCAGGAAAAGAACCAGCATGATTTCGGGAAACATCTCATTCCGGACCTCGTCGGCACCGGAAGCGTTTTCGCCTATGACTTCGCCACCAATGTTATCCCCGGAGCCCATTCCTATGAGGAAAAAGGCTATTGGCGTGATGTGGGGACCATCCCCGCATTCTTCGACGCTCATATGGACATGCTCGGCAAGGAGCCGCTCTTTGAACTCCATAATAAACAATGGCCCATCCATCCCGCCGAATACGAGGGACCGGCAGCTAAAATCATGCAGGGTGATATCCGGAACAGCTTCATTGCCGAAGGGGTAGTCATCGGTAGCGCCAGGATCATCAATTCGGTAATACGAAGGGACGTTTTTATAGAAGACGATGTCGTTGTCGAGGATAGCATCATCATGGACCATAGCGTTGTAAAGAAGGGTTGCCGCCTCAAGAGAGTGATCGTGGACAAGTTTAACATACTGGCGGAAGGGGAAAAAATCGGGATCCACCCGAATGAGGACAGTCTGCACTGTGCCTGCCATCGCGATCCGTCGGGCATCTCAATCATACCCAAGGGTGAACGGATGCTGAAACGTCCTCCCTGGTGATAGGCATGGAGTTTTTTTCAGTAAATCGAATTAATCACTGTTCATCCCGAGAAAACACATCCCGAGAAAACGCTTGACAGGAACAGGCCGTTGAGGTATTGTTGGCAGGCAACGGAAATTCTCTTTAAGTCTGGTCCTGTGAGGCCAGGAAGGGTTCAAGATGAAAAATTTTAACAGCGGAATTACGCTTAAATTCATCACGTAGACCTTCTTCCCGTGTATCGAGGGAGAGGGTTTTTTTGTGTCTTTTTTCATGAAAACAGGAGCAACTGCCATGAGCATAAAGGAAAAAGCACTGATTCTCGACAAGACCGGCATAGACCGGGCTCTTATGCGGGTTGCCCATGAGATCCTCGAAAAAAACAAGGGAGCCGGCGATCTTGTCCTCGTCGGTATTCAGAGGGGCGGTGTACATCTTTCCCGGCGGTTGGCGGAAAAAATCCGACAAATAGAGAAGGTGGATATACCGGTAGGCAGCCTGGATATCACCATGTACCGCGATGATCTATCAACACGCAAATCTCAGCCGGTCCCTCAGACCACGGACATATCCTTCGACATCCAGGATAAAATCATGGTGCTGGTAGATGACGTGCTTTTTACCGGCAGGACCATCCGCGCCGCTTTGAACAGCATTATGGATTACGGAAGACCTAAGCGAATCCAGCTGGCTGTCCTCGTGGACAGAGGACACCGCGAACTTCCAATCCGCGCTGATTATGTAGGCAAGAACCTTCCAACCTCGGCAAGGGAAAAAGTTGAAGTCATGTTGGCCGAGGATGGCGGGGAAGAAAAAGTGGTGATTCTCGGGGAGTGAAAAGGCGGTAAACAATAGACGTCAGACGGGGAAGGCTACAGAGGGACTCAGAACTCCGATCTCTGGACCTACACTCCTCAAAGGTGTGGCTATGGCGCTCAAAACAAAAGATCTGCTCGGAATTAAAGGAATGACCGCGGATGAGATAAAGCTTATCCTTGACACGGCCGCGACGTTTAAGGATGTGTCCGAGCGGGACATAAAGAAGGTACCGACGCTGCGCGGCAAGACGGTTATTAACCTTTTCTATGAGGCCAGCACCCGGACCCGGACGTCCTTCGAGCTTGCGGGCAAACGGCTTTCAGCCGATGTGATCAACATTTCGACATCGACCAGCAGTGTGGTCAAGGGCGAGACCCTTCTCGATACAGCCCGGAACCTGGAAGCAATGAAGTGTAACATCATCATCGTCCGCCATTCCTGTTCCGGCGCACCCGAATATCTGTCTAAAATACTCAAAAGTTCGGTGATTAACGCGGGAGACGGTTTTCATGAACATCCGACCCAGGCCTTGCTCGATATGTTCACTATTCGAGAGAAACTGGGCAGGCTTGAGGGGCTGACCGTCGCCATTGTAGGAGATATTGCCCACAGCAGGGTGGCGCGGTCTAATATCCACGGCCTCACCGCGATGGGTGCGAAAGTGCGGGTTTGCGGTCCGCCCACGATGATCCCGCCGGGAATTGAATGTCTGGGTGCTGAAGTCACCTATGATATGGATCGGGCCGTCGACGGGGCGGATGCGGTTATGATGCTTCGCCTCCAGCTTGAACGACAGTCTGCCGGGCTTTTGCCCGGTGTGCGCGAGTATGCTAGATTTTACGGTCTGAATGCGGCAAGACTGGTCAAGGCGGCCGGTCATGCGCTCGTGATGCATCCCGGCCCCATGAACCGTGGTGTAGAAATATCGTCCGAAGTTGCCGATAACAAGTCGGTTATTCTCGATCAGGTTACGAACGGTGTTGCAGTCCGGATGGCGGTGATGTTCCTGTTGTCCGGAGGCACGAAGGCGGACGCGTGATTTCATTAACTGGGCTATTGAAAAATGCCATCGGCCGCAAAGACGTGCAAAAAAAATTTCTCTTGCATATTTTTCGCATCCTTGCGGCAACTGAAGAGGCTCTATGAATCTTCTGATTAAAAACGGCCACGTCATAGATCCAGCGAATAGGATCAACGAAAAGCTCGACATCCTCGTATCGGGCGGCAAGATTGCGTCAGTATCCAAACCGGGGTCGATCCCGGGAAATGGTGTGCAGATTATAGATGCTTTGGGAAAGCTCGTGGTACCCGGTCTCATCGACATGCATGTACATCTGCGCGAACCGGGTTTCGAGTATAAAGAAACCATAGCCACCGGTACGGCTGCGGCAAAGGCTGGAGGGTTCACGTCGGTCTGCTGCATGCCGAACACAAACCCGGTAAACGACAACCGGTCGGTAACGGAGTTCCTCCTATCCCAGGCCCGCGGTGCCGCGGCGCGGGTGTTTCCCATTGGCGCTATAACAAAAGGATCGAAAGGTGAGGAACTTGCCGAGATGGGCGAATTGCGCTCGGCCGGATGCTTCGCCGTATCGGATGACGGAAAACCGGTCATGAACGCGGCTGTCATGCGCCGTGCCCTCGAATACTCGAAGATATTCGATATGCTCGTCATCTCGCACTGTGAAGACACCGCGCTTGCAGCCAAGGGAGTGATGAACGAAGGCATTATATCAACGGAGCTGGGGCTTCGGGGCATCCCGCGGGTGGCCGAGGACGTGATGACCGCACGGGATATCGCTCTCGCCGAATTAACCGGAGGCAGGCTGCATATCGCCCATGTAAGCACCGCCGGTTCGGTGAGCATGCTGCGCGGTGCAAAGGCGCGGGGCGTGAAGGTCACTGCCGAGACCTGCCCGCATTACTTTTCTTTGACTGACGAAGCGGTGCGGGGTTACAATACCATGGCAAAAATGAACCCGCCGCTTCGCATTGCCGACGATGTCGACGCGATCAAGCAGGGACTTAGGGATGGTACCCTTGACGTGATCGCCACGGACCATGCTCCCCATGCAGCGGACGAGAAAACCGGTGAATTCGATTATGCGCCCTTCGGAATCGTAGGGCTTGAAACTGCGCTGGGATTAACGCTTAAACTCGTTCAGGAAGACGTCCTGCCGCTTGCCGAGGCAATCCGGAAACTCACGGCCAATCCCGCTGGTATTCTTAAAATCGACAAAGGATCACTCTCCGCTGGTTCGGATGCCGACGTCACGATCATCGATCCGGATTTGGAATGGGTCGTGAACGCATCGGAGTTCAAGTCGAAATCAAGGAACACGCCCTTTAATGGGTGGAAGTTGAAGGGTAGAGCGGTGCAGACGATCGTGGGAGGGGTAGGTGGGAATTTTCGGAATGAGAGAGCCTGATTGATTATGAAAAAAGCGATACTTGCACTAGCTGACGGCATGGTGTTCGAAGGAGAATCCTTTGGAGCGGAAGGAGAGACCTCTGGTGAGATCGTATTCAATACCAGCATGACGGGATACCAGGAAATCCTGACCGATCCGTCGTATAAAGGACAGATTGTCACCATGACTTACCCTCAGATCGGGAACTACGGCGTGAACAATGAGGACGTGGAATCCGCCAAGCCCTTCGCGGAAGGTTTCATCGTGAAGGAGTATCTGGATATTCCCAGCAACTGGCGTTCGAAAAAATCCCTTCATCAATATTTGCGCGAGAACGGCATTGTCGGGATCCAGGGGATCGACACAAGGGCGCTGACAAAACATCTTCGGGACTTAGGCGCGCAGCCCGGGGTGATCACGACCAGGGACATGAACCCCCACAGCATTGTTGCCAAGGCAAAAGCGCTCCCCACCATGAGCGGTCTCGACCTGGTAAAGGACGTCACCTGCAAGGAACCCTACCACTGGAGAGAGGGTGACTGGGACCTCGAAAAAGGATATGCCATGAATCCGGCGTCGTCAAAGTACAAGGTTGTCGCCTATGACTACGGCATCAAACGGAATATTCTCCGGTTGATCACGAGCGCGGGATGCGACGTGACTGTCGTACCGGCAACGATGCCGGCGGAGGAAGTGCTTGCCATGAACCCCGATGGGATATTCCTGTCAAACGGCCCCGGAGACCCGGAGCCGGTCGCTTATGCCATAGAAAGCATCAGGAAACTTCTGGGCAGGAAACCGATTTTCGGCATTTGCCTGGGGCAACAGCTTTTCGGCCTCGCTCTCGGCGGCAGAACCTACAAACTGAAGTTCGGCCATCACGGCGGAAACCAGCCAATCATGGATCTGACGACGCGCAAAGTCGAGATCGCCGCGGAAAACCACGGCTTTGCCGTGGACATGGACACGGTAAAGGACTACGTGGTGATGACGCATATAAATCTGAATGACAAAACCTGCGAAGGGATCCAACATAAAACCCTGCCAGCTTTTTCGGTGCAGTATCATCCCGAGGCATCGCCGGGACCTCATGACAGCAGGTACCTTTTCAAGCGTTTCATCGATATGATGGAGAAGTTCAAGAGCCAATAATGATGGTTTGAACTTTGGATTTTGTTATTTGGCTGTCCAGGTGGTTTCTTTGTTATCACAGATTGAATTAAGCGAACGTATCAACGCGGCTTACAGGCTCCTTGAGAGCTGCAGTATCTGTCCCCGTGAATGCGGTGTGAACCGGCTTCATGACGATAAACTCGGTTTTTGCAGGTCCGGCCTCAATCCCGTCATATCGAGCGTGAGCTCTCATCACGGCGAGGAACCGCCGCTATCAGGAACAAAAGGCTCTGGTACGATCTTTCTGACCAACTGCAATCTGCGCTGTACCTATTGTCAGAATTATCCCATCAGTCAGATGGGGAACGGCGTTGAGCGGACTCCCGGCGAGCTTTCGTGCCAGATGATCTGGCTGCAGGAGCAGGGTTGTCACAATGTGAACCTGGTGACGCCGACGCATTTTATGCCGCAGATCCTGAAGGCACTGGGGATTGCCTCGGAACGCGGATTCAACCTCCCGATAGTATACAATACAAGCGGCTACGAGTCGCTACGGGCACTTAAGCTGCTTGACGGAATCGTCGACATCTACCTGACGGACATGAGGTATTCCGATGATGCCATTTCAAAAAAATACTCGTTAGCCCTTCACTACCCGGAGATCAACCGCAAAGCGGTGAAGGAAATGTACCGTCAGGTCGGGAACCTCGTCGTCGACGAGAACGGGATCGCGAAACGGGGACTGATCATCCGCCATCTGGTGTTACCCAACGGTTTGTCGGGCACAGACGGCGTTATGAAGTTCCTGTCAAAGGAAATATCAAAGGACGTCTTCATCAGTCTCATGGCCCAGTACTTTCCGGCATATAAGGCGAAGGAGATCAAGGAACTGTCGCGCAGAATATCGGCCGAGGAATACGAAGATGCACGCAGGATCATGGAGCAGAAGGGCTTGGAAAATGGCTGGATGCAGGAGTTTGAATAGTAGTTCAAGGTCCAGAGTTCAGTGTTCAAAGTTAAAAACGAAGCTTCATTGAAAGTTAAGCCGTAGAATCTGAACTCTGAATTTTGAGAGGTGCGGTAAATGCCAAGACGGACAGATATTAAAAAGATCTTGATAATCGGCGCGGGGCCGATCGTAATCGGTCAGGCCTGCGAGTTTGATTATTCGGGCGTTCAGGCCTGCAAGGCGCTTAAGGAAGAGGGATACGAGATCGTGCTTGTCAATTCAAACCCGGCCACGATTATGACCGATCCGGACATGGCACACCGTACCTACATTGAACCGATCACCGCGGCAGTGGTTGAAAAAATCATCGAACGCGAACGGCCCGATGCGCTGCTTCCCACGATGGGAGGCCAGACTGCACTCAACACAGCCGTGGCCCTGGCGGAGTCCGGCGCGCTTAAGAAATACAATGTCGAGCTGATTGGCGCCAAACTGCCGGCGATCAAGAAAGCGGAAGACCGAGAGCTGTTCAAGAAAGCCATGATACACATCGGGCTCGATGTGCCGAAGAGCGGGTTCGCGACAAGCAGGGAACAGGCCCTGGATATCCTGGAGACCGTCGGCTTTCCCGCGATTTTGCGCCCGGCTTTTACGCTCGGCGGCACGGGCGGCGGCATAGCCTATAACCGGGAGGAGTTCAATGATCTGATCTCACGCGGTCTTGAGGCCAGCCCGGTCCACCAAGTGCTGATCGAGGAGTCGGTAGTCGGCTGGAAGGAATTCGAACTTGAAGTGATGCGGGATGCCAAGGATAACGTCGTAATCGTCTGCTCCATCGAGAACTTTGATCCTATGGGTATCCACACCGGTGACAGCATCACCGTGGCGCCGGCCCAGACCCTGACGGACAAGGAATATCAGATCATGCGCGACGCGTCGCTCCGGATCATTCGTGAAATAGGCGTCGATACCGGCGGCTCGAATATCCAGTTCGGGGTAAATCCCGAAAACGGCAAGATGGTTGTGATTGAAATGAATCCGCGGGTGTCCCGAAGTTCGGCGCTCGCATCCAAAGCTACGGGCTTTCCAATAGCCAAGTTCGCAGCCAAACTCGCGGTCGGGTATACCCTCGACGAAATCACGAACGATATCACCAAGGCAACGCCTGCGTCTTTCGAACCGACGATCGATTACGTCGTCGTGAAATTTCCGCGCTTTGCTTTCGAAAAGTTTCCCCAGGCGGACGCCACGCTCACGACGCAGATGAAATCAGTGGGTGAGGCTATGTCCATCGGTCGGACTTTCAAAGAATCGTTCCAAAAGGCGCTCCGTTCTCTCGAAATCGACCGCTATGGACTGGAGTCCCGCCGGGACCGCGATGGAGACGGGGAGCACGAAATCGCCGACATCCGGCAGAAGATAAGCGTCCCGAACTGGGAACGGGTGTGGTTCATCGCAGATGGTTTGCGCGTGGGCATGACCGTGGAGGAAATATTCACCTTATCAAGGATCGACCCGTGGTTCCTTCATCAGATCAAGCAGATCGTCGACCGGGAGAAGGAACTGAAGGACCAGGCGGCGAATATTCTGAACGACCGGACGCTATCGCCGGACCATCCCCTTAGACGCGCAAAGGAATACGGATTTTCCGACCGCAGGCTTGCGAAGCTTCTGACGACCACGGAAGAGACGGTGCGCAGAGCCCGCTATGAGCTTGGTATCACGCCGGTATTCAAGACTGTGGATACCTGCGCTGCCGAGTTCGAGGCACACACGCCGTACCTTTATTCAACCTATGAAAAACCATTTTTTTCAATCACGGGTATAGGGGGAAGCAGCGCTGTGCGAGGGACTGCTGAATGCGACGCGAATCCAACCGACCGGAAAAAGATTGTGATCCTCGGGGGGGGGCCGAACCGGATTGGGCAGGGTATCGAGTTCGACTACTGTTGCGTCCATGCCGCCTTCGCGCTCAAGGAAGACGGGTTCGAGACGATCATGGTGAATTGCAACCCCGAGACAGTGAGCACGGATTACGACACGTCCGACCGCCTCTATTTTGAACCCTTGACACTCGAAGATGTTTTACATATTATACAGCGGGAAAAGCCCGTGGGCGTGATCGTGCAGTTCGGCGGACAAACGCCGCTCAAGCTTGCGGTGCCTCTCGAGAAAGAGGGCGTGCGCATTCTCGGCACCACGCCCGACAGCATCGACCGGGCCGAGGATCGGAAGCGTTTCAAGGAACTGATCGAAAAGCTCGGCCTCTTGCAGGCCGAGAGCGGCACAGCGGTGTCCTGCGACGAGGCGGTAACCGCCGCGAACTGCATCGGCTATCCTGTCATGGTGCGTCCGTCCTATGTGCTTGGCGGCCGGGCCATGGAGATTGTCTATGACGAGGAGAGCGTCCGGAATTATATGAGCCGGGCGGTAAAGGCCTCGCCGGAAAGGCCGGTGCTCGTCGACAAGTACCTGGAAGACGCCGTGGAGATAGACGTAGACGCGATCTCCGACGGGAATACCGTGGTCGTGGCAGGGATCATGGAACATATCGAAGAGGCGGGAGTCCACTCCGGCGATTCCGCCTGCTCGCTGCCGCCGTTCTCTCTTTCGCCCGATATCATCAGGGAAATCGACAGGCAGTCGAGGACACTCGCCCTTGAACTGGGTGTGGTCGGGCTCATGAACATCCAGTTTGCCGTGAAGGAGGGACAGGTTTATGTACTCGAGGTGAATCCCCGGGCCTCGCGTACCGTCCCCTTCGTGAGCAAGGCGATTGGGGTACCGCTCGCTAAACTCGCTTCCCGGGTCATGGCCGGCAGGACCCTTGCACAACTCGGCTTTACGAAAGAAGTGAGTATCAAACACATCGCGGTTAAGGAAGCTGTTTTTCCCTTCGCGAAATTTCCAGGAGTGGACACCCTGCTGGGGCCGGAAATGAAATCTACGGGCGAAGTGATGGGGATCGATACGGATTTCGGTATGTCCTTCGCCAAATCCCAGATTGCGGCTGGCAACCCCATGCCCGTTTCTGGACGCGTATTCCTGAGCGTGAAGGACAAGGACAAGGCCGGTCTACTCGAAGTCGCCCAAGGGCTAGAAAAAGCAGGTTTCACTATTGTCGCTACCCGAGGAACCGCGGACTATCTGAGGACACGGGGCATTACGGTCGAGACCGTGAATAAAGTGACCGAAGGGAGGCCTCATATTGTGGACCAGATCACCGATATGCAGATCGACCTGGTCATCAACACGGTCCATGGAGCTCAGTCGCAGAAGGATTCCTATTCAATACGGCGTACGACCCTGATCAAGGGGGTCCCCTATTTCACGACCATATCGGCGGCAAAAGCGGCGGTGCGGGGCATCTCGGCCATCAAAACACGACCGATGCAAGTAAAGTCCATTCAGGAGTTTCAGAAACCATGACACAGAAGATTCCCATGACCAAAGAGGGCTACGACAAGCTCAAACAGGAGCTTGATCGCATCATCAAGGTCGAACGTCCTAAGAATATAAGAGATATCGAGGAAGCACGGGCGCACGGCGATTTATCAGAGAACGCGGAATATCACGCAGCCAAGGAGCGGCAGGGCCATCTCGACGCTAAGAAGCGGGAGCTGGAACATAAGCTTGCCAACGCCCAGATCATCGACATTTCAAAGCTCACGAACGAAAAGGTCGTGTTTGGAGCGACGGTCACGCTTTCGGACACCGATACCGGAGATATCAGGAAGTATACCCTGGTGGGCCAGGAAGAGGCTGATTTCAAAAAGGGGAAAATATCGGTACAGTCGCCGGTGGGCAAAGCCCTTATCAGCCACAAGGTCGGCGATATCGTCACCATCAAGACCCCGGCCAAGACCGTCGTGTATGAGATCCAGGAGATTCAGATTGCCTTCGAGTAGGTTCCACAAGGCAACAATTCTTGACAATAAATCCGTGGGCAGGGGATACTTTCGCCTTGTGCTGCGGGCTCTGGAAATGTCCGCGGCCGCGCTGCCGGGCCAGTTCGTGATGCTGCGTGTATCAGAGAACATGGACCCCCTTCTTGCACGGCCCTTCGGCATATCGTCTCTTCCCTCACGGTCTTCCCTTGAGCTTATTTACCGAGTTGTCGGCAGGGGGACTTCGCTGCTCACGCAAAGGAAGGCGGGAGATTCGCTGAACCTGCTCGGACCGATCGGTAACGGGTTCCCGCTACCGGAAAAAGACGCGACTCCGGTACTCATTGCCGGCGGAAGCGGATTTCCTCCCCTTCATTTTCTTTCTGCCAAAGCAGGGTCCCGAGCTCATCTCTTTATCGGCGCAAGGAACAAGGATTGCCTGCCGCCCTCGGGGATTGTGAAAAGTTTCCGTGATACCGCGGCGAAAGTGCATCTTGCTACGGAAGACGGAAGTGCAGGAAAGCGGGGGATGACGACGGACCTCCTCAATGCGTTTCTAAACGAGATGGAGCGGAAAACCCCTATTGTACTATACGCGTGTGGCCCTCATGCCATGCTAGGCGCGGTAAGCAGAATCGCTGCAATACATTCGTTGCCCTGTTTCGTTTCCATGGAGGAACGCATGGCCTGCGGCGTCGGTGCATGCATGGGATGTTCTGTTGCCATGAAAACGGGCGGCTACAAAAGGGTATGCAAAGACGGGCCGGTGTTTGACTCGCGGGACATCGAGTGGAGCGAGCAGGTGGCTGTGAAACTAGTAGAAAGTAGATAGGAGCGAGGCAGAAACAGGAAATGACTTGTAAGTATGGCAGCCAAATTTAAAATAAAACCGGATCTTTCCATTGATTTCGCAGGTATCAGACTCAAGAACCCCGTGCTCACGGCATCGGGCACCTTCGGATACGGCGAGGAATATGCGGAGTTCGTGGACCTGAATAAACTGGGTGGCATCATCGTCAAGGGGATATCGATCAATCCGATCAAGGGTAATCCACCGCCCCGTATTTGGGAAACGCCGTCAGGTATGTTGAACGCAATCGGCCTCGAAAATCCCGGTGTCGATGTTTTTCTGCGTGATAAACTGCCCTATCTTAGGACATTCGATACCGCGGTGATCGTGAATATTTTCGGATACAGTCTTGAGGATTACGTCAGCGTCGCAGAGAAACTGGACGGCGTTCCCGGAATAGACGGCCTGGAAGTTAACATCTCGTGCCCCAATGTAAAAGCGGGAGGCATGGTGTTCGGCACGAATGTCAAGGCTGCGTTCGAACTTCTGGCGGCCGTGCGAAAGGTCACGAAGCTTCCGGTCATTGCGAAGCTTTCGCCGAACGTTGCCGATATCACTGACTTCGCCAGGGCAGCCCGCGATGCGGGATGCGATGGCTTGTCGCTCATTAACACGCTCCTCGGCATGGCGATCGATGTGAGATGCCGGCGGCCGCGCATCGCTAACTGCACGGGGGGGCTTTCGGGACCCGCAATCCGGCCAGTTGCTGTGCGCATGGTCTGGGAGGCTGCAAAAGCCGTCCCGTTGCCGATCATCGGCATGGGCGGTATCGCATCGGGAGACGATGCGCTGGAGTTCATACTAGCCGGAGCATCGGCAATTGCGGTTGGAACCGCTAATTTCGTAAACCCTCGAGCAACCCTGGACGTACTGTCTGGCATTGAGCAGTTCATGACGGAACAGGGACAGGGACGTCTCAGTTCCCTCATTGGGAAGGTGGAAACCGGTTGAGGTTCATCTGAAGCCTCAAAAGCAAGATTTTTATGGTTGTTTCAGCCATTCTTTCGGTAACGATCGGTCCCGGAACTTGGATCGACATCCGGTATCAGTAAGCGACTAGGGAGGATAACTTCTCTTCGCATCCTTCGCGTCCCCGTAGTAAGTATATTTATTCCCCCCTGTTTCAGACCGGGCAAAAACCCCCATTTTTACGCCCTTTTCCCCCAGTTTCCTTGCTTTTTCGTCAACAATAACTTACAATCGAGTAAGAGAGGAGTTCATGCCTCTTGAACCTATGGACGACGGACTGCTACGGAAATTTCTCAACTACCTTGCCGTGGAAAAAGGGCTTGCGCGGAATACCGTTGATTCTTATGAAAGGGACCTGCGCAAATACTTGGGCTACACGGCGGACAAGAAGCCTGATGGCATAACTCAATCCGATGTCACGGCCTTCCTTGCCTCAATGACGAAGTCAGGGCTTGCCGCGCCCTCCCGCGCGAGGTGCCTGGCTGCGCTCAGAGGATTCCACAAATTTCTTCTGACCGACGGCCTCGCAACAGATGACCCTACGGTGAATCTGGAGACGCCCCGGGGATGGAAACGTCTGCCGAAAGCGATCTCGGCCGGGGCAGTGGATTTACTGCTCGATCAGCCTGATCTGAATACTGCAATCGGGATGAGGGACAAGGCAATGCTCGAGCTTTTATACGCTACGGGTCTGCGCGTCAGCGAACTGGTGGGTCTGAAACATCAGGATATCAATCTTGAACGGGGATTTCTTCGTGTTATGGGAAAGGGATCAAAAGAGCGTGTTGTCCCGCTGGGGGAATCGGCCGCCGCTGCCCTGAAGGAGTATCTCGCTGACGCGAGGCGTTCCCTGCTTGGCAACATAGAATCGGATTATCTGTTTATCAGTTCCAGGCACAGAGGCATCACACGCCAGATGTTCTGGGAACGGATAAAATATTATGCATTCAAGGCGGGAATCGCAGGGACGGTTTCGCCGCACACCCTGCGCCACTCGTTTGCAACCCATCTTCTTGACAACGGAGCCGACCTTCGTGCGGTCCAGGCCATGCTTGGCCACTCAGATATTTCTACGACCCAGATTTACACGCATGTATCGAGAGAACGGCTGAAAAAAATTCACGAGAAGTATCATCCAAGAGGATAAAGGAGTCTGAAGAGTTCATTGAGTCTGAAAGGTTTGATGAATTCATAAAAACTTTAGGTTTTGCCGGTATTTTTCTTCGTAAAATTCGTCAGACTCTTTCAACTTATTATACTGTAAACGTCATGGAAATCATCACCAGTCATACAAACGCTGATTTCGACGCACTAGCCTCGATGGTGGCGGCCAAGAAACTCTATCCGGGAGCAACACTGGTATTCCCCGGATCGCAGGAAAAAAGCATGCGGGATTTTTTTCTTGAATCCATGTTTTACACCCTGGAGGCCGAACGGCTGAAAACCATCGATGTGAATAGCGTCACTAGGCTCATCATCGTCGACAACAGGAATTCGTTGAGGATCGGCAAACTGGCGGAAGCGCTGGCCAGGCCCGACGTTTCCGTGCATATTTACGATCATCACCCCTCTTCGGACACCGACATACGGGGCGAGAAAGAAGTAATCGCAGAGGTCGGCGCAACAACCACCATCATGGTTGAACTGCTCCGTGAAAAGGGACTCAAGATCAGCCCGCTCGAGGCAACGGTCTTGGCTCTTGGCATATACGAGGAAACGGGTTCGCTGACCTTTGTTTCAACGACAGAGCGGGACGCCCAGGCGGTGGCTTACCTCATATCGCAGGGAGCGCAGTTGAACATCGTCTCCGATTTCATGTCCCGCGACCTGACGACAGAACAGATATCCATTCTGAACAACCTCATTGAGAACGCAAAGAAGTACGACATCAACGGGGTCACCGTGGTTATTTCCTCCCTGGCTGTCCCTCATTTTATCCCCGACTTGGCGAATCTGGCTCACAAGATCAGGGAGATGGAGAGCCTGGACGTGCTATTCCTTGTCGTGCAAATGGGCGACAAGACGCATGTTATCGGACGCAGCAGGATCCCGGCGGTGAATGTCGGGGAGGTGCTCAAGCAGTTGGGCGGCGGAGGGCATGCCACCGCTGCATCGGCCGCGATCAAGGACATGACCTACCTCCAGGCCCGTGAAAGACTGATCGACCTTTTGAGGAGGCAAATCAAACCGGGACCGGTCGCTCATGAAATCATGACTGCGCCGGTCAAAACAATCCCCTATGGTAGCGCCATAGCGGAGGCGGGCGAAGCCATGACACGTTTCAGCGTAAATGTGCTGCCCGTTCTGCGTGGCGATTCCTATCAGGGAATCATCACGCGCGAGATTGTGCAAAAAGCGCTTTTTCACGGTCTCGGAAAGCGGACAGTCGAGGAGTACATGACGAGCGGCGGACCGGCTGCGACGCCGGACATGCCCATGAGCCAGGTAGAGCGCATCATGATCGAGGAGCACCAGCGCTTTATCCCGGTCCTCGGCCGGGGGGGCGAATTACTGGGGGCGATCACCCGCACCGATCTTCTTCGTTCGCTTCATGAGGAACGGCTCGCGGAAATTTCCGATTTGGAAGAGCTGTCACCCGGGTCCCTTCGCACGGTAAAGGGCCTCATAGAAGAGCGGATCACTCCCGAGGTACGGAACACGCTAAGAATCGTGGGTGAGGTCGCCGATGAAAGTGGCTTTCCGGTCTATCTCGTCGGCGGCATTGTTCGAGATCTTTTTTTGCGGGTGTCGAACCCCGATGTCGATATAGTTGTCGAAGGGGACGGCATAACGTTCGCCGGCATGCTTGTGAAAAAGATGGGTGGCCGCATGAAGACACACCAGAAATTCGGCACGGCCGTCGTCGTGCTGCCCGCGGGACTCAAACTTGATATCGCCACAGCTCGTCTCGAGTATTATGAATCACCGGCCGCGCTGCCTACCGTCGAGCTGTCGTCAATAAAAAAAGACCTTTACCGGCGCGATTTCACGATTAATACGCTGGCGGTGCGCCTAAACAAGAAGCGGTACGGCGAACTCATCGATTTTTTCGGCGGCCTCCGCGATATCAAGGACAAAACAATCCGAGTCCTGCACAGCCTTTCCTTTGTTGAGGACCCCACCCGTGTGCTGCGGGCCGTGCGTTTTGAACAGCGGTTTAATTTCCATCTGAGCAAACACACCCAGAACTTGATAAAGACCGCGGTGAATATGAAGCTCTTTGACCGGCTTACCGGCGAGCGGATCTACACGGAACTCGTTCTGATGTTATCGGAATCTGAGCCGTTGAAAGTTTTGAAGCGGATGCGGGAGCTGGACCTGCTGAGATTCATTCACCCCGGCCTGAAAGGATCCGTTGAACTTGAACGTCTCTTTACGAATATTGGCGAGACACTGGCGTGGTTCAGGCTGCTCTACCTTGATCTGTTGGTGGAAAAGTGGTTTGTCTATTTTCTTGGCCTCTTTGACCGGGTGAAGGACGCGACGGCTGCTGAAGCCCTTGAGCGCCTTGCGGTTCCAGTCCGCCTCCGGGAGCGCGTGCAGATGGCGCGGATTCGGTCTCGGGAAGTGCTGTTCCTGTTTTACAAGGAACCACAAGTTTCCCGTAGCCGCATCCATGATTTGTTAGCTCCGCTCGACACTGAGGCGCTTCTCCTGATGATGGCTAAATCGAAGCAGGAACGGGCCAAGAAATATATTTCTCTCTACTTGACCCATCTCCGCAACGTCAAAGTTACTCTCACCGGCGACGACCTCAAACGGCTGGGAATACCGCCTGGGCCTAAGTACCGGAGAATTCTTAGGGAACTTCTCGATGCCAAGCTCGACGGGCTGGTAGGTAGTCATGAAGAGGAAATCGAGTTCGTGAAAAAGAAAAGTGTTGTCGTATAACGTCCCCAGTGATAATGCCGCAAACCTCAAGATTGCCTTGACGAACCACGAAAAATTAGGCATAGTACTTCCATGATCTTCATCAGCCTCTTCGGCGGGGTCCTGCTGCTCCTCTATGGTATCAAACTCCTGAATGACGGGCTCCAGAACGCCGCGGGTTCGAAGATTCGTTCGCTGCTCCGCTCCCTCACAAGCAACCGTCTGACCGCAGTTGGAGGCGGTGCTTTCATTACCGGCCTGATCCAATCAAGCAGCGCCACGTCCGTCATGCTCGTAGGATTCGTGAGCGCCGGGCTTATGAGTTTCCGCCAAACTCTCGCGGTGATGCTCGGCGCCGACATTGGTGCAACCCTCACAGTCCAGCTTATTGCCTTCCATGTATACGACTATGCGGTACTCATCATCGGGATCGGTCTGGCTTTCGTCCTTTATTCAAAAAAGACCATCACACGGAATGTGGGAGAGGGGATCCTCGGGTTCGGCTTCATCTTTCTGTCCCTAAAGATAATGACCGACGCGATTACGCCGCTCCAGGAGAATGAACTCTTCCGTCTGGTGTTCGTGGCCCTTACGGACACGCCCGCTCTCGGAATCGCGCTCTCGGCACTTTTGACCGGACTCATCCACAGCAGCGCGGCGACCATGGGCATCGCCCTGGTACTTGCCAAGAGCGGGCTGATCCCGCTTAAAACCGCTCTGTACATCATTTTCGGGGCCAATATCGGGACCTGTGCCACGGCGCTTATCGCAAGCCTGCGCTCACCGGTGGAGGCGCGGCGCGTTGCCTGGGCCCACGTTCTATTCAAGCTGCTCGGCGTTCTGCTTTTTCTGCCCTTCGTCTCTCCCTTTCAGGAACTGGTCGCGGCATCGACAAGCGACCTTCCTCGCCAGATCGCGAACGCCAATACACTATTCAATGTCATCATGGCTGTCTGTTTTCTCCCTTTCACCGGACCATTCGCGAGGCTCATTTTGAAGGTTATTCCGGAGAAGGAGGAAGAGAAGAAATTCGGGCCGTTGTACCTCGATGATCATGTGCTCGGCACTCCCTCGCTCGCCCTGGGCCAGGCAACGCGGGAAACACTCAGGGCTTCGGACATCGTGCGGGGGATGCTTGTTGATTCGATCAAAACCTTCAAGTCTGACGACACCGACGCTATTGCTGGCATCAAGAACCAGGACAACCTGATCGACCTCCTCGACCGGCATATCAGGCTTTACATTTCCCGGCTGTCGTCATCTCATCTCACGGAGTCACAATCGCGGCGCGCCATGACGGTTCTTGAAGCGTCGAGAAATTTGGAGAGCATCGGCGATATTATCGATCGTAACATCATGCCGCTTGCCCTGAAGCGGATCAGCAAGGGCATCACGTTTTCGCAGGAGGGCATCGAAGAGATAGCCCTGTTCCATAAGAGGATTATCGATAACTTCGATGCGGCAATGTCGTCTTTCGCAGGCAATGATCGCGACCTCGCCGACCGCGTTATAAGAAACAAGGAGGAACTCGGCGTCATGGAGCGTGAGCTGGTACAGGCCCATCTTGATCGTTTGCGGAAAGGATTGCGGGAATCCATCGAGACTAGCCACGTGCATCTCGACCTCATCGGCAATCTTGCTCGTATCAATTCGCTTATCACGCACATTATTTATCCGATTGCAGAGGAAAAACGCGCAAGAGGACGTGAAGACATGGGGATTGACCAGTGAAGAAGTAAGAGTGTGCATCTACAAGCCTGACGTGCGGAAAGACAGCAAGGCAGTAGATGTACCTTGTCCTCTGCCCGTTGCTTGACGCGGACAGGCCGAAATAGGGAAAATACTGTCACTAAGGCCACAGAGATATCCGAGAGAAAAGAATTAAATAGCAATGGAGATTTATTAATAGGTCTTTTCATCCTCTCTCAGTGCTCTCTGGGAACGGTGGCAAAATTCTACCCAATCTAAGAAAAATTTATTCTTTAGTTATTCTATTCTGGGGAGGTTTCAAATGATCAGGCAGCTCAGGGTGAAAACGAATGCCAGGACGGAACTCGTGGACATCACACAGGGAGTGCAGCGCCTTGTGGCTGAGAGCGGAGTCCGCTCGGGGGTGTGTTACGTCTACGTGCCGCATACGACCGCAGCAGTAACGATCAACGAAAATTCGGACCCCAACGTAGGGCGAGACCTGCTGAAGGAAATGAACAAAATCATCCCTTTTGACGATAATTATGGGCATAGCGAGGGCAACTCCGCTGCGCATATTAAAACAAGCATAATCGGTGTGTCAAAGCCGGTACTCGTCGAGGACGGACGTCTTGCACTCGGCACCTGGCAGGCCTTGTTTTTTTGTGAGTTTGACGGTCCCCGCGACCGCAGAGTCATGGTGAAAGTGATGAAAGACTGAAAACAGCAGGTAGTAGAAGGGGACAGGGTCATCGCTCCAAGTTCATCGTGATGCCCCAGATGATAAGCAACGGCATCTCGATTCCCTACGAGGAATTCGAGCCTGGCTGGAAGCGATCGCTGGAATAACGCTGACGCTAAAAGAATTGGTATTCTGCCCATCAAATTTACAATCAGGCGTGACATGATCTGCTTGCCGCAATGATCTGCATTTTATCTTTATCCCGGTGTATCAATATGGTATTATCACGCCATGAACAGTCCTGCAGCGGTACAACTGAGACTCTCGGATTTCGATTATGATCTCCCTGAAGCACTGATTGCACAGGAGCCGGCATCGGAGCGTGACCACTCCCGTCTCATGGTCCTTGACCGGTCCTCCAGTGTCATTGAACACAAGATCTTTGCCGACCTTGAGAAGTATCTGCTGCCTGGAGACCTGCTGGTCTTGAACGATACCAGGGTTTTTCCCTGCAGGTTACCCGCGACAAAGCAGGGTGGCGGTAGATCCGAGATATTTCTCCTGTCGGAGCTTGATTGCAATCTGTGGATAGCGCTCGTAAAAGGCGGAGTCGGCGTAGGGAAAAGACTGGTCATTACTGCGGGAGTGGAAGCGGAAATCGTCCAAGAGCATGCCGACGGGACCAGGACGGTCCGTTTCCACAGCTTGGCTGATATCCACGGGATCCTGAATGAGATCGGCAGGGTCCCGCTTCCACCCTATATCAGGCGCGACCCTTCAAGAAAAGATTGCGAACGCTATCAAACTGTGTACGCATCACGGGAAGGGGCCGTTGCCGCGCCCACGGCAGGCCTGCACTTCAGCCGGGAGCTTCTTGCAACGCTCGCGGTCAAGGGAATTGAACTCGTCACTATCACGCTTCATGTGGGCCCCGGCACTTTTCTGCCTGTACGTTCCGACAGGATTGTCGAACACCGGATGCTTCCGGAACGCTACTCGATCTCAGCCGCTGCAGCGGCCGCGATCAATAAGGCGAAAGCCGAAGACAGGCGGGTGATTGCCGTAGGCACCACGAGCGTGCGCACCATTGAGACCGCCTCCCGGGTGTTCGGGTCGGTCATTGCCGGTGAGGGGGCTTCGGAACTTTTCATCTATCCGGGATATGAATTCAAAGTGACTGGTGGTATCATTACGAATTTTCATTTACCGAAGTCAACACTTCTTATGCTGGTGTCAGCCTTTGCCGGCAGGGAACGGATGTTGTCGGCCTATCGGACAGCGATAGCGGACCAGTATCGGTTTTACAGTTACGGAGACGCGATGCTGATCGCGTAGGCAGGTAACGAATCCCTGCGCTCTGGTGGTCTGTGGTTTAATGAACATTCGGGAAAGGGTTGAAACACATGATTGACAACGATCGAGGCGGAATCATATCCAAACTATTCATTATTCCGGCGGGAGTGGCCCTCATGCTGGGCTTCTTTTTTCTTGGTTATTACGTTGGGAGATACGAGAGTAAAACAGCGTTGCCGGGAGAAAATATGCAGCCGCTTCCCGATGTCGTTTCCAAGAATCTGCCCAAGCCAGAGGAATTCACCTTCTTTAAGACATTGACCGAGAAGGAAGACAGGACAGTTTCCATTGATCTCAAGTCCAAAAGCGCGAACACTGTCAGTGAGTCTGAAAAGAAACAGAGTGTTGATGTCCTCAAAACCGAAGATCAAAAAGCTGCGAAAGAGAGCGGAACGGAGCCCGGACCCGAGAAAAAAATCATTCCCGTGACAGCGGCGAAGAAAACCGTGGTTAAACCGTCTCCGGTGGCGGAGAAAAAGGCAGCGACTCGCAAACGAGGTGCATCCGCGAGGTTGCGGTTTACAATCCAGGTATCCTCGCATCCCGATAGGCAGACCGCGGAGGATGACGTCAGACGGATGAAGCAGAGCGGGTTCGCGGCATTCATTGTTACGTCGGACTTGCAGAGCAAGGGAACGTGGTATCGCGTTCGGATCGGCAGCTTTGCGAGCAGGGATGCAGCGGAGAAGCTTGAGAAGGATATTCATGCGAAAGTTGGCTTGGAACCGATTGTTGTGCTCGAGTGAGGCAGCAGGACTCGCAAGATAGAGTCTTATTCCTTATTTAAAAAGGTGCAGTCCAAGGTTATGGCAAGGCAAGGGTAGGATCTGGCGGTTATCTTTTGCCGGCGTGAGAAATACCTTAATGCACCGTCTGTTCTGATACCGTCTGGACTACGAGGGGAACGATGCCGGCCTGATCATCGTCAAGAAGTGTTTCGACCCAATAGGTGCCTGGCACCTTGAAGGTCGTGTTATAGCGGATTGAGATATCGCGATGGCGCTGCGTTTCATTATAGAGACTCAGCTTTGTTTGCGACTCGGAGAGTACCTGTTCACGGTCCGGAGCGAGGAGCCTGATTCTCACGGTAAAGTCTCCCCGGCCGCCGATCCATTCGTTCACGATTGCAAAGCGGTAATGCGTTGCCGGGAAAGTATGGGAAAAGATGCTTTCAAAGAGCCCCATGAGGCTGAATTTGCCACCCATCTCCTGGCGAACGTCGTCGCAGATGAGGGTAAAGCTCAACCGCGGTTTGACCTTGTTGTATGCCATGGCCGCAACATAACACACCCTTCAAACCTCCGTCAATCTGTTTTTTCTTGACAAAAATTTTTATTCAACGTAATCTTGACCGCATCTTATGGCCGCTCCGGAACATATCAAACTCCTTGAAAGTCTTCACCCTTTAGAAAGCAAACTGCTCCTCTGCTTTGCCGCGAAGACGACCATATCGGCACCGGAAATTCTGAGCGCTCCGGGCCTTGATGAATCCCGGCTGGACATGGCCTCAGGCTGGCTTCAGACAAAAGGACTGCTCGATGTCAGGGAGGAGTCCGTCACTTCTTTCGTATCTCTTACGGAAACAGGCAGGGACTATCTCGAGAAAGGCACGCCGGAGATGCGGATCATCGACGCTCTCCGTGAAGGGAAAAAGTTCACCGTCAAGGAAATTATCCAGTCATGGGGCATGGAGCCAACCGAGGTCAGTGCGGCTGTGGGGACGCTCAAGGAAACTGGCGTCATTCGCATTGTTCAGGGCGGAATCCTTGAACTTTCAGCCGGAGCCGATGTCTCCGAATATGAATTCCTTGCTTCACTCATCAAAGCATCGGCAGAATCCGATCTAACCGGCCTGTCGGCCTTCACCCCGGAACAACAGTCAGTGATCCAGGCAAACTTCCATAAACGCGGGAAGTCCAAGGGGATTTTTCGTATCTTCGAGAAAAAGAACCGGTCTTACGCGTTGACGGCTACGGGCCGGGAACTTCTTGTTCTGCTCCAGCAGCGGGGAGGAGCGCTTGATGAAATCTCCACCCTTACGCCGGAGATGCTGAAGCAGGGGACTTGGAAAAACAAAAAGTTCCGCGCTTACAATATCGCCCTCAGCCCGCCCCGCCGCAGCATTGGCAAGAAACATCCTTATAAGGAATTTCTCGACTTCGTGAAGTACAAGTTTATCGGCATGGGATTTACAGAAATGCGCGGCCCTCTTGTGGAAAACGAATTCTGGGACATGGACGCGCTGTTCATGCCTCAATTCCACCCGGCGCGGAATATACATGACGTGTATTTTATCAAAGACCCCGCAACGAGCAAACAGATTGAACAGCCTTTCGCCAAACAGGTCGCAGCGGCGCACAAGGACGGTGGAAAGACGGGGTCCACGGGTTGGCGCTACGCTTTCGACCTGGAACGGGCGAAACGACTGATTCTGCGGAGCCAGGGAACAGCGGTATCGGCGCGGACCTTGGCCTCAGGTCCCAAAATCCCCGGGAAATATTTTTCCATTGCCCGCTGCTTCCGCTATGATTCTGTGGACGCTACCCATGCCCCCGATTTTTACCAAGTCGAGGGCATCGTGCTCGGAGAGGACATAAATTTCAAGCAGCTACTCGGCCTCCTGAAACTGTTTGGGCAGGAAATCGCCAAAGCGGGCGAGTTCCAGTTCCGGCCAGCCTACTTTCCGTTCACGGAACCTTCCGTTGAACTGCATGTAAAGCATCCGGAACTGGGATGGATGGAACTGGGCGGGGCCGGCATTTTCCGGCCTGAAGTGACCATGCCGCTGGGTGTGAACGTCCCGGTCATCGCCTGGGGCTTGGGCCTCGACCGCATGGCCATGGTGGCGCTCGGCATTCAGGACATCCGCGACCTGTTCTCGCGGGATCTGGATTTCATCAGAACCAAGAAAATACCGCTGAATAAATAACAATGCACTTGGGCATACTATGAAAACAAGGCAATTTTATCATTCATGCCGTAAAAACTCGGCCTTTAGGGCGGGCAGGATGTCAAGACGCTTTACTCTGTGCTCCGAACTTTGAACGCTAAACTCTGAACTCTGAACGTTGTATTTCATATATGCCTACCATTGACATCAAAAAACACGACCTCGACTCACTCATCGGACAGAAGCTTGCCCTTAGCGCGCTTGAAAAGCACCTCATGCTCGCAAAAGCGGAACTGAAGGAATATAATTCCGCGACCGATGATCTCAAAGTAGAGCTGTCAGACAGCAACCGGCCGGACCTCTGGTCCGCCGAGGGAATCGCCCGTCAGATCAGGATTGCCCTTTCCGGCAAGCCCGAGGTCTATCCTTTCTTTAATCACGGGAGGAAAGCGACACGGGAGATCCGGGTCGCCCGGGCAATGAAGGCCGTCCGCCCCTTTATCGCCGCCTGCACGGCAAGCGGCGTGCGCATGAGCGACGATGTGCTGGCGCAGATGATCCAGAGCCAGGACAAGCTTGCCGAAATATTTGGCAGAAAACGGACGACGATCTCGATCGGGATTTATGAGCTCGATCGCATCGTATTCCCCGTGGACTACCGGCTCGCGGATCCTTCTTCGATATCCTTTACGCCGCTCGGCATGGAAGAACGACTGACACTTGCTGAAATCCTCGAACGCCATCCGAAAGGCATTGAATACGGCGGCATCGTCAAACCTTTTTCACAGTATCCTGTACTCATGGACAGCATGGAACGGGTGCTTTCCTTCCCGCCAATCATCAACAGCAGGGAAATCGGAGAGGTGAAACCCCAGACGAGGAATGTGCTCATCGAAGTAACGGGCACGGACCTCCGGATGACGATGCTTACGCTTAATATTCTGGCGACAAGCATTTATGACCGCGGTGCGGAAATCGAGCCGATACTCGTTATCTATCCCTATGAAACGGCATTCGGAAAGCGTGTGGCCTTTCCGGCGGACACCTCGGGAAAGTTCAAGGTCCCCCTGTCGAAGTTCTCCTCAGGGCTGGGTGAAGATGTTGTTTTGAATGATGTGAAAAAACATCTCGCGTCCTACGGTCATTCCGTATCGGCATCCCGCGGTATGATCACGGTTGTCGTGCCGCCGTACCGCGATGATATCATGCACCCCATGGACCTCGTCGAGGATTATGCCATCAGCAGGGGATACGATTCCTTCGAGCCTGTAATGCCGAAGCAATCCACGGTTGGCTCGTTTACCGCGCTTGAGCTGCTTTCAGACTCGGCCCGCGGAACCATGGTTGGCGCGGGTTTCCAGGAGATCATGTCCAATATCCTTTGCTCACGCGAAGAGCTTGACTATGCCATGCCGGAGGGGGAAGTACTCGTCGAGGTGGACAACGTGATGTCCCTGGCCTATTCTGTGCTCAGGAACCGCGTCATCCCGTCGCTGTTAACCGTGGAGACAGCCAGCTCCAATGCCTTTTATCCCCACAATACCTTCGAAATTGGAGAAGTTGCTGTTTTCGACAAAAACGAAAATAATGGGTCACGAACGGAGCTGAATCTGGGCGCCCTCATTTCTCACCCCGAGGCCAACTTCTCGGAAATGCATTCCACCCTTGATATCCTTTTCTATTATCTCGGTTTGGACTACTCGCTAGTTCCGGTTGATCAACCAATGTTCACACAAGGACGGTGCGGGGCAATCCTTTCAAACGGTGTAGCTGTCGGCTTCATTGGTGAGATACGTCCTAATGTGCTTGAACGCGTGCAGATTACCATGCCATGCGCGGCGTTCGAAGTCACTCTGGACAGTGTACTTAGGCTGATAGACCGGAAATAAGTTCTCAGAAAATTCATGCAAGGCATTGCCGTGCAAAACTCCCTGCCCCGCACCAGGCGGGGCATTTTAATTTGAGGATATTTAAGGGATTTTCCGCCAGATACCGAGAGGTGGCGGATATGATCAGGAAAAGAATTTATCTGTTGCGGGCAATGATTTCACCATGATATAATAGCGCACTCGCTGGTGGGGAAAGCATTTTCTACCAATTGAGTAGAATCCATCATTCGCCTCAAGGGAGATGACTTGACACTAAAAAAAACGATAGTGTAATATTCGTCATTTTTAAAAAAACCTTAAATATTATATGGTTCCGATGTTTTCTCACTTCACCGCAAGGCTAACCTCCTGATAAAAAAGGAAGTTCAGGCAGTCAGTCGTAGTGCGAGGCAAGGTTTTAAAGCAATGATTCTGTGTAATTACCGCTTAAACCCATCACTGAGCGCCTGAACACGTTCCTTGTGCTTTGACGTAACGGGATTGTGCAGATTGAAATTCACGGGAAACCGCTTATATCCTTGGACAAAATTACCAATGGAAAAACAGGAAAACAAGTTAGCTTTAATTATCGGGGGAAGCCGCGGCATCGGCCGGAGCATAGCACTCCGTCTGGCCAGCTCGGGCTTCTCGCTCTGGGTTACCTATAAAGGGAACCACGATGCGGCGCGGAGCGTAAAGGCCGAAGTAGAGCAACTTGGCTGCTCCTGTGAGTTGATTGCCTTTGATGTTTCCAGCTATGAAGAAACCGAGGCCGCTCTGGCTGCCCGCGTTGAGAATGTGGCGCCTGATGTCCTTGTGTACAATTCCGGCATCTCCCGCGATAATCTTCTTATGTGGATGACAAGGGATGAATGGTATTCCGTTCTTGCCACGAATTTGAACGGGTTCTTCAATGTGTCGCGCATGGTGATTTTCTCGATGTTGAAAGCGAAACGGGGACGCATCGTCGTTGTGTCTTCCGCGTCGGGACAGCTCGGCCAGGCAGGACAGGTTAACTATTCTGCATCGAAAGCGGGTCTGATTGGCGCAGCCAAGGCCCTGGCGCGGGAAGTGGGGAAAAAGAACATCCTCGTGAACGTCGTCTCTCCCGGGTTCATCGAGACCGAGATGACCGGCGATATCCCGAAGGACAAGGTCCTTCCGCTCATCCCGCTCAATCGCGTGGGGACGGCGGAGGATGTGGCGTCTGTCGTAAATTTTCTTTGCACCGAGGAACATCTGTATATTCACGGCCAGGTGATCGGCATCAACGGCGGGCTGGCAATGTAGTCTCCATGTTCTATTGATAATAAACATCATTCTAGGAGCAACTGATAGTCAATGAGAAAATATGACCACATCGTCGTGGGGAGCGGTATCAGCGGTTTGACGATGACGCTCCTGCTCTCCATGAACGGGCGTAAAGTGCTCCTGCTCGAAAAAGCCCGGCACATCGGCGGCTCCCTGGCGCGCTTCTCGAAGAAGGGCGTTTTTTTCGATACGGGTTTTCATTTCACCGGCGGGCTTCATGAGGGCGGCATCCTGTCCGATTGTCTCTCGTTCCTTGGCATCCGCGATTATATAGAACCGATCTTTCTTTCCGAAGCGTGCAGGAATCAATTCGTATTGGAAGCGGCAGGAAAGCGGTTTGAACTCCCCGGCGGCGTCGAGAACATAAAGAAATACCTCAAAGCCTACTTCCCCGGGGAAGGAGGCGCGATCGACCGATATTTTGAAATGACCCGATCGGTTTGCAGCCGGACTCCCTCGCTCAATCTTCTTGAAAATGAAATATCATCGGCCAACCTGGATGAAGATTTCGTCTCTCTTGACACGGTTCTCAGGGAACTGACCGGGAATGAATTGCTGCGGGGGCTGCTGTCCGGATATGCCATGTGCTACGGCGTGCGTCCGAAGGACGTTTCCTTTGCCAATCACAGCAGGATGGTCCTGAACTTTTATGAATCCATTGCCTGCGTAAAAAACGGCGGCGATGCCTTCATCAATGCCTTCCGGGAGAAATTCAGGGACTTTGATGTGGAGGTCCGCTGTGAGACCTATATTACCGAGCTTGCGGATATTCAAAATAGCAATGTCAGCCGATTCGTATTGAGCACCGGAGAAGAGGTTGCGGCCGATTCTTGTATTTTTACGATCCACCCCAAAGAGATACTGAAGATGTTGCCGAAGAAGCATTTCAGCAGGGCATTTGCGGCCCGCGTTTCATCATTCGAATCATCGGTCGGCTTTTTTTCATTGTTCGCAGTGCTCAAACCCGGGACCAACGACCCCAATCCTGACGCGTCGCTGATATCGCTGTTTCCTGATAACGATATGAACAACCTGCTGGACCCGGCTTACCAGGGAATGCCGGCCGTGGTCATCATCAAGTCTCCGGAGAGCGCAGAGGAAAATCTGAAGAAGGGGATCTGCATTCTTGAACCGTCGTTTTTCGGGCAGGTCGCGGAATGGAGCGATTCCCGCAGGGGGCAGAGACCGCAGGCTTATCTGGAATATAAGACGAAGCGCGTCGAAACGATCAAGGAACATATTTTCAGCAATATTCCCGCCTACCGGGATTGCCTGGAAATTCTCGATGCGGGGTCCATGCTTACCTTCAGGGAATACCTGAATAGCCCTGAGGGAAGCGCTTATGGCGTGCAGCAGAAGATGGGACAGTTCAACCTCATCGGGAAGTTGCCGCTTCACAATCTTTACGCCGCCGGTCAAAGTTCATTGCTGCCCGGGATTATCGGCGCGATGATGTCATCGCTGATCGTCGGCCGGACCATCATGGGGAAAGAACTGTATGGAATGATGCTGAGCAAGGCGCTATGACGAATCGGACGTTGAAGAGGGTAGTAATAACCGGAATCGGAGCCGTAACCCCCTTCGGCAACGGAATAGCCGCGCTCATGAAGGGACTCGAAGAAGGAAGAAGCGCCGTGCGGCGCATGGAGGGTTGGGAGGAGTATACTGGTCTCCGCAGTCTCGTCGGGGCGCCTGTGGAAATGCGGGACGAGAAGCGTATTCCCCGGCAGAAGCGACGGTCCATGGGTCGCATGAGCATTTTTGCGGCACAGGCTGCCGAAGAGGCGATTGCCGATGCTGGCATTACGCTGGAGCAGGAAGATCGGTGGCGCATGGGGTGCGTTATTGGATCGACCATGGGCAGCGCTAAGAGTATCAACGATGCTTTCGAGATCATGCTGCCCAATAAAGATCTGAGCCATTTGAACTCGACCATGTTCTTCCAGTGTATGTCCCACACCGCGGCGGCGAATGTGGCCCAGTACCTGGGCATCAACGGGTCCATCATGGCCACTGCCGCGGCCTGCGCATCGGCTCTCCACGCCATCGGCGTCGGATACGACCTGATCAGGCTCGGCAGGCAGGATGTGCTGCTCTGCGGAGGCGCGGAGGAACTTCATCCCACGGTGACGGGGTCATTCGACATTCTCTATGCAACCTCGGCGGGTTATAATGACAGACCAGAGCAAACGCCGAGACCTTTTGACAAGGACCGAGATGGGCTGGTCTGCGGCGAAGGAAGCGGCATTCTGGTGCTGGAAGAATACGAACGCGCAGTCAAGCGAAAAGTGAGGATTTACGCAGAGATTGCGGGTTTCAGCACTACGGCAAACGGCCTCCATGTGAGCCAGTCGAACAGGGAATCAATGGTGATTTGCATGCGCGAGGCACTCCGTGATGCCGGCCTGATGCAGAGCGATATTGATTATATCAATGCCCATGCCACGGCCACGGTCCAGGGCGATCAGGAAGAGGCTGAGGCCATCGGTAAACTATTCGGGAACTCCGCCCCGGTCAGCAGCCTGAAAGGATATATTGGACACACGCTGGGGGCTTCCGGCGCCATCGAACTGGAGGCGTCCCTCAAAATGATGGAACAGGGGGTTATCTACCCGACGCGCAATCTCGAAGCCGTAAGCCCGGATTGCGTGGGCATTAATCACGTGTCGACGCCGGTAAAAAAAGAAATCAGAAACCTGCTGAAGAACGGGTTCGCCTTCGGCGGGATTAATGCGGCGCTGGTGTGCAGGAAAGTTTGATTAAAAGGCAAAAGAACAAGAATCAAAATCGGTGCGGTCGCAGTAAGCTGTCTTTCCAAAGAGCCCGTACCGGAAAGTCACTTAATCACCTGAAATAGAGTTATGCCAGTAAACCGGAATGACGTTAGAAGCGAACGAATAGACTTTTTACAAGCCCATCAAATTTTCGGAGGAATGAATGACCGATCAGGAAATCATCGAGAAAACGAATAAGGTTTTCGAGGAGTCCTTTGAGATCGAGAAGGAACGGCTCGTGCCGCAGGCGCATATCTTTACCGATCTCGGCCTCGACAGCCTTGACATCGTGGATCTGATCGTCGCGCTCCAGAACAGTTTCGGCGTCAAGATCAGGAATGAGGAAAAAGTCAGGGATATACGGACGCTTCAGGACATTTATAAATTCATTGCATCCCTCAAGGGCGAGGAAAGCAAAAAGAGCTCGTGATAATGCCAGCTCGACAGAAACTTTATCTTCTTAACCTGTATTTTTATACGCTCTTCATGCTGGCATCAGCAATCGGGATACCGGTGCTGACACTCGGCGTGGCTTTTACGCGACCGTTTTCTTCACACCGAAGGACCATGAAGCGATTCCGCCGGGCCATAAGCTGGTATGGGAAACTGATTACGGCACTGCCCTGGCCGTTCATCAAGCTCCGGTACGAGGACCATGCGAAGAATAACCCGGGCGAGCCCTATATTTTCGTATGTAACCACCGATCGGCTTCTGACGCATTCCTGATGTGTGTGCTGCCCCATGAATGCGTGCAGATCGTGAACGTATGGCCTTTCCGGATTCCCGTGATTGGAATGTATGCCAAACTCTCGGGATACCTGAATATCAGGATGATGTCCTATGAGGAGTTTATCGAGATAGCTGGCACGTTATTGAATCAGGGGGTCTCCATCATCTTTTTTCCCGAAGGGACCAGGTCAGCAAACAGGCAAATGGGGAGCTTTCACGGTGCCGCTTTTAGGCTTGCGTTCAATACCAAGGCGGCCGTCGTCCCGCTTTGCATTGCGGGGAATGAAAATATTCCACCCAAAGGGTCGATGATGCTACGGCCCGGGACCATCAGGGTGAGAAGACTCTCTGCCATCACCTGGGATGAATACAAGGACCTGAACGCCTATACGTTCAAGAACCGGGTGCGGAACATTATCGACCGTGAACTGGTGAAGATGGAAGGTCAACGTGCGGAAGCAGTAGACGGTCGATAGGAAATGGTGGACTGTAGATAGTAGGTAGGAGTCAGGGAAGACTTGCACGATGACACTAATGATCAATATGATTGAATTCGACCGAAATAGAAAGCTTGAATTCCTAAGTCCCGACGAGATACGGAAAGTGCAGGAAGGCTTGCTGCACAGGCACATGCATCATCTAGCGTCATCTTCGCCTTTTTATCGGAAACTGTTCCGAACAAAAGGCGTGGATATCAGCGGCGTGAGCCTCGACAACCTACATAAGCTGCCGCTAACCGATAAGAGCATGCTGAGCGAGCATAACGACGATTTCCTCGCCGTACCGCGAACGCAAGTTGTGGACATCGTCCTGTCCTCGGGGACCACAGGAAGACCGACGGTCATGATGTATACGGAGAACGATCTCCGCCGTCTGGCCTACAATGAGGAAATCTCGTTTACCGGCTGCGGTTTGACGCGAGAGGATGTTGTACTGCTGACCTGCACGCTGGACCGTTGTTTTATAGCAGGACTGGCATATTTCTCAGGCGTCCGAAGCCTTGGCGCGGCGGCGATCAGAAACGGGCTTTCTAGCTTTGAAAGCCATCTGGAAATCATCAAGAGAATGAAGCCGACAGCGCTGGTTGGCGTACCCACGTTCCTCGTCAAGCTGGGCCAATTCATCCAGACGCAGGACATCGACCCTGCCTCGGTCGGAGTGGGAAAACTGATCTGCATCGGAGAGCCCATCCGCGACCGGGACTTTGAGTTCCTGCGAGTGGGAGCGGACCTCAAGGCCCTCTGGGGAGCCAGTATCTATTCAACCTACGCATCGTCGGAGACTATTACGAGCTTTTGCGAGTGCACTACCCAGAAGGGCGGGCACCTGCACCCCGATTTGGCGATCGTGGAAATCGTGAACGAAGCGGGTGAGATCCTTCCGGCCGGGGATGTTGGAGAAGTGATCATGACGCCCTTGTCCATAGAAGCTATGCCGCTGCTTCGATTCAGGACGGGGGACATAAGCTTTCTTATGCATGAACATTGCTCCTGCGGAAGAAACTCGTCCCGCTTAGGCCCGATTCTTGGAAGGAAAAAACAGATGATCAAGTTCCGGGGAACAACGCTGTACCCGAACTCGATTTATACGGTGCTTGATTCGTTATCAGAAGTCAGTGAATACTATATCAGCGCATCGACCGACTATGACCTGTCCGACCTTGTGAAGGTCCATGTTGCGCTCAAGGACGCATCCTGTACAGCGGAGATGATCATGGACAAGCTTCAGGCTTATCTGCGGGTGCGGCCAGAGGTGGTCATCGCAGACGAGGAAACCGTTAAAAAGCAAGTCTACTCCGGGAATTCCCGGAAATTAAACCGATTCGTCGATACGAGAAAGTGCCTATGAATACCTGTCAGACACAGATTTACGGTGCGGAATATTCCAATGAAGAGGTCGCCGAGGCGGTCCGGAATGGCAAACTGCTTTCCATGGAAATCGAATTCAACAGCATCTGCAATTTCCGTTGTGTGTACTGCTATGCGGCGGAAAACGGACAGCGGCGGAACGAACTAACGGTTGAACAGTTCAAGGACGTGATCACACAGGCAAAGGAGCTGGGGGCGCGTAAAATCATCGTTCTTGGCGGCGAGCCGATGCTCTATCCCTCGATCCTGGACATGCTGCAGTTCATCAGGCGGCTCGACATGGATGTCGAACTCTTCACCAACGGTTCAGGAATCACGCCCGAAATGGCGCAGACGCTCTACGACATGCGTGTGCGTGTCGTGCTCAAGATGAACACGTTCGACGAGAAGCTCCAGGACACGCTTTCGGGAAGAAAAGGAGCATACGATCAGATCCGCCGGGCCTTCGACAATTTGAAACAGGCGGGCTATCCATCAGTGGACCGCTTCATGGGAGTGAGCACCGTCATCTGCCGGCAGAACATCGACGAGCTTCCCAGACTATGGGAGTGGCTCCGGGACCAGAACATCGCCCCCTATTTCGAGATGATCACTCCTCAGGGCGGAGCCAGGGACAACAGCGCGCTTGACATCAATACGAAAGAAGCCGAGGAATTCTTCCACAAGATCGCTGAGCTCGACAGGACGAAATACGGCCACCACTGGGAGCCGAGGCCGCCGCTGGTAGGAGGGGTATGCTTGCGCCACCAGTTTTCCTGCGCCGTGAACTCCGAAGGCTATGTCCAGCCCTGTGTCGGGGTCACGATCCCGATCGGGAATGTGCGGCAGAAAAAACTTGCTGATATTCTGAAAGACAGTGAGGTCGTCTCGGATCTGAAAAGCTACAGGAGCATGATAAAGGGCCCCTGCGGCAACTGCGACCATATAAGTGAATGCTACGGCTGCAGGGGGGCCGCCTACCAGCTGACTGGCGATTACCTTGCCTCGGACCCCCTTTGCTGGAGGAACCTCGATAAAAAAGACGATATCGTCTATCTTCCCGTGGATGCAGCTCTACTCGTTCCCCACAAGCCGCCGATGCTACTCATCGACCGTCTGCTGGAAATGAAAGAGCGGTCGTCCCTGTCGGAAATGACGGTTAAGGACAACACGATCTTTGTCGGAGCTGATAACAGGCTTGACGATGTGTCGTACCCGGAGATCCTGGCCCAGGCCATTGCTGCCCAGGAAGGATTCCGGAAGCTCGGATGCCGGGATTACCAACCGGAAGGGTTTCTGCTCGGACTGAAGAACCTGGAAATCATCGGATCAGCCAGAGTCGGGGATACGCTCCAAATCTTCGTACAAAAAGTAGCCAAGTATGGAGACTTCGGCATCATCCAGGGCGAAGTCCGGAAAGGCAATGATGTGATAGCCCGCGGCGAATTGAAAGTCTACCAGAGCGACGGTAAGGTGGCCGCATAATGACGTGCAAGTTAATAAGGAGCATTGCCGCGGTTCTGCTGGCGGTCCTCTTGGCGTGCCCTGTTTTTGCTGGCGAAAATCCAGATGGCGGAACAGAAAACCTTGTAGCGTTCCTGAACGCCCTGGGAAAAAAGGTTTCCGATTTTAAAACCCTGAAGACCGATTTTACCCAGGAAAAGGAAATGGCCATGTTCAAGGACAAACTCGTCCTCAAGGGCCGGATTTATCTTGAGAAGCCGAACAAAGTCGCTTGGCACGTCGATTCCCCTCTCCGTTATTCCGTTCTGATCACCGACAAACTAATCCGCCAATGGGACGAGGATACCAACCAGGTTCAGGAAATATCCCTGACAAAAAACCCTATTTTCCAGAACGTACTCAATCAACTCACGGTTTGGTTCTCCGGAGACTACAGCTCGCTTATCGAAGGCAATGCCGTGCGCATCGTCAAGCGCGATCCGTTGGAAATTGAATTCCTCCCGTTGGAAAAGAACATCACCAAAAAAGTCATCAAGAGCATTACCATCACGTTCCGTGACGACCAGAAATATCTCCGGCAAATCCGGATCCTGGAACAGAGCGGTGACATTACGACCATTCATTTCACCAATACCCGCTTGAATGCCCCTCTCGATAAAAGCGATTTCGAGGTAAAAGGGCATGTTTGACCGGCTGTTTGCCTTCCTTTTTCAGTTGATCCACAATCAGAAGAGGCTGGTGATCGGGTCCGTCCTCGTTCTGACGATTGCCGCGGGAATCGGCCTGTTCTTCATACGCTACGAGGGCAATATCGACCTGATGCTGCCGCCGGACCCCGAGGTCAGCAGGAGCATCAATTTTCTTCGTGATTCCAGCCTTTCGGACAAAATCATTGTATCTCTGGCGCTGACCGACCCCACCAAAAGCAAGAAGGACCTCTTTCTCGCGGCCGACGAACTTGCCGCATCGCTCAGGCCGCCGCTTTTTACGAAAGTCCTCTCGGGTTTTTCCGTGGCCGACGTGATGGAGGAATTTTCTCTTCTCCAGTATGCTCCCCAAGTCCTGGATAAAGAGGATCTTGATTCGATCAACAAGGACATTACCGCTCCCCGGGTATCCGAGAGGCTTGGCGCCATTTACCGGCAGTCGCTCCGTCCTGAAAGCATCTTCATGTCGTCGCTCTCCCGGACCGACCCGCTCAACATCAAAATGCTTATCCTTGCCAAACTGCGCGCGCTTCCCGCTTCGATGGGATACGACGTAGCCATTGAGGAAGGGCACTTTATCAGTCGCGACGGGCGTCATGCAATGCTGATCATTCAGACGCCGGTCCCGGTAATGGACGGTCAGCGAAGCAAAGAGCTCGTCACGGAACTGGAAAACAGACTTCATGAACTCCCCGGATACGTTAAGGCCGATATGGTCGGCGGCCATCTGCATACGGTTAGCAATGAACGGGTAATGAAGCGGGACATCAAGGTCGCATCGGCCATTGCATCCATAGCGTTCCTTCTGCTTTTCATTATAGTCTTCCGGGATGCGCGGGCGCTCTTCGTGTTTGTCATTCCCTTGATAGCCGTGGCTTGGGCCATCATCATCGCAACGTGCATCGAAGGACGGCTGTCGTACCTCGTGATCGGCTTCGGTACCGCCATTGCCGGCATATCGATCGATTACGGGCTTCTCGTGTATATCGCCATGAAGCGGGGAGCCGACGCCGCTCAGACCGTGAAGCTGGCGAAATTGGTGAGCATCGACGCGCTCACGACGATGTTCAGTTTTGCCGTGCTCTATTTATCCATGATTCGCGGGTACCACCAGCTGGCCCTGTTTTCGGTTCTCTGCGTGGCCATCTGCCTGATGCTTTCCCTGTTCGTGCTACCCTTGCTGTTGTCGTGGAAGCAGTATGCGATTGTATCCGATCCCACTATCGGTGACCGCCTCAAATCGTTCCGCTGGCCAACGAAGTTGAGTGTCGTCCTCTGGGCGCTGCTTACGCTGTGCGCATTCGTGCTTTCGTTCTCGATCCGCTTTGACAGCGATGTGAAAAAATTGGATGGTAGCGAACCGGCAGTGCTCCAGGCGGAGCAGAGGTTCCACGAAGTGTGGGGCGGGAAAACCAATCAGGCCATTCTGGTAGTGCAGGGAGCAACCTATGAAGAGGCTATGGAAAAGAACGACATCGTTTACCGTGAGGCCGCCAGGGCCATCGGAGCCGGGAACATCTCCAGTCTTGCTTTGTTCTGGCCCTCTGAAAAGACGCGAAAAGACAACAGCGAACAGTGGGACCGGTTCTGGAGAGAGGGAAGGGAAGAAAAGCTGAAAAGGCTGATCAACGGGGCATCATCGGCCTACGGTTTTTCAGACCGGGCGTTTACCCCGTTCTTCGACGGCTTATACCTGCATGATGTTAACGAAGAAAATCCGAATGGCGTCATTGCCCGGCTGCAGGAACGATTCGTGCTCAGGAAAAATGATTCGGTCAGCATCCTTTCCTTTTTCCCTGATGAGCAAAAGCCTTTTGAAGCCCTGAAGGACATAGCGGATAAACATCAGGGCGCATTTATCGTTTCCGGAAGGGCGATGTCTTCGTCCATTTCCGATTTTACCTCAAAGGAAATGAGAATTCTGGCGCCGGCTGCGATCCTGTTCAACGTGGTACTCGCCTGGCTCTTCTTCAGGAACTGGACGGAAACGTTTATATCGCTCGTCCCCCTGCTTACCGGCGTTGTCTGGCTGACGGGGCTCATGGCGTTCTTTAAGATGCCGCTCAATGTGGTGAACGTCATAGCTGCGATCATAACAACCGGCGTCATTGTCGACTACGGCCTCGGGATGACTTACGAATACCGTTATAACCTGCGCATCGGCACGGTCATGGCGGTCACGCTTTCCGCAGTCACCAACGTCATCGGAGCGGGGGCCTTGCTTTTTGCCGGACATCCGGCACTGCATTCAACGGCTGTGGCCATGGTTATCTGCATGGTGTCCGGATACCTTTCTTCCATTATCGTGGTTCCGTCCCTTTGCAGTATCCTGGGAGCGACGAAGAATGGCGGTCACTAAAATGAGAACGCCAGCCTTGGTCATACTCCTGCTTGTTGCAGGATGCAGCGTTGTTCCTTTTCAAGAAACGGCCCGGGTACCAATGGCGCCGGAGGCGCCTCGCAGCGTTGTCGAGCGATTTCAAGAACACATGCCGGACATTTTTCAATTGCTCAATACTGTTGTTTTTGAGTATAATTGGCGCAAGTTTGTTGGCATCGGCTCCGTTGAAATCAACAGACGCGACTACCTGTTCAGGGTCGTGTGTCTCAACCCCATGGGCGTAAAATTGTTCGAACTTGAGGGGAACCGGGATAGGATTGTTCCCGTTTACTCGATCGCGGCATTCAGTAAATACGGCAATATCGCTTCCGTGGTTGGCACCGACATTAAGCGGATTTACTTTGATCTAATACCTTCCACTGATGCGAGGATATGGAGAACAAGGTACAGCATCAATTTCCGTCAAGCCTCAGGCGACGGAACGTTGGAGTATCTCTTTGCAGGAGAACAGGGCGACCTCGTCGAGAAGAATTATTACGACGGCAGCGGTCTTGCTTGGCGGGTGTCGTACTATGAGTATCAGGAACAGAGCGGCAAGCGGTTTCCCCGCGGAATTGTGCTGTTGAACTATCAGCACGGCTATCGCTTGATCGTACGGCAAAAGGAGTTCCATTCTTGAGATCAATCAGGAAAGAAATCGAACAGTACATGACGGACCTGGCTTCCGAGGGGCAGACGCTGACGTCGCGCTTTGTATTCCCCGATGAATTCGTGGGGTTCCAGGGACATTTTCCTGGGAAGAAGATCCTGCCCGGCGTATGCCAGATCCAATGCGCACTTACGACGCTTGAAAAGGTGCACAAGAAGAGGGTGATTCTGAAACAGATCGCTCTTGCAAAGTATCTGGCTCCGGTATCGCCAGGGGAGGAAGTGATCTTTGTCTGCAGAATCTTGCCGCAGGACGATGGTCAACTCACGGTGAAAGCGATCGCATCGAAGAACAACACAAAAATATCGGAGCTCAAACTCCAGGTCCGCTTTGCGGAAGAAGGCAGCGGCTGCTAGGATGAAGACGCGGAGAAAGACATCCTACTTCGAACGGATCCCGGGCGCGCCCGATCCGATTGTCGTTGAAATAAAACGGCGTGTGCGTTTCAATGAGGCCGACCCTATGGCGATCGTCTGGCACGGACGGTACCCGCTCTATTTTGAAGAGGCTTCGGAGGAATTGGGCAGACGATGCGGATTGTCCTATCCGGAATATTTCAAGGCTGGTCTGCGCGCGCCGATCGTCGAACTGCATATTGATTACATCAAGCCACTTTTCCTCGATGAGGAATTTATCATCAAGGCATCGCTGATCTGGAATGAAGGCGCCCGGTTGAATACAGAATTCCACCTGCTCAAGCAGGATGGAAGTCTTGCGACGAGCGGCTACATGGTGCAATTGTTCATCAACCATCTGTCGGGAGAGCCCTATATGGTCTCACCGGAGTTGCTGGAGCGGTGCCGTAAAAGATGGAAAGCAGGAGAGCTTCATCATCGTTTATGAGAGCCTTAGTCGTTGCATCGGATGTGATAACGCCTTACGGTATGGGCATCGATGTCTGCTGGCAGGGCATTATGTCGGGAAGGACGGCAATCTCGCCGGTTACGAGGTTTAATACCAGCACCTTTCAGTCTAGTGTAGCAGCCACGGTTAGCGGCCTCGAATACCGCGGCAGCGAGTCCCTGGTCATGCAGATGATTGGTGCCCTTTTTCAGCAGAACAACGCCGCGATCCCGGAGGACGCGAAACTGGTTCTGGCTACGACGAAAGGCGAGATCGATTTTCTGGAAAAAAGCGTGCTTGAAGGCAGCGGCGATGCGGCGGAGAGCGTGATAAGCCGGCTGCTGGAAAAAGTAGCTGTATTAACGGGCGCCCGGGGCGCGGGCATGGTGGTGTCAGCGGCATGTACATCTTCCGCTGCTGCTGCGGCGCGGGCGGCAGCTATGATCAGAAACGGTCATGCTGATTGTGTGCTGGTTGTGGCCTGCGACGGCGTAACGGAGTTTATTTTTTCAGGGTTCTCGTCGCTCATGGCCCTGGATAAGGCACCTGCTAGGCCCTTTGATAAAAACAGGGCCGGTTTGAGCATCGGGGAGGCAGCGGCATTCGCGCTGGTCATGAGCGAGGATCGGGCCCTCCGGGAAAACCGCCGGGTTCTGGGAGAGATCTCGGGTTGGGGTTTGAGCGACGATGCGAACCACATGACCGGACCATCCCGTGAAAGCAAGGGGCTAATCCTTGCCGTCACCAAGGCGCTCGCATCTGCTGGAAAAAGCGCCGAAGATATCGGGTTCATTGCCGCGCACGGAACCGGGACCGTATACAATGACGCCATGGAAATGCGGGCATTTCATGAGGTATTCAGGAACGGTGCTGTTCCGCTCTACTCCCTCAAAGGGGGAATCGGTCACACCATGGGGGCGGCCGGGCTCGTGGAGATGATCATGGCGTTGCGGTCGCTGAGAGAGGGCATTGTACTTCCGACGGTCAACATGAAGGAACCTGATGCGGATGCACTTGGCTGGGTATCGGACATCAAGCGTCCAGCTGGACGCGGCAGAAAGGCTCTCGTGACGAACGCCGGATTCAGCGGAATAAACACGGCGCTAGTGCTGACGAAATGAAAAGCTCATAAGACAGATTATTAGCATAAACCAGCATTCGGAACAGGATTAAACCGGTGAACGTGAACTGCGAGGGTCGCGAAGGTAAAGAGTCAGGCCGGAATTTGATTTAAATTGAAAAACGCACATTGGTCCCGCGCGACGATCGCGGTGCCGCTTCTCCCATTCTGAGAAGAATTCGCTTATCCACATGATCACTGTTTCAGGCATAGGATGGCTCACAAACGAGGGGTACGGGGGGGTACGGCGCCGCCAACGCCTAATGTACGATAACGGCGGAGGGGTGAATTCCTTGCCCAAGCGGGGAATCTTTTCCCATTCCTTTAAAAACTTCGGACGGCTCGACGCAATATCGCGGATGACCACCTATGCGGTGGCGCTTGCTGTGCAGGATGCAGGCATCAAGTATTTACCCGGACTCAAACAGGATATCGGCATCATCGGAACGAATACGGAGGGATCGCTCCAGGCGGACCTGGCCTATTTCAGGGACTATGTTGAAAGCGGACGAAAGCTTTCGCGGGGGAGCCTGTTTATTTACACTCTTCCGTCGAGCCCTGTCGGCGAGGCGGCGATCCATTTCGGGTTCCTCGGGCCGTTGCTGTACGCCTGGGGACTGGATAATTCACTTGTCGCCGTACTTGATATCGCCCAGGGAATGATCACTGCCGGAGAGACACCGATCATGCTGGCGGGAAAAGCGGAAGAGTCAGAAGCTGTTTTTTTTGTTCTCGAAAGCAGGCTTGGGGAGAGTGAGGCAGGTTCAGGCGACCTGGAGGATGTCAGGGAGATCGTGAAAGCAACGCCTGGTGTAGCCTCGATGATACAGGAACTGTCACTGTTGACCGCAAGAAAGGCGTCGTGTGAAGATTAAACTCATTTATCCCCAATGGCCGAAACTGGAGCGCCAGACGGAATTTCATCTTCCGCCCCATGGGCCAATCTGCTTCGCAGCAACGATACCTGATGACGTGGAGGTGTCCTTCTACGATGAGCATGTACAGGCTATCGATTTTGATTCGCCGGCGGACCTTGTGGCGATTTCCTGTATGCTCACCTGCCAGATCCCGCACGGATGGGAGATTGCGGATCAGTTCCGTGCTCGGGGCGTGCCCGTGATCTTCGGCGGCATCGCGACCATGCTCCATGCCGAGGAAACAATGAGGCATGCTGACTCGGTCTTTCTTGGCGAGACGGAAGGCCGCTTCAACTTCGTTCTGGAGGACCTGAAAAAGAACCAGCTGAAAAAAAAATACGACTATCAGTGGAAGTTCCCCGACATCTCCCTTGTCGGTCCGGCTCGCAGAAACATTCTGAACCGCCCACTCTACAATTACCGCGGAGTGCAGATGGTGGACCTCATCCATGCGTCGCGCGGCTGCAGGTTCAACTGTTTCCCCTGCTGTACGCCGTTCCTTGGCGGACGCCAGTTCCGTCCCCGTCCCATTGACGATGTGATCAGCGAGATCGCGACCATAGAAAATAACCGCCTGTTCTTTGTTGATAATTCGATGGCACAGAATGATCAGTGGGAGAAGGACTTGTTTCGTGCGTTAATCCCGCTTAAAAAGAAGTGGGTCTGTCATCCCATAAAGGACAATGATGAGATCCTGGACCTTGCCGCCGAAGCCGGATGCTGGTACGTATACCAAGCTATTTTGGACACCTCGGACCATATCAGAAAACGGGTCAAAAGACTGCAGGAACGGGGCATCGGCGTTGAAGGGACGATCATCCTCGGCACCGACGAACAGGATGAGGACTATGTAAAGCGGCTCGTCGACTTCCTGCTTGAGATCAAGCTGGATCTTGCCGAGTTCACGATTCTTACGCCCTTTCCCCATACCCCGATCCGGGAGACGTTGCAGAAAGAGGGGAGAATCCTTTCCAATGACTGGCGGCACTACACGGGCGGCGAGGTTGTCTATCAGCCCGCGAAAATGACGGCGGAGAAGCTGCAGGACCTCTACTACTATGCCTGGGACAGGTTCTACAGCGACAGCAGCCAAAATCTCAAGATGGCGAAACTCTTCCTGAAGGTCATCGAAAAGGAAAAAGCGGACGGAACGTATCAGGGTGGTCATCTCCGGCGCAGAAAATGGCAGAAGGATGAGATTGAAGGGAAAGTACGATGAAAATCCTGCTTATCTCGGCTAACGTGACTCTGTCGCCGTACCCGATCTATCCGATCGGCGTAAGCATGATTGCCGGCGCACTCACGAAAGCGGGTCATGAAGTGCTACAGGTGGATCTTCTTCACCAGAACACATCGATGGAAGCCATTGCGGAAGAGGTGAGGAAATTCAACCCCGGCCTCGTCGGCATTTCGGTGCGGAACATCGACAACGTCAACCTGATGAATGAGCAGTACTATATCCAGAATGTCAAAGACATCGTGAACAGAATCCGGGAAGTCACGACTGTGAAGGTACTCCTGGGAGGGGCGGGCTTCTCGCTTATCCCGGATCTGATCCTGAAGGAAACCGGCGCGGATTACGGCATTGTCGGGGAAGGCGAGGTCCTTGCCGTCGAATTCGCAAACAATGCCGCAAACGGGATCTATCCAGCGGAGCGGCTTATCTCATCGGCACCGCGGTTGTCCGGGGCCGAGATCAACTCGGCGCTTTATGACGAACGGCTGCTCGAATTTTACCTTCACAGCGGAAACATCGCCTCGATCCAGACGAAGCGGGGATGCACCTATAAATGCGTCTACTGCACCTATCCCGTGCTCGAAGGATCCAAGCTCCGCAGAAGGGAGCCCCGTGCGGTTGCCGACGACATCGAACTGCTGAGGGACAAGTTCAAGACCAAGTATGTTTTCTTCGTCGATTCGGTGTTTAACGACGATGAGGGCGCCTACCTCGAGGTTATTGATGAAATGGAGAGACGCAACATCTCTATCCCTTGGACCGCATTCTTCAAGCCGCGCGGCCTAAACGACGAAATCGTGCAACGCATGAAGAAAACCGGTTTCGTTGCTGCCGAGGTCGGCGCCGATGCGGCCTGCGATACCACGCTCTGGAAAATGGGCAAGAGCTTCACTTTCAGCGATATCGCGGAATGCAACGACCTTTTTGTGCGGCACGGCATCGCTACGTCTCATTTCTTCATGTTCGGCGGTCCGGGAGAGACGCCCGATACGGTCCACGAGGGCATCAAAAATATTTTGAGCCTTCAGAAGTGCGTTGCATTCATCTTTATGGGCATCAGGATCCTACCTGACACGGCGCTCGCGCGCCTCGCAATCAAGGAAAAAATTATTGCGCCTGATGACGGAATGCTTCATCCGGTTTATTATATATCACCTGCGGTGGACCGGAAATGGCTCGAAGAGACGCTGACCATGGCATTTAAGAGCGTACGTCACTGCGTGTTCCCGCCTGATGCCATGGACAAAAGCCTTCAGGTGCTGCACAAGCTTGGTTACACCGGTCCCATGTGGGATCTGCTGCTGCCCGGGAAAAAACCCCGCGAGAGGGCGAGGCATGCGGGAAAATAAACTAATACCTCATGACCGCATATGGATCGTCATTCCGGTCTATAATAATAAGGACACCGTGAGGACGGTGGCTCAAGAATGCCGTTCTCTCATGAAAAACGTTCTCGTCATCGATGACGGCAGCACGGATGCTGATCTATCCGCGCTCCTGTTCGGTCTGGATGTGGTCGTGCTGAAGCATTCGGAAAACCGTGGCAAGGGCCAAGCCATCATGACAGGGTGTTGCTATATCGAGGACCATGGCGGCGAGTACATGATCACCATTGATGCCGACGGCCAGCATCTGCCTCGAGACATCGGGAACATCCTTCCCCTGATAAATGAACAGCATCCGATGATCGTTATCGGGTCTCGCAATTTCAATACTGATCATGTCCCTGCATCGAGCCGTTTCGGCAGGTCCTTTGCAAACTTCTGGTTTCGCGTCGAGACAGGCAGAATCGTGGATGACTGTCAGAGCGGTTTTCGCGCGTACCCCGTGCATTATCTGAAGCAGATGAAGTTCAAAGGCGTCCGGTATGATTTCGAGGCCGAGGTTCTGGCCAAGGCAGCATGGGCAGGTCTTGCAATAACAACGGTACCCATTGAAGTCCGGTACCCGAAGCCGGAAGAACGAGTGTCGAGCTTCAAGCCCTTGCTCGACAATATGAGGCTCACAGTCATTCACTCTATGCTCGTGGGAAGAAGGCTCGTGCCATGGCCGCACAAGAAACTGGTCGAGGATGCGAATGCCTTCGACGTCTCACTGCTCCGGCATCCGGGAAAAGCGCTCCGGATGCTGATCATGGAGCAGGCAACACCGGAAGGACTGGCGATGTCGGCGGCCATGGGCATGTTCCTGGCCGTACTGCCGCTCCTATTCATGCATTCCCTCGTGATCCTGTACGTCGCGCTCCGGCTGAATCTAAACAAGATCGTGGCGCTCAATGTCCAGCATCTGGCCATGCCGCCGTTCATCCCGGCGCTCTGCATCGAGGTCGGCTACTATCTGCGACATGGAGCATGGCTTACGGACCTGTCGTTCACAACGGTTTTTGAGCAGTTCTCGTCGCGGCTGTACGAGTGGTTTCTGGGGTCGCTCATCATCGCGCCGCTGTCCGCTGTTCTAATCGGAGCGGTAATGTACATCGCGGCTGCAATGATAAAAAAATTAAGGTATGTCAATGGCGGAAAGGAATAATGTTGAGAGGAAGCGCGGCAACCGGCTGGGTTTCTGGTTTTTTCGCGTCGCTGTTCGGACCTTCGGCCTGCGCGGCGCCTATGGTTTTCTCTACTTCGTCGGTCTCTACTATCTGGCAGTCGACCATGCGGTCGTCTCGGCAAGTCTTGCCTTTGCCCGGAGGCGTTTTCCGGAGCATGGGGCGATTCGCAGGCTCCTGGACGTATACCTGCTCTTTGTCAACCAGGGCAAAAACCTTATTGACCGGTTCGCCGTTGCCTCGGGATATAAGGATATCGACATCGAAGTCAAGGACCTGGAGAAGCTCCAGGCCTTTCTCGCAAACCAGCCTAAAGGCTTCATCCTGCTGACCGCTCACGTGGGAAACTGGCAGGTGGCAATGACGGCGCTCAGGAAAATCGGCCGGCCCGTGCACCTCATGATGCGGCCTGAAGACAACGCGGCGGTCAAGGAGGCTTTGCAGGTCGATAGCGATCAGGAGCAAGTGAAGGTCATCTTCACCGATGATACGCTCGGAGGGGTCATCGAGGCGATGAAGGCCATCAACCGGGGCGAGATCGTGTCGATCATGGGCGACCGAACCTATGGGTACAGCGCAACCGGTGTTTCGTTCCTCGGCAGCGAGGTTCGGTTCCCCCATGGCGCCTTCAGTCTCGCGGCTGCTGCGCAGTGCCCCGTGGTAGTCCTGCTTTCGGCCAGGATCGGCGTGAAACGGTATGTCGTGGATGTTTCCCACGTCATCGCCGCGCCTGCTGGAAGTCGGGGCGGGAACAGCGAGGCGATGAAGGCCGCTGTCCAAGAGTTCGCGCGCGTGCTCGAGGGATATGTAGTGGACTATCCCTATCAATGGTTTGTGTTCCGTGACATATGGAAGTCCAATGATTAATGAATAATGCATCGAGATAAGGAGCGAATGATGGCGCATACCAAGGAGCAGGAGCTGCAGAAGATACGGGAGGAATTGAAAGAGATGATTGTGAGGGACCTGAGCCTCGAGGATATCAAGCCCGAGGATATCAAAGACGATGAGGTCCTTTTCGGCGAGGGAGTTGGGCTGGATTCTCTTGATGCCGTCGAGATCGTGGTTCTCCTTCAGCGCAACTACGGCCTCGAAGTCAAGAACATGGAGCAGGGGAAAGAAATCCTCCGTTCCATCGATACCATCGCCAATTACGTCTACGACAATAAGAAGTATAGTCTTTGAAGCCGGGCAAGCGGAGCAGGGTTGCGCGTGTCAACAGCCCCTTTGCCGCCGGATGGAGACGTTCCCGGCCGTTACGCCCCTGCCGCAAAGCGGCAGGCGACTGAAGACCGCCGTCTTCTTTCCGTGGCAGGAAGGAATATTCAGGGAAAGCGCAATGTTTCATCAATGAACAAGGCCTGAGCATGCCGGCAGGGGAGAATAACCATATGGAAAAAAATACAGTGCTCGATGTTATAAGGAACAATCTCTTCTATGGATCTGCAGAATATACGAAGAGCCAGCCAGACCTGTTTATTCCTCACCGGTTCAAAATCCTGGCGCCGTCACAGGTGGACAGCTTTTTTGAGAAAGTAAAAAAAAGTTTGACGGAGGAGGAAATATTGGTGTACGTCCACCTTCCGTTCTGCGCCTCCGAATGTCTTTTTTGCAACTCCTTCCCTCATAAAGTGAACAAGGAGGTCCAGACTGAGTACCTCGATAATCTGTTGAAGGAGATTGAGCTGGTGGCGGCCCATGGGGTATTCAAGGGCAAGAAAGCAAAATGCATTTCCCTCGGCGGCGGCACTCCCACATCATACTCCAATTACGATCTTGAGCGTATTTTAGATGCAATTTCATCAAACATAGATTTATCCGATTCCTGTAGCATCACTTCAGAAGCGCATCCTCACACGCTCGCCCATACAAGGAGAATCAGGGAATTAAAAGCCATAGGCATCAACAGAATCAGCATCGGTTGCCAGACGTTCGACCGGGGAACGCTTCTCCTGTGCAATAGAAATAACACGAAGGAACAGGTTGCAGGGATAGTCAGGGATGCGCAGGACGCCGGCATAACGATCAATATCGACATGATGACCGGACTTCCTGGACAGACCATGGAACACGTGAAAAGCGATCTCGAAATACTTGCCAGCATACGTCCTGATTCGGTCGAGTATATCAGGCATGAAATAGTGAACCCCCTTGTCGTCAAACTTTACAAGGACCAGCCGAGTCTGGTTGTCAGCCATGACACCCTGTTCGAGATGGTCTATACGACGCAAGAATGGATGAGCGCAAACGGATACGAGCAAAACGGCAGGTTCACCAATGATAAACAATGGGCATACCGATATCATTGGCTGAAAGAAATGCCGATCATCGCGTTCGGTTCGCGGACGCGGTCGTACACCAAGACGATCTGCTTTGACAAGTATGAAGAACTTTCCGTCTATTCGCGTATTCTCAGGAAGGGCGGCCTGCCTATCACCAGGTACATCGAGCTTACGGAACGAGAACAGATGTTCCGATCGCTGTTGCTGAACCTGCAGATAGGAGCGGGGCTTGACCGCAAACAGTTCCGAGCTCGATTTTCCGCGGACCCGCTGGATGTCTTTTCCCCGCTCGTTGCAAAGCTCCGCGAATATGGGTGCCTCAACCATGAAACCGCGGCTATTCAGTTGTCGAAATACGGCGCTTATTTCGTAGAGGACATTTGCGACTACATTATCGATACAGTATTAAAAGAGGAATCGGATAGCCTGGCACGAGCTCCCCATTCAGATGGGCGCACCTCTACGAGGCTTCATTGACTGAAGAAACTCACTTGTCCAGCATTGTCACGAACCATTCTATCGCGTGGTGTTTTATGAGTCGACTAATCATAATCACAATAGCATTGTCTTTCCTCCTGTCCTGCAACGGTGCGCATCAACAATACGATTCGCCCCGCACTGTGTCGGTCCCTTTGTTCACTTACATCCTGGACGACGGCAATGATACGGATTACTTGGTGGCAAAGGAGATTTTCACAGAACAGGGCGCTGTTGCCTGCTCTGCGGTCACGACGGACTGGATCGGCAAGAACAACCATCTGACCGCTGATCAGATCAGGGCGCTCCGCGACGCGGGCTGGGAAATCATGAGCCACACGGCATCCCATCACCATCTCACGTCACTCAATGCCGCGCAGATCGAGGATGAGTTTTCACGGTCGATAGATACGCTCGAGAGTTTGGGTGTGACGGTGCGGAATATCGTCTATCCCTACAACCAGAGCAACGAGCTGGTCAGAAAGATTGCGGCAAAATACTACCGGTCTGGCAGGGGCGGGACGTATGCTGTGAATTATGCGGACACTGATCCTTATTTTTTAAAATCTTTTCCCTATAAACACGATCTCACTGGGATGAAGCAGACCATCGATCATTCGTATGCCGATCGAGCCTGGCTCATTGTGTACCAGCATGAGGTAGATATCAAGATCGATATCACGGACAGGAGGGAAACTTTTGTCCCAGGAGAGCACTTGACCTTTAGCCCATCGGGCGCAGTGGGCAGGTATGAAGCGCCTGCGTGGTTCCAGTATTTTGGATCGCTCTATTTCGTTCCGCTGGCTGGAACACCACAGCCCGGGGACAGGATATTGGGAAAGTCAAGCAATGCCTCGGCGAAGTTAAATCATTATATATACGACGACCGCGCGGCCATCAGCGATATGATACGGTATGTCCATATGAAGTATCCAGACATGCGCATCGTGACCATAGACCAGGGGCTGGATTTACTGGGGATGGCGAAATAGATCGGAACCTCAAATGCAAGCAAGCTTGGGACCACCAGCTCCGCGTTGCGGAACACACGGATAAACAAGTCTAGGTAAAAACACATTCCAATGAGCGAAACCTCTATTCTCATAACCGGCATGGGAGCAGTATCCGCGGCAGGAGACACGATTCCTGAAACGCTTGCAACATTCGAGCGCGGGCAACGGAATGCGGGACCGGTTACGCGTTTTCCCACGAAACTGACCTATCCTGTCTTCGAGGTCAAGAACCTGCCGTCTCGGTATTATCTCGAAGGTCAACGAACCTTGAGCCTAGCTCTCATTGCCGTTGACCAGGCCCTTGCCGAAGCAGATCTCGGCGATGTATCAGGACTTCGCATCGGTGTGTGCATGGGCACGACTGTGGCCAGCCAGTTGAACGATCTGCAATTTTATACCTCCTACCGCGAGCGCGACGAAGCGCCGATGACTGCGGTTGACCGGTTTCTGAAAGGGAACCTGGCAGAGGTTATCAGTCGCAAGCTCAAGGCGCGCGGACCAGCGCTCACTGTGGTGAACGCCTGTTCTTCGGGGACCGATGCTATCGGCGTTGCACTTTCGTGGCTCAGGAGCGGTCTTTGCGACATCGCTCTTGCAGGCGGCGCTGATGAACTGAACCACGTTCCTTACTGCGGGTTTGGCTCGCTCGGCATCGTGAACCCTGGATTGTGCGCCCCCTTTGACAGGGACCGGAAAGGGCTGAACCTCGGTGAAGGTGCCGGCGTCGTGGTCCTAGAGAAGACGACTGCTGCGCGGAAGCGGGGACGATCGTCGGAGCTTGTTCTTCTCGGGTACGGCTCATCGAGCGATGCATATCACCTTACCGCCCCGAGCCCTGACGGCGTTGGACTCAAAGCATCGCTCAGGACTGCCCTCGATGAGGCTGGTATTAAACCGGAAGAGGTAGGCTTCGTGAACGCCCATGGCACGGGCACGCATGACAATGATCTCGTGGAGGGAAATACGCTGGCAGGAATTTTCGGAAAAGACCTGAAGATGCTTTCCACCAAGGGATACACCGGCCATACTCTCGGAGCGGCCGGGGGACTCGAGGCAGTGTTCACGGCGCTCGGTCTCCGGGAAGGCTGGATACCGGCAAGCGCGGGATTTTCAAACCAGGACGATGCCATCGCTCTCGCCCCGGTGCGGGTAAAAACGGAGGTAGGCGGTTACTATGCAATCTCAACATCGCTGGCCTTCGGGGGCAATAATGCCGCGCTCGTGATCGGTCGGGGAGTAAGGGAATGAATGTTCTCGGGATCGGAGCCGTGTTTGCTGGAGGCATCGGCATCAAAAGCTTTGAAAAGGCCCTGGTCGCAGGCTGGCAAAAGCCGGTTGACATGGAGGCCAAATGGGCAGCGAGTGGAAAATACCCGGTATATCAGGCAAATCTCGACGACGTCCCGGATAAGACGATACTTAAAAAAGTCAGGCGCGCGGACCGGTTGAGCAAGATGGCGGTGATCTGCGCCGCGGATGCGGTCAAGGATAGTGGAATCAGGGATATCAATAGGGAGAAAGTGGGCGTAATCGTAGCAACCGCATTTGGCGCGCACGTGACGACCTTCGGTTTTCTTGACAATATCCTCGATTTTGGCGAAACTGCCGTTTCTCCCACGATATTTTCAAATTCGGTGCATAATGCCGCGGCTTCCTATGTTTCGTCGTCGCTTGACATCAAAGGGCCGACGCTCACCATAACGCAGTTCCGTTTTTCTTTCCAGTCGGCGCTGCAGCTTGCGCTTGTCTGGCTTCAGCAGAAGCGCTGCGATTATGTCCTGGCCGGCGCTGTGGATCAGTTCGGTGATGTACTGTGTTATGTTGCCGACCGGAAGCTGACCACAGCCCAGGACAGCAGGATTAAGCCATTTGTCTTCAAGCCAACCTTCCAGGTGCCTGGTGAAGGCGCAATTTTTTATATTTTGGGGCGTGAGAAGATGGAGAAGACCTATTGCACTGTTCAATCAGTCATGATCAATGACAATACTTCGCAGGGAGCGGGTACGGATGTCACAATCATCGATGCCGACGGCATGCTTCCCGACGAGTCGGCTTATCTTGCCTGCGCTGATTCAGGGGCGTTGCTCGCGGCATATTCTCCGCTTTTCGGAACGATGATGACGGGCAGCGCCTTTAATGTGGCCGCCGGCGCCTTGATGCTGAGCAAACAGCGCTATTACCCGAACCCGGTACAGGATAATCCCCGGGGTCTGCGAATACTGACTGATAGTGGACCGGCGAATATAGCAGCAATTGAATGTGTCGGATACGACTGTCATTCTACGAGAGCAGCAGTTCGTTTGATCGCTAAATGAAACGCATATAAGACATCAATTGAATCAATCATCGTGAGGAACTATCATGACCGTAGAAGAGATCGAAAGAAAATTGATCGAAGGTATTTCAACGATTACGAATAAGAATGCGTCGGAGATCACCGTGGGCAAGGCCTTTCATGATCTCGGCATCGACTCGATGGGATTCGTTGAAATTCTCGTGTACATCGAAAAGACCTTTAAGCTCCAGCTGATCGCGTCGGACCTGACCAAGAAGGATTTTGAGAACATCCGTTCACTGGCAGCACATATCAACAGGAAATTGTAGGAATTCAGTTCATTATGCTGGTATCGAAACGCAAACGCTACCTTTCCGGCTCAGACTGGGTCATCAATACGTTGGACCGGATGATGAAGTCTGCAACCTGCGTTGGGAACATATCCCAGATCGTGCTGCAGCTCGATTCAACCCTTCAGCAGAACGAAGTCCGTAATGCGTTGAACCGTTTTGTCAAAAAATTTCCTGTGATTAGTGGACGCGGAGCGCGCGATATCAGACTGGCGCCGTACTGGAAAATTCCAAGGAAAAACGATGGCGAAATATCTTTTCATACGGCTGCCCCGGATAACAACACGTCACCGGACGGTAACTTTACTTTCCTTGAAAAGAGCGCGAACGCTCCATTCCGCGACAAGAGAGACTACCTGTCCTTTCAGTTTCTGCCGAACGGAGGCCGAAATGTTATAGCAATGACCTTCGACCATCGCCTTTTCGATGCCAGGGGCGCGGAAGCGTTTTTGAGCCTCTTTCAACAGGATATCATGGATGGCAGCGTAGATGGCGACATCACCTTCGTATCTTCGGCGGCCCTGACGCAGTGGTCGCGGAAATTCCGCGCAGGCCAGAACGTGAACCGCAGGATCATCGCGTTGTCGAAATCTACACCCGAGCAGCTGCCAATTCATCGTGAAGGCAGCGGCGCCTACCGGTACCGGTTGATTTCGTTCACCCCCGGGGAGACTGAAGATGTTTACAAACGCGCTTACCATGAAGCAGGCTACCTCATGGAGTCTACCTTTTTCCTCGCCGTAATCATACAGGCCATGCATGACCTGTTTATTCGACGGTATCGTACCCGGTCGAGCTATCTGATCCCGGTCACGGTAGATCTCAGACCGAACGCGGACGCATTGCAGGAAATATTTTTCAATTATGTATCCTATTTTTTTTATCAGATCCCGGTGCAGGAGGCAGGCGACCAGCCAAAGATCATTGCATCACTCAAGCAGCAGATGTATGATCAGGTAAAAGCCGGTTTTCCGAAAGACCTGGCCGAAGCCAGCCAACTGACTCGCATTGCACCACCGTCAATCCTTGGCAGGCTTCTTCATTTGCCCCTGGAGGGGAAAATGGCGACGTTTGCCTTTTCCCATCTTGGTAAAAGCTCGTACCACCACGGAGATTTTATGGGAGCAAAAATCGAGAACCTGTTCCATATGCCGCGCGTACCGGTGCCGCCGGGGCTGGGGTTCTTCACGAATTATTTCAACGGCAGATTAAATATAGTCCTGTCCCATCTCGACGGTCTATTGAAGGATGAAGAAGTACAGATGCTGGAGGATGGAATCAGAGCACGATGCGGAGTTCCGAAAACGTGAAACAGATCGTCTGCGACGTCCTCGTCGTCGGAGGAGGAGTTGCCGGAACGTTGGCTGCTGTTGCGGCGGCCCGCGGCGGCGCACACACCTTGCTTGCTGAGCGGGAAACATACCTTGGCGGCACGGGGTACGCAGGATTGCTTCAACATATTTGCGGTCTTTATCTGAATGGGGACGCGGTTCCCGCTGATACCCTGAACAAAGGGTTGGTGCGTGAAGTCGCTGCCCTGTTGCTGAGGTACTCTCCGAAAACGGGAATACAAAAAATCGGAAAAGTTTATGTGCTTCCTTATGAACGCGAGGGGCTCCGGACAGTTCTGGAATCACTCTGCAGAAATGAAAACCGGCTAATGGTGATGCGCAAAAACGTTGTGGCATCGGTAGAGAAGCAGGGTGCGGATATTAGGAAGGTTGTGACTATGTCCACCGGAGTTCGCACCGTTCTCAAACCGGCGGTAGTTGTCGACTGCTCGGGAAACGGGGAGGCAGCCGCTCTGGCAGGTGCGGAGTCCGATCTTGCGATTGAACATGAACGTCAGCTTGCCGGGTATGTAATACAGATAAAAGGATTGCATGATGCCGATGAAACACTTTCAATAAAAGTGCCCTATTATATAGCCCGAGCGGTGAACGAAGGCAGGTTGTCTCATTCCGCGAAATTTACGACGTTTTCTCTGGGGGATAATCACGGGGAAGGTTATTGCAAAATGAGCGTTGAAGGAGAGGAAAGCCCGGAGCGTGAAAGCGTCGCAAAAAGAGATGCCTCATCCATCCATGCCATTCTTGCCGAAGCACTGCCTGCATTTAACAAATCATGGATTGCCGATAGCTCTCTGAGCGTAGTCGATCGTGAAGGGAGAAGGATAAAGAGCGATTATATTCTGACGCGGGAAGATGTACTGCAGGCCAGAAAATTTGCCGACAGTGTGGTGAAAAATGCCTGGCCCATCGAACTCTGGAACAAGGAGAAAGGAACGTTATACGAATACGTTCCCGAGGGCAATTATTATGAGATCCCCTTCAGGTGCCTTATGGTCAAGGGGATATCGAATCTTCTGACAGCAGGCCGATGTATTTCCGTAACGCATGAAGCGCTCGGCTCAACTCGCGTCATGGGGACCTGCATGGCATTGGGAGAACAGGCAGGGCGAGCAGCTGCTTACAGGGCAATAAACGGGAACTATCCCACCGACATAAAATCATTTTCTGGCAACAGATAAAAGAGAAAGGGGTTGCGCATGCGTATTCTCCTCGTTAAACCGAATCCTCAGCTCCTCGTGGCCAAAAGGCTTCAGGAAGGCTTCCTGCATCTCGAACCGTTGGAACTTGAAATGGTCGCGGCCGGGGTGCCGACGGAAGATGAGGTCATTATCCAGGACCTGAGCTTCGAGAAAGACCCGGTCCGGGGTTTTGAGAAAAAAGTCCGCTGCTTCGATCCGCAAATCGTCGGATTCACCGGCTACAGCTCCCAGTCCGGAATGGTCAAGCGCCTCGCGGCGCTGACGAAAAAGATCAACCCGAAGATCGTTACGGTTGTCGGAGGTACACATGCAACGATCGTACCGGCGGACTATGCCGTAAATGGCGAGGGCATTGATATAGTCGTGCGCGGCGAGGGAGGCACGGCCTTCGCTGAAATCGTGAAACGCTACAAAAATGACGCAACGCTCGCTTTCGGCGACAACGTCCTGTCCCCCCGGGCCTCGGACTTCGCGGAAAAGGCGGCCGGCCCACCGCCCGAGTTCCCTCCGGTGGACCAGATTCCTCGTGCCCGGAGGGAACTGGTTGACCGTTCTCGATACTTCTGCGTCTGGACCTCTAGCACGGAAAAGAAACTCGACACGATATTCCCACGCACGGCGAGCATGCGCACATCCACGGGATGTGCTTATTCCTGCTCTTTTTGCGTGGTGCACTACATGATGCGCGGAAAATACCTCCAACGTCAGCCTGAAGACGTGGTTGACGAAATCTCGAAGATCCCCGAGAATCATATCTACTTCGTCGATGATGAAACGTTTCTGAACAGGGACCGATTGACGAAGATTGCGAACCTGCTTATCGAAAAAGGGATCAAGAAGAAGTATATCAGCTGGGCCCGGGCAGACACCATTGTCAAGTATCCCGATCTTTTCAGACTCTGGAAACAGGTCGGCTTGAGCGTCGTTTACGTTGGCCTTGAAGCCATGGTAGGGTCGCGGCTAGATAAATACAAAAAACGCACGAATGTCGACACAAACCGGAAAGCCGTCGAGCTTCTCAAGGAAATCGGCATCACGCTGCATGCGAGCTTCATGGTAGATCCGGACTTCTCGGTCCAAGATTTCCGCGATCTGGAAGTGGAGATCATGAAGGTTTGTCCCGCGGAAGTTACGTTTACGGTCTTTTCACCGTCGCCGGGAACGAATCTCTGGAAAGAGCACAAGGACGATTATATCGTTGATCCCTACCTGTATTACGATTGCATGCATACGATTCTGCCGACGAAGCTCGACATGAACCTGTTCTATGCGCACTTCGCGAAGCTGTCCCGTGTCGCTCTCCAGGCGAACCCGCTCAGGGTGAACAAGGTCAAGGTGCCATTCCGGGAGATGGTGAAGATCATTTATCTGGGGACCCGGTATATTTTCTCGATGAGGAACATTCATAAAGACTATTCGTCGAACGGCGCATCGGGAAAAGCGTTCAAGACATGAGGTTCAAGGAGAGTTGGATGAAATATACGCCTTTTTGTAAGAATTTCTTTCTTCAATAACGAATGAACATATTTGAAATTATCAAGCGCGAAACCGAGCGGAGTGGCGATAAGATTGCCGTGATTGAAGGTGATGACCGGATTACCTACGGTCAATTGCTCTCCTCGGCTGAGACGGTCGCTGAGGCCTTGAGAAAACAGGGGGTGAGCCGGCTTCACCGTGTGGGTCTGCTCTGCGAAGACAGTATCGATTATATCGTAGCGAGCCTTGCGATTCTGTCTCTTTCGGCAGTAATTATCCCGATCCCGCCGGAACAGGCTGCAGACGAGATCGAAACAGTCATCGACCGGATCGACGTTGACTTCCTCGTTGCCGAGCCGAGGCTGCGGCGGGGTGGATATAGTGCTCCCTTGCAGTCCCCGGGCTTTTTCAAGAAGGAATTCATGATTGTGAAGCGGACAGCGAGAGAACGTCCAAAGGCAGAGTACTACAGGCTTAACCCGGCTTTCATTAGGTTCAGTTCAGGCACCACAGGAACGAGCAAGGGCGTCGTGCTTTCCCATGAAGCGATCATCGAGCGGACCGATGCTGCGGATAAGGGTCTGAAGATCACCTCAAAGGATACCGTGCTTTGGGTACTGTCCATGAGTTTTCATTTTGTTGTTACTATCCTCCTGTTCCTCCGGAATGGCGCGACCATTGTGCTATGCGGCAACCGATTTCCCGAGGCTCTTATCGACGGGATTTCGAGAGAGAAGGGAACGTTCATTTACGCGTCACCCTTTCATTACAGCTTGCTTTCGCGGACCGAAACGATTTCCGGAGACGCACTGAAAAGTATCCGGCTGGCTGTCTCGACAGCCATGAAACTGCCGGAACAGATTGCTGGTGAGTTCCGGGAAAAATTCGGCTTTGAGCTGACTGAAGCCTATGGGATTATTGAAGTCGGCCTCCCATTCATCAGGCTTTCCGGGGGTAAAGAAAAACGCGGATCAGTGGGTAAACCGCTGCCCGATTACGAGATAAAACTCGACAAGAAGGATGCCGACGGTGTTGGAGAGATCCGCATCAGGGGGAAAGGCATGCTCGACGCCTATTATTCTCCCTGGCAGGGAAGAGATGACGTGCTCGCTGACGGCTGGTTCAGGACCGGCGATCTTGGCAAAATCGACGGGGATGGCTTTCTCTTCATCGTGGGCAGAGAAAAAGACGTGATCAACTTCGCGGGAATGAAGGTTTTTGCCCAGGAAGTCGAATCCGTGCTGAATCAGCACCCGCTGGTAAAGGAGTCACTGGTATACGGTGCCGCACATTCCCTCTACGGGCAACTACCGATGGCGAAGATTGTACTGCGTGACGGCATTGAAAATCCCGACGTGAATGAGCTTAGCCGATTCTGTTATCAGCGGTTGGCGCAGTACAAGGTGCCCAAGGGCTTTGAGTTCATCGATCGTCTTGAAAAAACGGCGAGCGGGAAGATCAAGCGGTAGGACAGCCGTCCCTAATTTCTCGGTGATTTTCTGGTCACCGAAATCAGGCAATTTATGAGCGTCATCATGGTATAACGGCAAAGCTAAACCGCGACCGCCTTTTATGGTCTGCACATCATTTCATTGACAAATCATGCATTTTCTTGTATCTTGGGGTCGGTTTTTTGGTGCATCGAAGGTTAAGAAGAATCCATGCTGAATAGTTCGAGTCAGCGACGGATAAGGCAGGGCGCTACGGGATGAACGGAGTGCTGGATTGATTCCTTTACGAGATATCAACCCCACAGAGCGCTTCGCAGTTGTCACCCTAATCCTGATCATTTTCAATGTCATTGTTTTTATTTATGAGTTAGCGCTGGGGAATGTCGCTGGCGAGGCGTTTGCAAATGCTTTTGCGCTGGTGCCTGCAAATCTGCTTACTCATGCTCCAAGAACGGATCAGACAATCCCGGCAGTCGCAACCCTGTTTACTTCCATGTTTTTGCATGGTGGTCTTCTTCACCTCGCTGGAAATATGCTTTACCTCTGGATCTTCGGCAACAATGTGGAAGATGCAATGGGAAAAATCCGCTTTGTCATTTTCTACTTGTTCTGCGGCGTTGCCGCCGCGTATGCTCATGCGCTTGCGAACAGGGATTCAATGATTCCCATGCTCGGCGCGAGCGGGGCAATCTCCGGGGTATTGGGAGCCTATCTGCTTCTCTATCCTCGGGCTCGGGTGGTAACACTCGTATTTTTCGGTTTTTACATCAGGACCGTGGAAATATCAGCCATGGTCGTGCTCGGCTGCTGGTTCGTGCTCCAGTTCCTAAACGCCCTGATAGAGAGCCGTTCCCGCGGTGGCGTTGCCTGGTATGCTCATTTCGCCGATTTCATAGCAGGCATTTTCCTGATCGGCCTCTTCAAACGGAGAGACGTCCCGTTCTGGAGAGGGAGGAGATCTGAATATCCATGATTGTTTCGTGCGATTGCGGCGCAAGGCTAAAAATTGACGAGACCAAGATCGCCGGCAGGCGCGTGACAATACGATGTCCGCGCTGCGGCAACGTTCTTCCTCTGAATCAGCCGGCGCCTGCCGTGCCCGCACCGGCTGTGAAAAAAGCCACGCAGCCTCATCCATCCTCCAGCGGCATTCTTGTGCTGGTTGCCCATGATAGTGAGGTGGTCAGATACATGGTTGCTGGCGTCCTCACCGAAGCCGGTTTCCGAGTCGAGTTGGTTTCAAACGGCGTCGATGCGCTGAAAAAAGCTACCGAGCTCAGACCCCAGGGGCTGGTGCTCGATGTGGGCCTTCCGGGCATCTACGGGTTCGAATTATGCGAACGGCTGAAAGGCAATCCAGTAACCAAGGATATAAAAATCATTCTTCTTTCCTCGGTATACGACCGGAGGCGATATAAGCGTACGCCGGACAACCTTTACGGTGCCGATGACTATATTGAGAAACATCATATCCCGGATTTTCTGACGGTCAAGCTGCACAATCTCATTTCGTCCCAGAAACCAGCCAGAATTGCTCCTCAACCGGCTGCGCCGCCGCGCCACGAACTTCCGGAAATGTCGCGTCCGCCAGCACGGGAATTTAAGCCGTCGTTGCTCAGCCATGAGGCCGTACCCCATGTTGATCGGGATTTTCGCGATTCGGCTCCGCAGAGTGAGACGGTTTCCCCTGTTGCGCGAGGAGAAAGTTCTGAAATGATGGCAGTCATGCCGGAGTCGCTGAGCCTCGATGCATCAATATTTCAAAAAGAGGAATGCGATATCCCTGGAGTCGACGAGGGAGATCCCGAAGCTGTTGAGAAAGCCCGTCGTTTTGCCAGGATTATCGTCTCCGATATCGCTCTTTATAACCAGGAGGCGGTGATTGAAGGTATCAGGAGCGGGACCTTTTTTGAGTTGTTGAAAAACGATGTGGAAGAAGGTCGTGAGCTCTTCGAAAAGCGGATTCCCGCGGCGATCCGAGCGAAGAAAGACTACTATCAAGAGGCTTTTGATAATTTTATTGGCGCTGCAAAAAGAAAGAAAGTTCGTTGACATACGATTTCAGTTCTAGTATAGTGTAAAAATTCGTCGGGGCGTAGCGCAGCCTGGTAGCGCACTTGGTTCGGGACCAAGGGGTCGGAGGTTCAAATCCTCTCGCCCCGACCATTTCCCTCCTCCGCTTGAAATAAATGCATCAACCTCCCATGATTATTCTTAAATGAAAACAGCAGAAAGCGGGGGAAGGTTGAATTTACGATTGTTGATCGAACAAGCAGCGTCGAAGACCGGGGATAGACGCACTACCTGTGATCAAGGACAACGGGGGCTTCGGTGCGGCCGCTATTTTTTTGTCCCATGAGGTGTTCATGATTGAAAGGGAGCGGTCAGTTGATGATTTGATGGGCGCCGAGCCCTATGGTGAAGAACAAGAGGAAAAAGAAGAAAGGGTAAACACCTCCGAAGACTCTTCTGTTGCCGCAACCGGCAGTGACGGACAGAAGGGCCTTGATGCCATCAAGTATTACCTCAAGGAAATACGGAAAACCCCCCTTCTTTCCTTTGAACAGGAACAGGAACTCGCGAAGCGGATAGAATCAGGCGATCTGGATGCCCGTTCAAAGATGATCGAGGCGAATCTGCGCCTCGTTGTCGCTATCGGCAAAAAGTACATCAATCGAGGTCTGCAGTTTTCCGACATTATAGAGGAAGGCAACCTGGGTTTGATCAGGGCAGTCGAGAAATTTCAGTATCAGCGCGGCTTCAAGTTCAGCACCTACGCTTCGTGGTGGATTAAACAAGCCATCGAGCGGGCAATCGTCAACCAGACGAGGACCATCCGCCTTCCTGTTCATATCGCCGAGATTGTAAATTCCTACATGCGCGCCACTCGCCAGCTCACCCAGTCCCTGGGGCGCGATCCGTCAATCGAAGAGATCGCCAAAAAAATGAAGGTCTCCGTTGAGAAGGTGAGGAGCATTTCGCAGGTGGTGCGTGAAACCTACTCGCTGGACATGCTGATCGGCGATCAGGAGGAAGATACCCTCAAGGATATTCTCCAGGACAGCAATGCTCTGTCGCCTGCCAGTGTTTCCGATGATATCCGGCGGCGCGAACATATCGATGAATGGCTTCAGCAGTTGTCGGTAAGCGAACGGAAGGTCATCGAGCTCCGCTTTGGTTTGAGCGACGGCGAACCCAAGACACTGGACAGCATCGGGAAAGAATTCGGGATCACGCGCGAACGCGTCCGGCAGATCGAAACGCAAGCGCTCAATAAACTGCGGGCCATCACAAAGCGGAAAAAGATAGATTTCGAAGGTATGCTGTGAAAAAAGCGGGCTGAAGTTATTTTACGGTTTATAATTTCTAATACATCCGCCCCTGTAGCTCAGGTGGATAGAGCAGCGGTTTCCTAAACCGCGTGCCGGGTGTTCGAGTCACCCCAGGGGCACCATAAAATCAATGGGTTAAGACCTGTTCATAAATGAATAGGTCTTTTTTTATACAATAATGTGGCAGAAAGGTGGCAGAAAACTGTATGCAAATGTAAATAAATAAAAATAAAAACACAATAATATGAGTAACTTGATGCATGGGGGCTGCGGTTGTCGAGACCGCATACCACTATCACATTTTATAGATTTATAAAATGGAATAACATATCGAGCCATTTATGGAACCCTGTGCGTGGCTTGAACGATTAAAACTTATGTGAAGATCAAGATGAATTCTTCACATCTATGCAGCATAGAACAAATGCATGATTCAGAATGTATATCGCATAACAAGTTACAACCTGATATTCTGCACCTCGATCAAATTAGGATCTCTGATTGCTGAAACTATCAAGAGATACAAGTTGAAAATTGTTATGTAAAGTTCTTGGTTATGTTGAGTAACCCCCGGCAACATGAGTATTTGCCGGGGTTCAGGGCGATTCTACTTAACATAATAATCACAGACCTGTCCAGAAACACCAAGAGAGGGTCAGCGAGTTTGAAGCGGACTGCATTGGTATGTGGAGGAGACAATTTTTGAAGTACACTGCGAGATGCGTATCTCTCTTTTCTATATATTCCCGAAAAGAATGAATAGCAAAACTCTCTTGCTCTTCATGGTGTTCCAAAGAATCAGACTTGCTCGGCAATGACTTTTCCAACATGGCTCTCCTCCTTTGATTTGAAATGCGATCATATGGAGAATATTATGTTGAGTAAGTCAGAATGAGATAAATATATTATGATAGGAAAACAGGTACTTGCTCGGCGAGAACAACCTTATCTTAACATAACCAAGAACTTTACATAATAAGATTTATGTTAAGATTAACATAAAACATGCATTTGAACGCTTGCGCTTACCTGCTGCCGGAAGCGGGAGCAACACTGGAGCGGACACTGTAGGCAGTCAGGTGCAGCGCTTTGTTAGCTGGCCCGTTCGCAATCACGCTGTCTAATTTGATCCGTCGTCGTTGCGCTGCGATCAATTCACCTTCTCGAAATCCGGCAGAATCCACGTCCGATCGAAGTGCGCTTCGGTGGGCGCATATAGGCGGAAGTAAGGGAACCATGCCTTACCGAGTACGGTGGGAATCCAGTTCTTCTCGAAGCCTGCCGGCGCTTTCGGGCCGACGTAGAGGTCCACCGAGCCGTCGGCGTTCTTCACGAGGTCCTGCCGGGAGGAGCGGTCGGCGATTTGTTCCTTGTTCTGGATCAACATGCGCGTGTCCACGTCGTAAACCGTCAACGACCAGAACTGCTTCACGGGCGCGTTAGCCGGCACGTGCAGCCGGTAGGTGTTCGCGCCGTCGAGCCAGTCGCCGTCCTTGTCCTTGTAAGTGCCGAGATACACCGAGCCGACGCCGGGTGTCTTGGTAACCATGCCGGCGGAGGTTGCGGTGGCCTCATAGAACCATGCGGCACGCTCATCGAGCTGGGTGTAGGAGTCCGCTTCCTGGCTGGGATCGAGACACAGCGAAAAATGCCAGTGCACACTATCGGCGTAGTGCGAAAGTTCCATTTGCCGTTTGTCGAAATCGTTCGCCTTGGCCATCGCCTCGCCGACGAGCGTGGCTTCGGTCAACAGATTTTTCATCCGCACATCGGGCTGGAACGGCTTGCCTTTTTCGATGCCGAGTGAGCGCAGCATGGCCATCATGATACGGTCGCGTTCCTGCACCGGCTCTTCGTTGATCCAGCGGGACAACTTCTCCCAATAGGCAAAACCGCGAGGGGCATTGGCGAGTGTGCGACCGCCCTCGTCGGGGTGGATCACCTTGGTCGCAGGCGGATTCGCGCGCTGGCTGAAGGGATAGAAGCGGATCTTGTCCAGCATAGTCTGCCGTTCCTGGGCATCGGTGGAGAGCATGCGCAGGACCACGAAGTCGTTGAACGTGGAGGACTGCACGACAGTGTAACCCTCTGCGTTGGTTGGCGCTGTCTGGCCGGGGCCAAGCACGAGATACTTGCCACCTTTGCCCTTATCCGGGCCGGGCAAACCGAGGTCGGCCACGGGCCGCTGCCAGAGATCATCCACAAAACCAGCCGTTGGCCCCGCCGGCAACTCGATTACATAAGGGCCGCTCTTGGCTAGTTTGAGCCAGGTGAGAGTGTAAGGCGTGGTGGCATTGGCGGTGAGGAAACGCGAGAGGTCCGGGAAAGTTTCCACGGACATAATGTCGCCGTAAGCTGCGCCCGGACCTTGCATATAGACATATTCCACTTCCCCGGCGGACACCATCGGCAGCGCCCACAGGTAAACCTGACACGCGCGCTGAAAGTCGCGTTCGTCGTAGAGCTTCTCGACGGTCTCTTTTGTCGGATAGCCGTTAGCGAAGTCATGCGTGAAGGAGAGCTTGCCGATGCGGGTGTTGATGTCTTCGGCACGTGTGCCGGTTGCTACGAGTGCCAGCGCGCAAAGTAGCGCAGCAACGAGAAGGCTTTGCTTGTAATTAGTTTTCATTGTTGTCTCCTGTTTTTAGTTGATTGGTTTGTTCACTTCACCTTCACGATGTCGTCAGGCGTCCACGTCTTGTCGTAGAACACCTGCGTGGGGCCGTAGAGGCGGATGCCGCCGAACCATCCGCGTCCGGGGACGGTCTTGATCCAGTTGGCATTGGCAGCCTTCGGCGCGGTCGGGCCAAACCAGATGTCCGCCGAGCCGTCAGCGTTTAACTTCAGATTGCTGTTGGAGGAGATGGAGGGGAACGGCTGGCCGTTGTCGAGCAGCGAACGAGTGTCGACATCATAAACAACAAAGGACCAGTAATTCGCGGCGGGCACGTTGGCGGGCACGTGCAGGCGATAGGACGTGCCGCCGGAAAGGAAATCCCCATCAGCATCGTGAATGGCACCGAGATACTGCGAGCCTTTACCGGGCATCGCGATGACCATCGCGGCGCTGGTCGAGTAGGCTTTGGCGAAGTAGTTGATCATCGCGTCGACGTCGAGGTAGCTGTCCTTGCGGAACACGGGGCTGCCGCCCTGAAACACGACTTCCCACTTGCGATCCGGATAGATCAACTTGTCTGGATAGCGGGTATCGAGGAAATCCACAGCCGCCATCTTGAAGGCGACATCGGCGGCGGTGTTGAGCATGGCTTTCATCTTCGCGTCGGGTTGGAACGACTGACCCTTGACGATTCCGAGGCTGGCCGCCATGCCGCGCATCGCCATGTCTTCGGGCGCGACCGGCTCGTTGTTGATGAACTCCGCCAGCGACTCGAAATAGCGTATGTCGCGTTTGAAGTCGTAATCCGCCGGTGTAGCCGAGGCGTTGGGGAATTTCATCGCAGGCGGATTGTCCTTCTGCGCGAGAGGGTAGATGCGTGACTGCTCAATCAGCTTCACGCCCGCATCGGTTTTGCCGTCCACGAGGAACGCGCGCAGGAAGACGAACACGCCGTAGGTTGGCGACTTCATCACGTAATAGCCGTCCGGCGTCTCACCGGTGTAGCCCGGAGGCAGGAGCAGATATTTGCCGCCCTTGCCCTGGTCCGGCCCGGCCAGACCGACATCGGTGAGCGGGCGATGCCAGAAGTCGTCGAGCAGACCCTGCATCTGCGGCGCGGCCTCGAAAACGACCGGGCCATCCTTGAGGTCAAGGAAGGCCAGTCCATAGATCACGTCCGGGTTCGCCGTGCTGATGATGGTCTTGGCATTGATGCGATCCTTCCAGATCGCGAGGACGTTGTTGCCGCCGCCGAAAGCTGTCGCCTGTCCATCACGCATGGCGACCATGTTCATGGCCGGCAGCGCCCAGAGATACACCTGACAGGCGCGCTGGAATTGCAGTTCGTCATACAGCCGCGCGGAAGCCTCGGCCGTCGGGTAACTCTCTTTGAAGGGTAGCTTGCTCAACTCATCCCAGCGGGTGGATTGAGCGAAAGTCGATCCACTAAGTGCAAGCGCGCCAATAAGGGCGGCGGCGATGAGACTTAGTGTGCGTGTGGTGTTCATTGTTCCCTCCTTAAGGTATGTGTTTGCGTCTTTCACTATCATTGTCACTTTATCTCGAACGGCTGAATCACCGTTAACGTGTAATTTCAACTTTCATGCGATGATCAAAGTTCTCCTCCTGTCGGGAGAGCCTTATCCTTTTCCAAAGCCTATATTTTTATTGTTGGGAATTTGAGATTCGATATGCTAAAAGCATCTACTCTATTATGATCAGGGATTGCACAATAGTCAAGTGGGCTTACATACAATAGTTTTAGTTGTGGATAATAAATTCAGAGTGATTTATGCAGCATATCCTTAGAGACGACTGGTGCAGAATAGCCAGGTAGGCCAGGGCAGTCACCTGCCCCAGCCCCCCACAGACCCGCACGTGCGCGATTAACGCATGCGGTTCTTCATGCTGTAGCTTTGCGTAAGTATGCGGAGCGAACGACGCTCGGTGGCACTAGTGGATAGACTTTTTCTAGTAGTGCAAAGTTATCCCATGGGATACTACCATCGCACGACCTTCGCTGTAGCCATTTGCGTCAGAGCCGTCTCACCTTGTGATGGAAGTTCCCCACCATCCTGCTGCTACCTATGATCCCGTAATAAGCGTAGTGGCCTCAAAGTTTCTGGTTCAGCGTCTTATGCTGCTTCTGTACGGGATTGTGCCGATTGACCTTGCACCATTCCTTGATCTTCATGAGCGCTCGCACGAACCGGCTCTTCCCGGTACTTCGCTTGATAACCGCAGTGCCCTTACGGGACTTTGCCCAGTAGTTAGTGAAACCTAGAAAGTTGAACGTGCTATCCTTGTCCTGGCTGTGGCTTCCCGAGTCAATGTTGTCTGGTTTTACGAACCTTACCACTCGGGTCTTCTCCGGGTGGATCGTCAGGCCATATCGGGCAAACCGTTTCGGAAGAACTTCCATCACTCTCCGGGCATCTTCTTCGGTTGCAAATCCCAACACAGCATCATCTGCGTACCGAATTAGAAACGCTTTAACTCTGAGGCGTGGTTTTACTTCCTTCTTAAACCAAAGGTCCAGAACCTCATGCAGATAAATATTACTCAGCATGGGGGATATTACGCCTCCCACACAATAACTAACTTCGAGTTTGAAGTGATTTTGGCATATAAAAGAAGCTGGAATAACACTTGACATGTGACATAAAAGGTAGTATTATTATGACAAATGAAAAGATCTCCCCATTCAGAGCTCGCCGAACGCATCAATGCAACGATATCGTTATTGCAAGAAGGTATCGGCAAAGACGAAATCATAGCATCGTTGATGAATCGGTTCGGGATTTCCCGGAGACAAGCATATCGATATATTCAAGATGCGGCGAGCTTAAAACATCGAGTTCCAATCCCGGAGCAGAAAATCGTATTTACGGTAAAACTTCCCAAGAGTCTCGTTTCTTTTCTCCGGCACTTCGCAGATTCCACGGGGGACTCCTTAAGCAATGTTGTTGCCCACGCCCTGACGGCATTTCTCAAGAGAAAACGGCATGGCCGAGAGACATTGTGAAAGACAAGTTCAGATGCTTTATGCCTATGATCGCTTGGGCGATTGTAAGATTTCCCAAGTTTACAAATTGCTGGTTCCAGAAATACTTCGGGCCTGTGGTGGAAGCGAACCACCCTTAGAGGAAAAGGGAGGTTGCGAGAGTGAAGACAGCAGCGATTTATGCGCGGGTATCGTCGGAGAGGCAAAAGGAAGAACAAACCATAGGTAGCCAGACCGCAGCTCTTATGGAGTATGCGCAAGCCCATGAGTATAGAGTATTGTCCGAATGGATATTCCAGGACGAAGGCTATAGCGGGGCCACATTGCATCGAGCCGGCCTTGAACGTGTGCGTGACTTGGCTGCAGAAGGACAAATAGAGGCACTACTGGTTTATTCGCCGGATCGGCTCAGCCGCAAGTACGCCTACCAAGTGCTTTTGATGGAGGAGTTTACGCGCCAAGGCGTCGAGGTAATATTTGTAAAATCTCCTCGGGCAGATACTCCCGAAGATCAACTTCTCGTCCAATTTCAAGGCATGATCGCAGAATATGAAAGAGCGCAGATTGCAGAACGGAGCAGGCGAGGCAAACGGCGCCGGGTAAGGATTGGCTCGGTGAATGTTCTCTCCGGGGCGCCTTATGGGTATCGGTATGTTAAGAAGTCTGAGAATTCCGCAGCGTATTACGATATAATCGAGGAGGAAGCAGCCGTAGTACGGGAGGTGTATCGCTGGTATACGGAGGAAGCATTGAGCATAGGAGACATTGGTAGACGGCTTGCTGCGCGGAACATTCCAACACGCTTTGGAAAACCTATATGGGAGCGATCCACCATTTGGGCGATGCTTCGTAATCCAGCATATAAGGGAACAGCATGCTTTGGCAAGACGGAACGGGCCGAGCGAAAGAAAATCACACGCCCGCTGCGGCAGCGGGGAGGTTTTTCGCCACGGAGCAGTGCTAACCGGGAGCGCCCGAAGGAGGAATGGCTTAAGATAGCCGTTCCTCCCCTTGTCAGCGAAGATGTCTTTTCACTGGCTCAGGAACGTTTAGAAAAGAACAAACAATTTTCACGCCGCCATACAACAGAGCCGACCTTGTTACAAGGACTTCTGGTTTGCAGTGTGTGCGGTTATGCGCTGTATCGAACGTCGACACGAACATCTTCGCGAAAACTCTATTATTATCGTTGCCTTGGTTCTGACGGATATCGGCATCTCAAGGGACCTCTCTGTACAAATCGTCCTATACGACAGGACTACCTTGACGAGTTGGTGTGGCAACAGGTTGTGCAGTTATTTGAAAATCCTGATCTTATTCACAAGGAAATAAACCGTCGCATCCATGATGCGCGCAATTCCAATCCCACGAAGGTTCGCAAAGAAACATTGGTGAAAGAAAATAGTCGCGTTCAGAATGGGATCGAGAGATTACTGGATGCGTACCAGGAAGGTCTATTGCAGCTAACGGAATTGCGTACCCGCATTCAGGGGCTGAGAAAAAAGGAGTTATCGATAAAAGCTGAATTGCAAGCATTAGATGCCAGGATGATTGACCAAGAAATATATTTACAGCTCGTTCATAACGTCGATGACTTTCTAGCCCGTATACGCAAATCTGCAGAAACGCTCAATGTGCTGGAACGACAAAAGGTCTTGAGGCTTATTACCAAGGAGATCCTGGTGGGACCTGATACCGTGACAATAAAACACTCCATCCCGACTGCATCTCCACCGTCAGTGCCGATGACACCCATCCGACCTGCTGGGGATTCGAATCACGCAAGTTATCTATTGTGTGGGAGGGGTAATCACGCCACCTTGAGGAAAACTATGGCTCTATTCACATCGCCGTCCCCTTGCCCCCCTTGACAGTTGAGCTATTCTCCGTCATATTAGCGTAAAGTGGTTCTTTTAGCATGACGAATCGATAACCTTCTCCTTATTCAAAATTCAAAACATCAATCTTTATGTAGAGAATCAGTAAAGACGTAATCCGAGCGGTGTGTAGGACACAATTGGATTCAGACCATCCCAGACAAGGGTCGGAGGCTCTGTTTTCGGCATTACAGCGCGGGTGCTGAGAAGCAGTATCGCAGCCACGGGCCTCTTGATGATGGCTGGAGTCTCCGTGCCGGAAGTTGAAATGGTTCACAATATCGTGGGTATAGACTTGGATCAGTTATATATTTTTGAAAATGTATGTCACTATTATTGGAGTTATGGGATGCACACTTTTTAGCGTTTTAATTGACCCGCTTGATAACGATGACATGAATATCTTTACCACTTATGTATGAAAAAAGGGAGGAACGCATGAACGCTGAACAAATCAGACTCGGAGAAGCCCGGGAGCAGAAAGTCCTCTGGAAGAAATGGGGGCCCTACCTCAGTGAACGGCAGTGGGGGACCGTGCGCGAGGACTACAGCGAAGGAGGCGACGCATGGAATTTTTTCACCCACGATCATGCCCGTTCGCGCGCCTACCGCTGGGGCGAAGACGGCATCGCCGGCATTTCCGACGACAAGCAACGGCTCTGCTTTGCTCTCGCCCTGTGGAACGGGAAGGACCCTATCCTCAAGGAGCGGCTCTTCGGTCTCACCAACAGCGAAGGCAACCACGGCGAGGACGTGAAGGAGTACTACTTCTATCTCGACAGCACTCCCACTCACTCCTACATGAAGTATCTTTACAAGTACCCCCATGCGGTATATCCCTAAGCTGAACTGATAGAGACCAACCGTCGTCGCACCCGGAACGAGATGGAGTATGAGCTCCTCGACACTAGCATCTTCAAGGACGACCGCTACTTCGACGTCTTTATTGAGTATGCCAAGGCCGGTCCCGAAGACATCCTCGTCAAGATCACGGCCTTCAATCGCGGGCCACAAGCAGCAGAATTGCACATCCTGCCAACGCTCTGGTTCCGGAACGACTGGGCGGCATGGATCACCGAAGCCAACAGGGCTGCCGGGAAACCAGACCTCAGACAGATCAAGGCTGCCGCGGGCACGAGCGCTATCCTGGCAAAGCATTCTCTGTTGGGTGAATTCATCCTCTCCTGCGAAGGAGAGGTGCCGCTGCTCTTCACCGAGAACTCAACGAACAACGAACGGCTCTTTCCCGGCCAGCCCAATGCCGCCCCGTACGTCAAGGACGGTATCAACGACTTCGTGGTACAGGGTAGACAGGGGACAGTGAACCCCGGGAAGACCGGGACAAAGGCGTCCTCCCACTACCGGCTCACGGTTGGTTCCGGCCAATCGGCAACCGTGCGTCTGCGCCTGACCGCTCAGGGATCCGCCGGGCAGACCACAACAACCAAAGGTAATGTCGTACCCTTCGGGCCGGCGTTTGATGCGACATTCGCAGCACGGCTCAAGGAGGCGGACGAGTTTTACCGGTCCGTGACCCCGCCCTCGGTCTCCCCGGACGCAGCCAACGTGATGCGCCAGGCAATCGCCGGCATGCTCTGGAGCAAGCAGTTCTTCTTCTTCTTCTTCTTCGACGGCGACAGCTGGCTGGACGAGCACCACTCCCACCCCCTCCATCACGGGTATCGTATCTCCCGGAACTCGAAGTGGTTCCACATGGTAAACGAGGACGTTATCTCCATGCCCGACAAGTGGGAGTATCCCTGGTACGCGGCCTGGGACCTTGCCTTCCACACGCTCCCCCTCTCGATCGTGGACCCCGACTTCGCCAAGGAGCAGATGGATCTGATGCTCCGCACCGTCTACCTGCATCCCAGCGGCCAGATGCCGGCGTACGAGTGGAACTTCAGCGACGTGAACCCGCCAGTCCATGCCTTTGCGACGCTCTTGCTGCACCGCACCGAGCAGGCCCTGCGCGGCGAGACGGACTTGAATTTCCTCAAGTCGACATTTAACAAACTGGTCCTGAACTTCACTTGGTGGGTGAACCGCAAGGACCGGTTTGGCAAAAACGTGTTCGAAGGAGGCTTCCTCGGCCTGGATAACATCGGCGTCTTTGACCGCAGCGCCCCGCTGCCCACCGGCGGCCACCTCGAGCAGGCGGACGGCACGGCCTGGATGGCCCTCTTCAGCCAGAACATGTTCGACCTCGCAGTGGAGATTGCCTCCCACGACCGTACCTACGAGGACATGGCCGTGAAGTTCGTGGAGCACTTCGCGTATATCGCATCGGCTATGAACCGTCCCGGTCAGGAAGGCATGTGGGACGACGAGGATGGCTTCTACTATGATCTCTTGCGGCTTCCCGACGGCAGTGCCACGAGGCTCAAAGTGCGCTCCATGGTGGGGCTCCTCCCCCTGTGTGCCACGACGGTCATCGAAAAGTCTGCACGGGAGAGCATTCCGGGGGCGATGGCCCAGATCTATGAGCGACTGCGCCGGATGCCCGAGCTAATGGAATCTATCCACCCCACGGGCCCGGGTCATTTGGGCGTGGCCGAGCGCGGGATCATGGCACTCGTCAACCCTGAGCGGCTTCGCCGGATTCTTACAAAGATGCTCGACGAGAATGAGTTTCTAAGCCCCTACGGCATCCGCTCGCTCTCGAAGTTCCACGAGCAGCACCCGTTCGTCTTCCACGTGCAAGGCCAGGAGTACCGGGTGGATTACCTGCCGGCCGAGTCGAACACCGGCATGTTCGGCGGCAATTCCAACTGGCGTGGACCGATCTGGATGCCGGTGAATGTGATGATCCTCCGGGCGCTCCTGAGCTTCTACCTCTACTACGGCGACAAATTCAAAATTGAATGTCCCACGGGGTCAGGGAAGATGATGAACCTTTTCGAGGTGAGCAAGGAGATCGCAGACCGGCTCGCCAGGATCTTTCTGCGTAATGAACACGGTAAGCGGCCCGTCTACGGTGGCACAGAGAACTTCCAGACCGATCCCCATTGGCGCGACAACATTCTATTCTACGAATACTTTCACGGTGACAACGGGGCCGGACTCGGCGCAAGCCATCAGACCGGTTGGACCGGGCTCGTGGCGAAGACCATCCAGCTATACGGCCTTCTGGATCCCAAGAAGTTCCTGGAGGTGGGCAAGAAGGCAGGGTTCGTGAAGGGCGCCCCGGAAGCCGGGGAGGCAAAGACGTGAGAACGTGGCCCAAATATCCTGTAGTTTATGAGATCAATACCTGGGTCTGGTTGGGTGAACTCGGTCAGAAATACAAGAGACCGGTGAATCTCGCAACGGTTCCGGAGCAGGAGTGGGATGCCATCACCTCTCATGGCTTTGATGCCGTGTGGTTCATGGGTGTCTGGGAACGGAGTCCTTTCGGAATCGGAATAGCCATGCAGAACCAGGGACTTCTCGAGGATTTCCGCCGGGCGCTTCCTGATTATTCGGCTGAGGATAATGTGGGATCGCCCTATTGCGTGCGCAATTACGTTGTCGACGAACATCTCGGCGGTCCGAAGGGACTTGCGGAAGCCCGTAAGACTCTCGCAAAGCGCGGTATCCGTCTCATCCTCGATTTTGTGCCGAACCATGTCGCTCCGGACCACCCCTGGGTCCTGGAACACCCTGAATACTTCGTTCAGGGGAATGCTAACGATGCGAGGAACGATCCGGCGTCCTTCATCGAGGCGGGAGGTAATGTGTTTGCCTGCGGCCGGGACCCCTACTTCCCGGCGTGGCCCGACGTGCTCCAGCTCAACGCCTTTCAGCCGGGACTTAGGCAAGCGGTAATCGATACTGTTTCAAACATTGCCGAACAGTGTGACGGTGTCCGATGCGATATGGCCATGCTCATGCTGAATAATATCTTTGAGCGTACTTGGGGGGCTCGCGCAGGAGCAAAGCCGGTCAACGACTACTGGACGACAGTCATCCCGTTGATCAAGGCGAAGTGGCCGGAGTTCAGGTTCATCGCCGAGGCATACTGGGACCTCGAGTGGGAACTGCAGCAGCAGGGTTTTGATAACTGCTACGACAAGAAGCTCTATGACCGGATGGAACATGGGCCTGCCGAAAGTGTGCGTCTGCACCTCCTGGCGGATCTTCCTTACCAACAGGGGATGGTCCGGTTCATCGAGAACCATGACGAGCCCAGGGCTGCGGCCACGTTTCCGGACGGAAAAGGACGCGCTGCGGCAGTGGCGATCCTCACTCTCCCTGGGGCGAGGCTGCTGCACGAGGGACAGTTTGAAGGAAGGAAGGTACGGTTGCCTGTCTTTCTGGGTCGTCGGCCGGCAGAGCCCATCGATCGTGATCTCACGGCTTTCTACGAACGCCTTTTGAAGGAAACCAATCGCGATATCTTTCGGAATGGCGCATGGCGCCTCTGTGAGCGGAGCGGCTGGCCCGGCAACCAGAGCTGCCTGAACATTCTTGCCTGGTGCTGGGTCAAAGACAATGAGCGCTACCTCGTCGTCATCAATTTCGGGCAAGAAACGGCCCAGGCGCGTGTTCATGTTACGTGGGACGAACTGCGAGGAAAGAAGTGGCGCCTTACTGATGCCCTGTCAGGCGAAGTCTACGACCGGAGCGGGGACGAGATGCGAGATGCCGGTCTGTACGTCGATTTGGGGCCGTGGAAATGTCATTTTTTCCGTTTGCATCCTTTATGACAACACGGAGGTAAAGAGTATGGATATTATCAAAGCGTTCCCGTGCGATTGCTCTTACGAATGGTAGCAGCCTTAATGGATGCCGATATATGTACGACGTCAAACAGGAACTTTATACGACCGTCATTCGTGAAATGATCAAGCACGAAAACGACGTAACCAATCACCGCATCATGTGGTTGTTGGTCGGACAAGGGTTTATCGCAAACGCATATTACTCTGCGGCGCATGTGGGTGCATCCGCGGATATTATGTTGCCCCTTGCGGGAATCCTTGTAACGCTCTCAGCATTCGTGATGCTCTACAAGAGCTACCAAGCTCGAGGATATCTCCAGTTCCTGGGCAAGCAAGCCAAGCAGGGTACGTTGCAAGAGCAAGATCTGCCACTCGTGGGATGGCCCAGAAAGAGGATCAAAGGCTGGTGGAGGGACGTCTGGGTCTGCCCATGGATCGGACAACCCGTTGATGTGCTGGAGCCGTGGCTGTTCTTGCCGTGCCTTTTCATGTTCATGTGGCTGACTGCTTTGCTGCAGCAGCGTACCATGCTTGGCACAGTGGTTGACTTGATCCTAGCCGCTATTCTGTCGGCAATCATTTTTCCCGCAGTTTGCATCGTATTAGTCCGGTCGCAGGGCAAGGACGAGGAGCCGCCTGAAGGAGGAAAGTAAATAAACAATCATCACCCACAGGCAAAAAAAAGGATGACTGAATCATGTTAACCAAAGGCAAAAAAAAGGATGACTGAATCATGTTAACCAATCGCGTCGAGAGGACTGCATGCTGTGCAGTTTATTCACTTTCTTGCGAGGCGCCGCGGGGCTGATAGCTTTTCGATCTGGCCACGACTTCGAATACCAAGACACAACCGTCATTCGTGAAATGATTACAAACAATCTCCAAATTCGACAACTTCCTGACCTCGCAGTGCAGCTACTAGCGCATAGGGGTGCTGTTACAGGCTTGGGCGGTGCATTCTGCCTGATGGTGCTTATGTTCGTGGCCACGAGCGTGCGTGCGCAGGAACTTGAACCGAGGTCGTACGCGAACACGCCGGTCGGGCTCAATTTCCTGATCGCGGGCTATGTCTACACGCAGGGCACTGTCGGCTTTGATCCGTCCTTGCCGGTGACGGACGCGCACCTACGCACCAACGCCGCGGTTTTCGCCTATGCACGTTCGCTGGGCGCATGGGGTAATTCCGCCAAGTTCGATGTGACGCTGCCGTATGGCTGGCTCTGGGGACACGGACTCTTTAATGGTCAGCCGGCGCAGCGCGAGATATCCGGATTCGGCGATCCCCGCTTTCGTTTCTCGATGAATTTCTACGGGGCTCCAGCGCTCTCGGTGAAGGATTTCGCGGACTACCGGCAGGACCTTATCATCGGGGCGAGTTTGCTGGTGACTGCGCCGCTCAGTCAATATGACACGACCAAGCTTGTCAACATCGGCACCAACCGCTGGTCGTTCAAGCCCGAGCTGGGGATATCAAAGGCGTGGGGTTCGTGGACGGTGGAGGTGGCGCCCAGCGTCACTTTTTACACCGACAACAACGATTTTCTTAACGGTGGCACGCTCGCGCAGGCGCCGATTTACGCGGTGCAGGGACATATCATTCACGGCTTTCCCTCTGGCATATGGTTCGCTTTGGACGGCACTTTCTATACGGGCGGGCGCACCACCGTCAACGGCGTGAGGGGAAATACCATGCAGACGAACACGAGGGCAGGCCTGACCGTTGCGTTTCCGGTGGATCGGCACAACTCGGTGAAGACCTACGTCAGCAACGGCACGGCGAGCCGCACGGACAGCTACTACAACGCCAT